>Ga0058704_10000231_pt1 | contig 30834 bp, 33 predicted proteins | sample AgamicMgSfe_FD_71363 | JGI IMG/M metagenome (GOLD analysis project Ga0058704, IMG submission 71363) | Agave microbial communities from Guanajuato, Mexico - Mg.Sf.e | ecosystem: Host-associated > Plants > Phyllosphere > Phylloplane/Leaf | place: Guanajuato, Mexico | collected 2012-05-30
GGTGGGCTTACTGGGCTAGCAGCGTGCTGCATCATGGGCGTTCGGAACGTCTTCAGGGTTGGGCACCGTCACGCGGCGGTGACTGCAAGAGTGGCGCGCTCGGTACGGCGACTGTATTTGTCCTTCGTCTCGCACTTGGCGACACAAACACACCTATCCCGGTCCTGTGTCTCCGTCAATCGCGTTGTCACCGAGGCTTGCTGTTGTCTTTCTGTGCGCCGTGCTCTCTCGTGGCAATGGTAATCGTCTGCGAGCGCGCGCGGTCAGCTCGGCGTGCCCATTGAGCGGGAGAGTGCGCATTATGCCATGCGCATCTGTTGACATGGTGGCGGAGATGGGCTGGGTAGGGGCGCATATGACTTCACTTACTGAGGTGATGTGGACAGCTCGAGGCTTTGGATCAGTCAGATGCTTACTAAAAGTGCCTGAAGGTCCCGTCGGGTCGTCAACACCTCGTGACATCACCTGACCAGATCACGCCTCGCGCTTGCGCACGGGCCATATCCTACACCTACTATGTACTCACTTCACTCCATCAAGCCAACGCTCCAGTGTTTCCAGATTCGGCATTTGACAACCCATTGCATTGCAAACCGAACCAAGCAGCGGTACCCGAAATTTAGCTGCTGGAATTGCCTTTCTACCTCCAGGATGCCAGAGACTCGTTCGAAAGATCCTCTGATATGGATCGATTGCGAGATGACCGGTCTGGATGCGGAAAAAGATACCATCATGTCCCTAGCCTGCTTTGTAACGGACTACAAGCTCGATCTGCTAGACGAGGCGGGCTACGAGGCAGTCATCCATCACTCCAAGGAGCAACTAGACGCAATGGGCGAGTGGTGCACCAGTCACCATGGGAGCAGCGGGCTTACCCAAGCTTGTCTCGACTCTACCGTCACAGCCGAACAGGCCGCCGAGGAATTGATGCAGTACGTGCTCAAATTTGTTCCCGAAAGGCGAACAGCGATATTGGCCGGCAACACTGTCCATGCCGACAAGACGTTCCTCGTGAAAGAACCATGGCAAAAGATCGTCTCGCATCTACGCCACCGCCTGCTGGACGTTAGTGCTATCAAAGAAGGCGCTAGGCGTTGGGCGCCTACTGACGTACTGAAGAAAAGTCCGCAGAAGGCTGGGAAGCACGAAGCAAAGGCCGATATCCTCGAGAGTATCGAGGAGGCCAGGTACTACAAGAAAGTGTTCTTCGAGCGCGAAGACGCATGAGGTGCGCCATCCACGTCGTTGTCGGCCAACGTGCTCCAAAGATGCGTGAGCTGCCCGAAGCAAATCAAATCCTGTACGCGTGGCATTGCTGCTCATGCAAATGTTCGCTTCGGCGGGAAGACGAGAGGAGTGCTATCTCCATCGAGAGCTTTTGATGGCGGGGGCACGCGTTGCGCGCAATCAAAGATGGTGATTCGCAGATACCAGGTCCACAGATTCGACTGAGAACATAGGAATCCAACCGAAAACTCCACTGCGACGAATACCTCACATGGAGGCAACTTTGGGTTGCATCAGCTTGTCGTGCAGTGGTTGTATGGCACCTCGAATTTGCGCTGCCGATCAATGAGTTACACACCCACTGAGTAGTGGTAGCATTCGCATTAATAGCCGGAGCGAGGACTGGTCGGAAAGGAGACTCCATGGGTTCTCGTGAGCCTGAAGCATTGCGACTTCAATGTAACAAATAGGCGCCTATTAGGCCCCGTATAATACGATTAGGCCGCTGACGCGTTCGATTCTGCGAGGACGTTGACGGTATTCACAGTGGTCTCTTTACGCCGAGCGCAGCCGTAAACTTTTAAGAGTATGACGTTTTATAAGAGAGACAAATTCTCGCTGCAGTCTCGCCCCGAGTCACTGTCCGTTGTAACACCCAGGGTCCCGCGATCGTCAGCGCGTCGATGAAATGCATATCGATAGACACGCAGGCGCCCTCAGAAGACAACAGCGCGCCCAACACGATACGACATCAGCCTTCATAACATTCGCGTCGCTTATATGTTGCCCGCACATAGATACACCTTCCCATCACACCACCCGTCTACTCACCCTTCTATTCTCACGCTGCCTCTTCTGCTTCCTCTCCTCCCTCCTACGCTTCTTCCACCCTCGGTTGAGATCGCCCCGGTTATCATAGAACCACTTCCTATACTCACTCTCCTCCTTCTCCCCACCGGCGGTCGCGGGTTGCGTGGCCTCCATCACCGTATCTCCTGCCGTAGCAGGACCCAAGCCTTGATCATTGACCTCAGATGCCTCATCTTCGTCTTCGTCTTCATCGTCTGAACCGATCCGCTGCGTAAAAGGGAGGCTGAACTTCCGTCCAATCGCTGCCGTGTCTGGCGTGGGCGCCGCAGATCTCAGACTACGGGATTCCAGGTCTTGCTTTGTATGCGGTGTTTGCGGAGGTAGTGCAGCAACCTCGTCGTCCGCTTCGTCGGCGTCATCCGCGTTGAAGAAATTGAAGGATGTATTGATGCGATGTGGTTTCGGCTTGGATTCACTCTCTGGAGGTGGGACAGGCCGTTTGTAGAGAGCCTCGAGTGGATGAACCTTCGCATCTTCTGAGACTTCGCTTCCTGGATGTGCATTGTTTGCGCCATTTCTTGTTGCTGCCAGACCGGGCTCGCCTCCAGACTCTGCGTCCACGCCCTCGTCAACGTCCATGTCCGTGTCTGCGGCTTTATCGGCAGTACCGTCCGTGATCGCACCGCTACCGGACATATCGTCATCATCAACCGGGGGTTGCGTTTGAGTGGAAGGTCCTGCCGAGTCGACCGGATTGTCTGCAGTGTTTTGCTGTACCGCTGGAGCAACATCCTCAATAGGAGACATTTGTTGTCTCCGCTTCCGTTTCCTCGTCTCCGGCTCCGGCTCAAGCACTTCGCCATCCCCATCGACCCAGCCTTTGCCGTCTTCGTATCCGACCGCTGTCTTTCCTCCTGACCGTTCACTAACAGAGGGCAGCTTACTTGACCTCTTGCCCTCTTGGATTACCACTTTCTTCTTCCCACTTTTCGCCTTCTTCTCTCCTTCTTTGTCTTTTGTCTTCTTCTTCGGCTGGTGTTCCATGGCTGAAGCATTAGCGGGTACGCTAGTCTTGAATTGCATTTTCTTTCCCTCCAGCGTGTCTGTTCGTGCACCATCCTCCTTGCGCTGCTTATTGCTCTTCTTCACATCCCTGCGACCAGAGCCTTCCTCCTTCCATCCTCTTTTCACGTGTCTGCCTTCTTCAAGCTCGTGACCTGGCAGCACACCATCTTCTTTCTTGCGCTTGTTCTTCTTCACCTTCTTCCGATCCTTGCGCTCGACTTCATCCTCCTCGACTTCAACCTTACGCTTCTTCTCCGGCCGAGCGTCTTCAACGCGCACCTTCATGCCCTTCAACGTCGCACCGTTCAGCTTCTTCCTCAGTTTATCCGCCTCCACTGCCGGCAGCTCCACGTAGCCGAAGCCACGGTCGGGAAAGCTCTGAACACTGTGCAACGAAACGTTTGTGGCCAAGGTGCGCGAGCTCGATGGGAGAATGCGGTCAAGCAGCTCGGCGTTGAGTGGTGTTATATGGAGTCGTACGCGCTCTTGCTTGCTAGGTTGCGCAACCGTCGCGATTTCCATAGTCTGTCAATCACAAAAGATCATATTGGTACATTAGTACCACGTCATGTTTCTGCCACAGTCTCAGTCCCAGCACGCAAGCCCACCTTGCAAAATGGCAATGCGCTGTAGTTCTGTGCGCAGAGATGCAAACGCTGGAAACATCCCTGCGGCGGCCCGTTCGGCAGACGCGCCGAACTGATCCGGACCGCACCGGCGAGCCGAGAACAGTATCCTGAGACGACGACACCTCAAGCTGTAAACCGCAGGCCACGTACATACGCCTTAGGTCGTGCAGCGACCATGGCGCGACCACACTGGCAATATATCTTCCTCTTCCTGACCTTCCTCTCCATCTCTCTCGCAGCCTGTAAGTCCTCTCCCTTGTCCAAGATACAATCATTCAACAAAAACCACTGACCAACGGCCCAACGCAAAGCACCTACATCCTTCTGCAAATGTACCTGCTTCAGCAATAGCACCATCATCCCGCTCGATGACACGAGACCATCAAAGCACCCTTCCGACGACGCACGCGCGTCGGTGAAGACCCGGTCATGTAACGATTGCAACAAGCAGTTTTGCTTGGATTATCATCTGCCAATTTGCAAAGGAGCTACGGATGAGGAGGTCTTCACGACGTGCTTCCAGCGGGATAGCACGAAGGATCAAGCGGTGGTGTTTATCTTCATATTGGCTACGGGTGGATTACTGGTCTGGGCGGCGATCCGGCCATGGGTGCAGAGGTGGCGGGATAGTGGTCCGGCACGGCAGAGTTATGCCCCTGTCTCCAACACTGAAGACGGAGGGCGACGATGATGTAATCTCGGGAAGAACGGCGCAAGAGGCATGGGTGGAAGTCTTGAGATACCCATCTATGGCAGGCTTGACTGAATTGAGGCACGTTCCTTACCAGCAACACTGTGGCACTCCTGTCCGTCCCAAGGTCGCAGGTCGATTCACAAAGCCCGAAGTGATGAAAGCCCCTTTGCACCGTCGCTGCCAAGCAAGAGACAGAAGAGAGAGCATATGCAGGAAGGGCAAGTTTTGGGAAGTAAGATCGCCCGCCGATCGCAGACGCACCTCGGGCCACGCCAGTCCATGACGAACACCGACTCACAGCAGCAGTGCTAGGCCGAGGCAAACTGCAATGCCCAAGGCCTGTGCGGCCAAATGATAGCAATCGGGCACCAACACCGCTTCGGATCCGCTGGAGCTTGTTCCAAGTCTGCTGGTCACTCCCACGGTCAACCCCTCCAAACCTGTTTGGACAGAACTCGTGGGCATGATCGTGGTTGTGATACTAGTCATGCGCCACGTTGGCGCAGACGTAGCAGTGATCGGAACCTGGGAAGACGATGGCCACTTGACGCTAGTGGTCGAGTTGTGCAGTGCCGGGTTGCTCATGCTCGACGTACTGCTCTCCGGCGGCGGCGTCGTGGTCAACTTTGTCACCACGGTGATGTTCGTGTTCGCCGGGTCGATGGAAGTATATGAGCCAAATTTCGACGTTGGGCTACCCGATATGGTGAGATTGGCGCTTTGTGACGCTGTGACCCATCCCCCAGACTGCTCGCTCCGGCTCCTTGGGGTCTCATACGCCTTGGTGGTGCTGTTCAATGGCACGACTACGTCTGTCACGGTGGTGGTGACCCAGACAACGGTTCGTGTAGTCGTGATCGTCTGGGAATGCGTGCTCATCACCTCGACCGCGGTGGTGTTCGGTGTTCGCTTGATGCGCTGCAGGGACTCGGCCGAGATACTGAAAGGCGTGCCATCTCTCCCATCGCAGAAGCCGTATCCAGCCTGACAATTTTCAGGAGCGCAGTGGTCAGACGAGGTGCCGCAGACATTCCAGATGCTGCAGCAGCCTCCCGACGACGTAAGATTGAATCAGTAGCCGCCATTCACTGGTCTACATTCCTGACCTGACGCTTGCCTGACCATCATACCCGCCGAATCATGGGCGTCGTCCTGGTAGCCAGCCGTCGAATTGTGGTGCTTATCGTGCTTCGAGCCTTTCTGCTTGGACAACCAAGCCTTACTCGTCGAGACCCAGCCAGTGACGAGATCTTTCAGACCATCTTTCAGCTTGGCTTGTTGCTCCGCCGGTAGCTTCTTATACTCACTATAAGCGAGCATGAGTATGTTCTTGAACCCTGACAGGAATGCAACAGCGGCCAGAGCGCTTTTCTGCTCGACACCTTTAGTCAGCTCGCCATGGGCAGCACTCTGGTTATGCTGGGCATGCTCCGATGTGCCAACAAGGGAGCGTGATTCGTAGTCCTTCTCAACATCGCAGGTGCCAAAGATGCCATCTCGGACACATTCTGTGGAGCAGTCATCGGTGGCGTTTCCACAAAAGCCGAGAGTGTTGCAACAATGACCATACGTTGAGTTTGTGCATGTCTGATTGACAAGCGGCCCACACAAGCCGTCCATACTGATATGCGGCGTGTATGGAGCGATAGGCGCGGTCGAAGAAGTCCAATTGGAGCGCAGTCCTGCGCCGAGATCTCCGCCTTTGTTGGTGACTTTGTCGGCCGTGTTGTACTCATGCTTCACAATTGTGGTCCCTGCTGCAATCTGCGCTGCCGTAAGGCCGTCGTCATCTGGGGCGTGGGGTCGAAGCGATTGCAGCGTGATATGGTGCTGGTGCCAGTAGCGCTGAAAAGGTTGGCTGTATTGAAAGCGGAGCAGCACATGAACCCGCTGGAGAGGTTGTCACTGTGCGAGGTAAGCTTGTCTCAACTGTGCTGGAGTTGCTGATGGATGGTACAGGTTGTTGGATGACAGACTGCGTGTACTCGTAGAATGATGTTGTCGTGCCGGAAGCCCTGGCTGCTGAAGAAGCTAAGGTGAGCTGGGTAACCATACGTTCGGATGGAGCTGAAGTGGTTCTCGCAAACATATCGATGCTGTGTGAAGATGAGTGGGGACTATAGCCGGTTGGATAGCTGACGTTTCCTGCACTTGCACTTCCGGCATCGTGAGGTGGGATGCTTGACGTTGAAAACGTAGTGATGACTGCTGCAGCTGATTTGAGTGTCGACGGATAGACAACAGCAACGGCGGTGCTCGCCACTGCGCTCGTGACTGCTGCCCGCATGAGGTGCATCTTGTTCGCTCAACGGCGTGCTTCTTGTTCTACTTAGTACGTGGTGTGTTGTATCAAGTGCAGGACTCGAGGTGGCACGCGAGAGGTTGTTCAATGCCGTTTGGATGAAGTCGGAAAGAGGTCGTTTGTGATTAATGTTCTGGATCTAGCTAAATGTTGTCCAACCGGAAGTGGAAGCTTGTGAAATCCCTTGTGCTATGCACAGTGACCGGACTTTGATTGCTGAGCAGACTGTACCGCGTTCGGTCGGTATGCTGCAAGTCGTCGTTGTTCGAAAGCAGATCGGTGCGGTCTTCTGATGACAACCTCGTCGCCGCGCCAACGCCGTGACTGTTCACAAGAAGGGGTTGTATTCATGTAAAAGGCAACGAAAGTATGAAATGGGTAGACGTCAATAGAGAGTAAAATGATTGATGTACAAGAGTGCGCTCAATGGTCAATAGTCAATAACCTTTCATGAACCGGGAACACGTGATACAATGCGCATGTGTTAACGTTGCACATGCGTTTGAAGGCGAGAAAGCATTGCCTACGGCATCTGGGAATACACGAGGATGTGGGAATGAAAGGATGATTACTTGCAACAGTTGACATACTTGCTGGTCCCTTGAAGGACGTACCATGCAAGTTATGTAGTGGGACTTTCTCCACAGACCAAGACATCACTCTCTGTACAAGTCCTCCAGATGCTCGATCATCCTCCTCCGCAACGCCAACAGTTCGCTGTGCGTCACCAATAAACTCCATTTCGGATGGCCTTCGGGCACTTGCTCTTTGCTCACATCGTCCCCATCAGGCACCACCAGCTCGGAGCGAGTACCGAAAAACGGTATCCCCAGGCCCTTCATCTCCACGGCCATCTCCCATTCCATTGCTTCTTGAGCGGCATAGATTTTGCGATCGAACTTAGCAAGCTCCTCTGCTTTGTCCGCTTCCACGTTGGTGGGTGCTTCTGGAGACGGGCCGTTGTTCAGAGATTGCAAGATGGAGTGGGCATCTACCAAAGAGCTCGAGCGGGCTGCTTGAGTTTGTTTCAGCGCCTGCCGCTGGGCATACCAGTGCATTTCGTGTCTACGCTGGTCGGCCATCATCTGCGCCAAAGTGTCAATGAGTTCTCTATCGCCATCACACGAAGAATCGCCATCGCTTACCTTCTGTATGCTTCCAGCGAGCTGCGCGGTCTGAGCGGCAATTTTGGTCACGCACCGAAGACCTTCTTGCCATGTTGTGATTGTTGCGGGGTCTATTGTAGGCTTTGAAGAAGCAGTGGCGGTCCGGCTTTGGGGTCTCAGTCGTGGATCTGGTACTCTTGATGCCGCCGCTTCTGATGGCGGCTCAGAGCTCGTTGCCGGGGCCGGACTGCGCGCCCCTGCTGTCGCCTCAGCTGTAACATGGTGATCCTCTACACCTGTGGGTGTGGAAGTCCCTGCGTTACTGGTAGGGGCAGCTGCGAACTGCGCGAGGCTCGCCAGGATATTCTGCAAGTCTGACGCTGGCGCTGGATTGCCGGCCATGCTGCCGGGAATCTCCCAGCATATGCCGGGTCAGAGCATAGGGCGAACAACAGCGTCGAGCCGAGCTTGATGAGGCTCGAATGGGGAACGATTCTGGTGGTGAGGTTGTCTCGGTGTCTCGGGGCAGGTACCAGCGAACAAGAATGAAATCCGATCACGCGCGGCTCACGTGACAATCGCGTAGTGCCCCACTGCCCCACCCCCAATCCCCGCGATCTCATCTGCTCCATCTCATCTCCGCTTCTTCCTTTTGCACGACTTCACTCCACTTTCCCGCCATCTCACGAGCCCATCTCGGACTCTCGACTTCGGCCATGAGGTGACCACATCGGCACAGCCATGATCCAGGATACCTGGAGCGTGCATGTTCGGCACCACGCACCCGAGGACTGGGCGCTGGGCGCATTGACACAGGTCCGAGCCCACGCGATCACACGCTCCAGCGAGTCCCGCCTCGGCCTTATCCTGTCCGCTGACTCCGCTTGAATGAGGGCAAGCCGGCATGGTCCGTTCTGTCGAGGTTTGAGGTTGTGATGGGCCGGTTGCGGCGCCTTGGCGATAATATCAGGACCTTGTCGAGGTGACAAGACCGGCCATATTATTACCTCGTACCATGCCTTGAGGCTTGATTGAGTCCGAGCCATCGCGTGCTATGACTTACTTGCTCCACCACGTGGAAGTGGGACTTCATGGGGCTAGGAGTCTATGCCAACATGGCAGAGGTGGACGGCAATCCTGCTGCCGTATACAAGATCACTGTACTTAACACAACTTTTGCCCCCGCCTGGAGACTGGAGTGCATTGTAGGTTGGGGAGACGAGTCCTCGCACAGCATCATCATCATCATGTCCTTCTCCCTGCGCTCTCCGCTTCTCCTCGCGCTATTGGCACTCTCGTCATGCTCCATACCCGTCGTTTACGCTCAAAACACTTCCCTCACCACGGTCGAATGGCGCACCGGCAATGCAAAAGTCGACAGCCTCATCGAACAACTAACGCCGGAAGAGAAGATCAGTCTGGTCCATGGAGCTAGCGATCCCGGCAACAAGCAGCAAGCTGGCTACGTAGTGCCGATACCTCGACTTGGTATACCCGCAGTGCGATTGAGCGATGGCGAAGCGTGAGCCAAGATCCAGCGTGTAGTCGACGTTTGTTGCGATACTGACGCAGCATAGCGGTATAAACGTCGTTAACAACGCTACCGCTATCCCACTGCAACTCAATGTAGCTGCGACATGGTCCAAAAAGGCTGCGTATGATGCTGGTCTTGTCACTGGCAAGGAGGCAAAGATCTTGGGCATGGGTGAGTGGGAAAGTATTCGAATCCGTTCTCTGTGCTAATTCGACGGGTCATAGCTATCGCACTGGCGCCGCGCGTGAATATCCTACGTGACCCTCTTACTGGAAACTTTTGGCAGTCGTACAGCGAAGATCCATTTTTGAACGCCCAACTTGGCATCCAAGGGGTCGACGGCATCCAAAGCGTAGGCACCATGGCCAACGCGAAGCAGATCGGCCCGTCTAGCACTGGTGCGAGCTCTGGTGACATCAACTCGATCGTCGACATGCAGACCCTGCAAGAAGTCTACTGGTCCGCTCCCGGTGCGCTGCTCGAGGCTGGATCGGCTACTCTCATGTGCTCCTATGCCCGGGTCAACGGCGTGCCTGCGTGCCAGTACCAGCCACTGTTCGACACCGTGCGAGATGAGTATAACAGCACGGCTATTGTCATGTCGGACTGGACAGCAACGCACTCAACGGCTCAGTCGATTATTGCTGGCATGGACTGGGAAATGCCCGCGGGGTCCTTTTACGCTGCACCCTTGTACGAGTCCATCTATGTCGCGAAGAACCTGTCGGAAACGTACATCAACCGAGCCCTCGGGCATATCCTTGGGAAGTACGACGCGTACGGTTTGCTGGAAAGCAACACTACTGCCGCCGTGAACCCAGTCCCTGCGGACGTCGAGAGCTCAGATGCGGCGCTGGCGTATGACATTGCGGTCAAGTCAGGCGTCATGCTGAAGAATGACAAGCAAACCTTGCCCATCGCAGCGAGGTCGTCCTTCGGTGTTATTGGACCCAATGGCCTACAGTTCACACGAGGCACAAACTTCGCCGAGCGAGCCTTTGGCTTCCCAGATCGTGAGCTCTCGCCCCTAGACGCTCTTCGCAGCCGCACTGGACGCTCAGACATTCCGTCGGCCGTGGGTGTCGATCAGGAAGGTATCATCATTCCAGCCAGCGCGCTGAAGTCCCTAAACGGCTCACAGGGCCTCTCCCGCAACGACAGCACAGGCGCACATACAATCGACAGCCAAGTCAACTTCACTGGTTCCCAGGCTTTACCAGCCAATCACACCTTCGAGTGGCAAGGCTATCTCAATGCCCCAACGGCGGGGTACTACACCATCTCCCTTCAACGCAAGACGCCCTCGTCAGATGGGAAGAGCAATGCGGATTACGGCTTCATCTTCGCCGTCGGTACGTTGAACATCAACGGCTCGGAGGTCTCGGAGGGATATCGACTCTACGGTGACGGAGGCGCCAAGCCATGGAGCAACCCCATCGCCACGAGGGATGGGTGGGACAACATCAAGGGCTACGTCTACTTGTCTGCCGGCTTGCACGAGATCTCCGCCTCCATTGTAGGCCTGCTGCAACAACCGGTCGAGGTGAGACTCTGCTGGGTCACGCCCGAACAGCGCGAGAAGAACATCGAAGCCGCCGAGCAAGTGGCGAAGAGCGTGCAGACTCCGATCGTCTTCGCCTTTGCGCAAAGTCCCGCGCAAATCGGCATGACGCTCGACGACGGCATGGATGAGCTGATCAATCGCGTGGCTGCTGCCAATCCCAGAACAGTCGTGGTACTCAACAATGCCGAGCCAGTTATGATGCCGTGGCTGAACTCCGTGGCTTCGGTCCTAGAGATGATGTACCCGGGACAAGAAGGTGGCTTCGCCACCGCGGATCTCCTGCTCGGTAAACGCAACCCCCAAGGCCGGCTCACAGTCACTTACCCGACCAGCGTGAACGCCACGGTGACCCGCAACCCGGCGTATCCCGGCCGTGTAGCGACGGCAGACGGTAACGCCACCTTCAGCGAGGGCGTCAACTCCGGCTACAGGTGGTACAACCACACCGGCACGCCGGTGTTGTTCCCGTTCGGCTACGGTTTGACCCATACGACGTTCCAATACCACGGCCTGTCAATCCGCAAGACGGGTCAAGGCAAGCCGCAGAGGTCTTGGGGTCCTGGTGGCCCCCACGGTCGTCCGAGCGGAAGCACATCCCTAGAAGTCTCGGCCGAGGCAAACGCGGCGGATGCGATCTTCAGCGTATCCTTCTCTGTCCAGAACTCCGGCCGAGTCGGTGGGGTAGAGGTGCCGCAGGTGTACATCGGTCCTCCACGCGACGCAAACGCCACGTACCCGGGCGTCCAATTTGCCGGCATTGCTTTGGTGGGCTTCGGGAACGTAGAGTTGGAGGCCGGCGGGAGTGAAGTTCTCAGCATCGGGATTCTGAGGAAGCAGCTGAGTTTCTACGATGTCGAGACCAATCAGTTCGTTTTGGCGAAGGGGGAGAGGGAGGTGTGGGTTGGGAAGAATGTTAATGAGATTGTGTTGGTTGGAAAGATGTCGATATAGTGATATGCTCACGAGCTGGGGAGGATATGCCTTTGGCGAGATTCGACGGTCTCGGCGACTTGTCGCGCTGCTTGTAAGCATGTAGATGGCCTAACGATTGACGAACGGCTTCTATCGAACCATGTCTGTGTCCTCGGCTAGTCACGCTCACGGTCCCACTGTTCGATTTCCGCGCAATGTATAGGCGGGGTTAATCGGCTGAAGCGTGCAAGCGTGCACACACTTGATGTCCAGTATGCCGCGTGGAAGCTATAGCGATCATACAGCGAAGAACAAGTCCAGTGCAGAGCAAGCTCATGATGATGGGCTGTAGATTTGGTAACGGTTGAGTACGCGATGAGCGTGGCAAAGGCAGTCCAGTTATTATGACGGCTCCTTGAGGCCATCCGTTGCTGCCGGACTCATCAGTACGAACGTTGCACTGACGGCCAAGGTTCCATTACCTTCAAGGTGAAACAGCACGTTGGATTGATAGTTCTTGAACATTTGTGCCACGAGCTCGACATTCATGTTTTGGATGTTGATCTCCTGGCCGCCAGAGGCATCAGTCGTCACCCGTCGTCTAGCCGCTACAACGTGAGTATGCTGACCTGCAAACTCTTGTTCAAGACCATGACGGCCTCGTTGAGTTTCTCCTGGGAATGTGGGTTTAGCATCTAGACAGTGATGGCAATATCTGGATATACATACCACGTTCGTGATGATACGCGACAGGAGCAGGCTCTGCTGATGTTCGTGTGGGCTCTCCTGTATACTCGGTTAGTATACTCAGTTAGCTCGTTCTGGGAGATTGGTCGGGTTCGACGTATTTCTTACCATCTTGCGGTGTTTCTGATGTGCTGAGAATGCGTTGTGGTGTCGAAGAAGTCGCGGTAAACATGCGGTTTCTCATTCGTCAGTCACAACCGGAGTGTTGTACGGGACGGTCTGTGCGTGATGTGTATGAGCTTACGGACATCGCCAACCTGATACATCCGTACGTAACAAAACTCCCCAGCTTAGACTGCTTCATCTTCCACGACCATCGATTTCCTTGCTCTCTCCCTTCGTCGCTTGCACCTGGACTTAGGCAGGAATCTACCTCATCATCGGAGATTGCGCGTGTGTTGTTCGCGAGCCATCGGCGGCCGCACAAGATGGCCGATCACGACTCGGTCCTCGGACTACAAGAAGTCGAGCCGTCACCCGTGGAAGAGACACCATTCGGAAGCAAAGAAGGTTACTTCGACAGCGAATCAACAGAAAATCCCGCACAACCGCACCAAACACACACCCTCGGCCTCTCGCAACACTCTCCCGTCTGGTATTTGAGCCGGATACAGAAATACTCGAGTTATGTCTTCACCGCGTTCGCCGGCGCACACATCGTCAACACCTCGATAATACCGCTCGTGACGCGCAGCGTCCCCGAGAGCGAACGTTACCTCCTCCTCACACGCCCTTACTACCAGGCTATCCCCGCCGAGCCACTGCTTATCATAATACCGCTGTGGGCGCATGTCATCTCCGGTGTCGCACTGCGAGTCTACCGCCGCAACCTCAACGCGAAGCGCTACGGGGACGAGGAAGGCAGGGCCAAGCCGAGCTTCTTCAGCTCGCAATTCTGGCCCAAGGTTTCCGGCATCAGCAAACTCGGCTACCCCTTTGTATACTTACTCGTGGGGCACGTCTTCATCAACCGCGCGATCCCTAACCAACTCCCCGGCGGCAGCTCGAACGTCAACCTCAGCTACGTGAGCCACGCCTTCGCAAAGCATCCTGCCATTTCGTACGCTGGCTTCGCGGCGCTTCTGACAGTGGGCTGCTTCCACATTACATGGGGCTGGGCGCAGTGGTTGGGTCTCACGCCGAATCAGGTCAAGGTCTCTGGGCCGGAGAGGCAGGTCTGGAAGAAGAGGAGGTGGTATATCATTAATGGGCTTGCGGCGGCGGTGACGGGGCTGTGGATGGCGGGTGGGTTTGGAGTGATTGGCAGGGCGGGTGAAGCACCCGGGTACGTGGGCAGGATGTACGATGAGATGTACAGGCGGATACCACTTGTTGGGGAGTGGATGGCACGGTGAAGCGTCTAGGTGAGCCTGGCCTGGCTTTCGGTGTCCATCCCCAACGGCATCGCTGCTCCTGTGTTCGTGGGGCAGCCAAGCCTCGCGTTGACTTGGGCAGTTGGCGGTGAACGACTGATGTCACTTGCGTAGTCAAGGCAATCCTAATCTAACGGTCATGGGGTACGAGTCCTCACGCGTTTGAGGGGATGGTATACGGACGTTGCCGACTACCTCTCGCAACGCACATGTATTGCTGAATGTAGAGTACTGTTATTCTTGAAGTCAAGACGGAGTAATCTCAAGACCAACTACATATATGTACCCATCTTTTACATGTAACCTCTTCCCTAATCCGGCTTTAAGTGCTGGCATCCAGTCCGTGCTCGAATGACGTCTGAGTCGGCGCGTCTTTCGCGTTTTGGACTTCCATCCTTGAATGAATGTCAAGGGAGCACCACAACAGGCAATAGCAGAAGCATGAGCGCGAACGAACTACAAGCGCTTCTGCGCTTCCTCTCGCAGGATGCCAAAGTTGCCTTACCCACCGCCATGGGACAGGTCACGGCGCTGAGGCAGGCCAGCCTGGACTCGCCTGAGAAGCTCGCCAAAGCCAAACCAGACAATCTCAAATCCATGTTTCCTGACGACAAGGTGGCTAAGCAGATCATCACGGCTGCGAAACGAGTTACGAAGAAGCGTGCAGCTGGCGGCGACAATGCGCCTCCGCCGCCAACGAAGAAAAGGAAGGAATCGTTGTTCGCCGACGAGGGCCCGTCACTCGAGGACTTGGAGGCTTCAGTAGCCCTACCGACCAGCACCGCGAGTGAAGAGGAGTTGGCCGCGACGGTGATCTTCACTAACCGAGCGCCGTTAGTGCTCGCGTTCACCGTCATCTTGTTGAAGCACACTATGCTGGAACAGCCGCCGAGCAGTAGACTATCTCTGGCCCAGGCGTATGTCAGTACAACGTCCAGATCTCGCGCCGTCAGTCTGGGACTTGAGACTGGACCGGCTGCCTCTGAAGAAGGTTTCGGCGAGGGACAGCCTGCTGTGACTATCATGGGTAAAGAGCTCAAGGTTCTTCGTCGCTGGGGCTATGAGTGGCAAGGAAGTTCTGCCGTCGCTCCACCTACGTCCACGAGTGATAGCCTGGAGGATATAAAGGCGGATGACCCCGAGCATAACGCCCACACATCAGAGGCTGCACACGCTGAAAGCAAGCCTGCATTATGGGCACTCGACCTCGAAGCTCTCAAGAAATCCAACAATAAAGACCCAATCGTTGCTAAAGCCACCAAAGGTACACACAGCATTCTGCCAATTTATACACCACAATCGGCTCGAGCGTATCTGCTGAAATCCTTCGATGCCGCCCCAGCTTCCGATCCGGCTCACACCAAGAAGACGTCCGCAGCGGCCAGAGCAGCGGAGAAGGAGCGTAATCTCGGTAAGCTCCTTCACGCGCTGGATCTGCTGTATGCATCGTGGGCTTCTACCCTGACACCCGAAGACCTCGACAAACGTACGTGGGGCTGGTACGTGAAGGTCCGGCCTGCAGTGGCCGACGGTGTTGCCGGCTGGGGCGGTAAGAACAAAGTCATGATCGCAGACATTCTCTCTCTCCGACGCCAAGCCACTTGAGAGCCGTAAAGCATGCGCATGTTGTGCTCAGCTGTTCTCTGGCAGCAACCGAGCGAGCGCCGCCAAGCTGTCGAAACCAAGAGCCTGGCCATTCGCTTCCTCGAATGCACTTGACAAGGTAGATAATGTCAGCCTATCCTGCCAGAAGACTTGCTTCCCTCCTCCCGCACTTTCGCGATCAACGAGGATGGCCTTCCAGCCGGCATTGAGAGCACCCCCAACGTCCTTCTCAACGTCGTCGCCGATATACACCTTGTCCCAATCGGCCGTGTCCGTTCCGACAGCCATCGGGTTCTTCATCAGCATGTCTTCAGCCGCGGCGAAAATGCGCCGATCCGGCTTCTCATGCCCAACATCATACGACAGCACCGTGAAGTCAACGTCGTATTGCTGACCCGCTTGCTGCTCCTGGGGCACTTGCAGCCCATACCTGAAAGGGCTGACGCTCAGACCCAACGAGGAGAGCACACTCGGCACTCGGTCGTCAGAGTTAGTGATGATGCCAATAACGACCCGAGGAGCGTTCGGACCGGGTTTCCCTCGCAAGCGCCGAATGAGGGGCACCACGTCGGGATACAGCCGGTAGCCTTCCTCGGACGAGAATCGGTAGATCAAGCGTGGCGCGAGCTCGCTGTGGATCTGCTGGTCCGGTCCGATCAAGGGCGTGAAAGTATTGTGGATGATCTGGTATGCTGTCAATAGTGGCCCGGTGGCGGAATGGGTTTCTGAGGTGAGAAGGGAAAAGCTCACCCTCGTCCACCATCTCTCGGCATTCATGCCATTCGCCTCGCCGTAATTGGGGTTCTGTTTCGATTCTTTCTTGAACGCTGTATGAACTGTGATTAGCTTACTACAGTCGCGTATCGCAATCGTAGGATGTAGAATTTAGCATACCATCTTTGAAAGAAGCCTGCAATTGCTCGTCGCTGAAGCCACCTAAGCCGAGCGACCGTGCGACTTCACCGTACTGCTTTGCGATCGGTCGTTTGGGCGTGAACAGCGTTCCGAATGCATCGAAGCATAATAACAGGTTTCGTTTTGACATAATGTATTTGCCACTGTTGTTTTGATTGGAAGTGTAGTAGGCCAATCGTCCGAGGGTTGAAGTGAGCACGAGCCGGGGTGGAATTTGGCGGGTACTGTACACACATGGACTTCGATGCTTTTTTGTTGGGAAGAACAAAGTATATCATGTTCTGGTGAACATCAGTGAAGGACAAAGACTCGTACGATCGATCTGAATGCTAGCCGACCCCACTCACTGGCCGCAGCCCAGAACGATGGGTTACTGGGCGAACGCGTCGGCAAGTCTTCATGGAGTACAGTATGACGGCGTACAAGGCTACAATTTGCTAAAAGGATGCTGCGCTAATGGGGTATCAATGTAAACAATGCCTCCTCCCACTTGTCCACTCCAAGCGCCTCTGTCAACTCCAAAGCAGTCAAGGCCACAGTTACGCCCGGTGAGACCAGCCGGCAAACATTCAAAGAGAGTGGTAGTGCACAAGATCGGCCGGGAGCGTCGCTCCCCTGCCGCAATGGGCTGCTGGAAAGCAGTCGGGCTCGTTGACGCGAGCCATCGGTAGTAGCAGAGTGCTGTGTCTTACGTACTCTCCGAGTCGAGAAAGTTCAGGCTGACGCCGACGTTGGACATCGTGTCCACCGTGTCATCTTCATCGCTGTCATCTACATTCGGCGCTCGGTTCTCCTCATCGCTCGAGTCATCGCCGTCATCGATGTCGAGGCAGCCGAATCGATTCGACAACGGCGCTTTCTTGCTCGCAGGTTCCCGTGCAAGGGTCCTGGATACGGGGATGTGAGCCGGTAGCGGCACGTCACACTCATCTCGATAGAACTCGATCTTGCAGCCCTTGTAGTTGGTCCGGCTGAGCATGCAGGTGCGGGCGAAGAGTGCGTTATGGATGGAGTTCGTGGAGATGTACGCATTGCCGTTGCGGAAAGCAACGTTGACTATGACGAGGTTGTGAATGTGATCCATATCTTCGCGGATGCGGGCTTCCGTCAAGCCATTGGGTATAGCATTGTGGACTAGGAGGTTGCGAGTCGCTCCGTTGGCGATCTTGTTGCTGATGTGGCCGTTGAGGGTGAACTGCCGGTCAGCCCACTTGACCTCGACCTTCCCGCTCATTAGCATGTGACGTGACACGATGATCCTGTAATGCATACCCGCTTCGAGTGCAAGTAGAGGTCATTACGCTTCGCGTAGGTCAAGAATTCCGCGGCTCCTTCGAGGAGAGTCACGAGCGCGACTCGTTCCGGCCGGAGAGTTACGCTGACGATCTTGCCGCCCTTGATCAACGACAGGAGATCTGTATACGTGGCGCGCTCGGACAAGCCTGTGAGGTAAAGCGTCCGTCGTTCACTGCCACCTGGTTGGCCGGCAAACTGACCTGCGTTGGAATGTGGTCCGCTGTTAGCCAGATCACCGTGCTCGTCGAAGTTGTCGTCTTCCGGCGCAGAGGATGCCGAAACACCGAAACTGAGCTGGCGTTGGAAGGTCGGCACCCCTAGCTTCGTTTGCGGTGCTTGCTGGTTGGGATGGGGAGGTCGGCTGCCCGTCGCGAGAACGGATGGTGGCAAAGCTTGATTTTGCCGCCCAATGCTTCCGCGATATGGCGGCGTCACGTTGGTTGAGTTGGACAATTTCCGCTCATACGCGGACATCTGATCTTTCTTGTCTTCATTTGACTCGTTGATGGATCTACCGGAGTCGTGACGCGCCTCAGGATCGCTCGCGCCAGATATCAGGAGGTCCAAGGTCTCGGATGTGATACCGCCCTGGAAGAGGGCAGACTTGAGAAGGGCAAATTCACGCGAAATGCGAAGCTATCGACGTAGTCAGAATTGTTGAAATTGCAGCGCGGCGCGGCGATGGGACACTCACGAGGCCATCGTATTCGACCTTTGGGACAATCGCAGTGGTCGGATCCGGATGTTCCAAGAGCGCCGTAGCAGTATGCTGGGAGAGCTTGTGTCAATACCGCGGAATCTAGATATTGGCAATGCTTCACACACATAAACGTACAAAATCTGCCCTGCAAACGAAGCGTTAGCGAGACAGTGAACGGACGCTTGTTGAAAGCTGCCGCCATACCTGCGAAGTAATGCATTAAAGTAGGCCTTGTCCACGGTGACCTTCTCAGGAGCCGCCATGACTGTGTCCGGCGGCCTTTGGAGATAGTTGAGTCTTTGTGATCACGGAGAAGGATGTCAAGAAAGTGTCCATCACGTCCTGGAAAGCACACGTTGATAGCGCTAGTTGGGCGCTAGTGTCGATAACGTTACTCTAGCCCTACAGCTGCCCAAATCGGGTTTACAGCCGCCGGGTTCGTACGCGAAAAGTCGATATCATATTATGTACAAATACGCTAGTGGACGACATCCGTTGATTTGACCTGGCTGCCCTCACATTGCTGTGTCTTGCTCTCACTGCTTGTGTCATCGTTGATGGACCACAATGTATCTCAACTACACGCGACGGGACCGACGACAAGTCATCCGCCGGCAACAAGCAAGGAAGACATCATCAAGCAGCTTGCTACAGCCGATGGCGGCGACGGCAGTGTTTTCACTCAGCTGCTAAGCAATCCTTTCTTCACCGCAGGCTTCGGGCTTGCTGGCCTCGGTGCGGCTCTCAGATATGGCTCCTTGGGGGTGAAACAGGCTGCTGCCTTGATCAGGCGGCGTTTGTTAGTCGATCTGGAGATCACTCGACATGATGACTCTTACAGCTGGGTCCTGAACTGGATGACCGCGCATTACCAGGACCAGCTTGTCCCGTCAGGACCGGCCAAAAAAGCCGGCATACTCGAATCCCTCATTCGCCGTTTCACACCTGGCCTGCACCACCTGCAGATCAAGACCGCCACGATGAAGAGTGCCAGCGGGTCCGAGCAGACAGCCTTCTCTCTCGTCCCGGGGCATGGAAAGCACATCCTTCGCTACCGAAACGCTTTCATAGCCGTCAACCGCGAGCGCGTGGGCAAAAGCTTCGATGTCAGCGGTCAACCGTTTGAGACGGTCACGCTGACAACGTTGTACCATCACCGCCACATCTTCGAGGAGCTGTTCCGCGAAGCACACCATATGGCCCTGCGTTCTACGGAAGGTAAGACTGTGGTCTACACCAGTCGCAACATGGGATGGGAGCCTTCTGGCCAGCCGAAGCGAAGACGGCCGTTCGACTCCGTCGTGCTGGAGAGAGGGCTGTCCGAGAAAATCCTTGGCGACGTGCGCGAATTCCTCGATGCTCGCACATGGTACCTCGACCGCGGCATTCCATATCGTCGAGGCTATCTACTCTATGGACCCCCAGGCACTGGTAAGACATCTTTCGTGCAAGCCTTAGCCGGTGCTCTGGACTTCAACATCGCCATGCTCTCACTCAGCCAGCGCGGGTTGACTGATGATCTTCTCAACCATCTCCTTCTCAACGTACCGGCTCGTACGATTGTGCTTCTCGAAGACGCAGACGCCGCGTTTTCGAATCGACGACAGCGTGACGAAGATGGCTACAGCGGGGCCAATGTGACTTATTCTGGCCTGCTCAACGCGTTAGACGGCGTGGCCAGCGCGGAAGAGCGCATCATCTTCATGACGACGAATCACATCGATAGGCTCGACGATGCGCTCATTCGACCCGGCCGAGTGGACATGACTGTGCATTTGGGTAACGCCACGGAGTGGCAAGTTGGAATGCTCTGGGATCGCTTTTACGCCGAGCAAGATTTGGATGGCAGCGGTAAGCGCCGGTTCATGGATGAGGTCGCTCGAGCTGGGTTGGTCGGGAATGTGAGCACGGCTGCATTGCAGGGACTGTTTTTGTACAACAAGGGGGATATTGAAGGCGCGATTGCAACCGCCGATCAGCTTGCCGCAGTGAGCAGCAGTCGGCAAGCGCAAGCAAGCGACACGACTGCCAGGTCAACATAATTGTGAACATGTACATCGATATCTCAGACTTGTGACACGCTGTAGGAGCTACACAAGTTTCAACTGAAAGCCACCGCCTTTCTCCTCTTCCTCGCGTCCCTTGAAGATTGACGAGAAGTCAAGCTCGTTCTGTAACGCCGATGCTTGACCTCGCACTGGCGCGTTCGGGCTAGCATGCCGTCTGCGCTTCTCCTGTCCAGCCTTCGACGGGAAGGTCGGAAACATGGCCGTCGGTTTGGGACGCGGATCCTCTCGAAAGTAGCCGTGCTCGAGCATTTCCGTCGCAGAAGGCCGCTTAGCCGGATCAAGCGAGAGAAGCGCATTGAGCAAGTTGGCCCCCGCATTCGTGAGTGTCGAGAACTTGGAGCGGATGATGCTGCCATGGGAGCCTTTGGATGCTGGTGGCAAACGGAGAGTGCGGGCGTTCGGTAAGCGCTTGAAGCCGGGCCAGCTTTCTTCGGTCGGGATGCCGCAGAGCTCGAAGATCTACACGTTCCGTCAATTTGTGGGTCGTCAGAGAGCGTACCTGCTTTTCTTCCAGCCTGCGAGCAGACTGCATGTGTAACTCACCTTGCTCAATTGATCTACCTCGTTTTTGCCTTGGAGCAGTGGCTGCTTCGTCAGCAGCTCGCCGAAGATGCAGCCCAGGCTCCACATGTCCACCGTCGCGTCGTAGATTGTAGTACCGAGTAGCAGCTCGGGTGACCTGTACCACAGCGTTACCACGAGCTGTGTGAGGTTGGCTGGTGGCGGGCTGCCGACGAAGCGCGCCATGCCGAAATCTGCTATCTTGACCTCGCCGCGGTTGTTCATGAGGATGTTGGAAGTCTTCAGATCGCGATGTAGGATCCAATTAGCATGGAGAAACTCTACGGCACTGCCGAGCTGGAGGAGCAAGGTCTTGATCTCGGAAGGGAGGAACGGCTCTTCCATCTCCTCCTGCAACGTCTTCAGATCGTGCTCCAGAAAGTCCATCACCAGGTACACGTCGTCCCGCGCCTGACCCTCTCCACAGACGATTTCCCGCAAGTTGACGACGTGTCGGTGTTTGGCGACATTGAGACACTGTATCTCACGTAAAGCGGTGACGGGGAAGCCACCGTCTCGGACGGGATCGAGCTTCAGCTTCTTGATCGCCACGATCTCCCCCGTCGCCTCCTCTTTGGCTCGCGAGACGAAGCCGTAGCTACCTTCTTCTATGTGGTTGAGACGGTCGAAGCGCTCGACGGACCGGCAGGGCTGCCATGTGGGCGCTTGGAAGCGTAGGAGTCGGCGTCCCGGCTGTGCTTCTTCTTTGTGTGCGCCGTCTGGTGAAAGCTTTCGACGCTTCGCGGGCCTGTCTGTGTCTTCCCGCTCGTTTGCAGTATGCCCGTGGGTATCTGCGCTTGCAACAGCGGCTGCTGCCCGTTGAGCTTCCTCGGCTTTGCGCTGCTTTTCTGCTCTCGCGCGTTTCTTCTCTTCTTTCTCTGCTTTGCGTCTTGCGTCTTCTACCGCGTCGTCAGCCGAGTCGGCCCAGCGAGAAGGCATTGTGCAAGTGGGAGGAAATTTGAGGATGGGTTGTGAGAGATGAACAACGTGTGAAGGCGGCCACGGGTCGAAGTGACGACACCGAAGCGCGCTTCAAGTCGCGTTTCCCGAGCCTTCAAGTTCTTGACTCCCCTCGAAAGCCGCTCCCATTACACTTCCGTATGCTCGGTCCCAGATAATGAGACGTAGTGTGCCTCGTACAGTCAGCCTGTGTTCTCGCAATGTCAACAAGCTGAATGTCTGGCGCTGCAGAGTCGCCGGCGCAAGATGGAGCTCGACAGAAGCCGGACACACATGGTCCACGCCGTTGGCCAAACAGCTGGCTGAGGCAATAACGGTATGCTACCTCGATAGGGCATGTGAATGGCTGTGCTAATGTCTGACAGACGACCGGACCGATACCGGTGGCTTCGTATATGCGACAATGCCTCACCTCCGACCTGGGTGGTTACTACACCTCCACTGCCCCTTCAGACCGAGACCAGTTCGGGTCGAAAGGGGACTTTGTCACCTCACCAGAGATTAGCCAGATCTTTGGCGAACTCATAGGTGTCTGGATGGTTGCCGAATGGATCGCACAAGGCAGAAAAGGGGATGGCGTATATCTGATGGAGGTTGGACCCGGCAGAGGGACACTGATGGACGATATGCTAAGGGTATGCTCGCGACCCGTTAAGGCCTGCCGATTGTCACTTAATAACACAGTGTACTGACGAGCCAGTAGACCATCCGTAACTTCCCATCACTAGCAAAAGCCATCGAAGCAGTCTATCTCGTCGAAGCTGGACCGAACCTCCGTCAAGCACAACACAAGCTTCTGTGTGGTGATAACGAGCTTAAGGCCACGACAATGGGCTACGAGAGCACCGGCAAGCACTCACCAGACTTAAAGATCATCTGGACCGAGGATGTGCGCTGTGTGCCACGAGATGGCAGCAAAACCCCGTTCATCATCGCTCATGAATTCTTTGACGCCTTGCCCATCCACGTCTTCCAGAACATAACTTCGACCTCGCATCAGGACACCACCATACAAACTCCCACGGGGCCGATCCAGTCCCCAAGGCGACTACCACCAGGCAATCAGTGGCGGGAGATGCTCGTCTCGCCGAGACCACCTCACCGGCTCAAAGAAGGCGAGCCAGAATTCGAGCTCACGTTATCCAAAGCATCTACGCCTCACTCGATGTATCTGCCCGAGACATCCTCACGGTATAAAGCGCTGAAAAGCACCGATGGCGCAACTATCGAGATCTCGCCAGAAAGCCAAGCGTATGCTCGCGACTTTGCCGAGAGGTTGGGTGGGTCTAACCCACCATCCGCCACACCTGATTCTGGCACACCGCAGACCGGGCGTACCGTACCGTCCGCACCAAAGGAAGACCCGCTGCTCAAGCCCGAGCCTTCAGGCGCCGCTCTCATCATCGATTACGGCCCTGCCGCCACCATTCCTACGAATTCCCTCCGCGGGATTCGTCAGCACAACCGTGTATCCCCCTTCCAGTCAGCCGGCGCCACCGACGTCTCCGCCGACGTGGACTTCTTAGCCTTGGCCGAGAGCGCCATTTTCGCTTCGCCGGGTGTCGAGGTCCATGGGCCAGTAGACCAAGCGCGCTTCCTCACCGCCATGGGGATCGAGGAGCGTGCTGCGCAGCTTGTTAAGCGGGCTGTCGACAAAGAGAGAGGAGGGTCCACTGGTCAGGACAGAGGTGAGTTGACGGAGATCGTGAAAAGAGTTGAGAGCGGGTGGAAGAGACTCGTGGACCGAAGTCCACAGGGAATGGGTAGGTTGTATCAAGTGATGGCTATCGTGCCTTACAAACCTGTAAATGAGCGCGAGGCAAGAAGGAGACCGGTGGGATTCGGAGGCGACGTTGTACTTTAGATACTTGTCAACTTATTACTACTTTGTCCTCCCTGACCCTGAAGTGCATTCGCATTGCTCTGATCCCAGAGACAAGGCCGTAGGATATTATCCGGCGGTGGCGAAACCTCTCTTCCCCTCGAGACTGCGAATAACAAAACGCATGACGGTAGAGAGTAACTATGCTCACTCGTGCACACTTTTGAATCGTGTATTGTTTCTCGCTATGTCGCACAAGCAGGTTTCCGTTGTTGAGAAGACATATGGGCCCGCTTTTCACGTGACATTCAAACCCGGCTTCCAACGTCACTTCACCATGAACACCAACACTTGTCAACCTGAAATAGACCGAGGGGTTTGAGAGTGCAGCTGAAACACACATTCGAACTCTTGACCTTCAAGTCACGTTCACATGTCAAAACAAAAGCCCACCAGACCAGCAATAACTTTGGGGCCTAAGCTTAAGTCAGGATCGAGGCCTCGAGATGCTCCCCTGTCAGCCGTCCATTCTCCCCTTATCGAAACCCGTACTCTGGACCAGCCAGCCGCACAGGTTTGTGTTTAGAGCACCTTTCTCGCACGGTACGGAGAGGCGGCGCTGCATGCATCCACCCTGGTTCACGCCCTTTACTAGGCTCCCTCAGCGACGGTGCTGTCAGAGTAGCAGTCGTACGCTAGCCAAATGCTAGCTTGAGGTGCAGGCAGTGCTGGTGGTGATGGTGACGCCGAGCGGAAGCGAGAGGCAGAAACGCTTCGCTTTAGCCGCGGTGACCACTCCACCATGACGGTACTTAGCTCCAATTAAGGGAATCGTGCTGCTTTTGGGCAATATATAGCTTGTTGATGAGGATTGCCGGAGTGGTGCCGGTACGAGGAGAACGAGGGGCGTGGGCTTGGGATGATGAAGTGACGTTGCGAGCCCAGCAGGAGGTCGTGAGGGTGGCTTGGTCCGGTCGTCTTAGTCATCAGCCAGTGTATTTTGTCCAGTCGTTCCAGAGGCCGTACGTCTGAGGATGCAGTGACGCAGAGAGAGTGGTGGTGTGGCATATGTCAGCGTTTGCTGTGAAGTCACTGAGCATGGCCCGGCTTGCACAAGCGTCTTTCACGAGGAAGAATAGTATAGGATACTCAACTCATGCTGCACACAGCTTCACCGCGGTATCGAACCGGACCACAGTGCCATATCCTGACCTCGTGCCGTGACATCCCGACAGCGCCAGTACGCACCGAGCTGAATCCCATAACCATTTATCCGACGATTGAGCACCCGGAGCTTCACGACTTTGCCTCGCCCGCAACTTTCCTGTCCACCGTCACATCCTCCGAACCCTTTCCAGATCCTTGGTTGCCAAGGTGGGCGCCCGAGCTACCAGCCCCGGAGGCTGGCATGCCTTCTAGAGCGTCGCCCTTCTCGTGGTCGGGAGGCGGCGCGGCCTTGGAGGAGCGATCGACGCCAGAGCCGGCGGCCTGTTATGCGATCAGTGCGAGCAAAAGGTGATCCTGCTTCATAGACTGACATCGCCTTCGCCAGCGCCATGCACTAGGGTCTGTCCTGGCTCGACAACGTTGTCTGAAGCGCCTGAACCGTCGCGAGGCATCGTGTTGTTGCTTGCTGGTGAAATGAAGATGGGTATTGTCGTAGTAGTACTTTGCTGTAAGGATTCGACCTGAACATGAGACGAATTTTAAGAAGATGCTTGGACGTGGGCGATGGAATGGGCACGCGATTCATTCATTAGAACCCACTCACTGGTTCTCCAACAGCATTGACGTCAACCGGCGTTGGAACAACACCTGCATGAAGTGAATACAGTTCGGCATACACATGACCACCCCTTACTGTATACCTTTTCTAGAAGTGAGAGCAGGGTCTTCTGCCGTCGTCAAGCCATCAGGTCCCAGGTCATAACAATATTCAGATGCAGTGACAACGTTATGGAGATGTAGCAGCGTCTAATAAAAAGTCCATGAACTGAACGCGGGACGGCAACCAATGGCGGTACGCCGGTACTTACCGCGGGAGGAAGAAGACTTCACTCACTTACATACACGCCTACATGTGATCATTACTACCAACCATTCCCAGTCACGAGTATTCGATCCGGACAGCATGTACTTTCTCTCTCTTTCGTTTCGTGCATCTGATTTTCTTTGCAATGCAATCGCTCGTGGGAAGCATGCTAAGTCGCAGGCAACAGGACGGTCAGCTTCGTGAAATCGAGCCATCATTAGCGAAAATAATGAAGGTACATCCTCAACCCCTTGTTACTCCGCCAACACTGGGCAGACCCGACGGCGAGAGCTCTGGGTCGGTTTTGGTCACGGCATCATGTCAGGTATACCGCCCAAGATGGCGTCTACGCTGAAGCTTCGGGCGGCGGTACGAATCGCGGCCTTTGCGCGGTCAAGTGAGATAACGCCGGTCACGTCCCGAGCGCCATTGACGCGGGCATCCTTTCGGTCTCAATTACATAGATCAAGCTTCCCGCCAGTAAAGCTGCCGCAATGGCGGCGCTCTGCAAGGGCAGATGTACTCCGTCCGGCACAGACTGCGCACGAACGGACTAGCAAAGCTACGCTTCGCGATGGTGCACAAAGTGACTCAATGCTGATGGACTCGAATGAGCACATGGTACAGGGTCCCGACGAGGTGTCTACGTCGCCGAGTTTGAATCCCATAGGGATTGCGGCACGAAGCGCTGCGAATCGGCGACGGCATCTAAAGAGAACGGCCCGAAAGGATGAGGCTGCTGCAGCACCAACAGGCGACTCAGCATCTACTTCGCAGGCCCCGAAGCCACCTGCACCCGACAAGGTTTCCCTGGCGGAAGCGGAGTCGAAAGCGGAATATCCTTCGCCAGACACTGCAACCCGTATCGATCTAGAGTATGTGCAGACACACATGACCCTTCCGACGACTGCAGAGTACCCTGGAAGTGATAAAAGCCTTTTCGACCCACATGCCTCCGGGCAAGCTATACACAATCGTTGCAACCTCAAAAAACTCACGATGCACGCGGACACGGAATACTCACGGAACCAAAGCTCCTGGAGATGCTGGCTGACAGTGGCAATACCGGACATCGACTGTCGAGAAAGTGTCAATGGGGATGGCGGCAACAAAACTCAAGCCAAGCAAGCCGCTTGGCTCCACGTCTTGTCCAGAATGCACGCGCATGGCTCACTCAAGCTCCTTTTCAGAGTGCCGTCAACGAACCCACAATCTGTGCCATTGCCAGATCAGTCCCTCACTCGCACGGACGTCCGCGCAAAAATGGCGTTGCCGACAAGCTCGCAATACCCAAAAGCCCCAAAGTTGCTATTCGATGACGGCCAAATACGCGGAGCATTCGAGGAAATCTGTCGGCGCCTCGAGAAACCTTTGGATGTTGAATACGAACATACTAGCTATCGCACTGCGGAAGGCACACTCCGGCACGCTTGTCAATTGAGCGTTAGTATACCAGACGTGTTAGACGAAAGCGCACGTGGCGAAGACCACCTCAAAGCTCGTGCAAAGCAGGCTGCCTGGTTGCATGTATTAGCGAAGCTGCACGTTTCGGGGAAGCTTGCAGAGCTTATACCGCAGTCAGTCGCCCAAGTGGACCAAAAACAGCGGACGGGCGTTCACGACAGCCAAGAGAGGGAAGAGCAAGATGAAGACGAAGCCAAAGATGACCTCGAGCCTACGATTCTGGACGAGCAGACTATTGAAGAAGAAAAGGACGCCAAAAGGGTAGGCTGGCTTCCACGTCGTCAACTGCCGAACTATGCTAACCCAACACTGTAGTCAGTCCAATGGTCGTTTCTCAACGACGTCACCACACGATAGGTAATACGAAGCTAACCTTCACTCAGCGAGATCTATGACTGGGCTGCTGGTCTGGGTCTCATTCCTCACTTCACCACGGCGTTCCGAAAAGGCCGCCCAAGGTTGGGCAAGCAGCAAACATTCATACGGGTGACCGTGAAGGTAGATGAACTAAACCTTGAAGCTACAGCCGTAGCCAAAAACCTGCCAACGGCCGAAACGGCCGCTTGTCGTGACTTCAAGCGCCAAGCTGAAGAGCGTCGTCTCAAGGACACTCCCGACGCGGTCAACATCCTACCCGGGCCGGGCTCGCTCAACACCACAACAGTATCGTGGTTCTTTGAATACCTCCAAGAAGTTCGACGTAGTGCACGCGTAGCAGTGGAGAATGACGCCGTCAACCAAGCCAACCTTACACGGCACAAAGCCTCTGTTACCCTTGACGATGAGCCGGTCGGGGTGACCGTCGAAATGGCGGACAAGAAGTCGGCTCGCCAATTGGCGTTGCTAACAGCTGCTGTGGCGATCACTACAGCCGAGCCTGACCTGCTCCGAGGATTTCAGGATCGACTTGAGAAGGACGAAGGCAAGCTTTTACGCCGCATTCCACCTGTGGACCTGCAAGTCAACACCGGAGCTCTGTTCATCATGCGCCGCGCTCTCGTCGATGCAAGAGAAGCCGGCCTATCCGTCTCAGCCGAGGCACTGTCGGCTGCGGACGATGTCCAGTCAGAACAAGCCCTCCGCCGCCGCCGTCGCTGCCTCGAAGCTTCCGAGATAGCTCGCATGTCCGACGACCTGCGGACCAGACAGAGAGCTTATGCTCATGATCCTGGCCTTGCAGAACTCCGGGCAGCTCGGGCGTCGCTTCCAGTCAGCCAATTCCGCTCTGAAGTGTTGAAAATGGCACTGAACCCTTTCTCTATTCTCGTGGGTGCAACTGGCAGCGGCAAGACGACCCAGGTCCCTCAGATCCTGCTCGATCAGGCCATCGCGGATGGTCAGGGAGGCTCTTGTAACGTCATCTGCACCCAGCCGCGGCGTATCGCGGCAACCTCGGTAGCGCAACGAGTCGCCGTGGAGCGCAATGAGCCGCTGCAAAAGTCCGTGGGCTACCAGGTCCGCCATGACGCGAGACTACCAGAGTCTGGAGGAAGTATCACCTACTGTACCACCGGCATTCTCCTGGCAGGACTGAAAGGTGATCCCGATGGAGTCTTGGACTCCGTATCTCACATAGTGATGGACGAGGTGCATGAACGTGACCTCGACGTTGACTTTCTTGGAACCGTGCTCAAAAGGGCTCTGGAGGCGCGCCGACTTGCGTCCAAGCATGTCCCAAAGCTGTTGCTCATGTCCGCCACTTTGGATACGGAGCTGTTCTCGAAATATTATAGCCTTCCAGGCGAAGATGGCGCACTGGTGTCTTGTCCGGTCCTTCACGTGCCAGGAAGGGCGTTCCAAGTAACCGAACAATATCTCGGCAGCATTATGCACGACCTGTTCCAGTACGACCGCTCCGAGCTCACAGCGCTCTTGAAGACCGACAAGTACTCCCAAGATTATCTACAATCGGAGACTGCTTTTTGTGACAAGCATAGTGCGCCATCGACGTCCTCTCCAGACACTTCCATCATCGATTGGAAAGGAGGCCGTCAACACGTGCCGGGCCAACCCACTGACTTTGACAGCATAGCGGAACGCGAGGAGGCTATGGTGCCCACGGCACTCTTGGCCGCGACTATAGGGCTCATCTGCAGGAAAAGTAGAGATGGAGCTATACTAGCTTTCCTTCCCGGGCTAGAGGAGATTATGGAGACCGAGAAGATACTTCAAGAGCATCGCGTCCTTGGTCTGAACTTCAACGACAGTAGCAAGTTCAAGATCTTGCGCTCTCACTCCGCTGTCCCTCCAGAGGAGCAAACATTGATCTTCCAACCTGTTCCGCGTGGCTGTCGCAAGATCGTCTTGAGCACCAACATCGCCGAAACGTCCGTCACCGTCCCGGATGTCAAGTTCGTCGTCGACACCGGGAAGCTTCGGGAGAAGCGTTACGATCAAGTCCGACGCATCAACGCGCTCAGGTGCGTTTGGGAGAGCAAGATGAACTCCAAACAGCGTGCCGGACGTGCCGGCAGAGTGCGGGATGGCTTCTACTACGCGTTGTTCTCGCGTGAGCGGCATGAGTCGTTGAACGCCGCCGGGGTGCCGGAGCTCCTTCGGACCGATCTTCAGGACACCTGCCTGTCCATCAAGGCACAACGCTTTCAGGAGCCAATCGAGTCCTTTTTGTCGGCGGCCATTGAGCCTCCCTCACATCAAGCAGTCGCGGCATCCGTGAGCAATCTAAAGGTCATCGGTGCCTTTACGCAAGAGGAGAAACTCACGCACCTGGGTCGGCTCTTGTCTTTACTCCCGGTCCATCCCACGCTAGGAAAGATGATCGTCCTGGGCATCTTCTTCCGATGCCTCGAGCCGATGCTCATCCTCGGGGCCGCCGCGGAAGAACGCCAGCTTTTCCTCACGCCATTGGGTGACGAATATCGCAAGAGTGTATACGCCAAGCGTGCCTCGTTCGCCAAAGGAGAGCTGAGCGATCACCTCGCCACCTTGCAGGCGTTCAAGGATCTCAGAGCGCATCGCGCTCGGCACGGTATGCACAGAGCTTTCACCCGAGCGCGCGAGGATTACATTCACTTCGGCGCTTTCCGCGCCATCGAACAGACCGCCACGCAACTGCTGCGAATCCTCGTCGACGCCAAGCTGGTCCCGGGCGCGGGGCAGGGTGGTAGTCCGCTGCAGTACGGTCCGCGGTCTCTCAACCAGAACTCCGATAATACCGACCTGATCAAGTGCCTCCTGCTGGCCGGGCTGCATCCCGGCCTGGCAGTGAGCATGGCCTCGAAAAGTGGGCGACATCGCACCATGAAGGAGCAAATGGTGCGGATGTCGCGTACGTCGTTGAACCGCCCTTTCAAGCAGGCGAAGAGAACCGATATCGGTCTGCTGTATGCGTACGGCTCACTCAATCGGGCCGATGGCGGTGACAGCTACAACATGCGCGACACCACCCTCGTCGCTCCCCTGATGGCTGTCCTCTTCGGCGGGAGG
>Ga0058704_10000232_pt1 | contig 30801 bp, 18 predicted proteins | sample AgamicMgSfe_FD_71363 | JGI IMG/M metagenome (GOLD analysis project Ga0058704, IMG submission 71363) | Agave microbial communities from Guanajuato, Mexico - Mg.Sf.e | ecosystem: Host-associated > Plants > Phyllosphere > Phylloplane/Leaf | place: Guanajuato, Mexico | collected 2012-05-30
ATGCAGCGGCGACGGATGGGCTTTGTATGTCGGGGATGGTTAGCGTGCGGCTTGAACTCTCGCTCGCTGTGGAGAAGACCGAGGCTCCCTCCCTCCAGGCTCCCTCCCTCCCAGCTTCAGATTTCTTCTCGAGTTGCGCCGAACTGCCTGTTTCGGGTGCGGATGGGGAAGTTGTCACGGTGGATGGAATGGATGGTGGCGAATGAAGCAGAGATGATCGAGGGACAGACAACCGATGGATATACGTATCCTGCTGGTCTTCCGTGCACATGTGACCGCCTATTCTGTTCCTATGCCGAGCCCTCGTGATCTCCGGGTTCATGTCACATGTATCTATCTTGCAAGACCGAGACTGGAGATGCGGGAAAGGCGGCCTCCCTCGGCAAGGAAAGTGTGGGGAAGCATGTGAAGTCGGCCAGCACCAATCACCATCGACCTTTTATTACTCCAACAGCTACCCAGCTCGACGAAACTGAACATGTTGAACCATCCCATCCTGTCCATACAGTATACACACTCATATGTCTTCCTCATTCACCAGACGCCGGAGAAATTATACCATCTCTGGAGTCTGGACACATCCTTCGGCAACCAGAGGCACTCTCGCCACAAACCGACCACACCAGACCCAAACGCCGAGGACAAATGCCCCTTCAGTCGCCGATACATCCGTGTACTCGCGGTGCAATACCCGACGTCGAGTCTGGACGTTCGAGCACATTACCTACCATGATTCATGGCACTCTGACTCCTTCCTAGAAGGCACATGCTGAAGTCGTTGCGGTGCTGGATGCACAGACAGTCCTGACCTCCCTTCTCGCCTTCCGCATCCGTGGTCGCGCCCGAGAGCGTCTGGAAGCCGCCTACAAGCTCGACCTTCTTAGGCATCACAATATCAGCCCAGGCAGTAGAGGACAGGACTGGAGACTAGTGTAAGCGGCCATGCACTTCGACGTCGAGTATAAACAAGGCGCCGAGCGCACTCATCAGTTCCCCATGCATCCATTACGTTAAACCGGCGGTACATTCTACCTACGTAGCCTCATGCATCCATCTCTCTCCCAGCTGTCTGCATCGTTCAACCGACAACTCGACCTCCTCCCTCACGCCTGCTGCTGCTGCTGCTGTTGCTGCTGCGGCTGCGACTGCAACTGCGGCTGCAACCCCTCCACATCCTGTATGAACCTCTCCCAAATCTCCACGTTCCCTCGAAAGAACGCCAGATTCGCATCCGCCAACCCCCCGAGCGTATCCCGGAACTCCACCGCCTTGATCCGCTCGAAATCCCCAATCTCCTTGACGACCTCCTCGTCAAAGGCCTCGGAAATCTTCTTCGCGCTCTCCACCTCGTCCGTGAGGCGGGAAATCTGCACCTCCAGCCGGCGCTGCCGCTCGCGTCGGCTCTGCTCGTGGTCCACGCCGCGCACGTCCTCGATCTTCTGCCGTAGGAAACCCGAAGCGCCGACGCTGCCGTGCGAGGCGAGGCTGTCGCGTTCTTGGGCGGCTTTGGTGAGGTATTCGGTCAGGCCTTCGAAGTCGAGTTGCTTCTGCTCACGCGTCTTGAGCAGGCCCTTGATGCTGGTGATGTAGCTCTCCATGTCCTTCAGCGAGCCGAGGTAGTCCTGGTCCGTGTGCTCTTTCAGGCCTTTCCAGCCTTCGCTCGTGGATTGTGCGCTCGTGGCGAATTTCGTCAGCTCGTCCTGCACGCCCGGCTCGAGCGCCGCGAGCTTTTGGAACTGGGTCGCGAGATCGGCGTAGTCGCCCTCCAGGTCGGACTCTCGCTTTGCGACCCTCGCCACGGTCTTGCTCACGGTCCCGAGATCATCGTCCAGTTTCCTCGCGCGATCGTTGACTTCGGAAAAGCGCTTGTCAGTTTTGTGAGGTTTGGTGAAAGCGTTCAAGAAGCTGTCAGTCCACGTCTCGAGCGCGGACGTACTTCCGCTTTCACTGCCGGACAAGCCTCGGGCCGGTCGGCCTTTCATCGTCGCATTCCAATCGCTAGTCTCGAGGAAGAGGGCGAGGATCGTGGCTCGCCGCAGGACAGGATGCAGCGTCAGCCGTTTGAGGAAACGTTGCATCGAATGGGCTCTTCGCGAGGTGAAGTCCGGCGCGAAGCGGTCGCCCCGCACGTAGGCCATGCTGTGCTTGTCGGGCAAGGGCGGTACAGCGCATTGCGGGTATTCTTTGGCGAGGGCTTTGTACAGGAAGACGAAGTCGGTAAAGCGCCGGCGCGTGGTGGAGTGCGAGTTCTGGAAGGATTTGAAGTCGGTGTCGGTGGTGACGAGGTATGAGACGTAGGGGTTCTGGGTGCCTTCGCCCTCTTTCTGCGGCCTTGTAATGGTGCATACGAGCTTGCCATGCGCTCCGGGTCCCGCGAGATCTTGTTGGTCGGCATTGGCTCCGGCTTGCTGCCAGTCGGGGTCGTAGTCGTTGCTGCTGCCCGCCTCCATTGTGCTGAGGCCTTGCGCAGCCGATCCCGTTTCCCTAGCTATGTCCTTTCCTTCTGCCGGCTGTTGCCGCTGCTGCCAGACAGGGAAGAGAGGTTTGTGTGCTCCTCGTTAGCTTCAGCACCACCTACGTTGGTCTGTCGGTGAGGATGGGAATCGCTGTTCACAAGTCGAGATCGGTTTGCGCTTCGTTCGCTGCGGATGGTTGGGCGGGGATCAGTTCACACGCGGAACACGGAATTGGCTGTTGTACTTCGTCCTCCGGCTTGATATGGGCCGCCCGTGTCTTTCAGAGTCAGTTGGCGATAGGCACAGGTGCAATGTGTATGCTAAAGTACACAGCTCAGCATTGCAGTTGCGCCAGCGTCATTGCTGCGAACCCACGGACGGTCGGAACGGAGCGTGTCTTCCGCTCGGCTGGGTCCGAGATCCCTTTGATGACCGGAAACACTTCATGAACATTCAATCTACATCTTATTTTACATGTATACGTTGCAAGATGTAAGACTCCAATAGTCGCAAGCAAGAAGCTGCAGACGAGTAGGTATCACAGACTACACTATATCTTCGACAAGCTTGCACCTGCCAGCAGCCAAGTCCAGCATTGTTGAAGATCCATTTGACCCGAGTCCCGTGTATAAACGACGTCACTGAGACCTCCGTACGTGTACGTACACTGCTTGTGCATGCGCCTTCGCGTTGGTGAATCCCTTCTCAGGCCACCCTCAATCCCCTCTCCTTTCCCGTCACTGCCTCGTACAGTACGCAAAGAATACTCACCAGAGCCACACCGAGGCTCGATTCACTGCATTGGCTCGGATCAAGCGAGACGATCGTGGCGAGCGTGCCAACTTCTCAATCTTACCTGTACAGCAGCCAGCAGACAATCGAGAGTACATAGGTTCGACTCTTTACTGGCAGATAAAGGTTCTGGCTGACCAGACTGCTCCCAGAATCTTCCATCATCCACCTAAGAGGACAAGCGAATCGCAGGCTACAGGTTCATCCCACTCCGTTTGTGGCCTTCATCCGGACTCTCAGAGCACTCCGGTGAGTGGCATTCTGCACTCACAGACTCGCCTCCTTTCGCGATGGACAACCTTCTTACGCCCGCCCGCATCGGCTGGGCGGTGGGGATCGTTTGTGTGACTCTCGTCGTCCGCTTCCTCCAACGACTGCACTACCATCGCCGCTTGGTCAAAGGTCTACCCGGCCCACCCCACAGTTACCTCTTCGGCCATATCCTCTCCATGGGCAAGGTCCTGGCGGCGCAGCCCAGACGCGCCGCTCCACAGACCTTTCCCATCATGGTCAAAGAGAAATACGACTTGGGCGACTACTTTTACGTGGATGCGTGGCCGCTGAACCCGGATCCAATCATGATGATCTTTGACACCGATATCATGCACGAGCTCACCGTCAAGCAGTCGATGCCGAAAGCACAGGTGGTCGACGACTTCTTGCAGAACTTCGGCGGGCCTGGGAATCTGGTCAGCGCCGAGGGAGCAGTATGGAAGAAGTGGCGCTCGGCTTTCAACCCGGGCTTCTCGCAGAGCCATCTCATGACCCTGGTACCGGCGATCGTCGACGAGTGCACCATATTCTGCGATATACAGGCGCGCCACGCCAAAAACAACGACCTCTTCCGGATGGAGCGCGACACTACGCGGTTGACTGTGGACATCATCGGCAAGGTGATCTTAGATTTTCCCCTCGACTCGCAGCGAGGACCCAATGAGTTGGTGGACGCGTTCATGTCGCAGTGCAAATGGCAGGCCAAGGGTGCCCAGTTCAACCCTATTGAGCTGATCGACTTCCCGGTGCGCTATGTGGTTCAGCAGTACAACAATTTCACCATGAACCGTTACATCAGCGCACGACTCGAAGAGCGTTTCGCGAGCCGTCATACAAGAGAAAAATCAAAGGCGGTCATCGACTTGGCCCTGGAGGCTTATTTGAAGGAGAAAGGCAAGTCAGGCGATCTGGCGAATAGTAAAACCATGGACCCAGAGTTCAAGCAGGCTGCCATCAGCAACATGAAAACCTTCATCTTCGCCGGACACGACACGACCAGTTCAACCCTTTGCTACGCCTACTACTACCTCTCCAAAAACCCAGAAACCCTAGCCAAAATCCGACAGGAGCACTCCGACGTCTTCGGCCCGGATCAAAGCACCGTCGGCGACCAGCTCAAGCAAGATCCACGCCTACTCAACCGCCTCGACTACACCCTCGCCGTAACACGCGAGGTCCTCCGCTGCCAACCACCCGCCAGCACCGTCCGCACCGGCCAAAAAGGCTTCTTCGTCCACGACCCGGCAACCGGCGACCCGCTCCCGACCGACGGCTTCACGCTCTGGCCCGTCGACGTCGGCGTGCACCGCTCGAGCAAATACTGGCCGGACCCGCACGTCTTCCGACCCGAACGACATCTGCACCACGCGGCGGACAGCAGCGCCAATTACAACAGCAAGGAAGCCTGGATCGCGTTCTCTAAAGGTCCGAGGAATTGCATCGGGCAGGAGTTGGCGGTTATCGAGACCAAGGCGATTTTGGCCATGACGGTCAGGAGGTTTGATTTCGCGCCTGCTTTCGATGAGCTGGAGAAGTTGAGGGGCGATGGGAGCGGGTATCCGAGTGATACGTCCGGGGTGCAGGAGCAGTTTGGTGATGAGGCGTATCAGATTCAGCTCGGGGCGGCGAAGCCCAGGGAAGGGATGCCCTGTAGGATTCGGTTGCGAGATATTTGATAAAGAAGCAGATCGTAGAGCGGAAGGCACTGCCATGATACATCTATTTGTCTTACGGAACATCTGCATCATCGTCATCACCCCCGAAACCAAAGGAAAATCCATTCTCTCCGACAGCTCCATCGTGCGTGACGGCAGGTTTGGTCAACTCTTCCCATTTCCCCTTCGCACCCTTCCCAATCCTCTCGAGCTCTTTGAGAGCCTCATCCAACAACTCAGGATCGCGCTCGCGCAGCCGTTCCACGAATAAGGCGTAAGCATCCTCGACATCATCGCCGAAGCCAGAAATACTCTGCTTCTGGTCTCGCAAGAAATGTAATGCCGCTCCCACGCGACGACGAGGCACGAAGTTCTGCGTCAACGCGATGCTCGGCTCGAGGTTGAGCACGAGATGGTACCATCCGCTCGGGACGTGGAGCACCTCGCCCTCGCCGCAAATGCCTTCAACACAACCCGGTGAGCGGCGCGCTTCGGCGTGGAAGCCTAGTAGCCATTCGGCAATGCTCAGTGGGGATGTGACTTCGCTCTGGTCTTCGGAGACGTAGACGCCGGGAGGAGGGGGTGTGGAGGGCGAAGAGGGGAACATGATCCAGTATTTGCTGCCTTTGAGGACGGCGTTCCAGGCACTGGTGGCGTTGGGGTCTTTGTGGAAGGTACTGCCGCTTCGAGCCGGACCCACGATGAGCCAGCGGTGATCGGGCCTTTGCTGGCCGAGGACGGAGAATAGGTCCTCGCCGAAGCACGTGGGCGGCCAGTAAGCGGCACCGTCTTCTGGCTGCGCGGAGATCTTGAGGTTCATTTTGTCTGCAAAGGCTCGGTCGAAGAGGTAGAGTGGACTCTCGTCGTGGTTGTTGTTCATGTACTCGATGTAGGTTCTCAGTGGCCAGTCGACAGACTCGGCTCGGAAAGCTACCTCGGCATACCTCTCGAGCAGGCGATCTGTCGACCAGGTCTGGAAAACCGGCCACTGCTTGACGGGTGAGGTGAGGATGAAGGGCTTGTTCACCCAGTGTTCACTGAACTCGTCCACTGAAAGGTCGTCGATACGTGTAAAGGCGTTTCCAGTCGGTATGTTGACGGTGAAAGGAGCAAGGGGCACATGTGCACAAAAGTATGGACGATGAAGCGCGTCTGAAAAGAGATTCAAGCAATCTACTTTCGGCTCAACGCCCATAGACTGTGACAAGTAGGTCGATCGCCAGGTGCCTTGCCACGAAAAGTTTGCAGGAGGAGACCTACCGTTCACTCTCAGCAAGCTGCCGAGATTGCAAGCAAAATGTCCATGCACTTACTCAACAAATAACGCTCTCCACAGTTCCTCACTTCTTGTGAAAGCGTGGAGTGCCTTACTAGTACTGCCCAGCTGTAGCAGGTCGCGCGCTCCCAGGCTCTCCAGCAGCTGCATCAGCAGCTCGTCTGGAAGAAGCGTGAAAAGCCCGCAAGATGTTTTGAGATTGATGGTGGACGTCAGGGCATTGCCGGAAGGCCGTACCCCGAGAGGATGTCTCTTCACTAGACTAGTGTCTTGCGACTCATCGTGGGAGTCAGACTGGACTTTCAATCGCTTGGCTGGCCGCTCAGCGCTTCGAGGATGCTCGAGTCCATGGTGACTCACGGGAGCCAAAGGGATGGTCATTGTGGTATCGACGGCGATGTGCGAAGCTGCACCAGCCCATCTCTGGAGATATGACAGCGGTGATATGAGTCCGGTGGCCCAACCTACGGAAAGGCTGCTGTATGAACGGTGCCGTCTTGCAGGGAGTAGTGAAATGACGACGCGAATAGACGCATAAAAGGTGAATCGTCCCAAGCACGGGACGTACCAAGTATTGGGTGGTAGAAATCGCCACCTCCCAGTGACTAACTTTGCAGACGCTGATGAGGTGGAGGCAAACGAGAGTGGCCAGCGGCAAAAGGCGTCTCAAAAACGGCTGGTCCGTGCACAGGAAAAGATATTTGAAGAATAATTTCGGCCGCCCCTCTACGCCGTCCATCAAAACCTCACACCACCGCCACGGAACAACACACCCACCACTAGAACCACACGACTCTCACAAACGAGAGTCTGGTATCTAGTTCCACAGAACAACTTCAGTTTCACGCGCGGCGGAATCCATCGAGGATCCACCGCTCACCCAATCCACACCCGCCCTCCACAGCTCACGGCGCAGTGCCAGTGAGCCCCGCGACCACATCGCAATCATGGCTGACGGAAAGGGACTCGAGGATGTCGAGGCAGGTGAGTAGCCGCCTTTGCTAGAGTGGCTCGCGCTCTCGCATGCGCCGAGCCTTGGGATGAAAGAGCATGTGATAACATTTTCTTGCGCCATCGCAGGCCAGATCGAGTCGAACTACGATGAGACTACCGACAGCTTCGACGCGATGGATCTCAAGAGCGAGCTCCTCCGTGGAGTCTACGCCTATGGTTTCGAGAGGCCGTCGGCTATCCAGCAGCGCGCCATTATGCCGGTCATCAAGGGTACGTAAAGACAAGAGCGAACCTGCCATGCTATACCTCAACGCACGCGCTCACGTATGGAAGGCAGCGATGTCATTGCGCAGGCCCAATCTGGTACCGGCAAGACCGCAACCTTCTCCATCTCCGTGCTTCAGAAGATCGACCCAAACATCAAGGGCTGCCAGGCCCTCATTCTCGCGCCCACGCGTGAGCTAGCACAGCAGATCCAGAAGGTCGTTGTCGCCATCGGCGACTTCATGAACATCGAATGCCACCCTTGCATCGGTGGCACCAGCGTGAGGGACGACATGAAGGCGCTTCAGGATGGCCCACAAGTCGTTGTCGGCACGCCCGGTCGTGTCCACGACATGATCCAGCGTCGTGTGCTCAAGACCGACAGTATGAAGATGTTCGTGCTTGACGAGGCCGACGAGATGCTGTCCCGCGGTTTCACCGAGCAGATCTACGACATTTTCCAGCTTCTGCCGCAGTCCACCCAGGTCGTCCTGCTCTCTGCCACCATGCCCCAGGATGTGCTCGAGGTCACCACCAAGTTCATGCGTGACCCCGTCCGCATTCTCGTCAAGAAGGACGAACTCACCCTCGAAGGTATCAAGCAGTTCTACATCGCTGTCGAGAAGGAGGAGTGGAAGCTGGACACCCTCTCCGACCTGTACGAGACCGTCACCATCACCCAGGCCGTCATCTTCTGCAACACCCGTAGAAAGGTCGACTGGCTCACTGACAAGCTCACCGCTCGTGACTTCACCGTCTCCGCCATGCACGGCGACATGGAAATGGCCCAGCGTGATGTCATCATGAAGGAGTTCCGTTCCGGATCCTCGCGTGTCCTGATCGCCACCGACTTGCTTGCTCGTGGTATCGACGTGCAGCAGGTTTCCCTGGTCATCAACTACGACCTCCCAGCCAACCGGGAGAACTACATCCACCGTATCGGACGTGGCGGCCGTTTCGGAAGGAAGGGCGTTGCCATCAACTTCGTCACCGCCGACGATGTGCGCATGATGCGTGAGATTGAGCAGTTCTACAGCACTCAAATTGAGGAGATGCCAATGAACGTCGCCGGTATGTCTACATCCCATTCCCGTTTCGCTGATGCACCGCTGACTTCTTCCCAGACCTCATCTAAACGCCACCATCCACTCAACAACTTCCGTCTCCCGAATTCGACTGTGATCGGCGCCCTGCGGCTGGCGCTCGATCACCTGGTCGGTGGAGGAGACATTTTTCTGTTGTACTTGCCTGTCCGCTTTCTGCGCGTAGCACGCTCTTCTGTGTGCACTGAGGCGCAGGATGGCGGCGTATATGCATCTACGAGAGGGCGGTCTTGATACTCGTTGCTGCACCAAAATGCTTCTGACGGATTTTCGACAAGGTTCACGGGGTGTATTGCATGCGATCAAGATGTTTCTGCTTCGGTTGCACTGTGACTTTGTACGTAGGTTTGCGTACTTGACGTTTGCAAACGGTATCTTTTGTTTGTCCAGAGTTGTAGTTGGTGGCCTGAGGCTATGGATGTGCTCCGCATCCCGCGGAATTTCAACCTCACTTCATCGGTTTGCGCGTGTTGCGTATGACAATTACGCCTCTCGCGCCCAACCTACCAATAGGAGCTCGTGGTGTGACAATAGTACAAAGACCCCCAGCCCCCCAGTTTCACCATGAAGATGACGCCCGCCCGTCCACCTTCGCCGAACTCACTCCTCTGGGCTCATCAACTGAAACGCGAACATGGCCATCTCCTCGCGCGCGTGAAACAGCTCGAGTCCGCCACCGAAGAGCACGACAAACGACTGAGGACCGCAGAGAGCACCGCCGCTCCTGGAGCTAACGACGAGATTGCTGCACTTGCTGACCAGGTCAAGGCCCTTCACCGGGGACATCTAGAAAAACGCCTCGACATGATCGAGAAGGACGTCATGTCTAAAATCGAAGAAGCGAAAATCGACTCCGAAGCTGTGGCGCTCAAGATGGCCCAAATCGAGAAGAACGAAGCGCTTGTCGAGGAGGAGAGGCGCAAAGCGTTCAACAAGGAAAAGGCGCTGCTGAAGCGCGTCGGCGAGTGCGAGGAAAATCTCAAGAAGTACGAGACCTTTCTCGATCAGGTCGGCAAGAAGGTCGACAGCGCGTCCATCGCTCAGATCAGATCGCAGCTCGATAGCCTGGCTCAGCAGGTCAAAAGCGGAGGGTCGGAGATGAAGCTCATGAGCGACAGTATCATGTCGTTGGAGCTGGCGAACGCGGAATTGATCAAAGCGAACGAGCGTCTTGCGGCGGAGTTTGCTCAGCTGAAGGCAAAGGCTGCGGAGTCTGCTTCGGTGCCTTCCCCGTTGAACGGGAAGAAGAGCAGGAGGAAGCCGCATAGGTGGTCGGGTGGCGGCGCTGATCGAGATATCATTCGACAGGGCTCGGATGTGTCGGTGGGCTCTTCTTCGAAACAGAAACCGAAGTTGCACAGACGAGCTGGAGGCACTGCTGATGATACTCTCGCCTCACCAGGACGCGGATCACTGCGGCAGAAGAAAGCAACACCAAAGGCAGCGGCGAAGGAATCAGCGATAGCCGTAACTAAGTCTATTGCGACTACCAAAGCGACTACCGCCAGGGGCAACGCAACCCTGTCTGCATCGTCTGGGAAACCGAAGAAAGCCGACAAAGCGGCAGCCCAACTCGCGAAATACACCACTGCTGCCGACGCCGACAAGACTGTCGTCCGCGCTGGCAAGGGCTGGATCGAGTTTGCTTATGCGGCAGAGGAGGACGAGGAGGAAAGCGATTCTCCAGAGACAACGTAAGCACACACCTCGAACACGCGTTGTTTCAACATGCTGACAAGCGATAGCATCAAACGCCCTCCCGGGAGGCCACGCAAGGAAGACTCCTTGAAGACGTTCGATGGCCTTGACGTCGGACCTCGCACTCGTCGTTCGACGTCACGATATGGCGACCAGTCGGCCCACACCCAGGTCGTGTCAAAGAAGCGTAAAGCTGACGAAGATTGTGAGACACCGAAGCAGAGCACCAAGACGAGCGCTGCCACGGGCGGCATGAAAATTGCGCAGACTGATGTCGCGAAGAGGATCAAGGTGGACAAGACGCCCGCGGTCTTCGACTCACCAGCCTCGTCCTCAGCGAATAGGTCATCCCACAAGGGAGCTGATACGAAGCAGCCATCGACCGCATTGCTCGGCTCTCGAACGGCGCCCTCGGATCCTCCTGTTCCAAATCGCAGGCGAGTCATCGAGCAGTTTGACGAGTTGCTATGAGAGTCTTGACACGAGTATCCAATGTGCTGGCCCCGTGCGTATGGTGGATGGTATTGCTGCTTGACGGATAGGAAAGGGGATGGTACGGGACGGCTTTGAGATGACTGTCATGCTGATGGATTTGAAGAGTTCGGATAGTATACGATGTGAGCGTGGCGAGGCTGCAAAGGGATCTCACGCCCATTGCTTCCATCGGAACTCATGTCCTTGCACTACGGTGTACATTCAGAACTCACGTCCAGATGTTGCCGCCCTGAGTGACGGTCATGTGATCAGGGCGATCTCGCAGTGGAGCTAGGGCTTCGGCCTTTATATCGCCGAGAGCGGAGATTGATGGCTGTTGCGGGGGACTCGTTCGCGGAGGCATTCGCGGTAAATAGATACAAGACAGGCGGCCGACAATGGCCTCTTCCCCAAACCTCCTCTTCCTCTCCTACGAAGAGACACATCCCCACAACCGTCCTCACCCACCATGGCCTCCCTAGCATCCATCCGAAGCAATTGCCGCAAGGTAAATCTCCAATCCCCAATACTAGACACAAGCCTAACGAGTACGACCAAACAGGTAATGTGCATCGGCCGCAACTACGCCGACCACGTCAAAGAGCTCAACAACCAACGGCCCAAACAACCCTTCTTCTTCCTCAAACCCTCCTCCTCCATCCTCCTGCCCAACGAAGGCCCCGTCCTCCGGCCCGCGGGCGTGAACATGCACTTCGAGATCGAGCTCGGCCTCGTCATCGGCAAGACGGTGCGCGACCTCAACACCGAAGACGACGGCGAGATCCTGCAGTACATCGACAGCTACGTGCTCGCGATCGACATGACGGCGCGCAACGCGCAGGAGGAGGCGAAGAAGCGCGGGCTGCCGTGGTCAATCGCCAAGGGCTTCGACACCTTTTGTCCCATTGCCGGCCCGGTCGCGAAGAGCGCGATCGCCGACCCGCATAATGTGGAGTTGTACTTGAAGGTCAACGGGGAGACGAAGCAGGAGGATAACACGGAGTTGATGCTGTTTCGCATCCCGAGACAGTTGAGTGATATCAGTAAGGTGATGACGTTGGAGAAGGGGGATATTGTTTTGACCGGGACGCCCAAGGGGGTCGGAACGGTTGTGTCTGGGGATGTGTTGGAGTGTGGGATGAGGATTCAGGGTAAGGAGGTGGAGGAGGCGAAGCTGCGGGTCGAGATCAAGGATCGTGAGGGTCCGTATGTGTTTACTGAGACTTATTAGATGTTGGGTGCCTGTAGATAGACTCCTGCTTGGAGATGCTTCGTCTTGAGCTACTCGTTTCCTTGACATCTATACTGAGCGCCATCTGTCGTGGATGTACGGTGCTCGGCCACGAACCGACTCGATGGTTGTCTAATCGTACACCAGACGCGCCCTATCAGCAGATCGCAGCCGACATACCGATTTCCCTATATGCCACGCTCGAGCCTGACCACCACACATCAGAGGCTGAGACCTTGCAAATACTTCCTAGCCGCCTCCACCGCATCGTCGACTTTATCCGTGTTCGTGCCCTGACCCAGGCTCGTCGCGCCCTTCCCACCCGCTTTTCCACCCACCAGCCCCGCGACCTCATTCGCCCACTTCGCAGCATCGGCGCCCTTACCCTGCGCCTCGGCCGAGACATAGCACCCGTGCAAGACCTTGTCATCCGCCTTGCCGAGCAGATACACCGTCTTGTCCTTCTGCTTCGCGCCGATGGTCTTGAGGGTCTCCTGTACCGCCTTGGAGCCCGACGACAGCGGCACGCTCAGCACGAGCGTCTTGTCCTCCTTGTTCTGCTCAAAATGCTCCGTCACGGCGTCCAGGACTTTCTTGCTCTCGGCCTTTTGCACCGCTTTCTGGTGCTCGAGGTTCTCCTTCACGATCTTGGCAAAGCGCTCACGCATTTCCGACTTTCCGAGAGCGGAGATCTCGGCTTTGCCCAGTTCGTGTTGCCACTCTTTCGTCTTGGCTTCCTTCTCCGCCCCGTATTGCATGTGCTCCAGTTGCGAAGCCTTCTTCTCCCACTCGGCGCCTTCCCGCTGGACTTCATGCGCCGTACTGCCCGTCACCGCGACGATGCGGCGGATCCCCTTGGCGATCCCGCTCTCTTCCAGCACGACCAGATCCTTGATCTCGCTGGTGTTCTTGACATGCGTGCCGCCGCAGAACTCGACCGAGACGCTCCGCCATTCCTTGCGCTTGACGTCCTCGAGCAGCTCCTCCACCGGCACGCCGACGCTGACGACGCGGACCGGGTCCGGGTACGTCTCGCCGAAGACGGCACGGACGCCTTCGATCTCGCGAGCGGTGGCGAGGGGGACGTCAACGGCGTACACTTCGCTGTTCTGCCTGATGTAGCTCGTGCTCAGCTCCTCGATCTTCGCAATCTCCTCGTCCGAGCACCCGGCTTTGTGGCTGAAGTCGAAACGCAGCTTTTCGGGTGCGACGAGCGAGCCTCGCTGGTTGACGTCGTCGCCGAGCACCTCCCTGAGCGCGAAATTGAGGATGTGGGTGCCCGTGTGGTTGTTGCGGATTGGCTGCCTCCTCAACTCATCGAACTCGCAAAGCACCTCTTCGCCCACCTTGAAGCTACCGTAATTCATGTACCCGGTGTGCATCACGTACCCACCGTAGACTTGTACGTTCTGCACATCAATTTCGGCCTCGCCGTCGATGAGTATGCGGCCGGTATCGAATTCTTGTCCTCCCTGTTCCGCGTAGAAATTTGTCCGGTCCAGGATGAGGCCGATCTGCTCGTTGTCCGCGATCTCCTTCGTCGACGGTGCGAACTTACCGCCGTGATATATCGCCTTGATCACGCCGTGGATATTGTCTTTCTGGAACTTCGGCGAGTCGTCCGTCTTCGGTACGTCGGCCATGTTCTCAAGCGCGTTGATGTCGTGCACGTTGAGCTTCAGCAGGTCCGCAGCGGCTTTCTTCTCGCCCTTACTGGCCTCGCGGGCCTTCTCTTGCGCCTGAGCGACCGCACCGTCATCGATGCTGAGGCCTCTCTCTTCGGCCATCAGCCGCGTGAGATCGACAGGGAAGCCGTAGGTATCGTACAATCTCCACACGTCGGCACCCGCCAGCTCTTTCGTGTCATGTGACTTGCACTGCTGCGCAAACTTCTCGAACATCGACTCGCCTCGGTCGAGCGTCTTGGCAAAACTGATTTCTTCCTCGTTCAAAATCTCCTTGACGTCGGCCTGCTTCTGCTTGATCTCCGGGAACATGTCGCCCATCTGCTCGACAAGAGTCGGGATGATTTTGGCGAAGAAGTCGCCGATTTCGACGTTGAAGTACTTGCGGGCGTAGCGGGCGCCTCGTCGAAGCACGCGGCGGACGACGTAGCCCCGACCGACATTGTTCGGCACACCGCCGTCCGAGATGGCGAATGTGAGCAGCCGAACGTGGTCGGCGACCACGCGGTAGGCGGTGTCGACACCATCCGCATCCTCGTCGCCGAACTTGCCACCGTACTCCCGGGCACCAGTCACCTCCTGAATCGTCCTGAACAGCGGTGTGAAGACGTCTGTATCGTAATTGGACATCTTGTTCTGCAGTACCGACACCAGCCTCTCGAAGCCCATACCAGTATCGATGTGCTTGTTGGGCAGTGACTTCAACGACCTGTCCGGCTCACGGTTGTATTGAATGTACACGTTATTCCAGATCTCCAGTACATTAGGATCGTCCTGATTTACGAGATGAGCAGCGTTCCGACCACCGATTCGGTCGTAGTGAACCTCGGAGCAGGGACCGCAAGGGCCTTGATCACCCATCTCCCAGAAGTTGTCCTTCATGTTCCCGGGGAGGATGTGGTCTTCGGCAACACCGACAGACTTCCAGTACTCCTTGGCCTCGAGGTCGGGCTCGAGACCGACGTCAGGCTTGCCTTCGAAGTAAGTCACGTACAAGCGATCCGGTTGCAGGCCGTAGACTTTCGTCAGCAATTCCCACGACCACTCCACCGCTTCCTTCTTGAAGTAGTCCCCGAACGACCAGTTGCCCAGCATCTCGAAGAAGGTGTGATGGTAGCTGTCCTTGCCGACGTCGTCCAGGTCGTTGTGCTTGCCCCCGGCGCGAATGCATTTCTGCGTGTTGACCGCGCGCTTGAGCTTGGCGAAGTCGGAATCCGGGTCGACGGTGCCTTGGAAGATGGACTTGTACTGGTTCATGCCGGCATTGGTGAACAACAGAGTCGGGTCCGCCAGAGGGACCACGGAAGAGCTGGGGACGAACGTATGCCCTTTCTTTTCTTTGAAGAAGCTGTGTCGTGGGTTAGCATGCTTGACCTGGGTGGCAATGCGTGTGTCAAGTGAGCTTCGGGTCATCGAGGGCACGTCGTTCGTCGTAATGGCTGCCACCAACCCACACACGTGAAGGGTCATGGTATCGAGCTCGCACTTACTCAATGAAGGTCGAGCGCACTTTGGGGGCCTGCATCAATCAGTCCTTAGCCACCAATTGCTGTACGTGAGGAACAGGACCACTGACCGTCCACTCGGGCACCTGGCCCGTCGTGGAGCCCATATTGGAGTAGTCTCGTCGCGCGCAAACGGTGCCGAAGAAGGGTTGGTAAATCCACTGTTTCGGTGCGTTTGGCGGCAGACTTTGTGCGAAGAAGCTCCTCCACACGACTCCTCCACGCATGCAACGCTGTTTGTAGAAGCTTCCACTCCCGCAACCCCCAGCCGCAAACACTCCGGTCTTTACAAACCCCACTCAGTGATGACTTGGGCAATGGTGTCTTGACGTCCCGCGGTATTTTGCGTCCTCTTGCGCGCGCGACAGTGTCGAGTGATGGAAGATGCAGAGGAGACGCAGCGCAGTGGGAGTGAATACCGATGGAGTGCTCGGCAAGCGCCATGCGCCAGATGACTCCACCTTTGACTTTGAACGCTTCAACAAACGGCTCAACCTGCTGAGTATCGGTGAGTCAATCACACGCATATCGTCGACGACTGAATGGGAAGTTCATCACAATTCTAACATTCTTCACGTGGTGCAGCCGAACGCAATGGCAACAGCACCCGCTACACCACCGTCTCCAGCCAGCCTCCGAAGCACCCACAACATCATGTGACCCGCGACGGATCGCATGGCAGGCACTCCGATGATCCCATGCGCGTCGACGACACGAAAGATCGCGTGTACATCCACGACCTCGACGAAGAATTAGCGGACCTCGATCCACCAGAAGAAGAAGAAGAGCGGCTCATCTTCCTCCCGGACATCGAGAAGCAACTGAGCAAGCTCCCGCAGCAAGTGCTGCTCGGGCGACGCGACGATGAAGTGCAGGAACAGCAACAGGAGCTAGTGCTGTACGGTGCGCCGAAGTCGCTTACTATGGACGAGGGCTACGATCCGGTGAGGAAGGCGATTGTGGAGGCCAGACAGCGGGCGAGGGACAAAGCGATTGAGGACGCGAGGCGGGAGGATATGGATCGTAAATATGATCACAGTGGACATGCGGGCGCGGTTGAGACGGCGCATGGGTACAGTGGTGGTTATGGGGAGGAGAATGATCCGGATGCTATGGATCTTGGGTGATTGATGATATATGGAAAGATGCTGAGGTACCAGTGCACAAAGCGTGTATACCAAAACCGACCTCACCGTCGATACATGAGACCAAACAAAGTATAGACACGAAGACGGAGCGAAAAGAAAAAGCGTCATTGATCCATCCAACCAACACACCCACGTAGCCCTCATCGGTCACATCATACCACACCTAAAGCCTTCCAGCAGCGTGCCTCTGATGTTGCTGCAAATGCCTCTTGGCATCCACCGTAGCAGACGACCCGTGGTGGTGACTCCCGCGCCAGTGCCAGGAGTACGTCGACGACGCCTCTGCGGCAGTAGAGCTCAAAGATAGGCTTGCGGATGGGCTGCTTGAGGCGATGCCCGAAGCCGCGACGACGGGGGCCGAGGTAATGATGCCCGTGCCGGTCGAGAGAGGCGCGGTGACGGCGTTGCTGGAGCTGGTTCTGGAAGTGGGGTTCGTGGCGTTGTTTGCGGAAAAGGAAGCCGTGCCGCTTGGTGGGATGGGGACGCGGCTTGTGCTCATTGAGATGGCTGCGGCGGAACTGGTTGAGATGGCGAAGGTTGAGGATGGGGTTGGAGAGATGGAGCTCGAATTGGTTCGGGCGGACGACGAGGTAGCGACCGAGGACCTTGAAGTGACGGCCGAGGAGGAAGCGGCGGCCGACGAGGAAGTGACGGCCGACGAGGAAGCAACCGAGGATCTTGAAGTGACGGCCGACGAGGAAGCAACCGAGGATCTTGAAGTAACGGCCGACGATGAAGCGACGGCTGAGGACGTTGTCATGCTGGAAGTCGCCGACGAAGAGACAACGACGTTAGAGCTAGTAATGTCGTTCTGGTAGACTCGAAGGGAGTCAATCTTCCAGTAGGCGTTCTGGAAAGCCGACGGGTTGTTCTGGACGAAGGCGTTGCAGGTGGCGGCTTTGGACGCACACGACCCACTCGACCAGACGGCGCCGGCCCATTGCCCGCAGAAGGTCAGATCGAAGACGATCTGTTGGCTCTTGATGTACTGGCCGACATTGCAGCCGGTGAAGCGAGAGACGGGCGCCGGCCATTTGGACGGGTCGGGGGAGGCGCTGCTGATGTCGGAGGGGATGGAGCCGCGGGGGAAGAAGTAGATACTGATGACGGAGCTGTTGTACTCGGTGGCGTAGACGCCGCCGTTGTTCGCGTTGAAGCCGGAGCCGTAGGTCGACGAGTCCGAGCTGGCGATCTGGCAGCCGGCGTTGTTCGACTGGTTCGGGTCGTTGACCCAGCAGTCGGTCGTGACGAGGTTGCCGGTGAAGCCGCCGTTTCCGTTGATCTGGCAGCCCTGGGAAGTGTGCAAGGTCATGTCGTTGGCGCTCTGCTCGTTGACCCCCTCGATGATGTCTGACGAATGTTAGCCCAGGTTCATCTGTAAGAGGCAGTGTCTACGCACCAATCTCGCCACCGGCCGGCCAGTTGGGCCCAACCGTCCAAAACGCCGGCCAGGTGCCGCAGATGCCACCAGGCATGTGTGCGAGATCAAGGATGATCAGGCCGGAGTCGTAAGCTTTGTTGCTCGTGAGACGAACACTCTGCCTGCCGCTCGCACTGGCCGTGTGGGTGTAGTCGGTGCCGATGTAGACGGAGCTGGAGGAGACATTGATGTATCCGTTGCTCGACGCCGTGCTCTGGTCGACGTACTGCACGAAGCCGCCGGTGGGGTCGGCGCCGGTGAAGAAGGTGAACTTGTCGAAGAAGTGGCCGTCGGACACGTAGTCGTCTTCCAAGGTGTAGCCAGCTACACTGAGGCCGACGAACAGGCCGAGAACGAGCGTGGAGAAAGGCATCTTTGCGGGGTGAAAGGAGCGACTGCGATCAACGCGGAGGTGTGCAATGGAGATGCTGATCTCGGGCCCGGTAGATTGGATGGGTGCTTCGAAGGACGAAAAGAGCGGGAGAAGATCAAGATCTTATACCATAACCTACCAGGGAGTGAACCAAGTGGAGAACGACAGCGGTTCTCGACGCATAATTGTGATAGGAGGCCAGCAGCCACCCGATCCCATTCGGCCACAAGGCACCGTGGTGCGTTTGACCCGCAGGCATATCAGCCCGGCGCGGCCTCGACTGCGGGCTGTACTAGCAGTCGTTAGCGACTGAGCGCATTCGATGCCCAAGGGTTCGCTGAAAAGATCGGGCCTGTAAGGAGAAGAGTTCGATTAAGCGAAGGCGGCGCGGTGGTTCATGCAAGGAAGCGACATGAGAGGGAGGGCTCGCAGTGCCCAGTCGAGGCATCACCGTCGGGCGCCCCTCAGGTTCGGCGGCGTCTCATCAAAGAAGCAAACGCTTGAAGGGGCGCGGGCCCAGAGCCGCCTACGTGATCTGCGACCATTAAGAGTGGTGGTGATATGGGCGAAAGACCAATCCGCGGTGCATAACTCGTGCCACCTGAGCCGTTTGCTTGCTTTTGTGACGGATGGTTTCACAGTCGTGGTGAACAGGTGGGATGGGTCGATGTTATAGGACTGGTTCGGCGCGTGTGGTTGATTTGGGAGAGGAAGTGGGAGTGGGCAGCGCGTGATTGGCTCCTTCACTTCCACCCAATTACTGTACCGCTTTGTCTCTTGCTGCCACATGAAACCGCGAAATACATGTATCACCTTATTACTACCTAGGTATGAACACTACATGTCCATATAGGTGTGCACTGTTGTATCTATCAAACCTGTCTACCACGATACCTGCTCCTTTTCACTCTCCAGACACTGCGAGCGACATATCCTGCCGAAGCGCGCATGCTCTTTTGTGTCCCCTTCACACTCGCGCTCACAAGTTAGGACCACCATCAAGCCCACGTTCAGCCTCTGCCGTACAGAAGCAAATCCAGAAAGCAAGCCACCCCATCACCATGTCGCTCCCGTAAGAAAAGGAAGCATGTGTACACCCATCAACGCCTCCCCATCCCACCACGTTCACCATTGACTTTGAGCGTTGCTTTTCCCGTGTACAACCTCTGTTGTCGCCTGCAGCCTCCAGCGTTCGTGGTACCCCCTCGCCGATGGGCTCATTATTATGCCTTCGTTGGTGCAGGTCTAGAGTCCCAACAGTTCGGCGAACGCATCCAGATCCGTCGCACAACGGATAGCAGTTAGGATCTCTTATGATGTGGTGAGGTATACAGCTGACGCATGAAATAATCAAAAACATGGAGACAGATGCTGTGCGATTCATGCCGTGCTGATCGGCATGTACATCGCAACAGCCCTACTCGGTCTCATATGCAGCATCATACCATTCGCTCTTCCTATAGGTACTTGTCGACGAACATCAGCTTTGATATGCAGAACGTGCTGGGATGATACCCTTCTAACCCTGACCGGGGATGACCGGATGCCTCACAATCAGTCATCGTCAGCATAGTCCAACGCCTTGCTCTTATAAAAGAACTGATCTGTCCGACGATACGACTCGATACTACTAACTTCGATCGCTCTAGACCCTGCCACGGCGACACGCCGAAGACAAGCAGAGCATAGCTGAACGATCTCATCACCAGAGTGGCCTCGATCGCGCTCGAACACCTGTCTCTCAGCCTTCTTTAACGAGTGCCATCCGTCAACTTTCAACACTTGCCCCAAGTCCGCATGCCATCCACCCATTGTCTCACGCCGCTCCGTCACGTCGTCATTTGGCGCCGGGTCTTGCTCATCTAGCAGTGCAGCTTCGTTGCTAGTGGCCTGTGGTAGCCCTACATACATACGTACGCCGACGGTGGTCGAAATAATTCCTTTTGGGTGGCACCGAGCGCTGCCACCGTAGGTCGTGACGAAGCCGCCGTCGAGGGCGAAGAAGTTACAAACTCGTTGGGCAGGTTGTATTGTTGTCTCCATGGTCTAGCAGGTCATCACACGTGCTGTCCGTTATCTCTTGACGATTGCGTATTGCCACAATGCCAACGCAGTCATCGTCACAGGCACGCCGACAGCGAGGAGCATACTTTGCTTTTTCCCACCGAAGATGCGTCTTTTGATGTCGTTTCGTGTTCCGAAGGAATGTTAGAAGGACATGCGGTGGAAGTACACCATAGTGAAATGTTCAGGGCGCGGATCTGTATGAATGAAGCCTTTGTCGCGAGTACCCAATGCTACTGCTTGGTTGAAGGCGCAGACAGAGGCGGCTTTTCAGGTACTGTATGTACACCCGAAGACAGCCGGCAACTGTCGTGCTGCCATTTACTCCATAGTTTTACTTTGGCGTGAGGAGTCTGCGTGCTCGAATTCGCTGCGCTATGCGTCCAGGATGTGAGCAGATCTGGAGCCTTGAAGAGTATCGTGATGGCAATGGCAGATGTGTAGCGGATCCGATGAGAGCTGGAGTACATCACGTCTGACTGATTGGGCCGTGCACTGCGTACCGAAAGTGAACACTGCACAGTAGATGCATGCGTTTCAATCGCACTTGAGGTGCTATCCTACCGCATCTTCGTCCAAGTTGATCACGATTATCGACCGTCAACCACGCGGCAGACGGACTCTTCATGCCGCAATTGACTGGATCGTCCGCCCACGACGCTCTGGATGCCGGTAGCTAGCCATCACATCTACCATCGCGCTTCTGCCATTTCTGACTGCCGCCAGTGGACTACGACCCAATCGACCATCTGAACGCGCTCTTCTCCCACCCTTCTACGCTTTCCTCCGTTTCGACCGTGAACACCTCCCTCCAACGATACCAATATGACCTGGACGCCAACATCTCGTCTCTCGTCACGGCGCAGAGCACTTCCGACGCGGACAGCGTGCGGTGGATCCACGATGCGAAGGAGGAGCTGGCCGAGCTCTTCGCGAAGATCGAGGGGGTACGGGAGCGAGCGCTGGAGACTGAGCGGGCCATCACGGAGATGACGGCGGACATCAAGAGATTGGACAGCACGAAACGGAACCTGACACTGTCGATGACCGCGCTCAAGCGCTTGCAGATGCTCACGACCGCGTACGAGCAGCTGCGGGGACTCAGCCAAAGTCGACAGTATCGAGAGTGCGCACACCTCTTACAAGCCGTCATTCAACTGATGGCGCATTTCAAAAGCTACCGGAGCATAGATCAGATTGCCGCGCTGAGCAAGAACGTGGCCGACATACAGAGAGAGCTCCTCGAGCAGGTATGCGAAGACTTCGAGGTCACGTTTGCCAAGGGGGAAGTGCAGCAGAAGCGAAGCATGCTTGCAGAGGCATGTCAGGTCATGGATGCCCTTGGCGATCACGCGCGGTCGAGATTGATCATGTGGTACTGCAATACACAGTTGAGAGAATACCGGCAGGTGTTCAGGGGCAATGACGAAGCTGGCTCGCTCGACAATATCTCTCGGCGATACAGCTGGTTCAACCGCATGCTGAAAACGTATGATGCTGAGCACGCCTCGCTCTTTCCGGCGCATTGGCGTGTCAACGAGATGCTGGCCAACGCTTTCTGCGAGAGCACTCGAGAGGACTACAAAGGCATCTTGCAGCGCTCGATGCGGAAAACGGACGGTCAGCCTCCGGACGTAAATCTCTTGCTATCCTGTCTGCAAGAGACCCTCGATTTCGAGCACAGCTTGGAACGGCGCTTCTCCTCCGGCGAGTCACGCTCTTCCATCGACACCGTGACATCTTCAAACGAAGACAAGCGGCAGGGGTTCAGCCAAGCGATCTCTGAGGCCTTCGAGCCCTATCTGAGCATCTGGGTCGAATCGCAAGACAAACAGCTGTCCACACTGATACCGCGATATCGCCAACAGCCCATCCGTAACTCTGAGGAAGACTTCCACCCACAACTCGTCATCCCGTCGTCTACTGAGCTCTTTCATCACTATAGGGTCACCTTTGCGCAGTGTGCCAAGCTTTCCACGGGAAGCAGGCTTCGGGAGCTGGCGTACACTTTCGGTAAATACCTCGACTTATATTCACAGCAAGTCCTATTCTACTTCCTATCCGAGAAGACGGGAGGGCCATCCGTTGAAGATGCGATCATCATTCTCAATACGGCCGATTATTGCTACCAAACGACCAACCAGCTAGAAGAGAAGATCAAATCACGCATAGACGAGGACCTGCGCGACAAGGTCGACATGCAGTCTCAGGCCGACGCCTTCATGGGTGTAGCGTCCGCCGCGGTCCGTGCACTGGTCCACAAGACGGAAGTGGACTGCGACCCGGCCTGGCGAGAGATGCGCAGCGTCGCGTGGGGCAGAATGGAAAGCGTCGGCGACCAGAGTAGCTACGTGTCCGCGCTCCTCCAGCGAGTGAAAGAGCGCAGCAAGGAGATCCTACACCACTTGCACAAGCAGCAGTACGCTCGCGCGTACTGCGACCACCTCGTGGACAGCATCACCTACACCTACCTCACCAACATCGCCGCATCCAAACCCATCTCCGAAACGGGCGCCGAGCAGATGCTCCTCGATTCCTACGTGCTGAAAAAGGGCCTCGCGGAGCTCGCAACACTCACCGCCGCGCCGGGCACGCCCCCCAACCCAGCCTTCGTCAAGCGCGTGCACCAAAGCACCGCCAAGCTCGACCCCGTGCTCAAGACCCTCCAGGTCCGCGCCTCGCCCCCGGAGGGCCTCGTGCAAGCCTACCTCATCCACATCCAAGACCGCTCCGAGGCCAACTTCCGCAAAATCCTCGACCTCAAGGGCATCACCCGGAAACCGGACCAAAGCCACCTCGTCGAGCTCTTCAACGCGCACAAAGCGAGCCCGGCCAACGACGGCTTGCAAGCCAGCAACCCCCTCATCGCCTCCCTCCAACTCACCGCCCAGCCCTCCGCCACCAGCACCACCAGCGCCACCGCTGGCGGCGGTTTAGCGGCCCTAAAAGACAGCACCATCTCGCACTCCACCCCTTCCCTCCCCGCGCGCTTCGACCCCACCAATTTCGGCACCGCCCTGATGAACGCGGCCCGCGACGCCGGCGACCGCTTCGGCTCGCCGCATCTGGCCGTGAGCAACAGCGGTGCCGCCACGACGAACGTCGCGAGCCGGACCACGAGCCCTCCGCCTTTTGGCGCGCCGGTGGACGTCAATGGCGAGGGGGCCGAGAAGGTGGTGCCCGCGAGCTTGAACGAGAACCTCAAGAGTATCGGCAAGTTCTTCCGACGGGATGTCGGGAGTTTTGGGGGGTTTGGGAGGAGGGAGGAGGGTGGGCGGAGGTCTATGGAGAGGAATTAGGTACTTTGGTGAGATGGCTGTCTAGGGCTTGGCGGGTCTCTGGCCTGGCGGTGTTAAGAAAAGCTTTACATGGGGCTTCTCTCATCGTTGCATGTGCCTGTGATGTTTGATAGACCGCTTCGTCATGGCCTGGAAAAGTGGCTTGCTTTGTATTGGTCAGGGGTATACATAAATCCCAAAGTCGACCTCACGCGAACAAGAGGGGTTCAGTACAATTTATTCGGCTTCCAAAACCCAGTCAGGCGATCATCAGCCTCATCTTCACCACCCAAGCCCGCCGCAGCAGGAAAATCATCATCGAATGCCTGATGAGCGACAGGCGACCGCCCTCGCACCGATAGCGTCTGTAGCAAAGCTTCCTCGCTGTCAGGCGCCGGCACTGCCTCCTCGTCGTCGGCAAAAGCCCACGGTTCGCAGACCTCGTAGACTTCGGGCGCTTGATTGGAGTACGCACCATAGACCAAGTCTTCCGCTTGCCGAGGGTCCGCGTACACGAATCCGTGATCAAATGGCATCGGGGGACCGGCATATCCATCGTTCAGCACGTCGATATCCTCGTGATTCACCAGGGCTGACGGCTGTCGTATCCCAAGATCCGGATGGAGTCGCGCTTGCGTCTGGAGAAGCCTTTCGTCAGCATGGGTGGGCTCTGGCCGAGAGTCCGTGGCGGGGGTAAGTCGTCTTTGCCGGAGCGCTTTTCCGTGTTCACGGGTTTGACTTTGTTGCATGTGAGCTTGGTGGTGCGCATGTGTTTGCGGAGGATCTGCCGTGGCTACTCGTGGACTTCTTAGGGCCGTCTGCGCTTGTCGTAGGAGCTTGCCTGTCGGTGTCGAGGACATGGGGTCCGCGTTTTCCTTGCCAACAGGCGATTCATTCATGGCGTCACATGCTCTCGGAGACGGTTTGCAGGCTGCTGTGTGCTTGAGAGGACGGACTCGTAGGATATCGGACGTGTGATGCTCGTTGTCGCCCTGCTGAACGCTGTCGTGGTCGAGTTGCCTCAGCGAGGCGAACCGCCGCTCCAGAGAGGAGTCTCGTGGCAGCGATTGCGCTGTCGTTTTGGTTATAGATCTTCGGTGTCGTATAGCTTCCTTGGAGGGGACTTCCACGTGCCGTGGCCTTCTGACTTGATGTAACTCGATCTTGTCCTGGTCAAGTCTCTCGACTTCATTCGGACGGTCGTGAGCAGGTGCATGTATGTCACGCTTCGATCGTGTCGCCGTCGCTTCCCGTTTGCCCGAGGCGGAGAGCTGACCAGCTTCGAGCAGTGGTACTTTGAGTGTTCGTGGATTCACGGCCTTTGCTTCAATGGGCTCGGACTCGGACCACGTATAGTACGAATGGCCTTCTAGATGATCAGATTTACTCACATGCCGATCGCCTCTACTACCAAAGCCAAGGAAAGGCTTGTCAGGGAGCTCGACGGGCGGACTCGCCACATCGCGCCCCTTGTCGCGCGTCGTCTTTCGAGGGGTTGACGAGTGGTGACCATCATTTCGACCTGGAGGGTCTTGAAGCTGTTTACTCGTTGACTTCGGGCTGCCTGCCTTCTTGGCGGCAAAGTAGGCCGAGATTTCTTCCTCACGGCGGTGCTGTCGATCTTGCTTCGGGGCCGAGGTTTGTTCGTGGTCACCCTGCGGTGCATCCTGATGTTCGTGTGGCTTCTGTAAGAAACGCATCTCGTTGAAGACAAGATCGGGTACTGCAAAATGGTTCAGCCAAGCTGCACGGTGAGCGGAAGCGATAGTACTTACATCCTACGCCACGGCCGATGACTTGCGCTGATGCGCGGCCATGTTTGAACACTCCGGCGTTCGCGTCCGGCCTTAGCTGGCTCAAGGTCAGCTGTGGTGCCCGTGGTCCTCACATCGAATCGATTGCTCACCGTCAGCCGACTGGACTTTGGGCGATTTTTCGTTTGGAAGCTTTGAACGAGGCCTGTCGTTCGTTCTCCATCGCCACCCTTGCGCGCCCTGCGAGGCTCAGACCTCTTGACGGTAGTGCGCTTTTCGCGCTCTTTCCCGGGCTTCTTGGGCTTGGGCTCATAACGATCAGGCCTGGTCTTGTGACGAGCACGCCTTTCGTACGTTTTCGCAGGCCGCTCAGCTTCTCTGCTGCGAGCGCTCGGCGAACCGTGGAGTGAGGTTGCTGGTCTGGCTGCAACCTGTACGTCACTAGCCGGGCGCCTATCGTGCTCGGCTGGTGGTTGCCGCACATGGTCAAGATGGCGCGGTTGGATCAGAGAGCTGTCGCTCGATGCTCGTTTTCTTTTCCGACGATATTTCGGCCCACGGTCTTCGGGAACAGGTTCCGCGTGTGGTCGAAGGAAGTCTGCGATACCTTCATGTTCGCGCTGATCGGGCGGCGCGCGGTCTGCTGTGTTCTCGAGCCATCGTCGGACGTCCATGATTTGCCAGAGAGTGTAGCGATTATGCGACCAGGAGGCGCGTCAACGAATTCGCTTGGAGGTCCGAGTTGTGGTGCGGCACCTGATCCCGCTCACTCGCCGTCTTCGACGAAACGGGTGGTCGTCGTCGTCGTACAGTACCAGACATGAGCCACATGAAAGTGAGTTCCCCAGGCGTCTTCGTCCTGGTTTGTGTAGGTGTGAGGTGTGGGAGGTGTGGGAAAAGTGACAGATCGCAAAGTAAGAAAGTGTTCTGACGAAAGAGGAAAGAGCGAGCCTGCAGGGTCCACGACGAGGGCAGCCGCTTCCATTCGTCGTCGACTGTTCCCATCACCTCAAGTGCTCCTCATCACTAGACAAACCACCTGCAAGCAAATACCAACACTCGCATTCACCTACGAGTCTGCTGTACACGAAGTTGTAGAAGGTAGGTAAGTATCATTCCGCCTTTGCTTCCACTCTACGTAGAGCAAGACATGAAGTCGTAAATAAATCTACTTTGTCGGTCTGTCCCACTTCATTACACTACCAGGCCACCACGCTTTCATGCACTGCATGTTTCTTCATTGTGCATGTTACACCCAGCCAATTGGAGCGCATGCCGTTTGGATGAACACCTCACGACCTCAGAGTGGTCGCGAACCGCACGCCGGCTCACAGCCGTCTGATTGAAGTCTTACCGCCTCATGCACTCCGCCACTGCCGAAGGCACATTGCTGCACCCAGAAGCTATGTCGAGCTACTGATCGGGGCCACCGAGCATGGTGCATAAGAATTCGTCCAGCATCACCAACCGATCAGAACCTGTGTGATTTGAGCGTCGATGGGCGGTCCCATGTACTCGGTTTCGCCTATAAAATCGTTAATTCTGGCTCCCACAGCCGAACGCAGAAGGACTCTATCCCCGGAAAGGCGGAGCAGCTACGAGAGCATTGGCTCCAAGGACTCTCAAGTCCCGGCCGGCGGCGCCTTCACCGAGGTCGATCACGCATCTCACGCTCGATGCCAGCCTGGCGTGGGGAGCTCGCGGCGTATAAGACCAGCCCGCGTTGATTGGTACCTCGTAGGTAGTGGGGGATCGCAGTGGCACGCCGGTACTGTACTACCAAGGTCGGCTGTGCCGTAGCCTCTTCCGTACCTACCTAGGTACCTAGGTAGGCAAGCACTGCAGCGAGCTGTCATGCCTGCCATGGACACGGCGGTGTCTGTACTCATCCATTCCGGTCCAACGAGCAGGGCAGCGTCGTAGCTACACAAACCGTAGCTACATCGTACTTGAATGCGTTGCGCGGTACATGTGCGGCGTGCCATGCTCCAGAGCCCATTGCGACCAAGACCATGGCCGATGGGAGCCGTGGACCATGGAACCATGGTGATGCCGCATACGTCGAGATGATGTGATGATGCTAGGAAGTAGTCGAATCTGCCCCTCTCCTCCATACAGTGCATACCTACCTAGCTACGCCGAAGTGATGTGATGGGAGAGGAGGGGCATCGCCGATATCTCTCCTCCACCCAATCCCTAGCCGAACTCTCAACGACAGCGTCATGTTGAGACGGCGTTTCTGACACCCTCGTGACCCCTCGTCAAACTCATGTATCATTCACGCGTCTCCTCCGTGAAAAAAGTTTGGTGTGTGTTTGCGTTCACGCTCGAAAATCACCGTCAAACGAAAAAACATCACCTTCGCGGGTTACGCTGTGACACGTGCCATCCCTGGTGATCGACTGCCGCCTGCCGCACGTGAACATCCCGCTTCTCGATCGGCGTCAAAAGTCTGCCAACCTTACCTCAACTTTCTCCCCCAACTTCGTCATCCCATCAACTACATCTTTTTCCCCATCCCCTCCGTCCCCTTGCACGACCGAGAAGAACAGCAGCAGCATACCGTGAACTTGTCCAGAAGCTCGATATACGGTCTTTACTGGCGGAAGCGCATTCAGAATGGCGAAACTATTCATCGGGTGAGGACGCAGCGCGCGCAACCACCGAATTTTCATCCGCGCAATCATCACTGACGGGCGTTCACGACAGCGGCCTCGCATGGCACACCGACGACCAGGCTTTGCGCGTCAAGTTTGAGGAATTCGGCCAGGTCGATGAGGCGGTAAGACCACTCGAGCGAAAAAATCTGCGCGCGAAATGACAGCAGCTGACCCCGCGCGCAGATTGTGGTCAAGGACCGTGACACCGGTCGCAGCCGTGGCTTCGGCTTCGTACGTTTCATGGAAGAGCCCGCCGCCGACGCGGCCATCGCGGCCATGAACAATGTCGAGTCAGTCCTATCTCCCAACCCCAGTGTACGGTTTCAACAGCTAACACTTCGCTTCATAGGTTTGACGGTCGCACCATTCGCGTCGACAAGGCGTCGGAGCGCGCGCCCGGTGGCGGCGGAGGCTTCGGCGGTGGTCGTGGTATGTACATGCAGAGGTAATGAAGCCCGTCACATACATGTACTGACTTCATGCGCAGGTGGCGGCTACAGTGGTGGCGGCGGCGGCTATGGCGGTGGTCGCGGCGGATACAGTGGCGGCGGCGGAGGATACGGTGGAGGTCAAGGCGGCTACGGAGGTGGCGGTATGTGCTACTCTAAGACTTTGAACGTGTTCTGCGACTAATCCTTGCGGCAGGCTACTCCGGCGGTGGAGGTGGAAACAACTGGCGTCAGGGTGGTGGCGGCGGTGGTGGGTACCAGCAGGGAGGTGGCTACGGCGGCCAAGGTCAAGGTGAGCTCCGTCCTACCGAACCACAAGCGACATCGATGCTAATGCCGACAACCAGGCTACCAGGGTCAGTCCAACGGCGGCGGCTACGGTCAGCAGGGCCAAGGCGGCCAGCAAGGCGGCTGGTAAATGTCTCTCGCACGACAGCATGCATGGGAAAACGACCTGCGGGTACAAAGGTCGACGAACGTCACGCATCTTGGAGGATCTAAAGGGCATGATGGTCGCGACGGCGTGGAGATGCACCAGATTGCTATTTCCCTTTTTGCGGCTGCAAATTGCGCGGGACTGTTTCGGCGGAGAAAAGGTGACACAAGTCCTTTGTCTTGAGAAAGCTATTCTCTCATGATACCCCCCTAGCTGCAGCAGAAAACACATCATGGTCTTGCAACGCCTTTCTCTCCATTCTTTCACACGGCAATAATGCATCCATGAGAGCAGTGGATTGCTTGGTAGTGACTTCTGCTCACTCCGCAGTCTCGAGGTGAATGTCACGTGGTCCGTGAGATCGACTTTGACGTGATGATAACAACCCCGATGTCTCAGCCCTATCGCTTTCCCGTGTGTCGATGATCTGCCTTGTGATGAAACGGTTTAAACATGATCCCTGTGCTGAGCACGTGCGGAACACGGCTGCGACTGAACGAGGCGAGCGTGGGTCTGTGATCTCGCGTGGAGAGAAGGATCCAGGGACCAACAAATCTTCGAATTGCAAAAAAGTTGCCTCGGTCAATCTTTTTCCTTGCAACAACACACCATCCACCACCCCAGCTTGCGTGACCCTTCACTCCAGCCGACCAGACGAACGACAGCAAAATGCTATAACCCGTGTAACCCATACGTCCTTGCCGAACAGCCACGAGGGCGCTCGAGAATGAGCACCGCCCCCGCCGCGCCCCCGGCGCTCAAATTCACCGGCTCGCGATACCTCGCCCAGCGCCTCGTGCTCGCCACCCTGACCGGTCGCACGATCCGCATCTCGCAGATCCGCGCCTCGTCGCCCACCGCCCCCGGTCTCGCGCCGCACGAGGTCTCCCTGCTGCGCTTGCTCGAGGCCGTCACGAACGGAGCGCAGATTGAATTCTCCTACACGGGCACGACGGTCGCGTACAAACCGGGTCTGATCACGGGCAGCGCGGCTGGTTTGGGGGCCTCGTCTGCGGGCGGGGTGATCCGGCATGAAGTGCCGGCTGAGTGTACCAGGGGGGTCAGTTATTTCCTGCTGCCGCTGTGTCTGCTCGCGCCGTTTTCCAAAGCCCAGGTCAACGTGCTGTTCACCGGGCCCGGGGTCATCACGTCGAGTACGCAGGCTGGAGACGTCAGCGTGGACACGGTGCGGACGGCGATCCTGCCGCTATTCAGGCAATTCGGGATCGAGCGGGATATCGAGCTGAGGACGCTCCGGCGGTCGAACACGGGGAGGGATGGGAGAGGTGGTGGCGGGGAGGTGCAGTTGGTCTTCGGACACCAGGTCCGGCTGCCCAAGACGTTACATCTCCTGAGCGCCGGCCGGGTGAAGAGGGTGAGGGGCATCGCGTCCGCGATCGGCGTCGCGGGCGCGAACAACGCGCGCATGATCGACGCGGCGCGCGGCGTGTTGAACGAGCTCGTGCCGGATACGTACATCTACTCCGACGTCTCGCCTGCGCCCCTTGTGCCCGCGCCGGACCGGAGCAACCCGTCAGCGAAGCGGAAGACCGGTCTCGGGTTCGCCCTGAATCTCGTCGCGGAGACGAACACGGGCGTCTTGTATTCAGCCGATATCGTCAGTCCTCCCACGGGCGGTGAGGTGCCTGAAGATCTGGGCAAGAAGTGCGCGTTCCAGTTACTCGAGAGCATTGCCCAAGGCGGCTGCGCGAGCGCGGTCGCGGCGCCGACGATGTTGACGCTCATGGCCATGGGCAGCGAGGACGTGGGCAGGATTTGTTTGGGGAGGGACGTGCTGGGTTCCGAGCCGGTGGTGCAACTCGCGCGCGATCTGAGGATGTTCGGGATGAGTG
>Ga0058704_10000235_pt1 | contig 30614 bp, 34 predicted proteins | sample AgamicMgSfe_FD_71363 | JGI IMG/M metagenome (GOLD analysis project Ga0058704, IMG submission 71363) | Agave microbial communities from Guanajuato, Mexico - Mg.Sf.e | ecosystem: Host-associated > Plants > Phyllosphere > Phylloplane/Leaf | place: Guanajuato, Mexico | collected 2012-05-30
GTCACATGACCTGCCCTTGTTATCCTCCTCACCTGCATGTGTTCTCTATACATCTATCTACGGCATTGAACAACCCCAATCCGCTCTCAGTCTCACGGATGACCATAGTCAGAACCTGATGTTACGAGCGGAAGTGTGTAAGGTACATTGCAGACGACGTCGTATCATCACGTGTGTGCCGCGGCCCTACCCTCGAACAGCATTCACATACATGAAGGTATCATGGCAGCAGACTTCAGGTGGCCAATGATTGTAACAGAAAGGTACTACTACTGAGCACATGTACGCCGGCATCAGGGACAAGGCCACTTTCTTGTACTGTAAGGCTTCTTGTAGTGGTCTCACACGGACGTGAGTCACGTGAAGGCTGATACAAGGCGCTTCCAAACGTCCCTTGCACAATCGCTATATGCATGTAACTTACGTGTCGACCTTGCTTTATGTAGAGGGATGCAATGCGATAGAGATCACATGACATGCCCATTCCCGTCGTCCTGCTTTTTCTTTCCTGGTCTCTCGCTGCTGTATTACACCCTCGGCCGGGCAATACCGCACACAGGAGGCTTGCAGGTAAGCGGGTGCCGGCAGCTGCACCTGGACAATGGCCCAGCCTTCGCTTGAGCTCTTCTACATCTAGCCTCCTTCTCACCCTTCCATCCCTCTCCCCAATATGCCTTTCCGCTCGTCTCACTCCTCTCCCTTCTCGGTACCGTCGCCTCAGAACCCGTCGACGCGACCGCCGCTATGTCCTTGACGGTCGAGAAGCTCAACGACGACACCACCTTCCTCTTCGCCTTCGCCCCTCACTTCGCCCCGGCCAAACAGAGCCACCGATTCCCAGGCGCCTTCACCATCTTGGTGGACCCGTGGCTGAACGGGCATTCGTCGATCCTACACCCTGTCTTTCAGATCTCGCGCCATACTACCCCACCGGCGATCAAGTCCCTCGCCGACCTGGAGGAAGAGCCAGACCTGATCATCATCAGCCAAGACAAGCCCGATCACTGCCATCGCCAGACGCTGTGCCAGCTGCCGAAAGACACTCACACCCGGATCCTGGCTACGCCGGCGGCAGCGAACAAGATCCGCGCGTGGAAGCACTTCGACCCGGCCATTGTCCACGTCATGAAGCCGTACGTCGCCACGAAGCCGGCAGACAACTTGATCCGCATCGAGATCCCAGCCTACACCTCGTCGAGCTCCTCCGGAGAGATCACCGTCGCGAACCTGCCTACCAAGATGGACGTGACGAAGCTGCACAATGCGATCGGCATCACCTACCGTCCGCCGGGCTCGTTGCTAACAGCGCTAGGTGGTGAACATATCCACCTCTCCGACATGATGAGTCCCCAGACGTCTCCAGGCCTGCGCAAAACCCGTTCCGCGGCTATGCTCGCCCCCACGGACGCGCCGACCCCTCTCGTGACGCCTCCAGCGCGCACCACCAGCACCTCTCCGCCAGTCCACTATCCTCCGAACCCGACAAACTCGCTCCCGCTCACACCCCCACCGGACTCCCCACCCAAGCTCCAGCACACGAACACCAGCCGGTCTCTGCGCCAGCACACCGAAAAGCCGATTTCCATCATCTACACCCCCCACGGCGTCGCCCCCGCCGTCCTGAAACCTTACGTCAAACACCACCTCGGACCCAGCGACGCGCTGCCGCTGACGGCCCTGTTCCACTCCGTCAACGTCGAAACCAACCCGTGGTTCATGGGCGGTGTGGTCGCGCGAGGCGCGCCGGGAGGGCTCCCCATTGCGCACGAACTCGCGGCGAAGCATTGGATTAGCGCTCACGACGAGGCGAAGGATAACCGAGGCTGGGCGACGACGTGGATCAAGAGTCGACGGTACAGTATCGAGGATGTCAAGAGGGAGCTTCGGGAAGCGCAGGGTGTGGAGGAGGGGGAGACGGAGGTGCATCTGCTCGCGCTTGGGCAGATGTTGAGGATTCATGGGTGAGGCTGCTTTCGTCGGGCTTACTACAGACATTCGTTCGCACGGGTCGAGACGGGTGTCCTTCAGCTCGTACCGAGACCTGGTATTTGCTCTGCAAGTGTCAGTGTGCTGGTCGGACGAGAGGTCGCTACAAACAACGAAGGGTTTGAGGGCGATAAGTCTATATGGGGGCCTGTAATGCTACCATGAAGCTACCAAGGACCTTGTGAAGCCTGACTTCGCGGGAGAAGTAACACCCGTCTGGAGACTCTGGGGTGAAGGTCGAGATGCACATCGTTGGCTGGGAGATGGAAGGAGGGTTGTCGCCGTTCCGCAGTCGGCTCGACCTACTTGCTCCCAGAGTGCACGAGAGGTTGGAGCACCTGTTTTGGAGAACGTGATCTCCGCACGGCGATTGAGTGAATCGATCATGTGTGTTGGAAGGCACGTTGTTCGCGACACTGACACCTAACATCGCATGACTGGTCAAAAGCTCGACAGGTATCAGAACCAAAAAGGGGGTCAAGCTGATACAGCGCTCAATGCTGCCGGCTTGCTGTGATCGCCTAGCTCGGCGGGCCTCTGGTGACCACTGAGCTCGAGGATACTCGAGCCTTGGATCTCCGGCTTGCGATCTGTCGGCGGGAGCTCGGAGATCTCAATCCCATCCATTTCCGGGTCTTTGACCTCACGCACACCATTTTCTCGCGACTCGCTCGCCTCGGCGGTAGATTTGGCTTGCTTTCGTCGTCGGAGACAGATCCACGTCAATAGCCCGGCGACGATGGCCACGCCGACGACAACTCCGACGACGATGCCCGCGATAGCGCCCTTGCTCAAGCCGTGGCTATAACGGTATGGTTGGCCGGCAGGGAGCGCCGGGCTGACGCGACTGTCGGTGCCGTAATCCTGCACCCGTAAGCAGCGCAGACTGCTGTTGGCCCCGCTGTAGTACGAGTGGCGGTTGATGTTGGCGACGGGGAAATACACCGACAGCGCAGGGTAAATGCTTCTGGTGATGTTATCGTACGTCGCTGTGGAGCCGTCTTTCACGATCGTTTCGATGTTGTGAAGCGTCTTGTTCCCGCTCGAACGCGTACACGAGCTCCTGTCGAGCGCGGAGGAGTTGTATCCCGTCAGGGTGAGGGACAGCGTGCTCAGTGGTTCGTTGATGGCGTGCGTATACCCGAACTCCTGCGCGCACGCCTGCGGATACACAAAGTTGGTGGCGTCGTCGTCTCCCAGATCTCCGAAGATGTAGCTGCAGATGCTGGGCAGCACGCCGGCACTCAGGTTGCTGTACGGGGGTGGCGACGCGTAGCTCACCCAATTATGCGCGGACGCCGCGGCCCGATCGAGGATGGCGGACCGGCAGGCGTCGGAGAACATGGACGAGCAGTCTCCCGGGTCATCCTGGCCGAGTTCTAAAGTGTTGATGGGCAGGCCGCCGGTGATGATGTAGGCGCAGGCGTCGTAGTTGATGGACAGGTCGTCACTGTAGTTCTGGCCGGCGGTGTCGTACCAGATACTCGAGTGAGTCGAGGAGTTCCGGACGTCCACCGTGAGGGCCCAGGAGGGATCGGGCACGTTGATCGTGGGGCCACTGGAGGTCCCGTTGCCGAGCGGGTAGTCGACGGCGAAGGTGAAGAGGCCCGACGCGTTCGCGCTCGCGATGGACGAGTTGCAGAACCATGTGGCGTCGTTGTCACTGTTGGTGCTGTTGTTCGTCTGCGCTGTGACCTCGTGATTTGCTAGGAGTAAAGAAAAGAAGACGAAGGCGAGCGCTCTCCGCGCGCCGGCACTCTTTTTACGGTGCATGGTCCGAGTCAAGGGGAGATTGATGTGGTGGGAAGGGTATCAGTAGATGCTGATGTCAAGCAGCTCTTTGTACTTACCGCGAACGCTGCGAGGATGGTTCATTGCTCGGACATATAGATAGCTGGCGGACACCACTGTGGTCCATGGATATACTTAGGGGGTGTGAGGCAGTGCATGCCCAGCCTTCGCGCAGCCCATCGTGTGGAATCCTTCAAGCGCCTTTCAGCTTTCCTAGCGTAGCACGGCGGGTGTGGAGCCATCGACATGGTTTGGTCACGTGGTGTATGCCACCAATCACGGTCACGTGCTCAAAGAGCTTTGGGTGCAACTCGACTTCACCTGCACACTCCATCGCCATCGATACTCCTTTCGCCTTTTGGTGTGAAGTCTCGGTGAACATCATGCTCAAGGTCCTCTTCGCGGGAACAACGCACGAATTGGGCTGTGAGCTCACTAAACAGTACGCTCGTCGTGAGCATGCCGTCCACGGAGCCATCCAGTTTGAGCCTCTAAAGGAAGCGCACCAGGATTTTGACTGGATATCAGGCGTAGATGTTGCAGAGGATAATGCTTTCAGAGAAAAGCGGACGGTGCTAGGGCGCATACAAGACCCCATGGTCAAGACTTCGGTTCATGTTGCGCTTAGCAGTGTGAGGCAACCAGGCGATGAAAACGATGAGTGAAAGCAAGAGCAAGATCACGTGTAGCCGTACTTCTACCTTCACCTGTGCCCGAGTGACACCTTTCCAGGCACCCACAGAAAGATGTTCTTGCCTGTCGTCAGGCTGCACCGCTCGGGTACTCCTTGAACTTGGAGATGCTCTCTCCCAGGACGCAGTTGCCCTTGTAGGTATAACGGCAGGTCCGCCCTTCATCGCACCTATAACGCAGTATCCATGAGCTTCGCCACGCAATAGGACCTCCGGGTCCATCAACCTCCCCAGCATGGACCGCGTAAACGTCCCGGAGCCGCCCTCGAACTCCACGCGCCAGGATCGACGTCTATGGTACAGCAGCCGGCCTGAGCGGGAATTTGTCTACTATACGCAGGTGGCGACTGACGGCTCGACGCCGAACACCGCGGTAGCGCATCACGTGAGCGACCGGGATCTGCGCGGCGGAATCGAAGCGATCAACCCTCGATGGAGAGACCAGCAGGTTCGCTTGAGGGCGGAGATGGAGGCTCTTGGCCGGTTGGAGATGAATCTGAGGACACGTTTGCAGGAGGAGCTTGGACTTGTCCGGTGCCAGCAGTCACCTTGCATCTTGTACGCGAACCAAAGCGCGAGCGAACATGGAGCGCACGTTGCCCGACAAGTCCCATCAGCAAGGCGGCAAACTTCGGATGCGGCGCGACGATTTGATGCATGGACGGCCAACACGACGGCGCAGACTGAGACCGAGAAGATCATAGCTCATGGCGTGCCGCTCGAGGAATTCTCCGACGCGGTAAAGAGATGCGACAGTCCGCTTCAGCAGCATTGCTCAGGGGGCCCAGCCATTGTTCCTCCGGATCAGACTATCAACCATTTCCAACCGCGGACGGTGATGGAGCGGCACCAGCAGCATACCATGCCTTCGCCACCGCAACTTGGCAACCACATAACAGGCACTGCCACGACGGTTTCGACCTTTGCGCCGTGCACATCATCTCCTTCGGCACAGCCGGACGCTTCCTGAGACACATCTTCGCTTCGATCGAAGGACATTACCTCTTCAGAGGCACTGACGCGGACACAATATGGGTGTGTGATGCAATGTTCGGTGGGTGTTGGATAGGTAGTGGACGGTTGGATAGCATGGGAAAACAGTGAAAAAGCGACACCGGGAGCATACAGACTGTACACAAACAATGATTGGGTTTGCAGACACTTCACTACACTACCTCGGTAGTCAGTGACGCCTTTTCTTCTCTGCGATGCACTCATGATTTGTATGTAGTTGAGCGAGAATTAGTGCCGTTCTCAACAAATCATGGACTTCTGTGCCCAAGGATGACATATTCGATTAGACGCAACGTTTGCCGCATCGATGTATTCAACATGTGCTTGCTATCGCTCCGCTATCGACGAATTACAGTACTCACGCCTTGCCAACATGGACCAAAGGCAAGTCAATACGAAGTGTGATTTGAAAGGCACGTTTGATTGTTTTCGAACCGGAAACGCACATTACAATGACTACTCCGGATAGCCTCTTACCTGAACAACAACGTGCCGTTATATCTACTCGCGACAAATACTCATCGCATGTATCCAACCCTCACATCATTCCCATTTCCACTAACCTAAAACCTCACCTTCAACCCCCGACAAAGCGCACACTTCGACACCTTCTCCCCTCCCACCAGCTCACCCCGACAGACACCACACTCCTCCCCACCAGACTTCATCTCCGCTCTCGCGGCGCCCAAATCATCGAGCGTGACATACAAGCACCGAACGCACTGCGACATAGTCAGACACCGACACTCAAACGACAGCTCCTCCGCGTCGAGGTGGTGCTCACCGCACCCCGCGCACAACATCGCGTTGGCGCCGAAGTCGGCGGCGGCTTGTTGTTGGGGGTCGAGGACGGCGAGGGCTTCGGTGCGGCATGGCTCGCAGGTGTGGGTGGGTTTGCCGGTGTGTGTGGTGCTTTCGCAGCGTTGGCCGGGGCTGTGCTTGGAGATGATGTCTTCGTCGGTCGCGAAGGCTGGGTCGTCGCAGTCGACGTCCTCTTCTTCTTCTTCGGACTCCTGTGCCTGCTTTTGATGAGTGGAGATGGATTGCGTGGGGGATGTCGAGGCCTGTGCGGGTAGGGTTTGCTCAACGTGACTGGGAGACGGGATGTCAGTGGAGGTGTTCGGGGTCGCATCGTCTGAGGTTTCCACGTCGACCATATTCACATCTGTCTCCGGCTCGTCGCTTGTTGCTATATCGGCTGGGACAGGAACTGAAGACACTGGTGATTCGTCGTCGAGCATGTCGGCATCTTCGGTGTCTGGAATAAGATTGTCGTCGTCAGCGTCCATCTCGATTCGTTGAAGACGTACCTGCTCGGCCTTCCACTCCTCCAAGTCCTTCGCTCGAAATGACTTCGCTGGCAGCCAGGTCATCTCCATGTCCGAATACTCACCGTCCCACTTCGCAAGATAGAGCGTCTCGCCCTTCTCACCTACCTTTTCGTCGACGATGCACTCGAGTGGAAGGTAGCCTTTCAGTAAACGGGCTCTCACCCTAGCCTCGGCGATGTACCGGGCAGTCTCCGGGGTACCGTCGTCCTCATACACCAGGCCGTTGGTGGCGACGTAGGTCTGCCTTGAAGAGCGGTCTGGCCGGTTCCCGTGGACCAGGGCGTCGGAACCGTCAATCCTGAGATTGGCGAGTTCGCGGGAACGCCAGGCTGAGTTGTTCTTAGAAGACATGGTGATCGACACGAGGCGTTTTTGGACTGACCTGCGAGTATTTCGTTAGTTAAGGAGCGGACCTGCCGTTCAGTGGGGGTGGAGGTATAGCAGTCAAGCGCTTTTCTGCCGGGCCTTTGACGCACACTTATGCTGTTGGAGTAAGTGAACGTCGCACACAGTCGCATTGTACACATTGTATTCCAATGCCTCTTTGTGTACATTCTGTGAACAAAGAAATTCAAGATGGAGTGAAAGCATCGCAACAAAGCCATTGATAGGCGGGAGCTGTACAGAGACGCTTTGTTTGCTCGAGTGAAGTGAAGGGGTGAGAGAGAAATGTTGAGTGATGGGTCGTGAGGAAAAGGGAGGTGTGCCGATGATTACTCCTGTCACGACACCGTTGTCTGGTACAGGCCGAAACACCTTGTGAAAGGACTTTTCCGCTGAGACTTGTAGCTACTGTGGACGGAGGCCCCAGTCGTCAGATCAATCACCCTTCAACACTGATCAACCAGGTTGGAGAGCGCCAGACGGCCAGTGATTACGGGCTTTAGCTGATGATAGCATGCTTTGGAGGCCAGTCCAGGATAGACGGAAAGGAGTCAACATGGCACCATGAAAAGCCTGTGCAGAGGGTGTGTTAGCTGGGACTCCGAATGTTGTGATGAAGTGTGAAGGTCAAGGAGGTCGGCGTCTGGAAAGACACGAAAGTGAAGCGGAGTCCAGAACAGGCTAGAGCGAGCGGGATCGGCCGTGAGTCTGGTGATTGAGTCTGTGAGGCAGAGGTCCCCCTTGTCACGATCCTCTGAAGTTTGCAGGTCTGGAGGACCGCTTCCATCTTGCCGCAACTTCGATCAATCGTGAGAACTTTCCTGGGGCCTTTTGGTGAGTTCTGGGGCTGGCATCTCGGTATTGAGGTATGATACCGGCGGCAACACGAGCGGCTACTGCAGTCTCCGCCGTCGACTTGACTCAACCTTCACCGGTGACCGAAGTAGGTATGAAGATATGACTCGAAACCCATCCTTCCAATACTTCAAGACGATCGCTTTCCTCGCATGATCTATCGCAGTATATCTCATCTCTGACTCTCCTATTTGCTCGCGTGCTTCCTTCCTGGCCTGTTCTAGATACGAGCGGTATACGAGACGGACAAACAACACGGACTAAAGCCTGGGGCCACAGCACGTTGACCACCAGTCACGTCAAACATCAATCTTGCTGAGAAGGCACTGAGCAACACGGCTGGCGAATCAGCAGATTGCCCACCATGGCAGAGCAACCCTCGGTGGTCAACACGACCTTTCCGGTATACTTGCCGGAGATGACGGAGCTCCGACTGCCAAAGTCGGAGTTCGAGGCAGCGATCAGTTCACTTCTACACCCAGCCAACGAGAAGCCGACTGATGGTGGCGATGCCGAAAGCGTGAGGATTCCTGATCACCCAAAGGCCGATCATGCCGATGGCAGCGTAGCTGTTCCCAAGCCAGATGCTGGAAACGTGGCGGACTCGACAACAAATGTTGTGGCGGAGTCAGCCTTCATGAGGGGACTGCTCGCAGATAAAGCCACCGCTCCCACGTTCGACGACCGTGACGGCAAGATGCTTACCGAAAACGCCGACGTCGCATATCGCACCTCGGGCGAGGCTTTGGTCGATCTCTTCCACGAGCTCGAGGACGTCGTCTCTGGCGACCGCCTTTGCACTATTTTGGACGGCGCTTGGGACGATGACGCTGACGCCACGCTGAAGATCATATGGAACGCCCGCTCGATTCATCTTGGCAAGAGCAGTCGCACAACATTCTACCGTGCTGTGGGTTGGCTCGCCGAAAGACATCCTGCAACCCTCTTGGCGAATTTGCCATGGCTAGTGCGGCCTCTCATTCCGAAAAAGGCTCCTAGTGCGGAAAAGAAACAGACCGACAAGCAGGATGTCGTTATGGACGACGAGGCAGAGGTGCTAGACCCAAAGGATGCCGACAGCGACTTCGAGATGATCGACGAGAAGGAAGGACTCGACGGCCAGCCGGAGTTGGAGAGGCTGAAGCTCGACGAAGATGCCTCTCACGCCGATTTCGACGTGAAGTATGGCGTTGCTCACGGTTACTGGAAAGACCTCCTGAACATCTTGGCGTTGGCGGCGAACGATGAGCTGAAAGTGGACGGCAATCCACGCAGCGTGCTGAATTCGGACAAACTTGCCAACAAGGCATGCAAGCGGGATTGGACCCCAGGACGGAAGAAGACACAGATGATTGGGCGGCACGACCAAGCGATCGAGAAGCTCACAACCAGTCCGTTTTACAAAACATTGCACCTCACAGTGGCACGACTGTTCGCCGACCAGCTCAAGACTGACCTCGTCCGCCTTCAATCAGGCAAAAAGCGGGAGACGAAGCTCGTCACTCTGGCCGGAAAATGGGCGCCGTCTCACAAGGGCATGCACGATCAGCACACCTTCGTCGTCAGTACGATCGCTGAGCTGCTTCACCCGTTCGAATCCGTCTGCCCGGATGCAGATCAGGGCGATCGCACGCTCTACCTCAAGTACGCTCGGCAGGCCTATCAGGCCAAGACGCTGTCTCCGCTACGGAAGCACCTCCAGATCGTTGAGCGGCCCATATCGGCCAAGCGATTTGAGGAGATCAACTACGAGCGTATCTCATCACTCGCGATGAAGCAGTATACCGGTCTGTTCATCAAGAGGGATGTCGTTCGGTTTGGGCATTACCTTGAGGATGTGGCGCAAGGTAAAGCGCGGATATCCGGCGCGACTCTGTTCCCATCGACATTAATTCGTAACGTACGAACGCCCGAGTCTGGAACCGTCACACTCATGGGAAAGATCCGAGAAATTGAGCTGAAAAGCGCAGACGGGCAATGGAACACGCTGGTGCAACGGATCAAGGAATCGGGCACGCTCTCGTCCTCGATCGCGGTGTGCGACGTGTCCGGATCGATGGAATCGCCGCGCTTCCACGACGGAACATGCCCGGTCGATTCGGCCATCGGCCTATCCCTGCTCGTGGCGGAAGTCACCAAGCCACCGTTCGGCGGCGCCTTCGTCACCTTCAGCGGCGACCCACAGGTCGTCCGAGTGGGGGGCGTCGACGACAAGCGGAATCTGCAGGAGAAGGTCATGCACATGCAGAGTAGCGACTGGGGCTTCAACACCGACTTCGTCGCGGTGTTCGAGCGGCTCATCCTTCCGATGGCCATTGAGCATGACCTGAAGCAGGAGGATATGGTCAAGCAGCTGTTCGTCTTCAGCGATATGCAGTTTGATCGATGTGGTGGGGATGACCGGTGGACTACGTCGTACGAGCGGATTCAGAGGAAGTACACAGAGGCTGGATATGAGATGCCGAAGTTGATCTTTTGGAACCTCGCCGGCGGTGGGGCCGGGTTTGGGAGCAGCCGTGGTGGTTACGGTGGTCGCGGTCGTGGTGTTCGTGGTCGTGGGGGTCTTGGTCGCGGTGGAATGGGCGCTCGTGACGATCGTGGTGGTGATGACAAGATCGCGCCGAAACCGGTCGCTGCCGCGGACGAAGGTACGACTCTGGTCAGTGGGTACAGCCAGGGGCAGATGAAGATGTTCCTGGACGGCGGGCAGTTCGAGGATCCGGAGGATGAGGAGGAGGAAGTAGAAGAGGAGCAGGAGGGCGAAGGTGAGGATGGGTGGGTAGTAGAGAAGAAGAAGGTGAAGAAGGTGAAGCTGGATGCGATGAGTACGGTGCGGAAGGCGATCGGTCACGAGGCCTATCGTATGCTGAAGGTTGTGGACTGAGAGAATGACCAATGTAGTTCTCTGTAACGATACCACGTGCAGTCTTCATGTTGCCACTCCCTCAACATCCCGTGACTGTCCTTGCCCTTCACGTTTGCCGCAATTTCCCTTTGAGAGCAGGGATCGTCCCGCACGCCCCACCCGCTGTTCACATGCGGAAGGAGCGTCCTGCTCTTTCCTTCCCTCTCAACGCTGAACGCGTCACGTAATCACTCGCCTCCTCCCACCTTCCGCTGATAAACAATCTTCTCCCATTCCTTTTCCTTTCTTCTTCTTCCTCATCCTCTTCTTTCACCTGCTCCCACATTCGTTTCCCCCTCCCACACCACACACCCACAGCAACACTCTCGCTCATATCTTCACCTCACCACAACTCCAAGGCAGACGCACACGCAACAGACACGATGCAGCTCATGAAGACCATCGCCGCCCTCGCTGGCGCCGCCGGCCTTGCTCGCGCAGCCATCGGTGAGTCCACGCAGCCCACCGCGCTCAGGTGCATGAAAAGTCCACTGACCGCTCGTTTGCAGCCGCGGGCACCATCACCTCCACCGTCGCTGTGCCGACTCAGGTCACCAGCGTCGTGGTCGTCGACTACTTCCCGGCCGTCTCGGTCTCCACCGTCTACGCCACCAGCGAGGTCACGGTCCTCAGCTGCGCATCCTCGGTCACCAACTGCCCACTCTCTGGCTCGGCTTCGATCTTGACCTCGATCATCCCTCTGTCCACCACCATCTGCCCCCTCACGCTGACGTCGATCACCACCACGGCCGTTGCCGCTTCGACGCCCGTTTCGAGCGGTGTTCTGCCGCCGACGAGCAGCATGGGAGCTAGTGGTTCGGGCAGTGGTTCGCCGAGCACCAGCTCTGTCATTTCCACCATCACACACACCTGGTCGTCCACCGTGACGATCGGAACCTCAACAAGCAGCGTGGCAAGCTCCAGCTCGAGTGCTTCCTCCAGCAGCGCTTCGTCCAGCTCGATGGCTTCTTCGAGCAGCGCTTCCTCCAGTGCTTCGTCAAGCAGTGCTTCCTCGAGCAGCGTTGCCTCGAGCAGCGTCCCATCAAGCAGCGCTTCCTCCAGCAGTGCTTCTTCGAGCGCCGTTCCCTCGAGCAGCGCTTCCTCCTCGGCCTCATCGCCCGCCTCTTCATCAAGCGCAAGTGCTGGGGGCAGCATGCCACCCTCGTACGCCCCCAGTTCATCGAGTGTATCGAGCAGTTCCGTTTCTTCCAGTAACGCCGTCACGACTGCCACCGTGACAAGCACCACTCAAGTCACTGCGACTGCTTCAGCCACAACTGCGTCCAGCACGGTACCTGCTTCCACCTCCAGCGTGAGCTCTGGCTCGTCGACCTCGACTTCCACGGTGACCGCCACCGTGTACACCAGCGTGCCGGCGACCTCCAGCGCTTCATCGTTGACAGGCATTGCCAACGTAAGTCGACGTTCTACCAGCAAGTGCCAGCAACTATTCGCTAATCGCGTCCAGAATGCAACCATGGCTTCATCAGGCTCTATTCCCGCCACCTCCTCGCCACCCAGCTACAGTCCACCGATTCCGTACAGCTACTTGCCACCGGGCGCTGGCGCGACCGGCGCTAGCCCCAGCAGCAGGAGCAGCGCTGTTGGGCCTGTTGGAGCTACCGGTAGCGGCGGTATGCCAGCCTCGGCTTCCACCCCGAGCGCTCAGAATGGCAGTGTTACCACACCGTCCGCCAGTCCGGTTCCGTACACCGGCACTGCTACGGGCCAAGACGTCGACCAGAAGATGGTGCTCTCGTTCGTCTTCGGCTTGGTCGCCGCCGTCTTGCTGCTTTAGAGACGCGAGCCTCGGAGAAGGATGGGAGTGGCTGCTCATCATTGCATGGCCGTAATGGTGCGGTATCTTTGAGCGCATGAGCTACACCACTGCTTGAGATGTATAATAACGTGTTTTTCCTGACAAAAGCTTGATGATGTGGACGATAGCAAAGAGATAGTATAATGTACTTTACCAGCATTGTGCTCGGGCTGCCCAGCGTGAGCTTGTCACGTTGTCTGACCGGCCACGTCACAATGCCATGTTTCTGTATCACGAGCACCACGAGTCGATGTGAGGCGGGATCTGAGAACGCTGTGCGATGTGCAGGAGGCACTGTCACGGTCACCTACACCACACAGTCCTTTGACGAAATCGCCGAAACTGTTCGTGTGTCAAAGTCCTGCAACCCAAACCTCCATCACCCACCCTTCACATTCACGTTAAATACTCTCACCAGCCCCGAGCAGCGGCCATCTGCTCCGAGCTCGCGGTAGCGTTCCAATCCAGCTGATCCAAACTCAGATCAAAATCATCCGCCATCGTCGCTTGACCGAGCGACGGGTCCGCCGAGTAAGCCCAGATTCCTCCCGTTGCTGCTGCTGTGTCCACCAGTAGCTCCACTTGTTGTTGACCGAAGAGATCGTAGGAGATTCCTCCTCCCTGTGCGGAACTACTGCTGATGTCCATAGGCACCGGGAGGAATTTCAAGACGTCGTCGATATTCATCATGCTGGTCGGGCTCGGCATCGTGCTCGCCGCAAAGCTATGCGCCTGCTGCCGCGCATCCCAAGTCGGCAGCATCTCGGTCCGGATCTCCTGCACCATGTGCGGGACCTCTCCTTCCGCTCCTCCAGCCTCGCCGCGCGCGTCCCACGCGTGCAGGACGAGTCGGGCGAAGAGCGCGAAGAAGGGGTTCCGGGCGCGCGAGGCCTGGTGCATCTCGGCGAAACGCAGGGTCCAGTTGGCGCTCATGGCGGCCCAGGCGCGCGGGGCGTGTGGTTGGACGGGCCGGGCGCGCAGGTCTTGCAGGGTGTGGATGTAGGCCGGGAAGGGGAAGTGGGAGTGGATGTACCAGCGGTAGCCCGTGGTTAACGGGGAGGTGAGGAGCTGGGTGTTGCATTCGATCATGCGGAGGGCGTGGGAGACGGCGGTGTCGCGGTCCGCGTCGGTTTGCGGCGGGTCGGTCGGCGCGCGCCGGGTGTGGGTGGCGTAGTGGGTCAGCAGGCGGTATTGGGCGAAGTGGGTGCGCGTGGTCCAGATGGTCATGAAGTGGAGGGGCACGGTCGGGTCGCAGTGCCGGAGGTATTTGTCCTCGACGAGCCGCTCCATCGCGAGCAGTTTGCTGCCTTCGGGCAGGGAGTCGGGGCGGGTGCTTTTCGTGAGGGGTTTGAGGAAGGGGTTGGTGAAGTCGAGGTAGAAGTCGCTGCAGCGGAGGAAGTTGCTCACTTCGCTGCGCACGACGGCGAACAGTGCCTCGCTGGGTTGGGTGTGGATGGTTGGCGCGGTCTTCGTCTCGGGCCGGATTTCAAAGTCGTTGACGTTGATGGGAGTTCGGCAGTCCTGTAAGATGGAGAAGGTGAAATGTTAGCGAGTATGGTTATGTACGTAGAGCGTCTTTTACTGTTGGATTGCGTACCCAGGTAGGGATTAGCATAGTGCCCTTGCTGTAGGTGGCCATTTCGCACATGCGATTGTCGAAGATGACCAGTGACCACCATAACCTTCGACGCATCTCCGCCTCAAGCGCGGTGTACTTGGCGTACGTCGATTCGGTGTGGATGCCCATGCGTTGTGCGATGCGCATTGCCACACCGAGCATTGAGCTGAGTGATCGAGGATCGGTGTCTGGTTTCACAGAGACCTACGGGTGGTCAGTTCCAGATCGATAGTACGTATCATGGCTATTGCTCAACCTTACCAGGTAGAGGAACAACGCCGTCAAGCTGTCGCGATCATCGGACCGCAAAAACTCGCAGTTCAAAAGAGCTTGTTGACACCCAAATTGATATCGCGTAAGGAGTTCAACTTTGGGCGATCCGAATAAACTTCGACACCGATCATCTTCGAGACTCAGAACGGCCACGCAGTACACACTGAACATCAGCGCTTCCAGCGTGGGAGGATTGGTGGCCGTATCGCTTGCGGCGTCAATGATACGTGCTTGAAGCGTGGGGGTATGAGTGACCTTAAGCAGGCAGTCGACATTGTCGAGGTAGACCTGCCAGAGCTTGAAAATCTGGGCGTTTTCCGGGCGCAGGGTCGATAGGTCGACGTTAGCCTTATGGGAGCCGAACAGGAGGTGCTCGTGGCTATCGCGGAATTGATCCCATGCCTTTTTGATGGAGTCCTCGTGCATATCACCATCCGAGTCGTCACTGTGGTTATCGTCGACATCGTCGTCGTCGGCATCATCGTCTTTGGGCTCTCGAGACTTTGGTTTCATCGCGTCCCAAAAACTTACCGGGGCAGCAGACACTGGTGCTTGCCTTGGTGACGCCACGTCTACGCCTTCTGTCGCCCCGTCCGAGGGTGCATCAATAGGAGAGTTCAAACCTGTACCGTCCTCACTGGGAGACGCTTTGTTTGCAGCCGTCGGGTGCAGAGGCTTGAAGTTGATGTTGTTCTGGCGCAGCAGATTCTCATAATGCCGGAGGCGCTCGAGCAGCTCCCGCTCAGGAAATCGACGACGTCGTTGCCGGGGAGTGAGCGAGGCTGGCACGCACTGCGAGCCGGATCTGGTACAGTTGGCGCACGGGAACTTCCGATCACATTTGATCTTGCGTTGTTGGCATAACGCACACGCGAGTACTCTGTGAAGCTTTCCGGTGCCTTGCGATGCCTCGGCCGTACGTGGAGATGAATGTAGCGAGACATCGTGCTCTGATGAAGCCATCGTAGCCAGCGACGTATGACCGGTAGGTCTGTTCTGCCAGCGGGGCGTAGGCGCTCAGGGGCTGTGAGTCTGTGACAGGCAGCGCGAGCGATCATCAAGCGTCGCCTACCCGTGGACAGCCCTTCTCATCACTGACTCTACCAAGATGCTCATACGGGGCGTATTCGAGCCGAGATCGATGAAGATGTGTTCAAGGCAGGCTTAAGGTGAAGTGAGATGTTTGACGCCACCTACCTGTATGTACATCTGAGCACGTGTTGGCGGGGTCAATGTACATATCGAACGCAGTCGAAGCTTCATGGAGTTAGCGATACATATATTTGCCTCCGGCCTGAGCATACCAATCTGCTTCGAATCGCTCCGACCCTCGAAGAGAGTCCGTCACCATCACCCATCATCATCTACCATCATGACAGCGCCCTTCCACCGCCTACTGGCGTGGTACTCCAATCGCTCCGACACACCCAACACCCAGACGATCCGCCTGCAGGATTCCCTTCGAGGCAACCTCGCGCTCGGCATTGACTTTCCCGTAGCATTCGTCGTCGCCGTGGGTCGACATCTCTTCTTGAAAAACACCAGTCTCTTCTCGCTCAACATCCATGTGCCCTCCGTGTCCGTGACGAAGACGTTGCTCGATGGCATCGAGGTCGATGAGAAGAAAGACTACACACGTTCGGAGATTGTGAAGCTTGCAGGGCGGAACGGGTGGTCAGGGCAGATGGATGCGCTGGGGTTGTGGGCATTGGCGAGTGATGTCAACACAGGGCTGCTGAAGGGGGAGGATGTTGTGGGGTTTCAGAAGGGAACTCTGTTCGAGGAGATTGAAAGAAGAAGGAAGGCCAGGAATCAGGTGTTACCGTTCTACCGTGGAGGACCTATCTCGTGAGTACCCACAAGCCTTGGTGAGAGGCTGCGCCAGTTGACAGGCTGCAGTGTTGCCGGTCACTCTTGGTTTGTGAAGAAATTGTTCGACGTCAATGTTTATCAGGAAAACGGCAAGAAGCAGTGAGCTTCTCACACCGATCACAAAAGACCATTCGCCGTGAGAGCCCATCCTATGGCTCGTTCGTGAACAATGTGACATCTTAGCGGTCGGCTTGGCTATCGCTTTATACTGACAGGACGCGAGTGTGGATCCAAGCCCATTCGCCGGATGCCGGATTTGTTCGTAATCAGAAGGACGGCCTACGTGAGGCTTATCGAGGATCGGATCCTCGTAGCCTTCGGCGAGGTCTCAATCGAAGACTCATTTCGATCCAAGGACGCGCTCAAGTCGTCAAGGACGACGGGTACCCACGCCAGGTGCCCAAGGTTACAGCCATGCGCAGACCGATTCTTTGCTCAAGTCGGGGATTGATTATTCTGGTGGCTGAGACAGGCTCATCAAGGATGGAAACCAGTCGGAGGTTCGCATGTGCCATTATGAAGGGCCAAGGAGCCACGGTCCCACACAAATCGAGGCGATGGAGCGCGTAATACATCGAAGGGGTGCAGGTGCGCCGGAGCATTCAGTCCAAGACGGTTGGAAGAGGGTCAGGCTGGGCGGAGGACGAACGGTCTGCGACACGCTAGGAGGGAAACGTCGTTTATCGCTCAAATCCCACACAAGTCTGTCCTCGCGTTCAGGTCCCCCATACATATGTAGTCTCATCAATTCGTAAGCCGAAGGTTCCGGTACCTCAGCACTGCCGGGTAGGGCACAACATCCCTATGTGAGCATATCTGTGAATCAATATCTCCATTGTGAAGTCCTTGAATAGCCCACAAGGTAGATATATAGGCATTCCTAGCATTGTGTTATGTACATTCACATACATGCCATACTTGCAGGTATTTGTTCGAGTAAGGTAGCCTGATCATTGATGTTGCTCGCCTTGGTGACGAAACACTCTTGGCGGGAAAATCATCACAAAGTCGTCCACGCGCGCCGTGACACTTCTCCTGACCCTTCTTCCTCCTCAAGCCCATTCTCCCGCGCTTCAGTCGACTGTCTCTGCTGACAACCCCCCGATTCCTGAGGTGGATTTAGCTATTCAACTCAGCCACAAGCGACCAGTTACTGCCTGTCATTCAGCCACAGTATCCTCCCAAGCGCAACAAAGAACGCACCCGCCAGGCCGCCGAATCTCGCGCAAGCAGCGAACGCGTACGGACACCAATCACCAACATCCTCGACATTGACGACCTTCAAACGCCGTTAGCCATGTCGCAGCCAACCCAGCTTGCTTGTATGTCTATCTTCTCACCGCACAACCATCGTCCCACATGCTGACATTCACCCCAGACCGCACTTCCAAGCACATTGGCATCCTGGATGCTGCACCCTTGTACGAGCGATTGCCCGGCTTCCAGGTCCCCGAAGGCAACCTCCGGTGCTGTGTCTACTCGCCTGACGGCCGTTTCTTCGCCTGGGCGTCTCCCGATAAGGTCACCGTCGTCGATGCATCCGTCGGCCACGTGGTCACCGAACTACCCGCCGACAATGTGTACGAGCTCGGCTTCTCGCGCGCGGGCACCTATATCATCACGTGGCAGCGACCGTCCAAGGACGAGTATGGGAACGCGACGAAGAATTTGAAGGTCTGGCGCACGATCGACGACAGCGCCGGCGAAAGCGGTGAAAGAGATGTGGTGGGCAAGTTCGTGCAGAAGAACCAAACCGGTTGGAATCTGCAGTACACCCATGACGAGCAGTACTGTGCTCGTTGCGTCAATAATGAGGTGCAGTTCTACGAGAGCAAGGATCTGGGTACTGTGTGGAACAAGCTGCGCGTGGAGGGTGTCTCGGACTTTGCCGTGTCGCCGGGCGAGACGCAGTCGGTGGCAGTCTTTGTGCCCGAACGCAAAGGGCAACCCGCTGCCGTGAAGGTGTTCAACGTGCCGCAATTTGCGCAGCCCGTGTCGCAAAAGACGTTCTTCAAGGGTGACAAGGTCCAGCTTAAGTGGAACCAGCAGGGTACAAGTCTGATTGTGCTGGCGCAAACGGATGTCGACAAAAGCAACAAGAGCTACTATGGCGAAACTAATATGTACATCCTGAGCGCCAACGGCGGGTTTGACTCGCGCATCCAGCTTGATAAGGAGGGCCCTATCCACGACGTTTCCTGGTCGCCGAACTCGAAAGAGTTTGGTGTGGTGTATGGCTACATGCCGGCGAAAACGACCATCTTCAATCAGAGGGCTGTCGCGACGCACAGCTTCAATCTGGGTCCGAGGAATACCATCCTTTTCTCACCCCATGGTCGTTTTGTCATTGTCGCCGGCTTTGGAAACTTGGCTGGTCAGATGGACATCTACGACCTGGAGAAGAACTACGAAAAAGTATGCACCATTGAGGCGAGCAATGCCAGTGCCTGCGAATGGAGTCCGGACGGCAGACACATCCTGACCGCCACCACCAGCCCGCGCTTGCGAGTGGACAACGGCTTGCGCATCTGGCATGTCGGAGGGGGCTTGATGTACAACGAGGATATGCACGAACTTTATCACGTTGTGTGGCGGCCGCAAACTACCACACAACATCCCTTGGAGGACCCGCTGCACCCGGCGTCCACGCCGCATGCCTCGGCTTTGGACCTTTTGGGCAGGGTCAAGACCCCATCCAAGCCCGCCGGCGCGTACAGACCGCCGGGCGCACGTGGGACCGCGACGCCTTTGGCCTTCAAGCGCGAAGACGAGGGTGGTGCGGCGTTTGTGAGGGAGATGATGTCCGGCAAGGAGCCGGAGACTAATGGCTTTGGCCCCAGCTCGCGTCGTCGCGCCGTTCCCGGCGCCGAAACGGTTGACCCTCGGCTGCCGCCTGGTGCCGCTCCTGGGGGAGGGGTCAGCTTGGCGCAAGACGGCGACGAGAATCTAAGTAAGGCTTCGCTCAAGAATAAGAAGAAGCGGGAGGCGAAGAAGGCGAAGGATGCAGAGGCAAAAGCGGGCGGCTTGGCCCCGGCGGAGAACGGTAATGGTAACACGACGGCTGCACCGCCAACCCGCAGCCCGGATCGAAGGGACCGACCTAGGAGTCAATCCAAAGCCGGTTACGAGTCGCCACGACCACAGTCAAGGCGGCGCGAAGGCAGCCATCCCCGCGGTCCTCCCCCACCACTCAACACCGCCTCCTCGCCCGCGCCCAAGCAGCGGCCTGCAGCAGCAGCAGCACCACCCGCCTCGAAACCCACCGCGCCCGAGCCCGCGCCCGAGCTCACTGTGACGAGCCCCGGCGCCGGCTCGCCGGAGGAAAAGAAAATCCGGTCGCTGCTGAAGAAGCTGCGGGCGATCGACGATCTGCGGATGCGGCAGGCGGGCGGGGAGAAGTTGGAAGGGACGCAGGTGTTGAAGATTGGGACGGAGGAAGGGGTGCGGAAAGAGTTGAATGCTTTGGGTTATAGCGAGTAGGATTTTGTTGCCACGCTAGCTGAAGTTGAGGTTTGGTGATATACCCCCATTCAATTCATTTCTCCTTCTTTTCATGTCACGTGAAATCAGGTTGCATCCCACGCTTTCTTGTGCTTGGTGTCTGTCGTCGGCGACACGAACAACAAAGGCCGAGGCCTGAGGTTTCACGGCTGCTTCCGCGGAACAGTACCCGACCGACGGAGGTCGATCACGGCGGGATGACATAATATAGACGGATGAATTTCTGCCTGAGACGGGTCCGATGAAAAACTGACTAGAGATCACGGGACTGTGTCACTGTGGGCGGGTCGGCGGAAACCGAAACGGCGGATCGCTTCGTCAACATCATCGACCACTTACCTAGTACGTCCACACAACCATCTACACCCAGATACTCCTACCATATATCGACGAAAGAGACCACCGACTGCTGGAAACCGACCGTTGCGCATCCCTTCCACGTCCCTGCCCTGCATATCGACTTCCACTCCCAGATCATCGGGCTCGCTGCATCTGCCCGATCGCAGCGCAGGGAAACAGTCGCGGAATCGCGGAACCGGGCATCTCTATCCCCGTACTTCACCTTCCCACAATTCCCGTTTTGGGAGGGCAGTGTGGATGCTATCATAGATCCCTTTCCATCCTCTTACACCCCCCGACCGAGTCGCGCTCGAACTATACCACACATGCGAAGCTCGGCAACCCGCCTGGGTTCCCCTGGTTGCCTGCCCAAGCCGACAGGCCCTTCGTCACGCGTGGCCTGCATCACGACGCGGAAGGGAGATCTGACCGAGCACGCGGACGGTAGGCTGGCCTGCTTCCGGGCAGGTCGAGGCCGACGAGGATGAATGGCTTCTCATACCATGGTGGGTACGATGGCTCCCCCATGGCGCAGACCAACCAGTACGGAGGCAACGAGAGCATCATGATGGGCCCAGATGGTGTTGGCGATGGGATGGTGGGCGGGCAATCGCTCGAGGAGATCGTCAATCAGAACGCGAAGGCGATGCGGCGGCAGAGCGGTCCGCAGGGTGGACAGCAACAGCCACAGCAGCAGTACGGCACCAGCCCGAATCACATGGATGCGGAAATGCGCCGGATAGCGATGATGGACTACAATGGAGGCTCACCTGCCGCGTCGATGGGCACGTATGGCTTCGACGCAAGCGCCAACATGGGTCAAAATGCCATGATGGGCGGAGGGGCGGCGCAAGGGCAAACCCAGAACGGAGCGAGTCAAAGCAAGCGGCACTCGGGTGATCTGGCGCTCAACACGAGCTTCCCAAACACTACCTCGGGATATAATACCATGATGGTGGGGAATTCGGCATTCGCTTCCCCCGCGCAACCTCAGACCGGCCTGGAGTTGGGCATCAACAGTCCTTTCATGGATCCAGGCATGAGTATGCCCATGGATTACAACGTGGATCAAACGATGGGTGGCGCGATGGGTGGCGACACGATGGGTCTAAATCTGTACAACCAGCCACAGTTCAGCAACTCCATCATGAGCTCACCGATGCACTCGATGGGTCAGCACAACCTCGCCCCCTCCGCCGCCACAGCCTCGACACAAGATCAGGGCGGTGGCGGCAGCGGCATGAACATCCAATACGGCGCCCAGAATTCGAACTCCAGTAGCAACACGGTGCGACACCCGTCGCGAAGTCAAAGTCTGCAACGTGGAGATATGGGGAGTCCTGCGAATGCGGGAACCCCAACGAGCCAGCCGAACCACACGTCGCAGCCGAACAACACGAAGCAACAGACGTCCCAGCACGAAACCAGCCACGGCGGTTTCGCACGTCAACCTCAAAATCCACAGCCGGGCTCGCAACAAGATCGTGGAGTGGGCCGGGGGTTCGACGGCATCAACGGGCCATTTCCTGTCGATCCCAAGAATTACAACCCGAACAGTCAGGGCTTTCAGTGGGAGACTCCAGAGGGTGGCTGGCCCTCGACCATGGTCGGTCGGCCGCACATGCAATCCGCGTACAAGAACGCGTACTCCTCCACAGGGTTCGACATGCTTGGCGTATTGGTAATATATCAACCTCTTAAACCCCCTCACTTACTCGCACCATCGCTGACTTGTCCACCAGATGCGCGTGGCGACCCGACCGAACCCCGAAATCGACATCGGCTCCGTAGATCTCTCCTGCGCGTTTGTGGTGTGCGATGCCGAGAAGGACGACTTTCCCATTGTGTATTGTTCCGACAACTTCGAGCGGCTAACGGGCTACACCAAGCACATGATCCTGGGCCGCAATTGTCGTTTCTTGCAGTCTCCCGATGGGAACGTGTCGGCGGGCGTGCGGCGGAAGTACGTCGACGACGACTCGGTCCTGTATCTGAAGAATATGATCAACTTGCGTCGCGAAGCGCAGATATCCCTCATCAACTACCGACGCGGCGGTCAGCCGTTCATGAACTTGCTCACTATGATCCCCATCTCGTGGGATACTGATCAGGTCAAGTTCTTCGTCGGCTTCCAGGTGGACCTCGTTGAGCAGCCGAATGCCGTCACCAACAAGAACGCCGGTAAGTACATCGTCTGAGGGGCTTGCAATTTCCCGCGTGTCCCTCACAGCTTGCCTCGGGCTGGACTTGACTGCCTCTACGTTGCGAAACGTTATATCGTCGGCTGACTGATGACATGTGGCTCAATGCAGACGGCTCGTATTCCATCAACTACCAGCGAGGCATGGCCATGCCACGCTACGTCATGAATCCCCCCGACGCATCCCAGAAAGCCGACCTCGGCCAAACGGTGCCGCGCGACGACGTCTCGGCCATCCTGACGGCCATCAGCACTGGCGAGTCGGAATACGCGAAGCGCATGTGGGATAAGGTGCTGCTGGAGAACACCGACGACGTGGTCCACGTGCTGTCGCTCAAAGGTCTGTTCCAATGGGTCTCGCCTTCTGCGCTGCGCGTGCTGGAGTATGAGCCGAGTGAGATCATCGGCACCGCGCTCAGTTCGGTGTGCCATCCCAGTGACATCGTTCCTGTCACGCGGGAATTGAAGGACACCTCTTCCGGCGCTTCGGTCAACTTGGTGTTCCGGATACGGCGGAAGAACAGCGGATACATGTGGTTCGAAGGGCATGGGTCGCTGCACACGGAGCAAGGTAAGGGTCGGAAATCCATCATCCTCGTCGGTCGCGAGAGGCCGGTTTATACGCTTAGCAAGCACGACATCAACAGTTCGGGTGGTATTGGCGAAAATGAGCTTTGGACGAAGATGTCGACGTCGGGCATGTTCTTGTTTGTGTCATCGAACGTGCGCCAGCTGCTGGACCGACAGCCGGACGAGCTCGTGGGGGTGAGCATACAGTCGCTCATGCGGTCAGACTCGAAGATGGAGTTCGGACGGATATTGGAGCACGCGCGAACGGGCAAGAAGGCGTCGGTGAAGCATGAAATGATCAACCGGAGAGGGCAGGTGCTGTCGGCCTTCACGACGCTATATCCCGGCGACGCGACCGAAGGCCAGAAACCGACCTTCATCCTCGCCCAGACCCGCCTGATCAAGTTCTCCCGCGGCAACACCTCGTCTCTCCGACCCAGCATCATTAAGAATGAACGCAACTCCTCCGAGTCGATCCAGTCCGTCGACCAAGGCACGCCCCAGAACGGCGAAGCGACGCCGAACTCGGGCGTCTCGGGCGGCCGCTTCATGAACACCGACGGCTCGGCCGCGACCTTGTCCGGGCAGAACGGCCTGCTCATCGGCCACCAAGACGTGTCCCTCGCGTCCGAAGACAACCTGTTCGACGAGCTCAAGACCACCAAGTCCAGCTCGTGGCAGTACGAGATCCGCCAGTTGGAGAAGCGCAACCGCATGCTCGCCGAGGAAGTGCAGTCGTTGATCGCGGCGAAGAAGAAGCGGAAACGGCGAAAGGGCGCGGGGAACATGCAGAAGGACTGCGCGAACTGTCACACGAAAGTCACGCCGGAGTGGCGGCGAGGCCCGAGTGGGCAGCGCGATCTGTGCAATAGCTGTGGCTTGAGGTGGGCGAAACTAGTGAGTCATCCCTGCCAAAACAATGATCCAGAACCCAACACCGCTAACACTTCGATATCCAGAACGGCCGCGTCTCCCCCCGCACCTCCTCCCAGCACTCCGTCCACTCCGGCGGCGCTGCGTCCGACAAGGCCTCGCGCGCCTCGGCCTCGCCCCGCCACCCTTCATCCGGCCTGTCCGCCGGCGCGACGGCGACGCAGCCCGTGCTGAAAATGGAATCACCCAGCGGTCCTCCCCCAAACGGGAACGTGAACGCCGAGGATGGCGCCACGCCCACCGCCACCACCAAGGAGAGGGAGAAGGCGGTCCGCCCCGTCTTGCCCGACGGCCATGCGGCGAGTATGGAGGGCGCGAGCGGCGTGCCGGATCGGATTGAGGAGGGGGTTGAGCCGGATTGATCCTGGCTTGATTGAAGGATTACCTCCTCGTTCTGGGGAGCTGCATGGCGAAAAAAATGGTGTTCGGCTGTACCTTTGCCCCGTCGTCAAAGAAGACCTTTGGAATTTTTCGGCGGATTGTTCCTGCCTCGTGAATGGATGGATGGCTGGATGGATGGATTTCTCGCTCCCTAGCTGGCTTGCTCGATATACCCAACATTACTGGCGATTTCATTCTCTTTTTCTTCTTTCTCTTTCCCTACTTGTTTGTTCCCTTTTATTGTGGTCCTTTTTGCAGTGTGAAGGATGGGTTGATGGGGTGTCTGGTTCCGAGGCGTGGAGAGACCGCCACGATTGATGATGAAGGGATTGTTTGTAAGGGGGAAGCACCTGTTGATGGCACTAGTATTGGGTTTGCAGGCTGAAGGAGGGCAAGATGGGGCGAGAGTGAGAGTGAGAGGAGAGATGGGATGAGGATGGGGAGGGGGTGGTGGTTTCTCCTCTCGTGATGTGTGTATATATTCTGCGTATACATTCTGACTGCAGGTGGTGTTGGGCATGCTTCTCACGTGATCTGTCGGAGTAAGAAACCCGAGTGTACGGGGTGTGGTCAAGTCGTATCGCCGCTTCTCGTCTTCGACATTCACCACTTCTGTCATGCATTATGGTTCATCTAAGCGCGGACAGAAATATGGGGGATATAGGGGAGGATGTTGATGTGCCTTCAATGTTGTTGCTCTTCCTGGTGATGAGTCACGTGCGTCATGGGCGGTAAAACTGCTCTAACGTTTCTCATCGACCCGAGCCGGAGAGCGGTAAAGGTACGCGCCCCCTTTCACACACATTGACATCTAGTAGGAGGTCAAATTGATTAGAAAACAGTCGCCGCCCGTACATCCTGCCATCATCAATCTTCGATCAACAATCAAGAAAAGGGTTTGCGCCGTTTCCTGCTTCGTGGGACTCGATGACATGTCTCTCGTGCTTCGTGATCTTGTATTTTGTAATAATTCCCATTGTCCCCGATACATCCTTAACTATTCTATCACATCCAATACCGTCCCGTCTTCATCCCCTGCTGTCTGTTCGGTGCCTCGCCTGTCGCCGTCCTCCGCCAGCTTTTCCGTCGTTCGGTTCGGTCTCCAGCCGTCCGCCGAGTGGAAGATCCCTGGACGAAACATACATAGCTGCACGCGGGCGGAGTCGATTGAATAGATCGGGGTCGTTTCGCGTTCATGCTACGTCAAATAATAACAACAACAAAAAGAAGTCCTCGGCGCTGAGGTTGCGCGTCATCTTTTCGACCGCGTAGGAGGCCTCGCGAGGCGAGATCGACTTTGCAGCATTTGGGGCTTTCTCGTTCAGTCGGAGACGAGCGCGTGTTGGTGGGTGTATGAGAGAAAAGACAAGAGATCATGGACGGCTCAAACAAAATCTCGATCACGGTGTGCGGTGACGGAGGGTGTGGGAAATCGTCAATCACACTGCGATTGGTGCGCAGTCAATGGACACACGAGTAAGTTCCCTTTTCCTCCTATTAATCACATCAGGATTCAACATGCCATGAACGTGAGTAAATGGTGGAAGTCCCTCGCGTCTGACGACATGATAACTTCCCAGATACGACCCCACGATCGAAGACTCCTACTCCGTGACCCGCACCATCGACGGCGTAACCTACTCCCTCTCGCTCACCGACACCGCGGGCCAAGAAGAATACCGGGGCCTCTGGTCGGCCTCGAACCTGCGCTCGGACGCTTTCTTGCTCGTGTACGACATCACGCAGGCCGACTCGCTGGGCGCGCTCGAGTCCTTCGACCAGATGATCGAGGTGGAGCGCGACACGCGCTTGGAGGCCGGCGGCGTGCTGCCCGCGTGCATCGTCGCGGGGAACAAGTGCGATTTGCAGGGGATGCGGCAGGTCGGGGCATGCGAGGGCTTGGAGTGGGCGAAGAGGAGGGGGTATGGGTTTATGGAGACGAGCGCGAGGGAGATGGTGAATATCGAGGAGACGTTTGCGCGTGAGTGGGCAGGACATTGTTGCCTCAGCGGGCGGTGGTGACTGACATTTCATGCTAGTCCTGGTCAGAAGAGTGCGCGACGCGCGCCAGGATCACGCCCAGGGCATCAAACCTTCATTACCCACGTCCAGCGCCCGCACGCAGCCGCTCGAACCTTTACCGCCTTCGGACGAGAAGACGATACCGTCCGGTGCGGGAAGTTATCCACAGCGTCAACCATCCGATAAGCCACGGCAACGGAGCTTCTGGTCGAAGCTGATGTGTTGCTGAGCGATATACGCGATTTTATCGATCGATCTGTCCATCTGCATGTCTGACCATCTAGATGAACACGCATTGGATTTTTTAACGTCTTGATGACTGGTTAGATGATACACACTTTGGTCTAGATTGGAGCGGATTGTGTGGGCGGCTTGGGCGTTTGGGAAAATGGCAATATACGAATACCCCTGTCTTGATACGAGGATTTTGGCTTGATGTTGCATACCATCGGCCTGATCCACAGAGACTTGTTTCGGTTTTCTGCTGCTGAGATTATCGGTCATTTGCTAGTTCAATTTGGTCCGTATGTCGCTTCCATTGGGTGCGTGGGAGATGCACGTCAGGTTGGCACATGACAACGAGAGACTGAAGCAGTAGCGCTGGGGAACCATTGTGTAGGTATCTGAACGCAGTTCGCAATTAAGCCCTAGGCCAAGTCGAATCGCATAGTAGTCATAATCATAGGATGTATATCTACCACCGTCATCCGACCCTCGTCGTCGACTCCTGCATGACTATGCCCGTCCTCTCAGTTCGACACCTTGTCCGGTACATTCTTCCCGGTGGCCTTCTCGAACATGCCGCGAGCCTTGTCTGTAGTCCCCACCTATTAGTCACAGTCGTCGTATGAGCGTCGGTTCGGCGGGGCAATGTTGACATACCGGTGATCTTCTCGTTGGTGCTGCGCATCTGTGACGGTACTTTGTCAGTCTTGGACTTCTGGGGGTTAGTTTGACGCTGGCGGAAGCTGTCTGCTTTACCTTGTTCGGGTCCATCTGGTGTCCGGTCTGAGCGCCGACCTTCTTCTCAATGGCATCGAGGCCTGTGTTCGTATCGTAGATCAGCAGCCGTCATTCGGTTGATCAGCGTGCTGGATGCTGAGGGTTACCTTTGTCGGCGTAGTCCTCCTGCGCAAGTGGATTAGCCAGGGTTTCTTGGACCCATGCGGTGGAACCGGATAGCTCACCTTCCCGGCACCGGCGCCGCCTTGTGCAGACATTCTTGCTGTTGGTTTGGTGGGTGAGAGGGAGTGAATTGCTTTTGGTGTCTGATGTCTGGTGGTTGTTGTGGAAGAGGGTTGGTGAGAGTGAGAAGGGAGATGGAGATGGTCAAGAGGTCGAAAGTTGGTCACATGCGGGCAGTCGTCAGTCGTGTCCCCGTCAACCGGGAAACGACATGGGATGCCTGAGGCTGGCAGTCGCACCTCGACTCCGCACACGTCATGCTCTATCACGTGTCTGCAGCGACGATCATGTGACAGACGTATCTCAACAACGACTGAACATCATCATCCATCTCTCTCCCTTTGCTTCTCTACGTATTCTGTCGACCTAACCACCCGACTGGTTGTCTGCACAACTCCAGCTGCTACTACTCCCAGCATCTTCATGGATGGCCGTCCCACTAGCATACAACCCAATGCCGCATATCGCAGCGCCGAGGAGGAAGATGAGTACATTGACAACCGTCAAGCTCGCCTTTCTCGGCGTCCGAAACCACTGGCCATAGTTGAGAAATAGCCAGAAAACACCTAACAGACCGTCAGCCATATCCTCTCAATACTTGCGGACCCACATGCGCCAACGAACCGCTCAGTCCATACGTGAACCAGCTCACGAACAGAGACGAGATGAGAGAAAGCAAATCCATGAAACTGGGAATGCTTTCCGCAATGACGAAGGCGATGATCCAAAGCGTGGCGATGATCGCGATCCAGGAGCCCACGGCCAGAAAGGTGTTCTTCGACATGTGCTTCGTCCCGCGGAACATTCGGACGTAGATGTATTTCGCGGCGACGTGAGCGTAGATGACCCCGGCGATGATAATCTACCAAAGCGATGCTCAGTCAGCAACGCCGTTCTGCACGTTGATCTCGAGTCTGATGTTGGCACGTACAGTCGGCAAAGCGATGCCGTACGCCACTTTCTTGACTACGCCTTGGATGGAACCGATCGCCGGCGACATGACTTCGGAACCGGCGTAGCGGTACACGACAACCGCGACGACGATGTAGATGATCGTGGCACAGATCTGCAGGAGGTACAGCGCTTTGGGGAAGTCCCGCGGGTCCTTCAACTCGGAGATGAAGCTGAAGAAGGCGAGATGTCCGGCATATGCCTGGTAGCGTCGAATGTCAGGGTCAAGTAACAAAACCAGATCAAGGCATGGAGAGCAGTCGGTCTCCTGGATATACGTACGAAGATGATGTTGGTAACGCTCGCGAATGCAGATGCAAAGCCCGTCGTGACCGTCGCCTGAGCCACGGGATCCGTTCGTTCGACTCCCACGGCAATCATGGTGATCATCACCGCGGACACGATCGAAACAAACGCTACAATACGGTCAGCTTGTGCCTGTAGTCAAAGTGCAAGGCATCTTCCAGCATCTGCTCACATGCAAGCGCCAGGTAAGACACCATCCGCAGAGTCCTCGGCAGAGTACAAACAAACATAACCACCGACCCAACCACAGCCCAGACAATCGTACAAGTAGCATGTCCAGTAACAGCATTCATCCCAATCGTAAACGTCAACACATGCGACCCCACGCCGAAACTCAGGAACACCGTCTGCGCGACTCCAAAGACCTCCCCCCCGACCCGGCCCAGCAGCACCTCGCCCGCGTCCGCCATATTGTGCACATGCGGGTACGCCATCTTGAACTGGCCGATGACATAGCCGGTATACGTCGCGATGAGGCCCAGCCCGACGATGAGAATGAGACCGGCGACCAACCCGACGCTCGCGAGTACGTTTGGCAGGGAGAGGACGCCGAGACTGACCGTCTCCGCGATCATGATCACCGTCGCCTGCCACCAGATCATGGTGCGGTACTTGATTTCCGCATCCGGGGATTCGTCGCCGAAGGGGTCGGATCGGTCGGCGCGTCGTTGGCGGACTTGCTTCTCCATGGTGGAGGAGGTGGTGTGATGGATGGGGTGCTCGGCTGCGGCGCTGCTCTCGTGCGAAGGCCTTTCGCCGTCTTGGGATTCAGTTCCCATTTTTGGTGCGGTTCAAGGGCCGGAGTTGAGGGTAGTGGTTTGAGAGACCCGGGTTGCCATCCTTTTGGGAAGTGGGAATTACCTGTCGACGTAAACCTACTGTGGCATGCATTCAGTACTTATGATCCACTGGAGGCATTGGGTTGAACAGTTGAAGATGTGTGACGATCAACAACCTAAGGTAATCCATTCGTCATTCGAGCTACTGACTCTAGTAGGTGCAGTCTCCTGATCGGGGCACACTGATCTGCGCGTGGACCTCTCACATCTTCTATTTCCCAATCCCGTGGTACTGACTAGGTAGTAGCATGCAACCACCCACAAAAAACGCAATATTGCACACGATCCTCTTGAATGTATCCCGGTCTGCAAAGTCTGGGTTGTCGTTGATGTTGCAGGCCGGGATCAGACGAAACCGAACGTCTGCCCTTCCCTCAAGGTCTCGCCATGCTGTGATTTGTCGCGTGTCGGTTCGTAGTGATGATGGAGGATCAAGAGGGAGAAAAGGGTGCAAAACCGTTGTGACGTATACCGATCCACTGATTGTTCGCCTCGAAATGCGGCCGTCAAAAGTGGCTTTTCCCGGAGGCATTCTCATGCCGTTGATCAACTTTCACCTTTGCCAGTGTCGTCTATCATCAGACGGAGCATTCACATCGAGTAAAATCCTTGACACCGAACAGTTTCAACAAATCTTCAAAATTGTTCAGAAAGTCATCTTCCAAGAATATTAAAGTCCATCTTCCAAAAGCCCCTATTCACTACCGACTACGAATTGAAGGACAAGAAAACGAAAAGCACTATACAATCAATCTCGTCAGTGGACGCCCCCTCCCCTTTCATCAGCAATCCCTAGTACAATGGCCGACATGGCATCACAGTAGTAAGACTCCCCCCGTTGATGGAC
>Ga0058704_10000236_pt1 | contig 30564 bp, 31 predicted proteins | sample AgamicMgSfe_FD_71363 | JGI IMG/M metagenome (GOLD analysis project Ga0058704, IMG submission 71363) | Agave microbial communities from Guanajuato, Mexico - Mg.Sf.e | ecosystem: Host-associated > Plants > Phyllosphere > Phylloplane/Leaf | place: Guanajuato, Mexico | collected 2012-05-30
GTATTCAGCCGATCCCCAATCATACACGCCTTCTTCCGATCAAATCGAAACTTGCCCTCGATCGCATCCATCATCGCCTGACTCGGCTTCCCCAACGCCAGCGGCTCCTGTCCCGAAGCCTTGATCAACGGCGCCGAGGTCGCGCCCGCGCCGGGGAACAGCGAGCCCGCCGACGGCAGCGACGAGTCGATGTTGGTCGCGAGGAACTTGGCGCCGCGCCGCAGGTACGCCATCCCGAGCGCGTACTTGACGTACGACGGATGGTAGTCCAACCCCGTCAAAACGACGGCGACGTCGTCGTCCAGCAGGCGGCCGTCCGCGACGTGCTGGAAATCCTGCGGCTGCATTTCCCGGCGCAGCAAGGGATCCGTGCCGCCGCAGTACGGCACGCCCTCCGCTTGTAGTTCCTGCTCCACGCCGCTCTCGCCCAGCACGAAGACTTTGTTCTTGGGCGCGGGCAACTGCAGGATCCGGGCGATGTAGACGGCGGCGCTGTAGGAGGAGCCGAAGACCTCGTCCTCGCTGCACTGGATGCCCATGCCGTCGAATTTTTTCTTGTAGTCGCCGCGCGACTTGGTGCTGTTGTTCGTCACGAAGACGAGTTGCTTGCCGCGTTGCCGCAGCATGGCGATCGTTTCCGGCACGCGTGGGAAGAGGTGATCGCCGGACCAGAGGACGCCTATCCTTCTTGTAGAGTCAGTGGGCTGCGGGGAGTCGAGGGCGAGTGTGGTGGGTGCGAGAGTGGCATACCATCGCAGTCGAAGAGGAAGACCTGCAGTCGTCAGTCCATCCTGTTCTTCCATGGGGATTTATTGTAGGGGTTGATGTGTTACTTACGTCGAATCTGTCAAGGAACGCATCAAGGGCTCCCTTGTCGCCCGTCAGGTATTGGGGGCCTGACGGGCCCGATAGTAAGCTCGTCACGGCCTGCATGGTGCGCAGAGGATGCAGTCGTTTATGTGTGAGTATTCGCGTGTGGTCGAGAGCAATGATATCGTACATGTCGCTGAGAGAGGTGGGATGGTGGGGGTTGCTATAGTCCCGAGGAGTCGCCGATTTCGCCCGATTAGGCACATAGTACAGATATGCGTATATTCACGATGACGGCGCCATTGATACCATCTGTACACAAGGCACAACATCGACGTTGGAGCATGCTCCAAGAATTGATTCAGTGGGAAATTTCGTCTTCCATTTCATCAAACGGGGTATCTAGAACCGCGCTGTCTCAATAATAAATCTCAACCCATCTCAGTAACCGCAACGTGACCCCCAAACATCCTCCCCATGCGATATGCTTTTCTCGAACCGCACGAGCAGCATCCTTGTCTCAGCACCACCTTTGATCAACTCTTATTAGCCGCCTGCACGAACCCGGCAAAGAACTTCCGAAACCCAACCACATCCCCAGCAATGCTCGCCATATACGACTGCACCCCGTCATTGCTCGCGCCCATGTTCCTCAACTCGCCCTGCAACCGATCGCGGTAAGTCGCGCCCGTCTTGCGGAGGATGGTCCACTGCAACGCCGCCGCCTCCTGCAGCACGCTGCGCATCTGGGCGTCGTGGGCGTTGAAGCCGGGCGCGGACAGTAGGTTCCAAGGCAACGGCGCGAACTGCGCGAGGATGAAGCTGTCGAAGCCCGGCAGCGCGGGGGAGGGGCTGTCCGTCGATGCCAGGTCGACGTCCGGACCACCCCAGATGGTCGTCATGCGCAGGAGGGCGGAGATGGCGAGGCGCGCGGATTGAGGGTCCGAAGGGTCGCAGGAGAAGCGGGTGAGGGTGCTGAGGAAGGCGTCGAAGGTGCCTTGGTTCGCGGGACTGACGAGGACGGGGCCGAGGTCGTTGTTCAGGACGACGAGGACGAGGTTGAGGTACTGCTGCTTCAGCTCCCGGAGTTGGATCTCGTCGTCGGTGCCCGAGATGGGCTGTGAGAGGCCGCTGAAGACTTGCTGTAGCAGTGGCGATAATAACTGGTCGAGGATGTCGGAGATCTCGGCCTTGAAGCCGTAGACCACCTGACCTAGCGTACGCAAGAACATCGCCATCTCATCGTTGGACGATGCAGACGATAGCAAACCATCGATCCAGCGAGGGAGTTGTGGCAGCATGTGCGATCCCAGGACGCCCAGATACCTCGAGAATGCGGTCCGGGCGGCATTTCGCACGTCGGCAGACTGCTTTAAGGCTTCGAGAGCCGACAGGGTGGCCTCGCTGGCTTTCAGGAACTCCGCAGACACCTCGCTCGGAGGAGGCCCGCCAGACCTGACGCCCGGTGTCCAGTCGGAGAAGCCGCCGGCAAGGCTACCGAACGCCATGATGATGTGATGGATCTGCAGCACGGACCGTGCGTCACCACTGCGCGCGGACTGCAGATGCTGGTGAACGTCGGAAGACAATGGATCGATGACGGATTGGGCGATGGCCACTTTCGTACCCACAGGCACAGCTGCCGTCGAAGCGACGGTGCCCACGGCCTCGAACAGGAACAGCTGGCTCGTGAAGGTCGAGTCGGCCGATTGTCCGTTGTCTTCCGAGGAGATGTCGTCGTCATCTCGATCCTCTGGCAGCTCCGCTTTAATGGCGAGGAGGTCGCCGACGGCCTGGACGACCGTTTGCGCGACATTGCCGAGCTGTGAGCGCAAGTGGCGGACAAAGCGCTGAAATAGGTACCAAGACCGCTGCCGGATCTTCGGATGGTCACTGTGGGTGAAAGCGACAAAACTCTCGAGAACCTTCGGAATGGTGGACGAGTTGTGCTCGAAAAACTGCACGTACCGCACGCAGATCTCCATGTACTGAAGCTGGATGGCAGGGTGTGGGTGGGCAGCGAGGCCAGAGTCGACCATCTTGGCCATCATTTCCAGCAGGTGTTGCGACGCGGCCGAGACCGGCGCGCTTTTCTGGAATATGCCTCCGTTCTTGACGGCCAGTTCGCCAAAGAGATACATCTCGTGCAACGCCAGGTCGAGGTCTCGCCAGTTGGGCCGGTCGTCAGCAGAGTCCAGGCGCGCCAGAGTGCTCGCCACGACTCGCGTCAAGGTGGAAATGTAGAGCTTCTCGTCGACCGTGGCCACTGTCTGCTGCAACACGTGGAGGCGCTTCCGCAAGCTCTGAAACTCCGCTTCATCCGTCGCTTCGTCCTCGTCACCCCAATTGGCAGTCTCATCGTATTTCATCTTCGCGATGATCGCGTCCAGGATCGGCTGCAGCATGCCGGCATACTGTGACGGTGGTGCGCCCTTAGATTTGACGTTGCGTCGCAGCATGGTGAGGAAGTCTGTCAGCGAAGGGATGACAGTCGAGCAAATCTCGTCATACTCGTCTGAAAAGAAGCGGAGCAGGTAGGGGGTGAACGTCTGTAGCAGCTCATTCGCTCTGCCGTTAGTGTTCTCGTCGATATTGTCCGTCTCGAGCACCTTGACGATGTCGAAGATGACGTTGTTGACCAACTTCGCAACCGTTTCCGCCAGGTCTGTGTCGTAGTCGGGTGTGCTGCGCATCTGCGACAAAGCCGGACTCGCGACGAGCTGTCCCACGATCGTGCCCAGATTGAGGTACCGAATCAGCTCAATCTTGTCATTGGGAGCCATCTTCTTCCCCACCGTCTCCGTGAACGTGTCAATGGCCGCATCACGTGCTCGGGCCTCTTTGCTCTCCGAGGACAAGTTGCCCTGCTGCCCTGCGAGCTCCAACAACGCGTTCTGCACGCTGCCGTCCAGCACCACGTTGATGTCGATCCAGTTCACCCACTTGGCCATCGATCTTAGACACATCTCCGTGATACCGAGATCGATCTGCCGCCAACGGGACAGGATTTCTTGCCACGTCACGGCGATCTTGTGGACATCCCGGGCTCGCACGAGGTCCTTCAGGTCGTTGCTCCGTCTCTGCTCTTCTGGTGTCCTCGGGATCATCACGTCCGCAATCTCATCGTGAATCGACCCGATGATCCGCAAGTACAGAACGGTAGCCGCCGGGTTGCTGGTCCCAATATTCGCGCCATCTCCCGCCAAAGCACGAAAATCATCGAAGAAGCTGCTCCACTCGGAAGCGTACAGCGCGGTGAAGAGGTAAGTGATGGTCTGGGTGAGCTTGTTCTGGATGCCCGGACTGTCGAGGTTCGTGGAGCTAGGGGTGTACCATTGCCGCACGTACCCCACCAGGCTATCTCGCACGTAGACCAGGCTCTGCTGATCCAACCGCTGGGTCTGCACGGCGTTGTTCACCACCTCCAGGCACACCAGCCGCACCACTTCCGACGGCGACGGGGCCCGGGTGAAGAGGCTCAGACATACTTGCCAGCCGTTCGCGTCTTCTCGCAGCCGCACGAGGAAGTCGTAGGCTTGGGATTTGAGGTGTTGTTCGGTTCGGGGGTCGAAGGCGATCTCGATGGCTTGCTCGACCTGAGCGTCCATCCTCGTACTGTTCTTGCTCTCGCTCTTTCACGCGTGTCGAAGGTGTCTCTGTCCCTGCCGCATACAACATGCGCACATGGTGCGCCTCTTTATTGAGTGCCTCAGTCCATCTTTTGTGTCCTCGCGATCTTTACGAGCGGTGAGTCAGCGTGGTGAGCCAGAGAAGGTGCACGATAAGTCTACAGATACGGAGTCGAGCGAAAACGTCTGCTTGAAGCGGTTGCAAATGTTCGTTACGGTATTGTGTTTGTAAGAGGGCATTGTCGTCGGAGGTCTCGTGCCCAAAAACTTTTAGGTTTCCAAACACGCTGCCCCACATTGCTACGCAGAGGGGGCGCTCTATGTACGTTACAAACATTGGATATGGGTCATTTGCAGACATCATTGAGCGACCCAGACAAGAGAGAACGCAATACAGCTATATTCATAATTACCTTAGGTAGATGTTGTGGTAGTGCAGCTTTTGGCTCATGATCTCGAATCCACGTCAGGGGTCGAGTATCGCCTTGTTTCGACCGAGGACTCCATGGCATGTCCTTATGCAAGTGGATTTTCTGAAACCTCTCACTAGCCTATACAAGTCCATGAAAAGCATGGTGATGTGACTGATCAGATTGAGCACGCCATATACAAATCATACCATAGCCATCATCGCGCATCCGGGAACTTCGCCGACCTTTCACCGAATTGCTGCCTGAACGGCAGACCACCCACCCCGGGTGCCGCTGGCTTGCTCGGTCCCTCGCCACCGTTCAGAGCCGTGAACGCCACCGTCCTGGGTGTCATCGCACTCTTCACGGCGAAGCCCGGGGTATTCGGAGTCTTCGGCAGGTTCAAGAAGATCTGCCGATTCCGCTCCCACTTCTCTTCCCGCGACAACGTCGAGTCCGGACTGTCGTACTCGACGTTGCCGTACTTGCTGTCGTATTTTCTCATCTCGATATCGGACTCCTTGTCCGCGTTACGCTCTGCTCTCTCCGCTTTGGTGAGGATGGTGGACCAGATGGACAGTATGAGGTAGGCGGAGAATAGCGCACTGGTTTCGGCTAGTCAGCGCCATGTTGACCATGTGGCTCTGTTTCGTACATGACTTACACCATGATGCACGTCACGGCAAAGCTGCCTCGCGCCTGCATGCAAAACCCGTGGTTGCCGGGCTCCGCGTACTTGCAGCCTTTGCTCAGATACCACGGCAAGCCAGGTGAGGGGTGTTCTGGATCACTCAGATCCGGCGCCGATTGATATCGAATACTGACGGCGTAGAGCGCCAGCAGGAGGATATGGACACACACGCTGAGCAACGGGATGAACGCGTGCAGGACGTACATCGTGCTCTTGACCAGCAGCAGGAACATGGAGAGGACGGAGATGACGATGTTGAACTGGGTCAAGCTGCGCTTCCCGTTAGCGTTCCGTGCACGTCTATACAGCACTGTACACGAATAGAGACGTACTATGAGCTCCACACAACCGGAGTGTGAGGTGTTCGGTAATTGGCATAGTCATATAAGATCTGGCTCGGGGCGCTGTTGAATCCCTTGTCGTAGCCGTTCTGCCAGAGAATGGTCCTGTAGGTATCCCCATCCGCGATGCCGAAGAATGTCAGACAGGCGATCGTGAGGGGGAACTCAAGGACCAGGAGTGCGATCATGAGCTGCGGTAGCCGCCATCTGTGTGCGATTGACAGCCTCGGTTTGCTCGCCATGTCGCTTCGCTCGAGCTGAACGGGCTTGTGTAGGTCCGCGCGATATGTCGCCTTCGATGGAGAGTCCAGCGGGCTACAGCCACCGGCGCCCAGCAAGCCCAAAATCGGTCGCCTCCTTCGTCGTCCTCGTCACGGGGGTGGTCAGCATGAGCTGGATTCTCGACACTGCGACGTTCACCAGATGGCGATGTCGAGAGAGAACAGGGAGGAAGGCCGGAGACAGATGAAGGCTGAGCATCCTCCTCTACTCTCCTCCATCTCAGCCGCCATGATTACTGTGCTGCGTGCCGCGTGCGCACATGGACAGCTGCAGCCGCCCGGCGCCTCGAGAAGCGTGATGTTTGGCTGCACGTCCCTGTCACAAATGGCAACCAATCAGCGCTCGAAGCGATCGAGCTTCCGGGCCGGCACCGGGCAAGGCTCGCTTAATTAAAGTAGTTGCGGCGCAAGTCAGGTGATATCAATCCACGACACTTCACAACTCCCTTCGCGCTCTCATCTTTTCGTCTGCGTATCGAATGTCCATCACATCTCGATCACATGATGGTGTCGCGGAGGGCCCCCATACCGCTCACAGGTATTTGTGGAAGCTCAGCTTTGGCGCGTGGTTCTTTCGAGCAAAGACGCGGTTTAATCTGGATCAGGACACCCATCGCTGAGAAGATGAACCATCCTGATGGTGGGAACAATCCGGCCATCCGCTGCATCATGCAGTTCAGCGTGTGAATGACGGCTTAAGGAGCTCTAGCTACAGCGGCCGACAAGTGCCGGGTCAAGGGCAATCCTTCTCCGCCATACGCCTCGAGCTGCGCCCCCGCAAGATATACAAGAAAGTAACGTGATCCCATCAGAGGCATGCAGCGCTCGCGTCTACTATCAGACATAGTCCTCTGTATCACTCGATACTTCCCGCATAGTGTAGGTCGCATTCGTCCCGTCTTCTCATTTCTCTCTCCGTCTTGCATAAAACATCGATTCACTGAGCAAGATGGTTGCGACATCACCGAATGACAGCAGCAAGGTGGACGTATTGATCGTAGGCGCGGGGCCTGCAGGTCTCATGACTGCAAATTGGCTGTCGCGTCTAGGTGTGAGGACCAGAATCATTGACAAACGAGGGACTAAAGTGTGACTACTCTACACGCTGTATACCCAAGGATCTGCAACTGAAGGCATCGCAGATCTTCAACGGACAAGCCGACGGCCTCCAATGCCGCACCCTGGAGATCTTCGACAGCTTCGACTTTGGTCATCGGGTGTGGCGAGAGAGCAACCACATGATTGAGATCAACCTCTGGAATCCCAATTCAGAAGGCGTCCTATACCGGTCCGACAAGATTCCCGATACCATACCGGACATCAGCCGCTTCCAGCAGGTCGTCTTGCATCAGGGACGCATCGAGCGCTTCTTTCTTGACTCCATCGCCGAGCATTCCGACATCAGGGTCGAACGAGGCGTGCTGCCTGAACTGCTCACTTTCGACGAGTCAAAAGCAGAAGAGGATGATGCACATCCGATTAGAGTTCAGCTACGTCACCTCTCAGAGGAGGAAGCGACGCCAAAACAGTCCGCGACCTCTGCAAACGGTGCGGCCATTCAGGATGGATTGTTCCGAAGTAACCTCAGTGGGGACGATACCGAGGACCTCTTGAATGTTGCGAGACTGGGCGACAAAGCTGGCTCGACCGAGACCGTTGAGGCAAAGTACGTGGTTGGCTGTGACGGCGCTCACAGCTGGGTCCGCAATCAGCTTGGCTTCACCTTGCGCGGAGAATCAACGGACTACATTTGGGGCGTACTGGACATTATCCCCATCACGGACTTTCCAGACATCCGGATGCGATGCGCGATCCACTCGGCCAGCTCTGGTAGCCTCATGGTCATACCGCGCGAGCATAAGCTAGTGCGCCTGTACATTCAGCTCACGACGACGGAGAAAGTCGGTGGCACGAAGCTCGATCGGTCGAACTTCAACCCGGAAGTCATCCTCGCATCTGCACAGCGTATACTGCATCCATATAAGCTGACTTACAAGTATTGCGATTGGTGGACGGCCTATCAAATTGGACAGCGTGTCGGCGACAAATTCTCTTCACGTGAGCGGATCTTCTTGGCTGGCGACGCCGTGCACACACACTCGCCCAAGGCCGGTCAAGGCATGAATGTCAGCATGCAAGACACGTATAATCTCGGCTGGAAGCTGGGTGCGGTTGTGAACGGCTACTGTGATCGTACGTTGCTCAAAACCTATCAATCTGAGCGAAGACGCGTGGCGCAAGACCTCATCGATTTCGATCACCGCTTCTCGCGGCTTTTCTCCGGCAGGCCGGCGAAAGATGTCATGGATGAAGAGGGCATCGACATGGCAGAATTCAAAGATGCGTTCGAGAAAGGGAACCTATTTGCCTCGGGCATCGCCGTCGACTACGGGAAATCCGTCATCGTGGCCAAGGAGGGCTCGTCAAAGATCCAAGGAGACGGCACAGAGGTCATGGGTGAGTTGGAAGGCGCGCAAAGCAAACAGGATCTCGCGGCGAATATCAAGCTCGGTATGCGCATGCCCAGCTTCAAGATCTTGAATCAGTCCGACGCCAGACCGTGGCATCTCCAAGAGCTGCTGAAATCGAATGGACGATGGCGCATCATTGTCTTTGCAGGCGACGTCCTCGACTCCAATCAAGCTCAGCGTTTACAGGTGTTGGGGACAAAACTCAACGCAGGCTCATCTTTCATACGCCGCTTCACACCTGCCTCCCATTCCATCGACAGTCTCATCGAAGTGATCGCCGTCCACTCCAGTCCACGAAAACGAGTCGACATCTTCCACTTTCCGCTTATCTTCCGACCATTCTCCAAACGGGATGGATGGGACTACAGCAAGATCACTGTCGACGACGAGTCTTACCATGAAGGCCACGGACATGCGTACCATAACTACGGCGTCGACTCAAAGAGGGGTTGCGCAGTTGTCGTGAGGCCGGATCAGTACGTGAGCTGGGTCGGTGAGATGGACGACTACGAGATGATGGATCGGTTCTTCTCAGGTTTCATGAGGGTACAGAACCACCCTAACCGCGTCGATATCGATGCACCAAATGAGCTATTCGCGAGAGAAGACGCGAAGGTTATTGAGGATACGGTTGTCGACCAGGAGACGATGAAGGGGACCGTCAGCGGTGGACCTGACGCTGTGCTCTGACGGAGGAAGTCATTGCATGCTACTCTTGTATAGTCCGGTTCCTCTGCGATCCGACTTGGACGCTGTGCTCGAGGGCTTGGCTTTGTCCGGCGATTCCACCCCTGGCATACCGGTGGGATTATATTGTCTAGGAACAAAGACAACATCAGCAGACCCTGCCGATATCTACACCTCCCAAGTATAAATTGCCGCCTGCTCTTCTAATCCCATTCCCATCTTTACCCCAACCTCTTCAACATCAACAAAGGATGCACGCGTCCTCATTCCTCCTCGTGGCAGCAACCGCCGCCTCAGCATTCCTCCCCCAAACCCGCGCCGCCACCTTCAGCAAGACCGTCAGCTACACCTACCACACGCACACCGCCACCTCCATCCCGGACTGCGGTACCGCCATCTACCAGACAACCGATGTCGACTGCCCGTCCGGCTGCGTCCTGGCGCCACTCAACTTCGGCGTCACCAAGAATCCGGCCTACCAGTGCAAACCGAGCGCGGCCGCGACATCGGTCGTCGCTTCCCCCGTCGTGGCTTTCATGTCGTGCGATGGAGCCGCGCATCAGTTCACGACAACCGTCGAGCCGGCTTATGGCCCGGAGTGGACGACTTGTGCCACAGTGAGTGCGGGTGCGACGCATTACGCGCCCGCTGTCACTCTGTCGGTGACTACGAAGGCGCCGTGAAGATGGAAGAGAGTTGAATCTAGGGATTTAAGTAAAAAGTGACTGGTAGTGGATCGGTGTAGGATAGGCGATGTGCGGGTCGGAGATATTTCCTTACTACATTGGCACTCGGTTTCTCGAATGGGTTGGAAGTCGCTCCGCCTTGAAGAAGGCCATTGGCGTGACGTATGCAATTTCCACGACGCTTGCCATTTGCACATTCGGTACTGTTCATGCCCGTTTGGATACACATGCCAGTGGCCGAACCTGTTGCGCCTCGTGCGCCACCCAGCCCTCGCTAGCATACCACTCTACTGCACCACACAGTTATCATCCAGGACAATCCTCCTGGGCCCATCCTCACCTTCCTCGTCTTCATCCTCTTCTTGACCGTCTCCGGCCGCCCTCGCAGCCGCCCGTTGCGCTCGAATCCGAGCGGCGAGGTGAGCGAGCATCGAACGCTACAAGGTACCGTCTCTGATCAGCTTCTGGTCGTGTAGTAGCAGATGTGACTCGTAAGTTAGAGATGTCGTGGCTACTGGAAGCTCGGGAACATGCCGGCGTTGCCCATGTTGCTGAAGAGCAACTGCAGCAAGTGGGCGTGCGGCAACTGCGGTCGATCACCCAAATCAGAAAAGCGTACCTCAAAAGCGTTGTTAAAAAGCTTCAGGATGCAGATCTCAGAAGGAGGGTTGTTTGTGTTGAAGCACGTTCGCGAGAAGACAGAAGCATTGTGGGTGACTTGTTACGCCACCCACCCGTGAGTGCTCGCTACATAACGGGCTAACAAGGCATGAAGACTACGCACCGTGATATAGGCATCCTGATTCCCGCCCTGCCGTTCCACGTCGTTCTGGTTCACGATGCGGTAAGAGTCGTGCATCCTCCGCCGACTTGCCAAACCCGAGGGAGCGACGAAATCGTCGTCATCTCTGTCGACGGACGTATGATGTTGGTCTGCGTTAGCCGGTACAGCGGCCTCGGAGGTGACATTCGCGCCTTCTGCTGGAGGGGGTTCCGCAGTACGTCTAATAGACTGTCGACCGGCCCGTCGTGGCCATGAGATGGAGCTGAAAGTACTCGGGTCGTGACTGCTGATGTCAGTACCCAATCTGGCCACCTGCCTTGCGCGAGCATCAGGCGAGAAGATCTTGATTGTGTGGTCGATCCCACTGACAGCCAACATGGTCTCGTACGGATGTCCTTGGACCACGTTGACGACTTCGCCGTCGCCCTCCCACAACCCGACCAGCTCGCCGCTCTTGCGATCCCACATGAAGAAGTTGCCGTCGTCGCTGCCGCTGACGACGTACTCGTCATCAAGACCGAAGTAATTCACGTCTTTGACAGTGCGAACATTGCAGTGACCGCGGTAGGTACGTGTCGGTCCACAGCAAGGCATTGATGACTCGACCTTTTCGCGCATGCGCCGACGTTCGAATGCGGAGGCATACATGAAGCGTGGAAGGCCAGTATTGGGCACACCATCCTCTTCGTCAGGGTCGGATGAAACATCTGCATCTTCGTCATCGTCATCATCGTCTCCGTCTTCATCTTCATCCTCATTCTCATCCTCATCGTCTAGGTCTTCATCTTGGTCAGCATTTTCGTCTAGCATCTCTGCCGTTGATGCGTGCGGGTGCACCTCTTCGGCTTCTCCTTCTCCAGCCGGCCCTTCTGTGTGAGCACTTCCGACTTGCGTCGATCTTCTCATAGCCTCAGCCATATCATCGGCATTCGCACCATCCAGCTCCCGGCCCTCCTGATCAACGACCTCGACATTTTGAATCGGCTTATCGTCATCGTCATCGCTGATGTTCTCCATGGCTTGCTCCTGCGCGGCGACTTCGCGCACAACTCTCCCATGTCCGCCAAAGGCACGATCAACGTAAAGGAAGTCCACCCCTTCAGCGGCGTTCAATAATATGCCTTTCGCAACCTTCGAACCCCAATGGCGCGTCGCTGTCTGCCGATCCTGCGCTTGGATACGATCAGCGCCTTCTGCGAGGATGATAGCCGAGGAGAGGTCAGCGAACGGGATCTTCACTGCCGCAGCGAAGGCGAGGACAGCTGACTTCTCCGAAGCGAAGAGTTGGCGGTTCGCTTCGACCTCGAACCGGTTGGTCTCAACGTTGACGATGGCTTTGTCGCTGGCGAGCCGCAAAAGGTAAGGAATGAGGATGTCGTCGATCGCCTCTGTCGACGCCTCGGACTCTGGTATTGGTAGTCTCTGAGCAGCCTTGACGGTCGGAAGCATCTCTGCCGGTCTGGTGAAGCCCTCAACCAAGCGGCCAATGCCAGACTCCAACCACAACAGGATAGCCTTGAGGAAGTCATAGCCAAAATGCTCTTTCTGTGGTGCTACCAGGTCATTGCTCCTTGCCTCTACAGTCGTGAAGTGTGCAAGTAGCGGACTGGTGCCGGATGGCGTTCGAAGACTGCCACCTAGCAGCCTTGCCAGCGTCCCCGCGCCTTGCACGAACCGCCGTGTACTTTCGCGGTTCCGACGTAACGTTTGCTGTAAATGGACCTCTTCAGGGCTTGGTTCCATTGGATAACGCCAGTCCCGCATCGCTTCGTCAATGTCAGACATGATGCTAGCAGCTTGGCCTAGTGTCGTGGTGCACCGTGCAACTGCGTCGGCCCCTCCCTCTTGAGACCCGAAGAGCGAAGACCGTATGCTCACGGTGGATTTCGCAATCCTTCCCGCTTCTCGTGCGCGTGCTGTCAGTGGATGTGCATTTCGGTGTTGTTGCTCTGAGGTCTGCGGCGGTAGTGAGATATCCTCACTCTGCCCGTTCTGGTATCGGACCCTGAGTGTTGCTCCCTCACCGTCCTCTCCGTCTGCTCTTCTCCGCGGCCGTGATGATGCTCTGGCAGTAGCGTCTTGACCAAGAGAAGTCTCACTACCAGTCTGCTTTCGCTTCCTCTTCTTCACCCTCACGCCGGAGCCGCTAGCCAGCGGGCCTAGTCCCTGATCCTCCTCAGCGACATCAGGAGGTCGTATCAAGTCGAAGCTGTAAATGTGGTCCCCGCTCCAGCTTACGATCATTTCGTCCGGTCTCGCGTCACTGATCTTGCAGGCTGTTACGTGGCCGTTCTCCGTCCTCTTCATTTTCTGCTGACCTTTGGGTGCGAACTTCCTCACACATTGCGTTGCCTGACTCATTAGCTCCTCGTCTTCGGCCGTCATGGTGTGCGAGGGCGACAAGGTCTTTCCCGCCTCTTGTAGCCGGTCGCGACCCGTCATGCGTCGATCGTGCAGGAAAGCGTGCAGGTGCGCACCTCCAAGAGCAATGTAGTGCGGTTGAGAACCGGAGCAAGAGATCGTGTTGAGGTCGAGGTTATACCGTTTATACGAGATAAGCGGTGGCGGCACGGAGCTATCTTGGCCGTACCCGTACCTTCCGCTACGAGGTGCCGGATACGCCGAAGACGGCTGCCGCAAGTCCCATTGCCGCACCTCGCCATCTTCCGAGCAGGTCAGGAAGAGGTGTGGCGATGACTCCGTCACGATCCGCTTCACCCTATCCCCATGACTCCGGTAGACTCGAGAGTCGGTGTTTCCATCGCTCAGATAACGCACTCCGCTGTAGACCGTGCTCCGGCCGCCCCTCCTCCCCTCTGCCGCAATGCTCGCTGCCGATGATGCTTCTCTTGCCTGGCCCGCATACTCCAAGTCAAAGATTCGCACCTCGCCATCCCCAGCCGCGGTTATCACAGTTCGATCGTTGTGATGGGGCATGAATTTGACCGAGAAGATGTTCTGCGTATGGCCGGTCGCCACCGTCGTCGTGAGCTGGAACTGTTTGTTCGAATCGTGGGGTTGGTAGGCATGGATGTTGAGATGCTGGTCGTCAGATCCCGAGGCTAGGAGGTAGCCAGACTTCGACCATGATAGTGCGTTGACACAGCCGGAGTGGCCGCCAAGTTCATTGACGATGTCGATGTCGGAGATCAAGCTGCGGTCTCCGTAAAGCTGGCGGTAATGCTTCGATGGGTCTGTAGCCTCTCGGCTATACAGCTTGGTGATGAGGTGGTCCTTCATGGTGCTGGGTCTCATGTGTCAAGGAAAATGAGAGATGGGTGAAATGAAAGGCGGCTGTTCTGGGCTGAGGCCAAGGGAGGTGTCTCAATCAGGAAGTCGCGGCATAGTGTTGAGCACTCGAGCACACTCCTCAGCTTCTCGGACTCACGGAAGACTGAGTACAAAACACAGGTTGGTACAAGTCAAACTGGCATGTCCAGAGATCTCATGTCAGATCTGATGCTGCGTGTTGGAAGTCGTCACCGTTGTCTCACGGACCCCGGCGATAACACGGCCCGTTCCCCGCTATCGATTGGCATGTGACAAGGCAAACAAGGCAAATTTATTATATCTGGGTACACACGTCAAGCACTTGGCAACCTAAGGCAAGCAATGAAGTCCAAGGAAAAGCGCTAACGTAAACACTCAGACACTATCTACGCCGAAGACGTTGATGTGCCGTTAAAGTGCTCCGGCGCACCCAGCAAAGTTGACGAAAGCGACGATCAGCCACCACATCGTCCTGGAAGAGAAAAGAAGAACGTGCGCGCATAGGCGAAGCCTACATCGGGGACACCATGTAGCCGTTGAACGAAACTTCGGCGAGCCCAGCCAGCGTAACAACATCGACGAAGCACCACATCACTCGCTTGACAAGAAAGCCAACATCGAAACAGTGAGAATACTACGTGCGTACAGTTCGCCCGCGCTCAGGTGAACACCCCTTTCTCCTTCTGCTCATCTGCTTCTTTCTGCAACGCTAGAAACGTCTCTTCGTCGTGACCTGGAATGACACGGCCGCGAGTCTGCCGCACAAGCTGCTTCAAGCGTTGCGTCGATCGGAACCTGACGCTCACGGTCAGTACAGGCGCTGAGTTCGGTAGATCGAGCGAGCATTGGGTAGTGATCAGAAGGCTTTGAGGTTGAAGACTCAATAGCCGGTCCGCAAATAATACATGACATTTCGTTGGACTCACCAAGCAGGATGATCTCGCGCCAACCAGCCCTGTGGGATACCATCACGCCACTAAAGCCTTGTCAGTAAAGCGCAAGGGCTTCAATGTTCTTGACTCATCTCCATCTGAGCCGGGGGAGATACTCACATTCTCAATTACGTGACAATGATCACTGACGAATAGGAAAGTGCCGCTGTCCAGGAGATTGATCTGCATGCCGACCAGGCCATCCGTATGACCTGGCAAATGGTGCAACGTGATGCCTTGGCAGAAGTCCATGGTGCGCTCGTCAAAGGTCTTCCAATTCAGATCCAGCTTGAGGTAGTGCTTGAGATAGACGCCCACGTCCGCGCCTGTGGCTACCGACCAGAAGGCGGATCTCAGCTCCAAGTCATGGACCCAAATCTCCACATCCTTTCGATCGAGAAACATGTCCAGGCCACCGGCGTGGTCGAGGTGCAGATGGCCGATGATAATCTTCTTCACGTCCTCCAGCTTATGTCCGGTCGCTTCGATGGCGGCGTCCAGCTCGTGTCGCGGTTCATATCGCACGCGTGAGAACACATCTGCGACCTGCGGGCCCCAGACCTCGGGATAGTCGCGGCCGCTTCCAGTTTCCCATAGTAGCAAGCCGTCCCGAGGATGGTCGATGAGGACACAGTACATCGGTAGTTGGCGACGCTCGTTGACGAACGACTTGTCCTTGGTGGACATCAACGACCTTCAGCATAGTCAGTATGTAAAGATTGTGGCGAGACAGCATCGTGCCGGTGTCGAAGTGACTACGGTCGAGCGTCTACACGAAAGGCTGCCTGGGTGTCCTTTCGTGAGGAGGACGTACGAATTCCCACCCCTTACGACCCAGCCTGCGTCAGCCTCCAGCCAACCGACTTCCAACAGCCACCTGGACACATCAGCATAGGGTCATCATAAAGACAAATCCGGTCCAGCAATATACATCTTCGTTCCCTTTGGACAAACATTTGAGATGAATGCTGGGACGGCACCTGCGTCAAGCTGCCGTTGAATTGCTGAGTTGCTTTCCGCCATATTACGGTATTCTTCCAAGGGCAAGGCAAATCAATCTATGATGCGATGTTGCTGTCGTGCAAGTCCTGGTGGGAGTTCACCTTGGCCAGCGGTTTACTGCCCCTCTTATTAACGACACCGCTTTACTAATTATGAAGCTCGGCCGGCACCAGCTCCATCGCCATCATCATCATCATCATTGTGAGGGGTCAAGCTTGAGAGAAAGGTGCGGGCTCGCCGGGTCGGCGGAAATGCTTGCCAAGGTCCCACGAGGCAGTTTCAACTTTCAAGCAGGCCATGCCGCATGCCGTGAATGTCCAGCAGTGAAATGCAAGCTTGGGATGGCACGCAGGTCAATCAGGATTACAACGAAAGAATGATGGCCATGATCAATACGAAGTCGTGTCTTCCGCAACTACGACAAAAGAACCGAGTGTTGTTCTCATCCCGTTCCTCGCATTCCCTCCAATCAAGCGCGCCTGTTCTCCGTGACTCGCGCATCTCCACCTCACGTCTGGGACCTCCAGCTGCTGAGATCCATGCTACGCGTTGTTCTATCAGCACGTCGGACAACGACATCAGATGGGTCGACGGATGGGTTGGCAACTTACATGGACTTCTCCTTGCGAGGCGCTGGCGGCACTGACTTCTCCCCGAAAACCGCTGGCGGTACGTACTTTGTGGTCAAGTACGATGGGTTGACGCTGGCGGAGGCGCCCACTGGCGGGTTGATGCTCGCGAAGGCGGGCGGTGGCGGGTCGACGTTGGCGGAGGCGCTCACGGGCGGGTTGAAGTTGACGCGCGGCTCACTATGTTGCACGTTAACTTATGATACACAGAATCGTCCGGGACCAGGTCCCAACGGACCTTCGGGCCGCTGTCCTCGATGTGCAGCTCCTCCAGCGCTATCAGGTCATCAGCTGCAGGCTCTTCCTCGCCCACGAGACGCTGCGTGCCCTCTCCTAACTTCTCGCGCTGCAAGGCCGCATTCAACGCGTCAAGAGGCTAACGAAGGTCCCCAAAAAGCTGTCGATGACCGCGTTCTTCCTTTCAGGGTGCCAATGGCGTGACGATGACTACAGACTTTCGGCTTTCTTACGGAGAGCTTCGGCATCATACCAATCGCCAGTAGTGCTTCCGAAAAGAGCAAGGACTCTGATGCGGTAGTAGTGTGGGAGGTTCTCATCCTTCAACAACTCTTGACATTGGTTCATGCATTCGTCGAGCTTGTCTTCGTCGTATAGCTGAAGTAGGCTGTCCAAAGCCCGCGCATACGACCGAACAAGAAGTTCGTCCGCGCTCGCCATGATGAGTTGGTAGATCGGTACGTGTCTCGAACGAAGAGGCGATTCAGTGGTGGAAACGTAAGTTGTCACAGTTGTGAGTGTTTTCGTTACAATCGACGAACTGCGAATGTTCCCTCTGCACCTTCCTCTTATTGATATCTCATACAGCTCTTAGCGTGAAGCTTGGGCCTCTGCAAACGCAATAAAGACTGGAAACTTCACGTTACCACTCATGCAACACAAAGTGATTCACAGCCTTCTATTCTCCACTATTCCTTCTTCTTCCTCTTCTTCTCAAACGCATCTTCCATTCAATTTATACTCCAATCTTCGATACATGTATATATGTATATATATATACACACATACGTGCGCCAACAGAGAAGTCTGACGATCACAAGGAGGGTGAGGCAAAGATGGGCAGGCAAGGCGAAAAAGTCCAAGGGAAAGCGCAAACGCAAAGACCCGGACACCATCTACGCCGAAGACGTGGAGACGCCGTCTGAGAGAGGGCCTGCGGAAATCGACCAAAGCAGTGTTCGACTACCAGGACGGACTGGACGAGCCGGAAACGCCAGGGAATAACGCGGGCGCCAGTACGAAGGCCACGCTGGAGACCCTACGCAGTCATCGGACGAGGGCCGCTACAATCCCAATCAAGATAACGACAGCGACGACAAAGCACAACGTCATTCGCGTCCAGCGAAACGCACTCAATCGCGGCCAACGCTGCCCCCAGCGAAGAGGGTGAATCGTATCTTTCACCAACCTCCGGCAAGATCTTTATCAGTCGCGGACATGCTACGGGTGGTCAGTGTTCAACTTGATCCCCTGTGGATCGCTCAGGACCACCGGACGAAGAACGTCAACCGTTTCTTAAACAACGTCCGAAAGCACGGCCTCAAGCTGAAGCAAGATGCGAAAGTGACGTACAGCCCGTCGGTCTCGGGGCAAATGCAGTACGTGCCGAAGTTCTCTGTTCACTTTGGACGTAGCAGGAGAGGGAGTGAGGGTCATTCTATCTTGTGATTCTGTCTGACGAACGTGGCAGCGCATCGGCCCTTGGTCTGCACATGGCGCGCCGTGTCGGCGGGAAGCCGTTTTTCACATTCAGCGCAGGTCACGTGACCGGCCACTTCACTCTTGGGGCTTAGCCGGTGCGGCAGCCAAAGGGTATCGAGTTTTTGTAGACACGATGTATATACAACTGCTCCCGACGTGCCGAATGCTGATTACATTTGTCTCCTGTGGTATTATGATGCATCGGCTACGAAAGGTTGCCTGTGTAAGGCAAAATGCCGCTATACATAAGCATGAATTGTTGTCAAGCTAGACATCAGCCGCTGCAGCGCCTGCCGGTGAGCGAAGGACGGCAGTAGCATAGGAGAGCGAACATCGCAGACATATATACGATTGACACCATCCCGTCTCTTCGGATCTTATCTTGCCCCCTACCCATCAGTCACTCTCGTCCTCCTTGTGTTCGACACCAATCTTCTCATCCAAGACCTTCGCGTCTTGTCCGCCGTGACCGGTGACGTCGCCACGGACAGCATCGTCCAGACCCACCTCCCTGTTGATCTCACGCATCCTCTCGGCATCAGCAGCGGCAAGCCCGACCGAACCGAAGAGAATATCCATCTCCTCCAACGAGAGTCCTTTAGTCTCGGGGAAGAAGAACCAGATGAACGCGGCACCCAGGTAGGTGAGGATGCCAAAGATGAGGAAGGTGCCATATGTGATCCCGGTGATCATGTCGGGGGTGAGTTGGCCGACCCTGTCGAATCAATTAGCCTCAATAAATCGAGAAGAGGTACACCAAGTGACACCATTGATCTGAGGGCTGGTATAGGGGTAGATGCAATGAACAAGGGGTCGATACAACGAAAAGGGGAGGCTTAAAAGAAGTTATTCATCCAATTACTGGAGGCGCCGAGGGCAATGCCGTACGGGCGTTGAGAAATGGGCCAGATTTCCGCGATCACAATCCAGGCACATGGACCCCAAGAGTATCCAAAAAAGAAGACGAAGAGCCACACCATGACCACCGCCGCCCAGCCAGCGCCTCGGTGGGCCGGCCAGTCGTTTTGGTCTTTCGCAGTGATGATGGCGATGATCATGTGACAGGTGGCCATGCCAATGGCGCCACTGATGAGGATCGGCTTCCTTCCGATGCGATCCACGTAGACTACGGCGGGTATGGTGGCGATCTCCATGACGATACCGACGACTCCCGTAGCCAGGAGGGAAATCGTGTTTCCTGACAAACCCAACGACTTGAAAATCTGCGGTGCGTAGTAGAGCACAGCGTTGATCCCCGTCCATTGTTGGAAGAACCTGAGAAGCAATCAGCAGATATGGTGCGAGCGCAGCTATCTAATTCACTGACATGGCAAGAGTGGCAAGGGCAACCCGGCGGAGCATTGGCTTCGATTTGAACAAGGAGGCGACGGCGATGAACTGCAATTTGATGGTCGACATGGCCGAACCATCCGTCAGCGCTGGGAACTTCTCGGCAACTGTCCGCTTCTCAAAAAGGGACTGAGCCTTGATCTCGGTGAACTCCAGTTCAATGAGTTCGTGGTCTTGAGGAAGGCCACGCAGATGGGCGAGGGTTTTGCGACCCTCCGCTTCGCGCCCGTGGTGGACCAACCACCGGGGCGAGAACGGCACTGCAGCCAGTTTAGCAACGATGACTAAATGTGTGTACTTTCGATAGTTGAGCCTGTCACTCACTGAATGCCATGCCCCCAAGAAGCAGTAACGCTGGTGCAAGCTGGAGACCAAGTGGAACAAGCCAGGCTGCATCACTCTGTGTCGGGCCCGTGCCTCCGATGTAATTGGTGCCGTAGTCGATCCAGAACGAGATCATTATCCCGGTCGTGATAGCGAGCTGCTGCAAAGCGACCAGACCACCTCGAACTTCGGGAGGAGCACATTCGGAGTTGTACATGGGGATGATCATGGACAGCGAACCGACACCCATACCTGTTGCACATCAGCTCGCCTCTTTCGCTTCTTGAACCTTTTTGTTGACCACCAATGACATACCAGTGATGAACCGGCCACCAAGGATGGCGCTATGCCCAGCAGTGATCGCGACAGTTTGCACGATTACACCTACCATAAAGATAGCAGTGTTGACCAGAATGGCATACTTGCGGGAAATGATCTCAGCCAGAAAGCCAGAGTAAAGGCAACCTAGCCAGGCGCCCAGTTCAAAGATGGACGTCAACCATCCCTTCTTCGTCTGGTCTGTGGTATAGCTCCCCATCCCTGTCTTGTGGTGAGCGCTGGGCTCGATCGAACGAAGTCCCTACTCACGTTCGCCGAAAGAATACATCGTCAAGACACCACTGAAAACGCCCTGGAAGCCGAAGTCAGTAGACCGTACGAATCGTAGGCTCTTGATTGTACTCGCCTGATTGTACCCATAGAGCAAACCACCCAGACATGCGAAGCATGCGATACCAAAGACCCTAGCATTCTTGAGCAAGGCTGCCGGACCCGCTGCACCTTGTAATTGTTGACGTCTGGTGAAGACGGCCTGATCGAACTGAGAGGCAGTGCCGGTCGGAGCCATTATGCTGGCTTGCCCGTGAAGCGTGAAACGAACTCACAGATGATGAAGATGAGGAGAGTCTGGAGACGGGATAGATATCTGCATGGGCGACCTACATACATGTATGCAGATGCACAGGTAGCTAGAGAATCTTTCCCAGGCCTCGATCTCCTCTCATCATCCATGCTGGACGTGCATTTCGCGCCTTCCCAGAGAGGGGATGATCTATCTGCTACAGTCACGGCCACGCGTCTTGAGCACCGGCTAATAAACTCACAAGAGGTGCAGTATGCTCGCTGGAGGTGTCTTCATTTGAAGGTGTCCAACGGATATCACACTGTCTCTCGGCCTGCATGAATCCCATGCCCCGAGTGCTGAATAGCAGGAGTCATGACTCGGGGGTCAAGGACTCCCTACACAGTACACAGCAGCAATTGACGGATCGCTGAAGTCGAGCGTGGGGGCTCTGGGGGATCTGCACCGTTTGTGGGAGTTCATTTGGATCATCGACCGGGTAATGAGAGGTCGACCAGGATTCTCCAGATGCCCCATGATATCCCCGCCTTTCCAGGTCATCAAAGTGGGCATTTCGATCTCCTGACAGCATTTCGATACTGAGTAGAAGCCCGGAAATACAGTTTCGTGACTCTCGTCGTCAACGCTCGGCATCACGGATAAATTGTGCCTAGATGCCTTGGGCTAGGCAGGCCAAGGCGTAGGATCCCGAGAGGCCGCCAATGCTGCACCTTCTGTGCGTGGTCTGTACCTTATGTACAAGCAGTGCGAAAGACGTTGTCCGATGGATAGGTGTAACGGTGTCAGGTATGTGTGTATTATGTGGTCGAAGTGAAGTGATCAGTGGCTGGTGGCAAGGCAAAGCTTCGGGCCGCAAGTGTCTGTGCTCATCTTTGTGTCGACTTCATTTTGTGTCTTGTAGAGAAACGTCTCATCACATGATTATACCAACAAACATACGCGTCTGTCGTGTGCCCTTCCATTTCCTCCCTTGGCGCCACGCCGGGTGTAGAGATGTATAGGAGGTACAGTATCACCAGGCCCCACGCTTGCTTAGGGCCGCTGTCTGCCGTCTGTCGTCCTCCTCTTGCTCGTAATGCAAAATTCCAGCAAGTCCGCGTGATTTGGCTGGTGACACGTGGGGCAGAGACTACATTGACCGTTTTGTTCATGCGCGTAGGGTTCATTGCCGCGTCCGCATTGTCGCGATCTTGACAAGCGCTGCAGAGAGTAGATTACATAACATAGACGGCACGCTGCTGCAAATTGACCCGGCTTTCGCTACTATCTATGCCATCTATGGACACTAAGCACCCACACCTTAACCTCAGCCAATGGCTCATGAAGAAAGGCTGTTTCATGAGCCTATAGCGCGACTACTGAACGCCGAGTAGGTTGAGTCCTACCAACTCGGAGGACTCCATCCCGTCAACATCGGCGATACATTCCAGGCAAATCGCTACAAAATCGTCCGCAAGCTAGGTCACGGGTCAAGCTCAACTGTGTGGCTCGCGCAAGATACTAGGTACCACCACTCAAGAGCGTACATCGTTGATTATTTGCTAACAAACTTATGTAAAGTGGTCCTCGGTACGTTGCTATCAAGATCATAGGCTCCGAGGCGTCAAAAGCGTCCAAAGAACTGGCGATCAATCGTCGCATTGGTGCCAACAAAGCTGCGAGCGGCCATATAGTCACACTTCTGGACGACATCAAACACGCCGGTCCAAACGGAGAGCATGACTGCTTAGTCTTCGAGCCCATGGGGCCCGATGTCGTGACGTTCTTTGAGCGCTCAATCCCTTATTGGCAGGGCAGATCAACTGTAAAGCAGTTGTTGACGGCCCTGCAATGTCTTCACAACCTCCAGATCACCCACAGCGACACCAACCCCGGAAACCTGCTTTTGTCTCTCACGCATCCAATCGAAACCTCGTCTGGAGGAGGCCAATCCGTGTCTATGCGAATCCAAGGCAAGCGCGACCCACGTGCTCCTGAAAACATTTATGAAGACCGGCCACTCACGGAGTTCTGGGATTGCGAAGCTCCTGCAAAGCTGAAGCTTGCTGATATGGGCGCCGGTACGTATCAGTTGTTCGAGCCAGCGTAACAATTCTAAAAATGAGCAGCGTTCCCGTTCAACGAACTTCCCACGAAACCAATGATCGCAGTTGGGCTACGCGCCCCGGAGGTTGTCCTTCAGTCCAGCTTCGACCACCGAATTGACATCTGGAGATTTGCCTGTTACCTATTCGAAGTCATCACTGGGCAATCCTTATTCAGTCTACCACCCTTCAACCCAGCGCGATTTGATGACGACCATCTTGACGACAACGGTCTCCTCACAAGAGATGACAACGATCACCTCTTCGAGATGAATGACGACGATGTATTCATCCAAATGAATGAAGACGATCATCTCCTTCAAATGATCAGTACCCTTGGACCGCTCCCTTCAGCAATGTTTGAGAAGTGGCCTCGCCGAATGCGATATTTCGATGCGAATCTCAAGCTGATTCGGACGGATGTAGAACCTTCCGAAATTCCGCTCGGTCACTACCACGTTGGCGATACGCTCGAGCAAAGGCTCCGGAATTGTAGGCTGCCGGGCATGACAGCCCAGGAATTCTTCAACCTCGTTCCCGTCCTGCGTTCGGCTTTACAGTACGATCCTACAAAACGCCCATCGGCTACCGAACTATCAAGCTTTGCTTGGTTCCACTGCTCGGATGATGTACAGCCGCACGAAGAGTAGTTCGGCTCCAGGGGTGTACGAAGCTCGGGACAACCTGGCACGAAGAGCAGCCCAGCTCAAGGGGTGTGCGAAGCTCTGGACCAACTCTGCAGCCGCCAGCCATGTCAGCGTACCTAACATCGAACTTCCTACATCGGTATGAGGCGCAGGGTGGTACAATGCTCGGAAATTGCAGAAAGTTGGCAAACGCTAGATCTGATGGATCTCGAGTCTCAAGGCGAGACGGTGTACGGAATGCTTTTGTGCCCTGTTGTAGAGTGAGTCCGCAGTAGCTCATGGGCCGCGGCCAAGCTTCGGGCCGCAAGTGTCTGTGCTCATTTTTGTCTCGACTTCATGTCGTGTCTTCCGGATATAAACATCTTATGACATGATTGTTGCCCAGTGTTACCTCAAACCCCATGGCACCCCGCAGCTCTGTAATATGCTTTCTTGTCTCGCCACCCATCTTCGGCCGTCGGCGGAAACGGCCATGTCTGGCTACAAGGTGCCCGCACGATGTACCTAACACCTATCATGGTACATACTTAGCCATTGAAATGAGGGGAGCCTCCAAAGGTCTCGTACTCTATTGTCCCGACGGAGGTCCTCGCGAACCCGGAGGTAGGAGGTACATATGTAGTCAGTGACGAACCGAAGCTTCTCCTCCCAGTATTGTCCGGCAGTTGATTCGACGACATCCAATGTTTCGGTCTCCACGTCACGTACCCACATAGAAGCCCCCTCGGACAACGCTCTCGCGTGCAGCAACAATGCCGCTCAGTGGGTCAGTACAGTCGCAGCGTAGACCTGGTTGCGGAACTTCGGCAAATTTTGCGCAACACAAGGCGAATACATCAAGGCATGGAACCCTCTGTCGTCTCGTACGGCCTACCTCTATGACTTCTTGAAAGATCACAAGTTGGTGAAGATGTCATTGGCCATTGCAGTGACAGCCCTTGCGTTTGCAAGTCACGCAGTCTCCCAATTGACTGGCCGTGGCTTTCCAGATTGCGTCAATGGGCCTTTGAAGAACAACACTGTTTGCGACCTGTCAGCAGGCGAGCGATGACCCGTGTTCCTAAGCCGATGGACATTTGCTAACCTCTAACCTCTTACGCAGACCCGCTCGCACGAGCGACTGCCTTGATCAATGTCTTCACCTTGGAGGAAAAGCTCAACAACACCGGCAGCACGAGCCCCGGCGTACCACGTCTCGGTCTCCCAACGTACACTTGGTGGCAGGAAGCTCTCCACGGTGTCGCTTCTTCCCCTGGCGTCAATTTCTCCGACTCTGGAGACTTCAGCTATGCCACCTCTTTTCCCGAACCCATCCTCATGGGCGCCGCGTTCGACGACGAATTGATTAATGCTGTCGCTACCGTCGTCAGCACTGAAGCTCGCGCTTTCAATAACGACGGCAGAGCTGGCCTAGATTTCTGGGTGAGTGATCCGGTCGAGGTAGCTGTTCTGCATGAACTCGGCTGACCATCATGTGCGAAGACGCCGAACATCAATCCCTTCCGCGATCCTAGATGGGGTCGTGGCCAAGAGACTCCAGGAGAGGATCCTTTCCATTTAGTAAGTTACGTCCATGCCCTCATCGACGGCTTGCAGGGTGGATACGACCCTAAATACAAGCGCATCGTGGCCACATGTAAGCACTTCGTGGCATATGACATGGACAGCTTCAACGGGAACTTCAGGTAAAGCTTTGCAGCTAAGATTGCAACAACATCTACTAACTTATCAGGTATCAATGGGATGCAAAAATCAATTCGCAAGACCTGGTATCCTACTATATGCCGCCCTTCCGAAGCTGTGTCGACTCGAACGTGGGAGCTTTCATGTGCTCGTACAACGCACTGAACGGCGTCCCAACGTGTGCGGATCCTTGGCTTCTCGGCGACGTGCTCAGGGAGCACTGGGGCTGGACGAACGAACAGCAGTGGGTTACCTCTGATTGCGATGCTGTCCAGAACATCTTCCTGCCTCACAAATACAACTCCACTCGGGAAGAATCGGTAGCGCAAGCCCTGATTGCAGGCACCGATATCGACTGCGGGACGTACTACCAAGCACACTTGCCGAAAGCCTATGCCCAGGGTCTCTTCAACATCTCGACCCTTGACCAGGCGCTGGTCCGTCAGTACTCCTCACTTGTCCGCTTGGGATACTTCGATGGTCTGGCGGTCCCGTATCGCAACCTCACCTTCGCTGATGTCAACACGCCGCATGCTCAGCAGCTCGCTTACCGGGCGGCCGTCGAAGGTATCACGATGTTGAAGAACGATGGCACACTACCATTGAAGATCACCAGCGACATGACCATTGCTTTGATTGGAGATTGGGCGAATGCTACTACGCAAATGCAGGGTAACTATGCTGGTATCGCGCCATATTTGCACGGCCCATACTACGCTGCCCAGCAAACGGGCGCGAAGATACTGCTCGCCAACGTTCCGGGTGGTCAAGGCGATCCAACGACCGACAGCTGGCTTCCAGTGGTCAGCCCAGGTGGCTACCTTGACCAGGCAGATATTCTCATTTACGCTGGCGGCATCGACAACAGTGTCGAGTCAGAGGGCATGGACCGGCACAACATCGACTGGACCGGCGCTCAGCTCGACATGATCGGCCAGATGGCGATGAAAGGCAAACCGATGGTGGTGATGCAGATGGGTGGCGGTCAGATCGACAGCTCTCCCATCGCCAATAACCCGAACGTCAGCGCTCTTCTTTGGGGTGGATATCCCGGCCAAGACGGTGGTGTGGCGCTGTTCGACATCATCCAAGGCAAAGCTGCGCCAGCTGGCAGACTGTCCACGACACAATACCCATCGGACTACATCTCGCTTGTGCCCATGACCGACATGACTCTTCGGCCAGATGCCTCTACCGGCAACCCAGGTCGGACGTACCAATGGTATACCGGCACTCCAGTGTTCCAGTATGGCTTCGGTCTGCACTACACCAACTTCACCGCCTCGTTCGCCAACAATGCGACACCCAGCTACGGCGCAGGCAGCGCCGGCAACTCCTCCACCACTTACAGCATCTCCGACCTCGTCAGCGGCTGCAACGAGAAATACGAGGACCGTTGCGCCTTTAAGAGCTTCCCAGTCAACGTTGAGAACACCGGCTCCGTGACCTCGGACTACGTCACCCTCGGCTTCTTGACAGGCTGTCACGGCCCAGAGCCCTACCCCATCAAGCGCCTCGTGAACTACCAACGCCTGCACAACATCACCGCCGGCTCGACGCAGACCGCGACGCTGAACCTCACCCTCGGCAGTCTGGCTCGCGTCGACGATTACGGCAACACCGTGCTCTATCCGGGTGATTATGCCTTGATGATCGACCTCGAGCCGTTGGCCATGGTGAACTTTACGCTCACGGGAGATGCGTACACGCTGGACCACTGGCCCCAGCCGCCGGCCGCGACATACCAGTATGATGATTATTTCGTCGGAGGGTATGGCTCGACGTACGGGGAGAAGTTGCTCATTAACGGGACTGTATGAGTTGTGACATGGAGATATAGCTTGAGATGTAATGGGGTCATGAAAACAATCTGCAAAACGGGGTCTCCCATGTAAGTGTTTGTTCGGTGAAAAGACAGATGGGTCCCTTCCTCTTGGTGAAATCACCGCGGTACAGGTGTTGCCCCCGAGACAGTGCCTTAGGGCGCTGAAACGTCATGCTGTGACCGACGTATCCAATGCCTAGTAAGGCTTCCACTAGAACGTTGAGGGCGAATGCCACCAAGGTTGAGAAAGGAAAGTCCCCGAGCATTTGCTTTATCAAAGACGTAATCGTGCACGTATATGCTTATCAGGAGACGCTGGACATGAAGATGGCAAGCTGATACTTTGAACGAAACCGAGACGAGACAGAAGCGAAATGAGAGCGCTACGGATACATGCAACGGAGCCAAGCTGTATAATACATGTCAACCCTCGTTGAGGTGGGTTTCAACTGCTGTTCCCGAGCGTTGAAGCTCCTAAGATTCCATGCTGATAGCCACAGTTAACGGACATCAAAGGTTGGCTTGGGTCAGTCGCAATATCCTTCACCGCATCTCCCGATCCTCCTCCGTCATACCCGGCGACCGATCTGCGCACCAACAGTCAGTTGCCACACTTGAGCAGTCGTGCGAGATGCACGCTTGCTGGCCGAGACGGCTCCCTGAGCTCATCAGGTATGGCCCCAAAAATATGAAAGCTGCATGCGCCGTGGACCAAAGCCAAGGAGCGGCTGGGGATGAGACCGCTGCTGAAGGCGACCGCGCAGGGTCTGCCGAAGCATGAATTGGCCAGAGCATGCTACCGCCGTCGCCAGCGTATACCGCTCATCCGCAAAAGAAGCTCCTTGACCCCGCCCTCGCACGCGTGCGGCTTTTACGGGTTGATGACTATCGTTCGACAGTGGTTGCAGATGGAGGAGGACATACTACAAGATGCTCGTTTAGGTGGGAACTTATCTGGCTTGGTTTCGAGGTAGCGATTGGCTTTTATACCGATAGCAGTCATGAAGGTTTTCACGGCCTCATCCTTCCCTGAATCCCGATATATAGCGGCAAGGAGCGCTTCGAGCGTCGTCGCCAAAGTATTTTGGCTGACTTCGCCGCGGTGGCCGGGGGCCGTGATCACACAGGGCTCGAGACCGATGTCGCGAGCCACAGTGGCCAGATTGGCATTGCTACCGACCGTTGAGACGATTTTGAAACCGAACCCTGGCAACACCTGTCTCAGTGCGGGCGCTCTGCTTTACGGACGTCGACGAGATACATTTCGTCTTCCTGCTTGCATACCAGTCTTCCAGGAGTAAACCTCGGAGTTTGGCATCGCCGAGCAGGGCAAGTCGCTGATTTGACTCCTTGCACCTCATGCCTGTAGTATCCAGGGCTTCGAGAAGAAGCTTTTCGTTCGTGAAGTGGTAGCCGGAGAGTCGTGCAATCAGAGCTTGTGCTCGAACTACCTGACCGGCCATGGCTGCATCTGGTGTTGATGGTGAGTTCTCGGGAGTCACGACGAGTTTTTGGGAGTGAAGAAGGATTACTGCGGGTGAAGGACAATCCTTGCGAGTGATGATGACTTCTTGCGAGGGTTGATGAGGTCGGCATTTCTTTATACCTACCTACCTAGGTATGTACATACACGTACATAAGGTGTCGTACGATGTAGGTATACACATGCAGGTACAATCATTCTGTACATCTCGCTTTGTAAGCAAGTGCTCATGCCTCAGGCACCAACAGCTACCCTACCTCTGTCAAACCATCCCGTGCATGGAAAAAGATACATCGTCCTCCAAATGCGCGTGCGACCAGGCGGCGTGCTATCCTTACCATGGCTAAGAGCAGGCTACGCGACCAAATCACCACCTCCACTTCCACGGCCCTACAGACCTCTCGCGCCATCCGAACGCCTCCCCGAACGTCCGCCTGAGGAACCCGAGCCTTCGCCGCCGCCGAAGAAGAGGAAGCAGAGCTTCGTACATCGCTTATTCTCACAGAGAGACGACCCGCCAGCGGAATCAATCAAGAATGAGCCGAGTGATATCGCACGCGGTTGGCAGGCGACGCAGCGAGTCGTACGAGAAGGAGTGCTGGACCCGCGGTACAAACAGGCGTCACGCAAGATCACGGCCATCATTGTTGGCTTGCCCTTGGTGATTGTCTTGGGGATTGAGCTGTACAGACGGCGGTTCATGGGCAAGGAGGCGAAGGGGTTCTCGGGCAAGCAGTCAGGGACGGAAGGGGAGAGCGCGCCTTCCTGAGTGGACTCAAGATGATTGGTGTCTCGGGAAATGCAGCAGAAATCGATTGCCTTATCGAACGTCACCAACAGCAAACGCCTGGCTATGCCTAACGCAACACGACATCCGGCCTTTCACCCCGTACCACATCAAGTCTACCACGCCGAATGCCCACCGTCGATCCTGAGATCCGCGCCGGTCATGAAACTACTGGCGTCACTAATGAGAAAGACCGCGGCGCCGCGATACTCCTGGGGCGCGCTGAGCTTGCCGAGCATGTTCTGCGTCGGCCAGTCCCGTTTCCGCTCGGGGTACTTCTCGAACAGCGCCTCAACCATCGCCGTCACGATGTAGCCCGGGGAGATGGTATTGACGCGAATACCATGCGGACCCCACTCCGACGCCAGGTTGCGACTGAGTTGGATGATACCGGCTTTGGACGCGTTGTATGCGGAACAGATGAGGCCCTGTTGTCACATACTGAATCAGCAATGCGAGTTCACAAGCCCGCGACGTCCTAGGAGGTTGCATCGCGGGATCATGAAGATCGGAAGAAGGAGATGACACACCCTGTTGGCGACCGACCCACTCATAGAAGCAATCATAGCAATACTGCCACCGTTTCCCCACCGAATCATCTCCTTCGCCACCGCCTGCGCCGTCATAAAGACGCCCGTAATGTTCACCTCGAACATCGTGTTCGCATCCTTCGCCGTGTACTCCAACGCGGGCACCTCCTGTTGAATGCCCGCCGCGGCAATCAACCCATCCATTTTGCCCTGTGCGTCAGAAATGTTCTTGACAATCTCGTTCAGCCGCGGCACGTCCCGGACGTCGATCTGTCGATAGTGAAGCGTCGTCCCTACACCCCAAACAGACCTCTTAGCTCAAGCCCCACGGTATATGCATATCGAGGAAGGAGAGAGAGAAAAACTCACCCAACTCCTCCGCCGCCCTCCGCTGCACCCGATAGAAGTCCGGACTCGGCTCCTGCAGGCGATCGAGCGCGTACACCGTCGCGCCGGCCTCGAGCAACGCCTCGGCCTGCACCAGCCCCAGCCCTCTCGCCGCACCGGTCACGAGGACGACTTTGTCGTTCAGGTTGAATTCCGGTAGACGTTTCGTCGTGCCGAGGTAGGAGCTCGCGCGGCGGTTGTCCTTGAGCGCGACGCCTTCTTCTCTCGGTGCGTCGGGGGGTCCGCGGTCGGGGACGGGC
>Ga0058704_10000237_pt1 | contig 30552 bp, 39 predicted proteins | sample AgamicMgSfe_FD_71363 | JGI IMG/M metagenome (GOLD analysis project Ga0058704, IMG submission 71363) | Agave microbial communities from Guanajuato, Mexico - Mg.Sf.e | ecosystem: Host-associated > Plants > Phyllosphere > Phylloplane/Leaf | place: Guanajuato, Mexico | collected 2012-05-30
CGCTTGCATCAGGCATCGGTGGGGCGGGAGGAGGCGAAGAGATGCCGGCAGGTGGTGGGGCAGGCGATCCCGGGCCCGATGCGGCGCCTTTGTCGTTGCTCATGCTCGATAGCGGTCGCGGCGGCGCCATGGTGCCAAATAAGATGCTCGCGAGCTGTTTCGCGCTACCGCCGGTGGGTTGTTCGTCCTCGTCTTCGTCATCGTCGGTGCTGTCGACGACGGACCAATCGTCCTCGTCCGCTGGCTTGGAGCGGGTGCGGGAGGACGTGGGCGCCGGGTCGGGCAATGCTTGCTGCTGCTTGGTCACGTCCGCGTTGGAGAGCCGGTGGAAGGGATTGGTGTCCTTCTTCTCCGCCTCCGGACTTGTCACGCCTGGGGTTGCGGCCGCAGTGCTGGGCTGCTGACTCATGGAGCGGAAGAACGGGTTCTTGCTTGCCTCTGGCGGGCTGGTGATGTTCGCAGCTGCAGGACTCCTCACTTCTGGTATTGGCGGAGCCGCGGGGGGTTCTTTCGGCAGTTCCATGCTTTGTGTGGGGGTGTTCTCATCCGGCGTGACCTTTTGCGGGCCTTCTTCATCGCTGGACTCATCCGAGTCCATGTTCTCAAGCTGCGCACGGAGCTGCCTCTCCCTCTCTTTCGCAGCCTCGATTTCTGCTCGCTGAGCCGCCAGACGTGACTCTTTCTCCTGCGCATCCTTCTTAGCAGCCTCGCGTCTCTTCTTCTCCTCTGACCTCTTGAGCTTGCCAGCCTTAACTTGCTCCTCGAGCGCGCGGAGAGACGACTCTGCATCCTCACGCTGCTTCTGTAGTTCGCGCTCTTGACGAGCTTCCTCATCCCTACGGGTCATGTCAGTACACGTACTTTGTGGCAGCATTGCCTGGTAAACGTACTCCATATCCCTCGTCTCACCGTGAAGCGCCTCCTGCTGCTCTTTCAAAGCTTGCTCCTTGATCAGAGTCTCGGCCTTCTTCACGTCTTGTGGAGCATCCCTGCCTTGCTCGCTTTGCAGAGATTCTGCTCTGTTCTTCCTCGGCGCGGGAGGGGGCGGCTTGGCTTTCCCACCTGCTGGTGATGGCGGCGCAAGACTTTCACCTTGCAGTCTCACTTGACGCTCCTGCTCACGGCGCGCATCTTCTTCTTCGGCCGCCTTGAGCCTGTCTTCTCTTTCTTTCCTCTCACGCTCCGCACGTTGGGCGGCAGTCTCAGCGCCACCACTTCTGGAGGGCGCCTTGAGACCCAGAGCGGCAAGACGCTCGGCCATTCGTTGTTCAGCCTGCTGCTTGATGAATGCCGCCCTCTCTTCAGCCGTCTTGTAACTAGAGTAAGACGAGCCGGTAGTTTGCGGCGTGGACGTAGGAGCAGCGCGCGAGGATGCGGGCGAGTCGGTACGAGAAACGGGCGTAGCTGTACGGCTGCTGTCCTCGGTCTCGGGAGCTCTGGCTGACGGACGAGTCTTATCTTCACTGCGAACCTTTGCCGCCCGTGATGACCGCTGCAAATCAAAGATAAAGTCCTTGACCTCGTCTTCAACTCCCAGACCATCTTCCCACCTACGACGCTCGTGCTCGTCTTGCGCGCTTTCTGAACCTTCTTTGAGACTGCTCTCCAGAGACTTGCTGTAGTCGGTAACGCTTTCTTCCACATCCCTGACCATACTCTCGTTGTCTTCCCTTTCTCTGTTGACACGCTTACTCTCTTCTTCCCCCCTTTGCGCCGCAGCCGTACCATCGTCGCCCGTCTCGACCTTTTTGCCCGACAAGGCTGCGGAGCGCTGCTGCATCATCGCTCTTGCTCTCGCCTTCAAGCGGTCGCTCTCCGTCACGGCGCCTCCAGGACCCGTTCCCACTATCGGAGTGGAAGTACCAGGGTGCGCCTTGGCGTCTTTGAGGCGGAAGAGTTCCATCTGTGCATCCGCGATCGCGCGCTCGCATCTGCGGACATGACTCGCAAGTTCGGGCAGGCGGTCTTGGAGGCCGCGGAGATTTCTTTGCAGAGTGCGTCGCTCCGCATCGCTATCCCCAGTCTTGAACAGACTGCTTGGGTGCGAGTCGATATCTTCCTGCGTGCGTCGGATGCGGCGGAACAGATCCTCGCTCTCCTTTCTGTCTTTGCGATCAAGCGCGTCCTCTTCATCTGCATTCCCTTCGTCTTCAAAATCCATGGCATCGAGCAAGACCTGCTTCTCTCTGATCATCTTCTTCAATTGCTCAACGTTCATCTCATCCGCACTTTGCACACTGCTCGCTGGACTTGGGCTCCTTCCATCGGTGTCCCGACCTACTCTACGCCTAGCGGACGAACGATAGCCCACATCGTCATCGTTGTTCTTGTACACCGTGGCGTCCTTCTTCCCAAAGCCAGCATCACCGTTCCTTTGGAAAGAATGAGACTTCATGTAGCTGACGCCTGTTCTCTGCGGCTGCAGGAATGCACCGGTCGACTTGCGATGTGCTGCATCCTCGGACAGCATTCCTTTCATGCGATCAATGGAGCTATTCAGGTTTCTTGTGCTCGGCGGAATGAGCTCTACCGGCAACTGGTTGGGCACCGGATAGCCGTTGAGGCGTCGGTAGATCAAATGCATCGCCACCGCGAATTCGTCCAGGTTCAATCGACCTTTATTGTGGGGATCGGATAGGGTCCAGACACGCTCCAGCTCCGGCTTGTCAAGACCGGATTGACCAAAGATCTCGATAGCCTGGTTGCCGGTGATGTAGCCTTTCCCGAATCCATCCCACGCCTTGAACATATCGTCGTAGATTTTCTTCTCGTCTTTGGTCACTGCCCACGGCACAGTGGCATTACCGCGCAGACCCTGGGCCGAGAAGCCAGATTCGCGGCCTGGCTGAGGCATCATCTGCTGTTGCAATGCCTGTAAGTTTGGTAGGCCGGAAGCGGGCGCGTTGACGAGACCCCATTGACCAGGCCGACCAGTTGGCTGAGCATTCAGTGGCGCGGGCATTTGCCCTGCGAAGCCAGTCGGCTGCGGCGAGAGACCTTGGCCTTGATTGAAGCCTGTCGGCATTGGTGGCATAGGAGGTCTCGGTCCATTATAGCCTGTAGCCTGCGGCATGCCACCTTGAAAGCCCGTTGGCTGGGGTTGCATTTGTTGAGGTTGCTGGAAGCTTGTTGCCTGTGGAACTTGGAAGCCCGTTGGCTGCGCCGTCAGAGCATTCAGAAGCTGCTGGTTGCTTGGATTCTGTGCCTGCGGCTGCTGGATGCTCAGCGACTCGTTGAAATTGGGCGCATTGCTGCTTGGCGGAGCTGCGGCCCTGTCATCCGGCACACCGAACGAGATGATGTCGACCATACTGCCGACCTCGTTCTTGACTCGTTCTGGTAAAGCAGGAGGCAGCTCTTTCCCCGTCAGCCGTAGATTGCACAAATACATAGCCAGCGCGAACTCCGGGAACAGCAGTTGGCCGGATTTGGTCGTGTCGGAAAGTGTCCATATCTGTGCCAAGCTATTACCATCCAACTTGCTTCTGAGAAGCAAATCTTTCGCCTTGTCGCCGCTGAGCGCTTGCTCATCATTGGTGGCAGACTTGAACAGTTGCTCGAATTTGGACTGATCGCTGGCCGTAATGAAAGATAGGCGGATGTTCGGGATGGCGCGAGCCTTTGATGCTGGCGTAGGATGCTGCCGAGGCTGCGACGAAGCAGAGCCCCGGAATGAGTTGGCCATGTCCGAACTCGTCATGCCTGTTGCCTGCGCTCGCTGGGGCTGCGCGGGAGGTGGTGGTATGCCATTCTGCTGGCCGGGCTGTTGGAGGCCCGTCGGTTGCGGCTGCTGGGGCGCAGCTTGCGGCTGAAAGCCTGTTTGCTGAGGTTGTTGGAAGCCGGTTGGCTGAGATTGTTGGAAACCTGTTGGCTGAGACTGCTGGAACCCCGTGTACTGCGGTTGTTGTTGTTGCTGCTGGAACTGAGGTTGCGGCGCCTGCTGGCCTGCAAACCCGGTCGCCTGAGGTTGTAACCCGCCCGCTGGATGTCCCGTGTACTGCGACTGTAGCGGAGCTTGGCCGAAACCCGTCTGCTGCTGTTGCGCGCCGAAGGGGGATGGCTGACCCTGGAAGCCCGTCTGCTGAGGGTACTGCGGTTGGCCTGGACGACCACTGCTGGCGCCACCGAGGTAAGAGTTGGAGCCGGAGAACATGTTGCTGATGCCCTTCGCTCAGCAGAGGAGGTATAGGAATATATGGCAGGAAACTTGGGGATGCCACGAAGGAGAGGAGTTGCCAAGCTGGGACACTCGCTGTTCGCTTGCGTCACCTCACATCTCGGAACATCAATCCATCCCTGGAGCCTCGAAGCACTGCATTCGCAGACATGCAATTACAGTGTACACAAACGAAGATATCGAGCAACTGTGAGAGTGTATTGTCACCGACGTTAATCAGCACTCAAGGGAGTCATCATTCAACGATACATTCTGCCTACGCCCGCGTTCGTGTCCTTTGTAGCTGCTCTCAATCACCAACGACTGCTTGACGAAGACTCGTCGAAGCGTCCCGAGTCCGACATGGCATCCGCCTTCTACACAGCATACACGGCTTTGGCCATGGACTGGGACTCGCTGGCAGCCGGCTGCAACCTGCGGATCCAGGACAAGCCACTCGTTTGCTGCCAACCTCCTCCGCTTTCTCGCTGTTCAGGCTCTCAGTGCTCCTGACCTGACAAAGACCTCCAAAACACGCACATTGCTCTCCCATACGCGCCGACAGCTGTTATCTGTCATAGCATCGCTGCCGAGCATGCCAACAACGTGGGGCTTACGAAGGGTTGCGAGGCGATCCAGTCGATAGTATCTCGCCATCCTTTCAATCTCCGCTTGTCTCAAGGTCGAGCTTGAGGCAGCGAAATATATCGGGCTTCACCACAAAGCTCAACTACTTCAGGCTCGGCACTCAAAAGACCATGATTTTTCTTGACCCTTTTCCGACCGTTACTGTCGTGTCACGTACCCATGCCGCCATAAATTTAGTGCCCAGCCACTCTACCGATGAGTGTCGCTCTGTTGAAGAGCCTGGCGGCATCAAAGCGCGAACTCCTAGACACGCGCTCTGGACTGTGATCCGCGCTCTGGACTGTGATCCGCGCTCTGGACTGTATATTTTATCGACCGCAGATTTATCAACTTACCGTCAAGGGATAGGTCGCGACACGTGTTGACGAGGATAGCACCTCGCAGCCTCTCGGTCGGCCCACCGTTCCACCTTCGTGAAGTTGTATTCAGGTCCGGCCGGTTTGATCTAACGCACAGGCTAGCACAAAGATCACGTTAACAGCTTCAACGGAAGTGTGAGGATGTCCTTCTCTCAGCATACGACTATCGGCCAGCGGCGGAACAGTCAACCGACTAGCGGGCATATCAATCATCAAACTCTTCATTAAGCACATGGCGGACATCAGATTCGTCGACCATTCAAAGCGAGAAAAGCGCTATCGGCGTCGGTGCGCAGGTTGCCACAACTGTAGGATGCCACGATGCGTGTTTGGCGCTTTGCTTGTCACTTTGGCAGAGTCCCGGTACTCCAAAGACGAAAGCTGCGAGCGGTCACCCCGGCACAAAGTCCGTACAGTGGTCTACAATCATCGCCGGACAGATACGATCCAGGAGGCATGATGGGCGCTCAGAAACAATCCGCCTTCAGCTTTGTGCGTGGTGAGCCATTTGTAGTGTTGAATCATCCGGCTTCGGAGCTTCCTGGAGTCTGGATCGCGAGAAGGATCACAGTTACGAGATGCGCTGTATGCTTGATAAAGGCACACAAACCTGTACGAACTCGCTGCTGAGGGAGACGCTGGTGAGTCGTCGGCCAGCAAGCACAATTGACTGGAGCTGGAATTGAACGATTTGGTCCTCGCTTTCTTATTTAGGTGTCACAATGCTTCTGTATGAACAGTGGTTCCAGTCGAAGGCTCTCCATTGGCGCAGCTATGTGTGCGCGTGAGCTCACTAGGAACATCGTCACTGTCTCTTGTGTTTCCTAGGTTTTCCGCGTTTCTTGCGTTTTCGTTTGCTTGCGTTCTGGATTTGCGCCTACTGCAATTGGTCGCGAGCGGGTGTCAACTGTTCAGTGCTGGTTAGGGCAGCATATAACAGCACTGCTTCCGTTGAAGGATTGGCTGTTGGAGGGTGGAAGACGTGATCCGAATCTTCGAACGATCTTGCCGGCGCATCGAAAAAGTCAAGAAGCTTCATTCAGCCCTCGGAATACATGAATGCATCGTGCGTACTTAGTGGCTGCAGCCAAACGATAAAGATCTCACGTGAAGAGATCGGTGATAGAGTGCAGGTGGATGTCGGGAACCGGGATACACGTTGTTGATGGATCTTGGAGATCGGATCGGATCGGATCAGATCGCATCGCCGGCACTTTTGCCGAATTCACCTGGCGGCGGACTTCGGCCCGCCTCACTACGACATCAACTCACTCCACATTCCAACGGCGTCCGAGGTGGTTTCGTTCATCATCCGTTTGCAGCCACTGAAGTACGTTTGACGCGTTTGACATCGATCGAGAGCTCATCATCACTTTGATGTCCGCTCCGCTAGCCATGCATCGATGGCATCATGGTGTGAAGAGATCCAGGAGATAACTCGGAGCGCGGAGGTCTCACAAGGATCGCAAACATACTCCGAGACGAAGACGTCTAGGAGATAGTTCGGACTGCGGTGGCAACGGCGCAGCAGCGACGAGCGATACCGTCCGTCTACGTCATAAACCCGTCATATTCCCGCCAGCCATCCCACCCTTTGAATCGTCCGTCGATGCGATAGCCATGTGGGTGTCGGGTCACGGGTGCAGCGCGGTGATGTGATTGATGCCAGGGCAAGGGGCCGGCCACCTTGATCGATAAATCTACGGTGAGGCTCTACTCAAGACTTTAACTCGTATTCCAACTCCCTCTCTTTTTTCAATCCACAATCTTATCGCGCTCAATTTATCCAACAGCACCATCCAATATGCAGAAAATCCTTCAAACCGGCCTGAGCGCCGGCCTGTCAGCCACGTCAGGCTTTCACTCCAGCAAGCCGGATCCTATGCCAGACCACTTCCAGACAAAAGATCTCACCCCGAGCAACGACGTCCCGCGAGGCGTCTCCCAAGACAAGGTGGTGTACAAGGGCCGAGACGGCAACGTCAGCGCGTCGCGCATCTGCATCGGCGCGTGGCCATGGGGCGACACCTCGACCTGGCATTGGTCTCCAGATGAGTTACCGGCGGTGAAAGAAGGCTGGCAAGTATGTCTGAAGAACGGCGTCAACATGATCGACACGGCCCAAGTCTACGGCTCCGGCGAGACCGAGCGTATTTGCGGTGAGCTGGTCGCAGGCATGCCACGCGAGGATTTCGTCATGCAGACGAAGTGGTGGGTTCTCCCCGTCGACCCGAAGAACGCTCTGAAACCCCGAGATGCGCCACTGGATAAGCTGAAAGAGAGCCTGGAGCGGATGAAGCTCGACTACGTCGACGTTTACATCGTCCATGGCCACATCCACCCGCAGTCGATCGCCGTCGTGGCGAAGAGCTTAGCGGACTGCGTCGATCAAGGTCTGGCCAAGACCGTCGGTGTCGCCAATTACGAGAAGGGCGACATGCTCAAGATGAGGGACGAACTCGCTCGATACAACATCCCGCTCGCCGTCAACCAATGCGAGTACTCGCTGCTGCGCCGCAAGCCCGAGACCGACGGCCTCCTGCAAGCGTGCAAAGAGAACGGCATCGTCTTCCAGAGTTACTCGTCGCTCGCCCAGGGACGTCTCTCGGGGAAATACCACTCCGGTAACGAGCCGCCGAAGGAGTACCGGTTTTCGAGTTATCCCATGAAGGAGATTGAGCCGACACTAGACGTCCAGCGCAAGATCGCGGAGAAGAGGGGTGTTAGTGTTGCGGCCGTCGCTCTGAACTACAATCTGGTGCACGGAATTGTGCCGGTTGTGGGAATCCGTAAGCCGGAGCAGGCGGAGAGCAACTGTCAGGCGTTGGGGTGGAGGTTGAGCGACGAAGAGATTACTGAGTTGGACAAGGTTAGTTTTGAGGGGAAGAAGACCTCGCTTTGGCAGCAGGGATGAATGTGTTGTACACGAGGTGTAGCCGATGTCGATCGGATAAGTTAGCTTTGGCTCAGATACCCAATATACATCCACCGCAATGTTGGCATAAATCCAGTATATGGTTCTATTGTCCATGACCTTCCACCTCTTACAAGGACATGACCGCAGCTACGACCCCAAGAGCAATCACCATACCAACACCACGCTCCACAGCCGTCGCCGCACCCGTGTAAGTCGCCGCCGGCGGGGACGCAACCGTAGTCCCGTTCGTCCCGTTCGTCCCGTTCGATGACAACGACGACGGACACGTCCCATTGCTCGCCGTCCCCGTGGCAGTATTATTCGGGTTCTGCACACGAATGTAATTCCCGGCCAACGGCTGCCCAACCCCCGCCGCAATTGCCTGCACGCTGAAATTCATGCGGGCGTACACGCTGATGGGGTTGTACACCCGGCCGGCATCCCACGCCGGCAGGGAGAAATTCGCCGGTTGCGGGAAGAGGTAGAAGGTGTAGGTGTGCGGGACGTCGTTCAGGGGCGGCATGGGCCCGCCGTAGGCGGCGATTGGCGCCGAGGTGCTGGTAAAGGTGCCGTTGCTGGTTTGGGTGAGGTTTTGTTGGAACCAGTGCAGTCGGGTCGTGCGGCAGGGTTCGAGGCCCGGGGCTTGGGCGCCCGTGGTGTTGATTGTGGATTGTGGGATGGAGAGGTCGACGAGGAGGAGCATGTGGGTGCCGTTGAGGGTCTGGTTGAGGGAGACGGTGGGTTGGGTGGCCACCACTAATTTATTTTATATCAGCACGCCGCGATCGGAGTACGCTGGGTGGTAGTGCAACGTACAGCTCTCCGGCAACAGGATGCCCGGGTTCACGTTCGTGCTACCGTAGCGGACATTCAGCGTCTTGCTTGTCGAAGGCTGCGTGCCTGCTGGTGTCTGGCCGAATGCTGCCGCGGCGAATGCCAGGACCGCACCGGCGGTGATCGAGGAGGACTGGAACAACATTATTGGGGTGGTGAGGTTGTATTCAAAATTGCAGATGGTTTCTTCCGTGTAGTGAGGGAGCGAGTGTTTCTGTTTTGTCAATGGATTTGCTTTTTGTCGTTAGGGGAACAGGGGGTGGAGTCCATGACGAGTCTGTACTAACTGCATGCAGCAAGTGACCCTTTAAGGAGATTTTTCGAACGGTATCGTGCGCTTCGACTGCCCGGCTAGTAGCGAGCATGGCCGGATCATCACAGTCTGCAGCAATAGGATTACATATAGGAGATGGTAGTAGCCTGGTAGGGGATGATTGCGCGTGGAAGTACCCGGAGTGCGGAAACGATTAGCCTCGTACCCAATCGGGAAACGATACCGAAGTTCTGCCAACGGCGCCTTTTGGTACATGTACTTGTTGACCTCACTTCATCCTTTCCCAATGTCCTTTCTGGAGCATCTGCACAGTCTTAAGCATTGATAATCGTCCTGCTTCTGCACGGCGATCGTCTGATACAGCTTATAGCTCATGTCATGGTGCAATCATGTTGGTCTTGTCTGCGATGTTTTTCAGCGCGGCTGCTTGCCACATTCCGGTCGAGGGTGCAGCTGTTCGCTACTTTCGTAATGAGAGTGCTGGTAGGATAGTCGGCATCGCCCTGCGACCCATGGATGGAAGATATGCGTGTTACGAGGGAGCGTCCCGAGGCCGGAGCCCTCTGTCGTAGCGAGAAGGAGATAAACTGACGGCCGCGTCGCACAGACCGGATTGGCTGGAAGGAGGATGCAGGTGTCAAAGGATTTCACAGCGGCAGTGAGTTGTAAGTCCATTCCGAGAGCATCGCCTCAGGGGCCAGTGTATGACAGCGCTGAGATGACTTCCGTATCGCAGTACAATGTGCAAACGCCAGTCCAGATCCAATGGCGAGCCGTGAACGCGTTTAGCCTGTTTCTGGTGTTTGCTTGCGTGTTGTCATGCAGAAAACAGCGTCATGGGTTGCGACTTGGCGATTTGCCTCGATGTCCTTGCCTGATGCTCCCGCTAACGGCCCCTCGCACGTGCGTGATGCTATGTTGACGACTACCTAAGCCAAACATCACCCACTCCGCCGTACACACTTCTCCAACACCTTCCGCTCTTGGCCAACACGATCTCAAGGTCGTCCGACTATCTGACACGACCTCTCACCGCCAACATGAAGGTCTCGATGATCTTCAAGCTGCTCGCCAGCGGCTTCCTCACCGCCGCCAACATCATATTCCCTTTCGTGCAGCCTTCGTGCGACTTCTCCACCCACAAGGGCTGTCTTCGCGGACAAGTCTGCTTGCCTGACGGTACCTGCATACCTGGGCAGGCAGCAAGCCACGATGCAGTCGCTCGCGCTGTACTACAAGCAGCCTCTTCGGCACGTGCTGATGGGCGCTGCGGCCGTGAATTTGATGGTGCCACCTGCGAGCCTGATGGTGCATACGGTTCTTGCTGCTCCCAATACGGATACTGTGGGAAAACGCCACAACACTGCCTTACTATCAACGGATGTCAATCAGGCTGTACCTCTGACCTGACTGAGTCTGAAGCGAGCAGTGCCACCTCAGCCCCAAAAGCAGCGACAACGGTACCAGCGAGCCCTCCGCCACCAACAAAGGTCTCCAACGCCGCTCTGAGCAACAGTGAGCCAGTCATTGGCCCAGCAACAAGCACGAGTCCTGCGGCTGCCGAGAGCGGCCCTGTCACGACGAACGGGATGTGTGGCGCATCGAACAACAACATGGTGAGTCGAGATGTGGTACTGTCGGTACAGCAGGGTTGACTTTTCCACTCACAGGTGTGTGGTGCTTGGCCACAGGGCGGCTGCTGCTCAATGTATGGCTTCTGCGGCGACAGTAAGCATTGTCATTCACAAAAATTACCGTTTAACTGAGACCTGAGCTGACGCCTAGGCTTAAAGGTACAGCCCATTGCGGCCCCGGTTGTCAGTCGGGCCCGTGTGACCAAGCGCCGACATCTCCTGCCCCCGGACCGTCTCCTGCAACACCCAACGCGAACCCTGGCTCGTTCGATATCGTGGGCGAAAGCGGCGTTCCAGCTATGCATGCTGCCCTGCTGCCGAATGGTCGCGTCGTTTTCCTCGACAAAGTCGAGAACTATACCCAGCTGAAGCTTCCGAACGGCTACTATGCCTATTCTGCCGAGTACGACCCAGCTACCAACCAGGCTGTGCCGCTTGCATACAAGACCAACGCTTTCTGCGCGGGTGGCAGCTTCTTGCCGAATGGCACTTTACTCAGCGTAGGCGGCAATGCTCCATTGACTTGGCTCGATCCCACTGTCGGCAACGGGTTCCAAGGGATCAGGCATCTTACTCGTACCGCTGATGGTGCCTTACCTCAAGGGGCGGACTGGGCTGAGCCTGGGAACCAGCTCAATACGGCGAGGTGGTATCCAAGCGTGCAGACTATGCCCGATGGCAGCTTGTTCGTGGCGTCCGGCAGTCTGAACGGGCTGGACCCGACCGTTCTCACAAACAACAACCCTACGTACGAGGTTCTGAGTGCAAAGGGTGTCAGCCAAGGCATATCTATCACGTGGCCGTTCCTTGTCAAGGCACAGCCGTATTACATGGTCGGTCTTACTTCATCACTCCGGCAAACTGATGATAAGCTGAACCAGCCGTAGTATCCATTCCTGCATCTGCTCAGCGATGGCACGATGTTTGCACAAGTTTCGAAGAGCGCAGAGATCTTCGATGTCGTGAGCGGCCAGACTGTGAAGAGCTTTCCGGACTTACCGGGGGACTATCGCACATATCCCAACACCGGAGGCTCAGTCCTTCTGCCGCTGTCTTCTGCCAACGACTGGGCTCCGGAAGTGGTCATTTGTGGTGGCGGCGCGTACCAAGACATCACCTCGCCTACAGATCCAAGCTGCGGCCGGATTGCCCCGCTGTCACCCAACGCCCAGTGGGAGATGGACAGCATGCCGGAAGGTAGAGGTATGGTAGAGGGCGTCCTACTGCCCGACGGTACTGCGTTATGGGTCAATGGCGCAAACAAAGGAGCCCAAGGCTTCAATCTCGCCACTGACCCTACGCTCGAAGTGCTCATATACGCTCCGACCGCACCACTGGGCAAGCGCTGGAGTACCGGTGCGTCGTCGAGCATTCCGCGTCTCTATCACTCGGTTGCGCTGCTGTTGCTCGATGGCACGTTGCTTATCGCGGGTTCGAACCCTGATCAGATGCCGGTCGTTGCGCTGGATACTGATGCTCAAGGGTTCAACACTGAGTGCGTCCCCTAAACGATCGTCGCCTTCTCATACATCGCTGACTCCTGTGCCAGGTTCCGTGTGGAGATCTACACGCCACCCTACCTCTCCGGCACCAACGCAAACCGCCGTCCAACCGACATCACCCTGTCGACCAGTCGCATCACCACCTCACCAGACGCCAGCTTCAGCATCACATTCACCGCACCTCCAAACGCGCAAACTGTGAGAGTGGCGCTCTACCACGGCGGTTTCGTCACTCACGCGGTGCACATGAGTCACCGGATGCTCTTCTTAGACACAGCGGGCTGGCGGGTCGGAGCCACGCAGCAGGAAATCACCGTGTCTACACCCCCAACCTCAAACGTGGCGCCGCCGGGGCCGTACGTGGTGTATGTGGTTGTCGACGGGGTGCCAGGCGTGGGACAGTTCGTGATGGTTTCGTGATCTCGAGATGTGTCTGGACCTCAAGCTTTCCACCGGTCGTTTGCGTCGAGTGGACGGATGTGTTTCTGCCACATGCCGCACACATAGTAGTCTCGTTGTTCTCATCGGTGATACCGGGCGAGTTCAGAGTACGTAGAGCAGCACAAGCAGACGGATGCTCCTATCCGAAAAGACGGTCATGAAACGCATCCCCTGCATCCGCGTCACACATGGGAATTCTTTGTCGGATACAGGCTCGTATCAACGCCAACAAAAACAAGAACTTCGGCAGTTATAATTTGGAAGGATGTCTTCATCTTATTAACAAATCTGTAATAAGTGACGAGTGATCATCATATCCCACCCCTCTGCCGACATATTAGCTCTCGTATTCACCCCGCTCTTGGGTCCTCCTGTACTCCTGACTTTTTCCCCTTTTCATCCGAAGGTAGCCAGTGAAATGATGTTGGTACCTTGCTTGACGATGACCAAAATAAGGTTGGGGGATCACGAGATGGCCCGCTCCCTCTCCCTGTGGTACAAGAACGTCACATCACTCCTTTGTTTACCGCTCGCTGGGCTCGCTCACGGTATGAGCGTGCGTCACATGCAAAGTTTACGGTGACCCGTCGGTTCATTTGCGCTCGGAATGATGTCTCTTGTGTAATCCTACCCATTCTCCTGGATGGCGGTGACGATGCCGGACGTGTGAGCAAACGACGCATACATATATTTGCGCGGGCGCCGCTGTCAAGTACCCATCTCTTTTCATCCATTCCTCATCAAGATCATCCAACTCTACTCATACTCATACTCCAAGCTCAACAATCAATCGATCAATAAGATGCATTCCACCACCCTCACCCTCATCGCGGCCTTGCTCTCCCTCTCCTCCACCACCGCCGCGCAATTCTCCAACCAATCCGCGCCCTTCTCCCTGAGCCTCCTCTCCGATGACAGCGCGCTCAACGGCGTCACGCTCGGCGCGTGCCACGAGGGAGCCGCGATCGAAGGGCTCTGTGTCGGCGGCACGTCCGTTTTCCACTTCAACACGTCCTCGGCCCTGGTCGTGCCGAACGCCACCGCCGGCGCTCAGGGTTATCTGACCTACGAATTGCAAGGCGGCAACTTCAATGGTCCGTCTTCTACTAGACTATGGCATCTTGAGGATTCATGACACTGATGAGACTTCACAGTGTCCGAGCCGATGACACTGCTCTTCACCTCCACCACGAACGTCGCATTGGTAAGCAACGTCCACTGCTACTCCACCTCTTCTTGCCCTAAGGAGTAGGCTAATGCCCGTCATAGCCCCTGTTCGAACCCGCGGAAACCGGCGAACTCGTCGCCTTCGACGCCGACAACAAGATGAACATCCAAGGCTACCTCGACGACACCGTCACGCCGCCGACGGACACCACCAGCACCGCGTACTACCGCTGGTACGTCTGCAACACCAACTACGAGGGATACTCGTACGAGACGTTGAGCTGGGTTGTGGGCAAGTACCCGCCAGAGGTAAGGTTTTATCCAAATCCAAAGATCTTTGCTCGATCAGATACTGACGGCTCGTAGAACCCCACATGCTGTAAGGTCGATGTGCTGAGGACGTTTTTGTGATGGATGAATGAATTGCCACGAAGCAGTATAGCTGCTTGATGATGTATAATAAGAAAGTTGTTATGATGGAACGATATCTTGATGAAGCTTGCAACGTCTAGACAACGAGTTGGAATTGTGGTAATGGCTTTTCACGCGCGTCGACGCGCTTGGTGATCATGTTCTGTTATGTCTTAGACCGTCATGTCGAAGATTGCATGTGCACACTGGGATGTGCTGCTGTCTGGACAAGGCTGTGTCAGTCATGATACCCTCGGATCTTGACCTGGACAGGATGGCGGTAATGGTACTGGGCATCAATGAGCTACGAAGAACGATTTGGTTAGATGATATTCAATCGCTTCATGATCTTCATCAAACCCAAACGCCGACCGCGCAACGTCGCTTCCGCAACAACATCGTCCTCGACTCAGTAAATATACCTAAAGTTCGGATTCTGCTTATCCGTCAAATCCTCGAAGGCATGCAGCATGCGATCGTCCTTGGCCTCCGCGACGCCAGCAGCGGCGATGGCATCCCGCCTGGCGTTCTCACGCTTGAGGTGCCAGCGAAGCACGACAATGACCATGACGAGGAAGCAGTAACAGCCCAAGTGCGTGGCGAAAGCGATGAAGTATCTCGGTCCGTTCCAGGCGAGGAAGACCTGGGGACCTAGAATGTATTTCGTCAGATTTCGTGGATAACAGACTTGGGGATGGTGTTAAAGTACGTACCAATCGCGTTGCCCACAGCCCAGAAAACGAAGTTCATGGCCACCGCGACGGATTTCTTCGTCGAACCCGCGACGTTGCGACTCAGCATGCTCATGCCGAGGGTCTGCGCGGCCCAGAAGGCGAGCACGATGTAGTAGCTGAACAGCAGTCCACCCTCGGTCGCTTTGTCGGTGTTGACGACGGTCATGAGGACGATGGTGCCGACGAACGAGGGAATCACGTAGATGCCCATGACCTGCAGTGCTACGAGTCAGCGTGTGTTCCACTTTAGAGAGTTTGAGCGCTCACCAGCAAATTTTGGCCCGTTCTCCGGACCAGCCAGTTCGAACTCAACAGGACGAGGATGATGTACGCGCCCAGTACCATAGCAAGAAGCTGTGTCTGGAGGACGGTGAAGCCGAAGCCTGGAAGTAATCAGTAAAGGCAAGCGGAGTCCGGGCGGTATAACAGCTACAGAACCAGGCGGTGCTTGTCTGCCGAGAAACACTGGTGTTTCAAATAAAGACATACCTGTGATGATAATGTTCGCAAACGCCCCCAACCCGCTGGTTGGTAGCGTCGTGCAGAATTGGATTGCCTGTCAGAGCGTCAGCACAATGCCGTTACGACTCTTTTCGAATTTGCGATACGTACACAGTAACACCATGTTTGCACGTCCGACAGGGCCTCTTTGACATGCTCCATCTTGAACCGTCTATTTTGGAGACCGGTCTGGTTGGAGCGAACACGCTCCACCATGAGATGCTTGTCTTCTTCCGAGAAACACTTCGCTCGCATGGGCGAGTCGGGCAGCCACCAGAGGACGAACACGCCCCACAGGACCTTTGAGATGACAATGTTGGTCAGATCTTGCAGTGCAAAGCTGGGCGTGTATTGATCGGTGAACTTACCGAGAAACAGCCGTACCCGATGAAGATTGCTTGCCAGCTCTTCAGTGGGCCTTTGTGGATGAGCGTGAAGCAGTAGGCCAGCAGTCCTCCGACAATTTGCTGGCCACCGTTCATCATGTACCTTTGGATATCAGTCCAGCTCCGATGGTAAAGATGTCATAGAGCTTACCATAGCGTGACGGTCGTGCTCTGCTCCTCCCTGTGCAAGATCAGTGACGATCCCAACGAGACATATTATGCTCGAAGCCAACGTATCCGGTTACTGTCCGAGACGTTAGCGAAAGTGTCGTGCTGTACGTTAAGAGAGCGTCAGACACTTGCCCTTCTGTACCACATCGAACTCATGATCAGGAAGGATGGCTGGCAGACGGATTCGAAGATCCCGAGTAGGGTACGGACTACGACAAGCCTGCAGCGGAAGGTGGAACGTCAGTCCAGCGGTCAAAGCTCAATGATCCAAAAGACTTACCCAGTGAAGCTCGAACATGCCGCGTGCAGCGCCAGAGTGGAACCCCAGAGGATGATTGCAATTCCCAGCAGCTTCGCAATGGGAACGCGTTGGATGAGACGGTTGATGGGATATTCGACGACCAGGATCGCGATGTAGATACAAGTGGTGAGCCATGAATACTGTTGACCTTGGAGATTGAGGTCTTTTTTGATCCCCATGATACTAGCGAAAGACATGGTGCCCTTGTCTAAAGCTTGCAGAAAGTAAGTCTGCAAAGGATGTTAGATCAGTCTGCGGACTTTGTTTGTGGGGCTGCAAGCTCGTATGGGCTGAGCGGTCCGCCCGGTCACTTTGTGTTGCGAATGAAGAGCTCATAGTCGGATCCGGGGACAAGAGATAACGTTGGCCCAAATAGAGTTCGGGTTGGGAGACTTACGAACACCTGCCGGTCTGATCAGTTGCGTGAGCAAGCGAGTGGACGCACAGGACTAAACTTACCATGATCGTCAATACCTGTAGACATGCAACGGTCAATATCGTGCGTACTTCAAGGTGATGTGTCTCGATCAGGTATACTCACTCTACGGTCGATCATCTTACGCAACCTCTTGGACTCTGCCTCCGAGATATCAATCCGAGCTGCATTGGCGTACTTCGCAACTTCTGCATCGATGCGACCGTAGTCCTGCGCATCCTTCTTCAGGTCATCCGGCGAGGCCATTCGCTCGATGGTCGACATCTCCGGCGAGATCTTCGCATCTGTACCGCTGGCATGCACCGGCCCCATAGCGACAGCCGTCTGTGCAGTCTCGGATCGCAGGCCACCCATAGTGATTGAGTCTCAGATTTACCTGTCTGATTGATAATTGAGTCTCAGATACACCAGTCTGTTTGACAAGCAAAGGTTGAATATCACATTGAGCTGACACGGCGGAAACGCAGTGGTGTTATATCGGATTTGGAGATAACTTCGGAACATGTCTGGCGAAGTCGGCTGCCGACACCACGCGACAGCTTCCGTGGGTTGAGTCGCAGCCAGCGCCGACATTGGTGGATAAAAGTGCAGAGCCAAGGCTTCTCAGAGGTCACTGCATGTACATCGTGTCGTCGAGCGCGGAATACGCCCGAGAGCAACGATACATTGGACGTTTGTGTGGAGAGCTGGGGTCGAGAGAGCCGGGGTCAATGTGGGATTGCGAAGAGATGTTGCAGCCTTGGGTATTCGGTGTTCGGCTCGTTTTCCAGCGAAGTATTTTGTCGCTCGTATTTCGGTGAAGTGGCTTCCAGACAGAGATACTACCTTATCAATAAATGCAACTCCATGACTGTGATGGCAAGAGGCGAAGCACGAGACAAAGAGAATTGCGTGTGAAGTCGCCTACCAAGATGCCACAACAACCCGTTGAGATTCACGGCTTGCAAGCGGCTGAGATTACCCAGAAAGTCAACCTGCTCATCGACAATCTGGTTAACATCAAGGACACAACCGGGGAGTTCTTGCTCCGTCTGGAAGACGGCCGAGTGATCGATACGAAAGGCTGGAATGACTGGTATGCATGCTGATATGGACAGCGCTCCATATGTTTCTCAGATCATGAGCTGATCGACTTACCCTCCGTGCCAGGGAATGGACGCACGGGATAGGCTTGTACGGACTGTGGCAATTCCATGCATTGACAGGCTCCGCGAAAGCGCTGCAGGCAGCTGAAGACTGGTTTAAGAGTCAGCTTGCCGTCGGCACCACGAAGAACATCAACACCATGAGCCCATTCCTGACCTTGGCGTACCTCTACGAAAGGACCGCCGACCCGACCTACCTTCCGTGGCTCGACTCTTGGGCCGAGTGGGCGATGTATGATCTTGCCAGGACTCCGTTCGGCGGCATGCAGCACGTCACCTACCTGTCTGACAACACCAACGAGCTTTGGGACGACACGCTCATGATGACCGTGCTGCCTTTGGCGAAGATCGGCAATTTGCTGCACAGACCGCATTATGTCGAGGAGGCGAAACGGCAGTTTCTGCTCCACATCAAGTACTTATTCGACGCGCAGACGGGTTTGTTCTTTCATGGGTGGAAGTTTGACCATACGGCAAAGGGAGGGTTCGGGCATAATTTCGCAAAAGCGAGATGGGCGAGAGGTAACAGCTGGCTCACCATCGTCATCCCGGATTTCATCGAGCTTCTGGATTTGAGTCCGAACGATGCGCTCCGAGTCCATCTTGTGGACACACTTGAGGCCCAATGTCAAGCGCTCAAGCACTTGCAAGCGGAGGATGGAACTTGGAGGACGTTGTTGGACGAGCCCGAGAATGAAGGAAGCTATCCTGAAGCCTCCGCCACAGCTGGGTTCGCATACGGTATGTTGAAGGCCATCCGAAAGCGCTATATTGGTCGGGAATACGAAGACGTAGCCATCCGAGCCGTCAAGGCTGTGATGCAGCGCATCGGTACCGACGGAGAACTGAGAGACGTCAGTTTCGGGACGGGTATGGGTCATGATCTCCAGCATTACAAGGACATACCGCTCACAAGTATGCCGTACGGGCAGGCGATGGCCATGATGACACTGGGCGAAGTCTTGCGTATTTTCATCTAGCGTACAGAAATGCCATTAGAGATCGAGCGTGAAAGTGACACGCCAAGACATCTTTCTCCATACCAACGCCACCTCCGCAATCTGCACCGCCACCCCCGCAAATTTTCCACAACCCGTTGCGAACACGGCAGAGCTGCCGGAGTAACATTCCATGTATGTGTAATCGCGCAAACGTTCCGACCTCCCCCAATACAGGCCGACAACGAGGTGCTCCTCGGTCTCGATTGCACCGAGGAGCATGAAAGTGATCAGTAGCCCAACACAGCCAAGACGGAGGCAGGAGTCAACTTCTCGCGAGAAGGCGAGCAGTATGCTCCCCTCATGAAAGACAAAGCTAGGTCGTTCGCTACGAGGCTGCGCAATGAGTTCTGTGTGTGCCTCATACTCCTCGGAAGATGGCACGGCTCATACTGGCCATCGGGCTGGTTTCCTTGTCAAGCACTTTCGTCCAGGCAGCGTTGAATGCTAACGAGAGTCCAACCCGCCTGACCCTTGCCAACGACCGAATCTTTGCATCGGTCAACAAATCAACCGGCGCCATTGATATACTCACATTGGACTTACAAAACTTGCTGGGGGAGTATAGCTATGAGGAACCAACGCCTGGCGGAGCGACTGGCTCCGGTAACAGTGGAATCGGACCCTATCTGGACTGTTATTGCACCCCCAAGGGCTCTTATACTCCAGGCTCGATTGACCCCGAGTACAGGCTGCTGAACGGCACTGACCGCACTGGTACCGCCTGGGGTGGTATAGTGATGAGCGAGGTCTACCCGCCTACCGGTCAGGTACTTGAGCAATACTGGCAAGCCTCTGACGTTCTGTCTTCTCGACCGGCGGACTGACGTACATGCTTCAGGTTTCTCAGAGACGGCGAAACGGGCCTGCATACCTTCAGTCGCTTGGCGTACTATAACCAAACGACACCTTTCTTGAGAAATCTTCAAGAATTCCGAACGCTGTTTCGTCCAAACACACGGCTCTGGACCAATCTGTCAACGAATGCCGAGCAAGATGCTCCTTTACCGTACTACAACCCAGCAAGTGGCCATATGGGTGATGCGGTGACGGTTCAAGACGCAACGTGGTTCTTACCAAATGGCAGTGATCCGTATGTCATTCAGGAATCGAGCTACATGACCAAATATACCTTCAGCGACACATATCGGGATCAGCGTGTCCATGGCCTCTTTGCAGACGGTCAGTATAGCGATGACGGGTCGACCTTCGGAGCTTGGCTGGTCATGAACACTCGTGATACTTACTTCGGAGGACCATTGAGTTCGGACCTCACAGTGGACGGTATAGTCTACAACTACATCGTCTCCAATCATCGTGTGCATCTTCTTGTCCTCTCCATCATCAGAAAACAAAGCTGACTCCTCGCAGATGGAGACCAGACACCAAACATCACCGATGGCTTCGATCGCACTTTTGGACCTCAGTTTTATTACTTTAACCGGGGTTTGGCAAATGCGACTCTACAAGAGTCACGCCAAGATGCCTTGCAATACGCGTCTCCAACATGGAATGCGGACTTTTACGACGATATCGCAGGCTACGTTCCGAACTATGTGCCGACCTCCGGCAGAGGCACTTGGCAGGGCACAATCAGACTACCGCAAGGTGCGGCCAGACCGATTGCGGTTCTGGCTCAGAATGGCGTTTACTTCCAGGACAATGTTCTCGATACGAAAGCATACCAGTACTGGGCGGACATTGATCCTCATAGCGGAAAGGTTGAGATTCCGCGGGTGAAAGCTGGGACATACCGACTCACAGTGTTCGCTGATGGGATCTTCGGCCAGTACCAACAGGACGACGTTCATGTACGGGCCAGCGAATTGGCCAGCACTCACGTTCACTGGCAGGAGGAGTGTGCAGGGACAGAACTCTGGCGAATTGGTACGCCAGATAAATCCAGTGGAGAGTACAGACACGGCTATCAGCGCGACCCGACGCATCCGCTGCACCCAGCCGAGTATCTCATCTACTGGGCGGTGTACGATTATCACAATGACTTTCCTCATGGCGTCAACTTCCACGTTGGCAAAAGCGATGTTGGGAGAGATCTCAATTACGTCCACTGGAGTGTGTTCGGCGGCTATGCGGACTCCATACGTACCGAGCCTTACTATGGTCATGGTAGGTGCACGCAGACATCATGTCATCATACCAAGACGCATGCTGACGTCTAAATCCTTCACTCTACAGGCGATGTCAACAACTGGACCATCCTCTTCGACGCTTCCGAGCACGCCCTACATACGAAAACCCAAGCAACATTTACAATCCAATTGGCTGGCGCCAAGACCGCGGCCGGTAATACGGATGCGTACAACGCAAGCGAGCCGTACTCGAGCCTCCCATATACTGTCGTCGTCAACGGGCACCAGTTGGAGCCATGGATCATACCGTAAGCTCTGTCCTCACTGTCTCAGGTTACGATACTGACAGGACAGCAGTTCCAACCAGAGCTCTTCTTGCGCAGTCAGGTCGGCGGTGGTACGTAGTCCGCCATCAGAACATCATCGCAGACACACGCTGACCCGAACCCAACCGTCCAGATCTGCTACAACCTGGCGCACAAGTTCGTCTTTGATGCTCGTTACTTGTTTCATGGCCAGAATGAAATCGTTCTCAGCTTACCATACAACGCCACGGACTACGAGAGCGCACTCTTACCTCAATCGGTCTACGTGCAATACGATGCTTTGAGGTTGGAGGTTGCTTAACGTGTTAATCGAGTTTGTCGATCGGAGAGGCTGGGCATGCCTGCAAGGATGTGTGGTCATTAACAAACCGGAAGGCGTGTTTCGCAAACAGTCTTGTTTGAACGACATTCAACAAAAGCCCTTATGTGCTACTGTCGCTGCTCTGGGGAGGAGATACATGCTGACTCGATGTGAGCTTACTGAAATATGCACCTCTGTGAGCCCGATCCGTTAAACGAGACTAAGGCTGCTGTCAGAAAGAAGACGATCCAGAGTATTACCGTGGTAAACATTCTCGTGATGTCGTGTTTTCGAGCTTCTTCACTATAACTAACGAGGCTCAAGCTTCGCGACGCTGTTAAAGCACATTGGAACGGTAGTACGATCACTGCAATGTGAGAAGCGACGCACAAAGAACGATTATCCACCATTTCATCTTGTTGACATTTGTCCACTGACCGTTGGCGGCTATAATTGCTCACGAGGCCGAAGCCCGCCCATCGAGATCCATAACTTGCAGCGTGCTTTCGATCCCAAATGCTTCCACTGCTAATAGCAAGTTGTGTCACTTGCGGGTCATGCTGCCATCCTCGTGCACATGCACAGTCTCTAGCCTCCGGCCGTTCTCGTCCCTGAGGCGGATAGAGATCACAAGGGTCGGGTCGGAAGGGTCGTCGGTTGACATATGGGGGCGATTCCCTCTGCAAGAAGTAGTCAGCTATCCCAGCACTTACGATGGATAGGATGCACCTCTCACTTGATCTCTGCTTGCTTGATACGCGGTACCTGAAAAACTGTGTCAGTTGTCATCGATACATCCTACAGTACAGATTACGGTGTAGCTTGCCTCCGTCTCCATCTTTTGCATTGCTTGAGAGACACTCGGGACCCATGTTTGCGGCAGATCGTTCAGCTTAACCGACCAACATACGAGATTAAACGTTTGAGCGTCTGAACGAATGCCATCTGTGCTGCTTCTCGGTAGCTTTCGATGGTTGCGGAAACTGGTAAGCTTGCAAAGGAATGAAGCGCCCATATTCTCGGCCGGATGGCTTGCTTTTGTAGCAGTATCCCGTTCAGCTCGACGCTCAACCCGTTGAAGGCAGCGATCCTGGTCACCTGCACATGGAGTCCAGTGCATGATGCGTTTTGGCTCAAATGCAGGCTAGACGCCCTTCACAGCTCAATGCCACTGTGCGTATGCGTCCTGATTCCTGACGTTAGTACATTATTGGAGCCCACGAATGCAGACCAGATGCCCCTAAACAGCTCCAAGCCGCGATACGTGTTTGTGGGCCACGGAGAGCGGACTGCCTCCTGGAGTCCTGAAGTCCTGAAGTGCTGAACAGCTGCGTACTGCCGTGCTCGTGCGTGTGCACCTTGTTGGCCACGTTACACGAAGAGGAGTCCGCGAGTGTAGATTGGACGCCCTTGGACAGCTCCGTGCCGCCGTGCCCGTGCATGTGCATCTTGTTGGCCACGTATCTGGAATCGATGTTGAAACGTGCGAGCTGACCACAGTGCTGCACGCAGCAATGCAGCATACTGAGCTGACGTTACACATTTCGGTGCTTCCCTACCAATCATAAAGCACAGGTCGTCGTACAGGGGCGCGATGAGATGTGGTGCGCTTGCTATGTGAGCTTTCGAGCACCAGACTTGCGCCCCTCACTGCGGAATTGGGAGCCCCTTCGAAAAACAGCACTGTACTAAGGTGCTCGCTGGAGCAACATAAGTTTTAATTCCCTTCGGTTTCATCAATGTATTTCATATCCTGGTGATGCCCCTCAGACCTGTGCGACAATTACGAGCTCACTTGCTTGCAGTGAGGAGATCTTACGGCGGGCATCATCGAGCCATGGGTATGCCAAACCGCTGGTTTAGGAACCTCTTTGGCCGCTCAGCTTCGCCGCCACGACAGTTTCCCGTAAGTGGATTCAAGCTATCGAACAACATCGAGAGGCTGGAGGAGGAGAACTGGAAGTGGTACAGTGCAGATGCTTTCTACCCCGTCCGGATCGGGGAGGTCTTCAAGGCACGCTATCAGGTGCTGGGAAAGCTGGGCTACGGAGCACACTCCACTGCGTGGTTGGCTCGCGACTTGCAGTACGTCTCTGGCTCCCTCGAGATCACACAAACTGCCATTGAAAGCTGTGGTCTGATGACACCCAGGGCACATCGATACGTCACCTTGAAGGTGTGTGAGAGTAACAGCCAACCAGCGCGACGCGAGGTGGCCGCATACAAGCACTTGAATGCGCTTACTACTGCCCACTCTGGGGCTCTGCTCGTCCGCCAATTTCTTGACAGCTTCAACATCACGGGCTCTGGTGGCGAGCATGTATGCTCGTACACGATCCGCTCGGGATGAGCGTCGCGACCTTTGGGGAGTTGATGCCTGGAGGACACCTATCAGAAGACGTCCTGAAGGCAGTCTTGAAACACCTGCTTCTTGCACTCGATTACTTGCATAGCGAGGGCAAGATGGTTCACACAGGTCGACAACTCTCCCATGGGTAGCAAACCTTGGCATCATTCTAACCTCTGCCCACAGACCTTCAAGCAACGAATATTCACTTCGGGGTCGAGGATGAAAGTATCTTGAGAACTTTCGAAAAGAACGAGATGGGCCATCCGATTGCGCGCAAGGTTGACGGCGAACGTATTATCTACGAATCCAAAGGCCTTATCATGCCCAAGAAGACCGGTCGCCCCATACTCTGCGATTTTGGTGAGTGCCGCTTTGGCGGAGAACGCTACACGGATGACATACAGCCATACGTTTATCGAGCTCCAGAGGTCATACTCAGGATACCTTGGTCATACGAGGTCGACATCTGGAATGTCGGGGTTATGGTACGTTCGATACAGTCCTCGAAGTCCATATGAAAACCACTTTGCTGATACGCCATAGATTTGGGACATGTTTGAGAATGAACACCTCTTCAGTGCTCGAGGCCAAGCTGGTGACCAATTGAGCCAATACCACCTCGCCGAAATGGTAGCGATTCTGGGGCCACCTCCTCTGGATTACCTCCAACGTTCCGAGACATCATGGGAATATTTCGATAAGAATGGTGCTTGGAAGGCCACGAACCCGATCCCAGAGCGCTCGTTGGAGTCGTCAGAGAAACACCTAAGTGGAAACGACAAGATCCTGTTCCTTGAGTGTATTCGGAAAATGCTGCAGTGGGTTCCAGAACATCGGCAGAGTGCGAGGCAGCTCCTCAATGATCCGTGGTTTGAGTCGCTCGACACCTAAAGCGAGATCAGCTCTCTGCACTTGAGCAAAGTCTGCGATGTCTGCACCAACATACTGCTGTACGTTTGCAATCTCCGCGAGACGATGTCTTAAAGCTCGGCCCCAGATGTCCCTCGACTCGGGAAATGAAAAACACGGCTACTGCGTGGCGCAAGACTGTACACTGTCTGTCTCGCTTCGAGCCGGCGACAACAGAACCAATATTCGTGGATCGTTAAATCTGCAACCTCGTCTCGATATCCGTTGGCTCACGTGACACCAAGCTCCTCCCTTGGATCAAATTACCCATTGGAGAAGCTACTCTGTTCGCTCTCGAAACGACAAGTACTTCCGCTCGACCTATGCGAACACCTACCCACGGCTTCAATTACCCTGAGAGAACAGCACATACTGACACTGTCGTATTGTGGTTGCAAGATTGTTCTTGGACAGGTTGACAATCCACGATCAGGATACGGAAAAGGCATCATTGTGGGGACATTGAAAGGTTGACGTATATCAGCAAAGCATACGGCGCCTAAATGCTCTGAGGAGATGAGTATATCTGCGCTTCATCAGCCATACCCTCTCCTTCCCTTCACCAAACCAAAAGCTTCCCCTAACGTGATGTCTCTTTTCCCATTCATGACTCGTGCCTGAGCCGACAACATGTACGGGATCCTGCTCGGGACGGTGCTTGTGATGTCCGCGGCGGGCTGGTTCGTCGGCTACCGTGTCTATGACTACTTCCGAGATCTGAAAGGCCTCTGAAGATACCCTGGGATGGACTGGCTCGCGCCTTTCACAAACCTCTCGTACGTTATCCTCGCTCACAGGGATTTTCGATCAAGGGAACTCTACAAGCTGCACGCCAAAGGCAAGCCCGTCATTCGCACAGGTCCAAACTCGCTTTCCTACCGCGATCCGGCAGCCACCAGGGACGTACACGGACATGGCACGAAGTGCACCAAGACTACCAGTACGCAATGGAGTCAGGCGCCCACTTCCATTCTGCGGACGTCACCAACAAGCACGAGCATCAGCGCTTCCGCCTATGCGCTCAAGAATCTCAAAGGATGGTAGTTCAAGGTCGCCGACGAAACCCAGCGTATGGCCAATCAAGTTGATCAGCGCTGCACGGACGCTGGTCGTGAGGGATGTGTAGACTATCGGGTCTGGGCAATACTCCTCAATGGATGCGACTGCCGTATCGGGTCGAGCAAAAGACTCCGCCCACGCCAGAGGTTGCATCGGTCGAAATATCTCGTCTTTGGAGCAAACCGTCGCGCTCGCGAGCGTCATCCGTCGATATGAGATCGAATTAGCGAAACCGGGTTTCTTGCCGGAGATGATTGCGATGAACAACCTGCATCCCAGTGAGCTGCCGATCCGTCTGCGCAGGCGGTGCGTTTGTGGTGAGAGGGACTTGGACGTCGCTTGTTGTGTGTCCCTGACTGCGGCGCCCAGAGCATTGCCACATCGGCACCTGCTTGATCCAATCGTTCCACCATGTCTCGACTTTGCGCTTTCGCCGCAGTGCTGTCCGGGAATTATTTTGGCCGCTCTAACCAGATATGACGATAGGGGTCCGTTCTTGCGCACAACATGCTTTTCGTCGAATACGTTACGATGGTAATCGCGATTGCAGCAAGCGCCCCATAGTCGTCTACCTTAGCGGCGGCATGAAATGGACAAGAACCTGCTCCCATAGGTTGGTGCTGATCAAGGTAGAGGTCGCCATGTTCACAAACGCTTCTTGTGACGATAAGAAAGCTGGATACTGTAATGAAAAAGCTCGTACGTCGGTGTGTAGCAAGCTCCCTTGGATAACTCTTATAGCTCCTGCTTACCGTCGCGTAGGGTGAACTTACTGAGATACACGTTGGCCGGCAAGAGCAGACGTTCACACAGTATACTCACTCACGCTGGCCACTCTTGTCCCCGGGAGGCTTCGAGGCGCGATCCGCACCCCAAGCCTGCCATCAAGAGACGATGGGCTGGGTCTGCGGATTGAATTTCCGCAAAGTTGTTGAGCAGCAGTCCATGATGAGCCCAACTAACTTCGGGTGCAAACTTCGTACATCGCCCGGTGTCGCAATGTATTTGTGTATGCGGCAAAAATTCTGCCTCGAGAACTTCTGGAAATTCAGGTGATGTTTTTTACGCTCATCCTCATCACTGGGGAAGTTGACGCCGACACCTTCCTTACTGAAGGGGCTTCTTTTGCCCCGGATTTTGCCCCGTAATTTCCCCCGGATTTCCGCCCCAGATCCCGCCACTTCGCAAACGTCCTCGAACAGACAAGTACGGATGTACATGTGTCTTCTACGATGAGCAGGTGATGCCGCCGCTCGCATTGATGTACCCCATGTAATCCCAGCTTGCCGGTTTATGCAATTGCGGAGGTGGTGCGTGAATGCCAGACGGACCCGTTGCCATACGAGCTCCAACCTGGGGGTGGATCCGGCATTGATTCGGAAGGTCTTGCACTGACAAGTTACAACGACTGTATGGTCACAGTAGAGCACGGTACCTCTGTACCATGGCGCTCGGCAGCGACGAACGAGCTCTCGCTTTCAGGGAGCTTTGGCCATTTTAGTAGCTAACTTATGAGGGTAGTCTACACAGTCATGACAACCCACGCTCAATTCAGGCCAGGCTCACTTCGTTATACACTAGCTATGCTGCAGGTCGAGTGAAAACCAGAGGTTGAGCGTCATCGACGTTCGGATGTCCGCTCTGATGTGCATGACGCGGTCTATGGAGAGACATCCATCTTGAGATATCATCACCACAGCAGCATAGAAGGCCACTGTTATACCCTGAATGGCAAACGAAGATCCGCAAAGAACACGAAGACCGATCTACAAGCCCTCCTTACATCTCAAACAACTTTTCCTCATGCACATGGCACAACTCATCCCACCCAAAATGCTCCCCTTGATCCGACCATCCACCGCCTCGACTAACCTGACCCTTCCCACTCACCGCGCTGCCATTGACGCGATAAACCGTCGGCGTCTTCCACCTCACCCCATTCACAACCGCGACCATTTCCGGGTCCTCGGCGTAAGGATTCGCCTTCCTCGCCGCGTTCAGCAGATCCCGGCCGTGCGAGTGGAACCACATGCGCGGCCACCAGCGGTCACGGTAGGCCTTTTCGCCCGTCAGGTGGAAAAGGGGGAAGATGGTGCCCGTGACGCCGTTCACGCCGAGGATCAGGTCGGCCCAGGAGTGGTGAACAGGGAGGTCGGTGTCGGCTTTCTCGATCGACGCGAAAGGGGCCGGGGAGTTGGAAATGTCCTGGGGGATTTCGCCCTGGTCGAGGCGGCGACGGCTCGCGAGCTGCGGGTCGAAGGCGCTGCTGTGGTTGAAGCTCATCCATGTCAGGTATTCGGTGTACGCGGCCGAGGTCTGGAAAATCTCCGTTTCGTAGTCGAGGGTGACGTGGTACTCGGTGCGGCGGCCGGGGGGTAAGTCGGGGACATCGCCGTGGATGGCCTCCCCCGTCGACCGATCCTGGCCGACCACCGGCGCCTGCACGCTGCCGTTTCGCAATTTGATCCGCCCCACTTCCTGGTCCGCGAAGAGCTCCTGGAAGTAATACTGATCCGAGTTGCGTTGTTTGAAATTGACGTCAAACTTCCGCTTAACCTGCTCCATCGTGCCGTTGAACATGTCGCGCATGTCCTTGGCGGGACCCATGATGGTTCCCGAATTCAGCCAGATGGGTCTGTTAGGCACCATCCACGAATCCGTATCCGGACCGAATGCGATTTCACTCATGGAAGACTTCGGGACGGCCCAGCACGCGGCCCTTCTCGCATCCGTCGGCCAGCAAGTCTTGTCCGGCCCGAAGACGATACTCTGCCTGACCTCCGCGCCGCCATGCGTGGCACCATACACGCCGTCCTCCCTCAACCGCTGATTCGCCCGATCGATGAGATCATAGTAGCGCTTGATGAGCACATCCGGCCGCAACTGCAACCAGATATCGTACGCGTCCAGCAGCAACACCAAGTCCCCGTCCGCCGACGCCGGCAGGGAGTTCAAGTAAGCCAACGTTTCCGAAATCTTGAACAGATGCGATTTCGCGCCATCGTACTGGCCGTGTCCGCCCCAACCGACGAAGACCGGCTCCGGGTATCCCGTCACCAAGCCCGAGAGCAACAGACGGCAGAGGTTGACGTTCACCGCCGTCGCCGGCAGCACCAGGTGGAATCGCAGATCGCGCCCTCGCAGAGAGCGCACGAGGTCGATAGACGGTTGCGCCCAGGAGGAAGAGGAGGAGGACGAAAAGCCGCCGAGGAAAAAGGTCGCGAACAAGACGGCACACGCGGCGGCTGGCAGGAGGAGGAGGAGCAGGAGCCGCTGCGACGACGGAGCCATCTTTCTCCCCTGGGCGGGCGCAAGTAACAAAACGAGGTTCTCGAGAAGGGGGTGGGTGTGAAATGGTGAAATCTTCACCTACCGCGGACGCCAGTATCGTGAGGTTCGACTCGCTGACACCGACATAGCCATGTTTTCACAGGTGCGTAGGCCCGAAACTTCACACGTGAAGCGGCGCCACACATACACACACACATATTCTGGTGCAAGGCGAAAGGGTGGATGAGGTGATTCGGGGCTTTTTCCCGGAAACGATTCACCTGTTGGCATGTGCCCGTCCGGGTAAGCGCTAAGATAAGTAACTTTTATATGTGTAACGTGGGGGTCTTCGCGTTATCATAATACGGAGATTTAACTTTTGAGCGAGAACCACTGATTCTGTACATCTGTTGTATGTAGGTACCCCTAAAATAAAATAGTGCATAGCAGAACAAAGGCTCTATACTTCACCGATACTATACCTATGTAGTCTACCTATGTGGACGCCGACCCTGCCCTCATATGAGTCCCTGTTGATAACACACTCCCCAAACAATTAACCCGTATGAAAAGTAAACCACACGATTGGTCACACGACCCAGCCCCTCAGCAAATGCCCGCCTTGCCAATACTCTCCACCCGAAACCCCAACGCCGTCAACTTCTCCGGCTCAATGACATTCCGGCCGTCGAACACGAGCCGCGGACGCCTCATGCTCGACGCGATCTGGTACCAGTCGACGCGTTTCGGCCGCGGGGTGTGGTTCCCGCCCAGCAGCGCATTCTGCTCCTCCGCCAGCAGCGGCTCGGGTTTCTTGACCTCGGTCGGCGACGCGGACTCGTGCATTTCGATGCCCGAGTCCGAACTCGCGATGGATTGACCTCTGGACGCCGGGTCGTGAAGTTGCTGCACAACCGAGGCGGGGATGTGGTCGGTTTTGAACTCGTCCCACTCGGTGAGGACGACGACGGCGGAGGCGTTGTTGCAGGCCGACACGGCGTCGGCGCAGACGGTGACTTGTTGTCTGGCGTTGGCGTGGCTGCGCTCGAGGTCGAGGAAGATCTGGTCTTCGGAGACCTGCGGGTCGTAGATAGCCACCTGCGCGCCCTCGGTGATCAGCTCGCCGACGATACTGATTGCCGCGCTTTCACGAGTGTCGCCAGTATCTTTCTTGTATGAGAACCCGAGGACGGCCACGCGTTTCCGCGCGAGGGTGTTGTAGAGGGCGCGCG
>Ga0058704_10000239_pt1 | contig 30344 bp, 30 predicted proteins | sample AgamicMgSfe_FD_71363 | JGI IMG/M metagenome (GOLD analysis project Ga0058704, IMG submission 71363) | Agave microbial communities from Guanajuato, Mexico - Mg.Sf.e | ecosystem: Host-associated > Plants > Phyllosphere > Phylloplane/Leaf | place: Guanajuato, Mexico | collected 2012-05-30
CCCCCCACCCATCTCTTCTCCAATCAGCACGACTCATCAAACATTCGGAAAGGAAAGAGATTGTCAGAGTTCGCAAGAATTCTTAGCGCACGCGACTACCATCATCAGCAACGGGGCCGAGTTCCATGTCGTTCATCATTCGGGTGATCCTGTGAGGGCTGTGATGGCACCTTCATCGGCAAAATGGACGGGCATATGAGTAGTAGACGACTGCGAAAACCACATGCACTCGTGCTGTGTTCTTCCTCGTCCCCTGATCCCTGTATTGATGCTTGGCGGAGGTACGAGGGAGTACGGGCGCCTCGGGGAGAACACGACACGAGTCATCCACCACTACCTGTTCGTTCATACCAGTGCTGCTTGTGAACATCAACAGATTGGAGTGACAGTCAGTCAGTGGCGTGGATGAGACTCGACGGCAGAATTCGGACAAGAAAGAAGTACCTCAGGTCAGGACGGAACTCTGGGATGCGAACACGTTCATATGCGGCCACCCACCCACCCCTCTCGCGAGCACGAGCAAACGGAGTTGCCCGTCCTGCAGGATGGCGTGTGGCGTGGCTTGCAGCTCGTATGCATGCAGATTGCAGAGCTGACATGCCGGTCCAGGCGGCCTACAGCTGTATGCGGTCGAACGGTAGGAGCTTTCAATTCGTGAATCAGCATGGGGAAAGTAACCCTCCTACGGTCCTACACCAATGGCGGGCGGGCGCCTTTCGGTGAAGCGGAGGGACGAACTCTGGGGATACTGGAGATCCAGGCCTACGCTTTCCGAAAGGGCTCTGTCACTGATGAACAACAGCCAGTTGACACAGTGTATGTGTGAGAGGGGTATCAGTGGTGGTCGTCGGATCCGGACCGGTTGCACATAAACGAGGCCGTTGGGCACACACCAATGATCCGATCATGTTGATCGACCGATAACGGGAGAGGGGAAGAGAGGCGGGTGATACGACCGGTACCAACGTGCCTGCGAGACGCAGGTACCCTTCCATACATGTAACCGTACAACGTAGCTTTGCATGTAGTTCGTCGAGCGAGCAACATGCAAGACGAGAGCTCGTTTGCGAGCGGTTGTACTGTACCCAGGCAGTGTGTCACGCGGATGCATACGCCTCTTATCAGTTGAGCTTTCGAATCGAACATTGATCAAACATTGCCGCGCGTGTAAAGTGAATTTTCTCCCAGAGTCAATCGAAAGAGACATGGGAAAGCGGGAGCAGATATCCAGACTTTTCTTTGCAAGTAGCGGAACTCGTTAATGGATCTCGCCGAGAATAAACAACAAATGTATGATGCCCCATGCTGTGGACTGGGCGCCGCTGAGAGGATATAGTACAAACAGAGCGCTCTCATCGATACAAAACAAAGGAACCCCCCAAATTAATAGCTGACAATCGAAGACGAACCAAGCCCCAAGCCGCCCAAGTCAGGAAAACCCCCAAGAACCACCTCACCACAAAATGGGCGCGCCGCACTATGCTTTTCTCTCTCTTGTCGCAGGCCAAACAGAACACTCCAACTTCTGCTTTCTTCGGCAGCAGAGCGTTTCTTATCGTTCTTCGTTCACATACGTCTGCAATGTTTCTTTTAAGACCAAATTCCCCTCCTGCCCTTCCCCGGGCCCCTTTTTGGGTGGGTTTCGCCTCCGTCTAAACCCTCTATGGGAGAAAAAGTACTGCTGATGTAGACATGAAGAGAAGGAGAATGAGAAGAGAAATAAAAGAATGAAACCTGTTCCGGGTATCGAAGCGTCAGAGGAAGAGGAAAGAAATAACAGTTAAAAGTCGTGTCAGTTGTGGTAGGTCGTGATTACGGGGCTGCGGTCGTGGGTTTCGTGATAGGCGGGCAGCTGGTCGCCGCGCATCATGTTCATGTCGTGATGAAGGAGGAATTCGAACGTCTCGGATTTCGGGCCGTCGGGCTCCGAGGAGCCGTAACGGGGTAGGCGGATCATGCGCACGCTGTTGTCGGCGTCCGCTCCTTCTCGGCTGCCCCATGTGGTCTGTGGACTGGTGTCAGTTGTTTGTATACTCATGAGAGGGGTGAACGCCGCTTCTTTTCTGGCTCACCTCACTCAAAGTGAAAAGGCCCCACAGCTTGATGAGACCGTGGAAGTAACCGAATGCGATGTAGATTGGCAGGAACATGATGTCGGCCGGATAGCGGGAGAAGTGACCCCAGAGCTTGACGGTCTTGCTGAAGAGAAAGGTCCACGCGGCGAGGAAGACGAAGAGCGAGTTTCGCAAGTCCTGCGGCCAACCAATCGAGGCTTGGTACCAGGCGAAGAAGACGAGGAGGTCGTACGGCAGAGCCCAAGCGGTGAGGGTGGTCTGGAGGACGGAGTAGGTGCTCCACGGCTGCGTGTACCAGTAATGACCCTCGACGAACAAGCTGGTCAGGTTGCTGCGCCAGTTGCTACGCACCCACCGGAGACATTGACTCAGGTACTTCGGCCCGTCCTCCAGCGTCGTCTGGACCTCCGCGTCCTTGTGGTACTGCATGGCGATCTTCCAGTCGTGGGAGTACATCCAGCGCGTGATGAAGTTGTCGTCGTCGGCATTGAGCTGGCACGTGCGCCATTCTTCGTGCGTGAAGTCGTGCGTGAAGGCCTCGTCCTGCAAGATGCTGCTGCGGTACGCCACCGTCCGCCCGGAGAGACACGGCAGACCGCCGTCGACCTGCAAACACGCCGAGCAATCAAAGTTGCGTCGCTCGAGGTAACAGGCGCCCAAGAAGCTCCAAATGCTCGTCTTTTTCGAGCGCTTCAGCCGCTGAGACGTCCCGACGCCACCCATTTTCGGATCCTCAAAGGGCGCCAACATCCACTGCAACACCTTCGCCGGCCACGTCACGTCGTCGTCGACGAAGATGGTGATGGCCGTGGAAACCTCGGGGATGGCTCGGCACAGCTGCCGGCGCTTGTTGGCCTCTCGAATACTTAGCACCCGGATCTTCTTGGCGTTGATGGCATAGGCCACTTTCTTCAGATCCTCGACGTTGGAATCTACCGTCACCAGGATGAGTTCGTGGGGCTCCGCTCGTAAACACGTCCGCAGGGTCGTCTCCAACTGATCGCCACCCTTGGCGATGGTCGGTAGGATGATGGTGACATCTTCGGGCAGATATGTTGGAGTTTCTGGGATGGGGATGGGTCGGAAAGTCCAGTGAGAGACGCAGTTGACAATCAAACGGGTGTATCGAAACAACCTGAGTGGGAGTGGTGTCAGCGCACGTGCAAGCATGGGGCGGGAGTCTGGATCCCGGGGGTTCAAGTGGTTCAATGGCAGTGGGAAGTTCTTGTTTGATTGACGTACCATGCAAGGACGGCAATGCAAAGCCAGGAAACCATGCTGCCACCGGGGAAAGGAGAGAAGGGGGCGGCGCGACCAAAGGGTAGGATGCTACATAGGACATATGTGAGTCGGCCTGGAAAGGGAAACGATCAGAAGGAAAGCAGAGGAGAAGGATGACAATAAGGCCAGTCTCTACTAGCCCTCGAGGAGGTCCTCGGTTGTCATGCGAGCAGGAGGGTCCGCTCCACGCTCGTGCTCTCGAAGTTTCTTGCTACTGCATTGAGTTAGTACGTCGCGCTCTCTGGAGCAGAGCTTCAGATTCTGCCATTGTTTGCTTTACGAGATCGCTGGGAAAGATTGGGAGGGGGCGCGGCGGAGGAGGCGTCAGGCGTGTTGAAGCCGATCCACTCGCTCTCGGGTGAGGGTCTTGCTACTCTTCCTCTCTCTCGCCCAGCATGCCGAAGGCTGTGTATGGCTTCGTCAATCGTCAATCATCTATCATCGATTCACACATACGTGCTCGAATGCACACTGAACACGCATCGTACTAGCAAGTACTGGTACGCGTACTAGCGACATGTATGCTGGTGAGAGGTGGGGGTGCTGGCTCGAGTGCTCGTTCGCTCGCTCGCCTGCATGAACCTAGTGGAGGTTCATGCGGAAATGCGGCGGGCAAGTACTGCACTTAGCGTACTGATCGCTAGTCAGGCAAGACTGATAGTGGCTTGTAGGCGCCATGGGCATTGGACAGGCCGAACACCATCCTCGAGTGACAAGTCACCAGTGAGCAGACGGTGGGCAGGCGTGGATGATGGTTCATGTTGGTTGGTGGTGTTGGATGGTTGAGAGGGGGTGGAAGCTCCCGTCTTGTCCTTCCGTTGGGTGGTCGCGGCGGCTGAGTCATCGGCAAAACGTCGCTTCATCGCGCCTCCGTATCTACTACAAGTAGAAGGGTACTAGGTACAACCGTACAAATACCTAGGTAGGTACCTAGGTAGGTAGGTGGTATGTACCTAGGTATATTCAGTTAATCACACAGTATTATGCCCAGCCCAAACTGATTGTAGCGTCAAGAGATCGGTCGCTAGGTGCTCGTCGCGCCCCTTGACTGTGGACGTTGGGACGTGAGCACGGGTAAGTACATGCAACAGCCACGCTGCACCCCTCTCCTCCTCACTCCTCGGTTGAGAGTGCTCACGCCAGCCTCCTTCTTGAGTGAACGAGGTATCGCCCGATGCGAAGCTACTGCGCGGTGGACTAGTAGCACTTCCAGGATTCGCCAGGACGTGCTCGGGCTCGACCACCACTCCACCACACTAAAATATGACGACTACGCTTATGCGCATACCGGAAAAGCTTCAACGTCCATCCACCCCATTGTTATCTGCACATTTCCTTGGCGGAAGAGTTCGACGAAAAGCAAAGAACCACAAAACCTTCGGAAGGGATCGCAGGAGTCTCAGTCAACCGCGACCATCACTCGAACGAGGCACGCACGTGCTGTACCTCACGTCCCTCGGACCTCCTACTATTCGGGCAAAGCGAAGAATCCAATTGGGGCATTATGTAGCTCAATCCTCTTCGAAACCATCCCTAACGGGATTTCCTCGACCCTCCGTGTGGAGCAACAAGCGTAGTGGGAGCAGCTAGCTATATGCTACATACCTACTAGTAGCGATAAGTACTGTGGCTGGTTAGACACAGTCCCAATACAGGTATGCAGCCAAAATCTTTTTGCGGAGCCGGCGAAAACGACGAGACAAAAGACACCATCGCTGATTATGATCGAGCGCTCTCGGAGCAGCGATACCGTTCCCTTTCAGCCCCACCATCTTTGTTTGCTGCAACACCATACAGTGCTCGGCCCTGGCCCTTAATCCGACTGACGATGACTCGGGGTGATGTTATCGAGTCTTACCTTATCATCCTTGACCTTTATGGTCTTGACGTCCAAAAGGCACAACCACATGCGCTGCACTGCACTGCAGCTGCGGGTGCGGCACGTTGTCGCTTTGGGGGCCACTACCTACAGGTACAAGTAACTTAACAAGTAGTCAGAGGTCGCACAGGAACCGGAGGAACAGCTAGACCTGGGGTACGTGAACATGTTCGTGCGGTATGGGATCAGCAAGGTACCTTAATGATGAGAGATGGCGTTTGCTCGATCGACCGGGTGGGACAACATTCCCCGGACCGATGCATGTCGCATCGCCAACCTTTTCCAACGTGTCACGGTGTGAGCTGTGCGAGCTGTGCAAGTTGTGCGAGGAATGCGGACAGTCATCAGGAGTGACATCGTTCATATTGGGGTACATTATTCGACTCCTCGGAAGACCGCATGCGCCATATCTGCACTTCCCCTTTCGAGGACGTGAAGAGAGGACGTAAGTGTGGCAGCGGCAGAGGAGGCCGCTCCGCGGTCGACCGCATGTATTCTCTACATACACCTTACGACAGCTTCCTGTCGCCCTCCTTCATCTTCTTTGAACGGCATGTAGCGTTCGTGTGTGGTGAGACACGTGGACGCCCTGCCAACGCCTTTGCTGATGAAAAGAAGTCGACAGTCGAAAGGACAGCAATAAAAGTATTTGCTGCCCACAAACTCATCCACCCTTCCCGTCCCGACCGTGCCTCCTCAGATCCAATGCCTCCAAGCATTCTGCCGGCGGCTTTCCGGCACAAGCATCTGCCGTAGACCTCAATCGCTGCCAGTACGAGCGACATGCTATCTTGCAGCAATCGCGTTGTTTCACGGGCCTGACCACCGACGGAGGACCTGATCGCCTGGTGGAGTCCTTGCCAGTAGGTGTACTGGCTCGGCACAGCCACTTGGAATGAAGCGAGCGGCAGCCTTCACTCAAGAGTCAGCTGTAGCGACACGCACAAGCCGTGGGCCGCTTCATGATCGTTGACGATCTTGGACGTTTATAAGGCCTGGGTTTGATATGCATTGTTGGCGCGTGGGTCGTGCTAATGGGTGGGTTAACTGTCCCTTCAAATGTCTTGGCAGTTTGCCTGCCTACGCAACTGTTTTAATGCGCGCGGACTTGCTGTCTTCGAAAGGGACAACCCAGTATGATAAACATCAAGAAGGAAGGGTGACTGGATTTGGCCACACGCGGTCGGGCGTGGTGCATTGCTTGGGACTGAGATGAGAGCTTGACCCACCACTGGAACCTTCCTATGTTCTGCAAGATTCGCGCAAGAGGATGGATCGTCCGAGATGTAAGGCTTTGTAGAAGAAAGCTCTAATTGCAGCAAAGTGGTAATATGCACAATAGTACACGTGTCGAAGAAGCCCACCTTCGGCACCTCGCTTCGTCCACCACTTGAGGAGAGATATCTCAGGTTCTGATAGCCATCCTCAACTCATATCGCGCCCGAGTTGCTCCTACCCATTGCCTCGTCCCCGACTCTCGTCACGCTTCCAGCTCAATGATGCTCGGCGTGGTGGCCGCTACTCCGGTACCCGACCACATTGAAACGCCCAAGCATCTCGCCAACGGAGAAAAAGCCAATCACCTCCGCGGTGACCACGCCGACGGTGGTCAGTGTGGCCGAGTCGAGTTCGCGTAACCGGGTCAGGAAGCTCGAGGGGTTGTTCGTCGCGGTCTCGGCGATTCGCCCTGCGGTAGCGTCGGCGGTGGAGGCAGATCGGCTCAGGAAGGCGGAGGGGTTGCGCAGCGCGTTCTGGACTGGTGTGAGATAGGACTGGATGGTTTGCATGGTCCTGACGATGGTTAGCGCGTGGTCTGGGTGTTGATGTGACCACAGTGCTCACGGTGGGGCCATGTTGCGGCCTTGAAAGATCAGCTTTGCCAGCTCGCCGGTCACTCGCGCGTAGTAGATCGTCGGTGGGATCAAGCCTTTCCGAAGTTATCAGTCTATTGTCACAACACCCTCTGTCACTGTTGCTGTGGCAGGTATACCTTGAACAAAGCTGACCGCCGCTCCCGTCCGTCCACCAATGCCTGAGACCGCTCTCGAGGCAGCAGAGGCAGTGCCGCTGATGGCGCTACCGGCCGAGCTCGAGACTCTCGAGAGACCTTGTTGCGCCTTGCCGGCGACTTCTTGTGCGCCATCCTTTGCCTTGTTGGCTCCCGAACTGGCTGCGTTGGCGGCTTGGGACGTGGTGGAGGCGGTACGCCTTTGCAGCGCCCATCTCGACTGGCGAACAGCCAGCCGGGGCAGAAGGGCGGATGTCATGATGGACGAGGGTGTGAGGTGGGGATGGCGGTCGCAATGGCAGCGGTTGGGAAGGGTGCTGTCAATACTCCCTGGCCCAGGAAGTTTTGGGGAGCTAAGGAGCTTTCGCGCTAGCCGATCTCGCGTCTTGGCACTATCTTCGCGCATCTCTTCACATAACCGTATCTGGGGATGGAAAATCAACCGTCATCACATAACAATATGGATCCGTACAAACTCTTGTCACGATCGACAAAACTTGGGAAAACATCAGCACAGAGGGTGGAAGCCACAGTGCCTTCGAGTGGCTCACGCGCGCAGCCCCAGCCTTTTGTTGTGGACGAGGACAGAGGAGCCAGGCAGACCACGAGTCAGCGAAAGCGTAAAAGAGATCAAGATGCGCCAGCAGGAGCAGATGAGAGCGCACAACTGTGGGACTACTTTGGCGACACGCGAGCATCGTCAAAGGCGGTCAAGATAGCAGAAGAGGTTGCTGGCGCGGAATCACTCGACGGCGCTGGGGATGATGTGGGTGCATCGTTTACTACGAGTGGAGACGTGACCACGTCGTCTTCCTCTGTGATGTCTCAGGGCGACTGCAAATCGATGTTACAAAAGCACAAAGTGAAGATCACGTGGTTGAATCCAGTCGGGCAACAGAAGAACGAACGACGTAAGGCGACGGGCGACAACGATGCAGCCGTGCCAAAGAAGCCCCAGCTCTTCCCTCAGCCGTTGAGATCTTTCCACGAGCTGAGTCCGAGATACAAGGTCTCGAAGACACTGAGCAGCAATGTGGATGACCAAGGCTACACGGTTCCCACAGAAGTACAGCTTGCCGCGCTACCGCTGTTGCTCGAGCACCCGGTGCAGTCAACGTCCGCTCAGGACAATGCAAGCACAGCTGGTCCGGCAAGCTTTAGTAGCATAGATCTGCTGACGGTAGCGCCAACCGGCAGCGGTAAGACTCTCGCATTCATGATACCGTTGCTTCACAACATTCTTCGATCAAGGCATACGTCTTCGGACTCTGCAAGAAGCACGGCGGCCATTGTACTCGCTCCTACGAAAGAGCTTGTCGGACAGATCGTCAACGAGGGCAGGAAATTGGCGAAAAACACTGGGATCAGAGTAACACAGGTGCATAAAGGCATGCATTTATCGAGTAGCGTCGAAGGGTCTCAGCACCCTAGCACCAACGTGAAGGCAGGCATATTGGTCTCGACCCCTGGTTCGCTGCACAATTTGCTCGGCGATACAAAAAGCTTCGAAGTCGGCGCGCTTTCGAGCGTACGTTACCTCGTATTGGACGAAGCTGACGTGCTGCTTGACCCTCTTTTCCGCGACCAAACGATCGGAATCTGGAATGCTCTGATCAACCCTAGTCTGCGAGTCACTCTATGGTCTGCTACGATGGGAAGCAACGTGGAGGACATGGCGCGGTCAACTATCAACACGCGTCTTGCTCAACACGCTCTCCAAACCTCCGAGGCATCTGAAGCTCCGCTGATACGGCTTGTCGTAGGCTTGAAGGACTCGGCAGTGCCCAACGTGCAGCACAGACTGATATATGCAGCTACTGAGCAAGGCAAGCTGATGGGCCTGAGACAGCTCATTCACCCTGCTACTTCTCTAGCAGAAGCTGGCCCACCTCTGAAGCCGCCTTTCCTTGTCTTCACGCAGACCATCGAGCGTGCAGTAGCACTGCACTCGGAGCTACTCTACGACATACCCGCAGAAGCCGGTGGTATCAGTCGCCTTGCCGTCCTTCATTCAGACTTGTCAGATACGGCGCGAGAGAGCATTATGACTCGATTCCGGAAAGGCGAAATCTGGATCCTCGTGACTACAGACCTGCTCTCACGAGGTATTGACTTTCGTGGGATTAATGGTGTGGTGAACTACGACATTCCTACATCGAGCGCAGCGTATGTTCATCGTGTCGGACGTACCGGCAGAGCCGGGCGCGAGGGCGGTGTGGCTGTAACGCTATACAGTAAGGAGGATATACCTTACTTGAAGCACGTGGCGAATGTGGTTGCGATGGCACAGAAGCAGAACGGAGCCCAAGCGGCAAGTGGTGCGGAGGGATTGCAGCAGTGGCTCCTTGATTCCCTGCCGACGTTGAGCAAGCAGGATAAGCAGAAACTCAAGAAGCGGGGTGTTGAAGCCAGGACAGCGCGTGGCAAGCAGAGTGATCCCAAGGCCGCGCGTAAAGCCCGGATCAGCACCAAATCCGGATACCTACGAAAGACGGAAAACAACCGCAAAGGCGCTGTACTCGGTAGTCGACGCAGGTCACAACAGGAGGTCGCGAGTGAAGTCGGGGAGGAGTCGGACTTCGGAGGCTTTGACTGAGAGTGCGGACGTGCTACTGAAGATTGACGAACAGGCCGCCGTCCACGAGCAGCTGCGCACCCGTCACATAAGCGCTCAGATCGCTCGCTAGGAAGACGGCTGGACCCGCCAAATCCTTGGTCTGGCCCAGACGACCCAGCGGTATCCGGCCTTCCATGTACGTCTTCTTCTCCGGATCCGCGAGATCCTCGTCATTGAGCTGTGTCCGAATGGTGCCGGGCAAGAGTGCATTACATCTGATGCCGTACTTGCCCAAGGCACACGCTGTACTTTGCATGAGGGACAGCACGCCGGCTTTGGTGGGAGTATAATGGGTTTGGCCTGCGCCACCGACGAGCGCCGAGATGGAGGAGATGCCGATGATGCTGCCCCCTTTCGGCTCCTGTTTCGCCATTTGCTGAGCAGCGGCCTGCACGGCGAAGAAGGCTCCGTTCAGGTTAGTGCTTATGGTGAAGTTGACGAGGTCGGGTGACATCCTGCTGGAGGTCAGCCCCGGTTCGCACTCTTTCTCTCCAAACCCGCTCCCTCCGACCTCCCATCAGATACTCACGTCAAAAAGTCCGCGAACTGGCACACGCCAGCATTCGACACGAACACATCCAGTCTCCCAAACCTCTCCACTGCCCTCCGTACTAGCTCTTGCCCCGTTTCCGGTTTGGAGATGTCTCCGGGCACGCCGATCAGGTCGGCCCCTTCGCCCGCTTCCTTCTGCAGCTCTTCGAATTGTGACGCCGACCTGTCGTCGGTGAAGTAGTTGACGGCCACACACGCGCCTTGCTTGATGTACTCGAGCGCGATCGCTCGTCCGATCCCGGTGACCGCGCCGGTGATGGCGGCGACTTTGTGTTCGAGAAGGGACGCCATGTGTGTTGTATTCAATGTGCTTTGAGGGACGCAGAACCTGTTGTCCTATGCACAATCGGACTCCTGCGGCGATCCTCGAGAGAATGTGAAGGAGGCATTGTGGATCTTGGCGTTGAGAGTGCAGACACATCAGCTTGCGAAAGCTGCTCACATGTGGGCGCGCCCAAGCAGGTGGGGCAGGCATTCATGTTCGCCTCGCTGTGTCGGAGGATCTCATCCCGAGGGAGCAAACGCCGACGCAGATCCTCGCGGTTCGTATATCGACATTTGGAAACACTCACAAACGGATACAGATTTTCATCTGGTGACCGTCTTGCTGTTCTATAACTCGTGCTACAGAGCAAACACTCACGACACAGCTGACCCGTTCAGCGAATTCGCCCGGAGACGTGCTTCGCCGCGGAATCAAGGCTCATTTTTCTACCAGACAGACGGTGACAAGATTATTTCTCAAGGACAGCTAAGCATTTGCGCTTGTTGGACCGCGTCAGTGCAGGACTGCCATCAATCATGACTACTCCAATCATCGATAGCCATATCCACCTCTGGCCGGAAGAGACCGCCAACGAAGAGGGCCACGCGTGGATGACACCAGGCATGCCTCTCGCTAAGCCGCATATGCTCGAGGATTACTGTAAGGCGGCGAAGAGCCCGGTGCAAGGGGTTGTCTACGTTGAGACGGACGTTCGGTACCATTCGCCAGACGGCCGAGATGTGGCGACTTGGGCAAAAGGCCCACTGGACGAGATCGACTTTCTCCGGTATGTACAGTGTAAATGTCCATGTTCCGAGCGTTGAATTATGTACATTGCCACGCCGTCAACTCTTTGTACCGTTGTATATCGAAGGAGATGGTTCTTCTATCTGCTAACACCTGATCGGGTCCAGACGAATAGTCGAGGGAGAGAACGGTCAGCGCGATAGCAAACTGCTCCTCGGACTCGTACCATGGGTGCCAATCGATCAATCTACCGACACGCTGAACGAGTATCTTCGTCTCGCGGAGCGAAAAGCAGGGTCTGCTACGTGGCAGCGGATCAAAGGCTTTCGTTTCCTCCTGCAGGCAATCCTTGACCGAACCGACTTCGAGGAACTCGTCTCCAGTAATCACTTCATCGCCAACCTCCGGCTTTTGGGCAAGCGTAAGTTCGCGTTCGACATAGGTGTCGATCAGCACTCGGGTGGCATCTGGCAGCTTGAATCTATGGCGAAGGCCATGGACCAGGCGCATGCGGCCGTGCCCGAAGAGGATAAGGTTGTCTTCATCATCAACCACCTGTGCAAACCGGACTTGTCCAAGTCAGGACCTGACTTCGAGCGGTGGTGCCAAGCCATCTCTTCCATGTCAAAGTGCTCAAAGACCTATATGAAGCTCTCGGGAGCGTTCTCCGAGCTTCCAGCTGGTTTCACGTCGACCCAGGATATCGCAGACCATATCAAGCCTTGGGTCAAGCACGTGTTCGACACGTTTGGACCTTCGAGAGTCATGTTCGGCAGTGACTGGCCAGTCTGCAACCTGAACGGTCCTAAAGGCGGAGAATCTTGGTCGGCCTGGAAAGATGTTGTCGAATTTATCCTGACCGATCAGTCGTACTCTTTGACAGAAACCGACAAAGGGCGGATCTGGAATGGTACTGCCGCAGAGGCTTATTCTCTGAGCTGAACCCAACTGGCTTTCCCAACGTGCCGCGAGGTCTCTGATGCTTCTCAAAGCTTCTCGACCTTTTGGTTGACGGTAAATCTCGCTCGAAGTCGTCGATTGCCATCCCAGAGCACAGGCGGAGGCATGCTTCACTGCTGCACGCATTGCAGACAGAATACGAAGTACCAAACTCGCCGCCGAGCTCACCATGGTCCCCTCATCCAAGCTTACTGCGCACTCCACGGCAATGATAGAGGTTCTGCACTATAGGGCTCTCTGAGTCCTGTGCTCAGACTTCGCACGAAGATGCTATTCGCGGGAAGGAGGAACCCAATATATCCTGGACATCCCTTTGCACCTTGGCGGTAGAGGTGGCTTGGAAACAAACGTTTCTATCTTGATCTCTGGTAAAGACACTTTGCCGGGAGCTCATCAAGGAGATTGGGCGTGTGGTATGCACTGACTCAACGTCTTCCTTTCCGCCCTTGGCTTTAGCAGCCTAGTCACCATGCTCTGACGAAAGGGGTAGTCGCTGAGCGGTCGCTTGGTTAGATCGTGATACTTGATGAGGCAGGTTTTCACCAAGATTAGATAGAGGTGTGAAATGAAGATGTCGGTCATCACAGGTGGAACGATTGCTCAGAGTGTCATGGAATATTTGCTTTTGCTCGACGTGATACCATCATTCCTCACTGCATTCATCTGTCCGTTTGCAAGGGGAGGACTTTGTATCTCGTAAATCGCTCTGGTTGAGAACCCTCGTGCTGCTGAGAAAATTGATGATGCCTCGATACCTTATGTTCATAAATTTTCAAGCCACCCACATCCAATTCTTGAAGCGAAGCTCGTCGAATAATACCACCTGTCCCAGCGGTAACACATGTTCTGGCTGTTCCCATAAGCTTGGGTCACGTGCTATTTGAATACTACTAGTACCTCTCCTCATGACGGTCTACAATACAGAAGGGCCGGTTGTCTCAACTCTACAAACCGAAGCCCAGCCACCCAAACGCGCCTCGCCAAGACCAGAGCGGCACCTCGCTCCAGATGATAGACTCTCATCTCCCTACCGAATACTAACCCCACTCCTATCCGTGAACATCCTCGTCGCGACATTCATTGCGGCCAGCTCCTGGAACAGCAACTTCGCCGCGTACGGAATTACGACCTGTGCAATCTTGGTCTTGTTCCGACACGGCCGGCACTCGATCTGTCCCTCCTTCAGCTTCGCGATCGGCGTCATGAGACCGCAGATCTCGCAGATATGCACACGGAACGCGTCAGAGACATCGAGAAGGCGTTCCTTGAGGAAAGCCGAGGCGCCATGGGAAATCATGCAGTCGCGCTCCATCTCACCGAAACGCAAGCCGCCGTCCCGCGCACGACCTTCGACCGGCTGACGGGTGAGGATCTGTAGAGGCCCTCGAGCGCGGGCGTGGATTTTGTCGTCCACCATGTGCCGTAGACGCTGGTAGTAGGTTGGCCCGAGGAAGACCTGCGCTCTCAGCTTCTTGCCCGTGTGGCCGTTGTACATGATTTCCAACCCGCGCTTTTGGAAACCGTGCTCCTCCAGCAAGTTGGAGATGGAGGTGACGGTAACTTCGGTGAAGGGCGTCGCATCACCCTCTTGACCGGTGAGCGACGCAACCTTTGAGAGCAGACACTCGATCAAGTGAGCAATCGTCATACGTGATGGAATAGCGTGCGGGTTGATGATGATATCGGGCGTCAGGCCGTCAGAAGTGAAAGGCATGTCTTCTTGGCGATAGGTGATACCGATGGTACCCTTCTGACCGTGACGAGAGGCAAACTTGTCGCCAATCTGCGGCACCTTCGTCGTCCTTGTCCGCACCTTGACGAACTTCAGACCCTCGACGTTGGTCGTGAGCAGCACCTGATCTACGATGCCGTTCTCTGTGCTTCGGAGAGGTGTGGAGACGTCACGCTTGACGTGCAGCTTCGTCCTCTGACCCAACTCTTCCGCGTCAGGCGCAATGGGCGCCGTCTTTCCAATGATGATATCTTCACCCGATACTCTTGCGCCAGGGCTAATGATACCGTCTTCGTCGAGCTTGTCGTAGGTGCCACCCTTCATCTTCAGCGTATCGCTGCGGATAGGCTTCTCGAACTGCTCGACAACGCTCATGCCGACCCTCTTCTCCTGGTCGAGGTATGCACGGTAGAAGAGTGACCGGAAAAGGCCGCGGTCGATGGAACTCTGGTTCATGATGACGGAATCTTCTTGATTGTATCCAGAGTAACAAGCGATGGCAACGATAGCGTTCTGTCCTGCGGGCAGATCACGGAACTTGAGGTACTCCATTGAGCGCGTCGTCGCGAGCGGTTTTTGCGGGTAATAGAGTACATTTGCCATCGTGTCCATGCGAACATTATAGTTCGTAAGCGTGACGCCCATGGCCTGCTTACCCATGGCAGACTGATATGTGTTTCTGGGACTTTGATTGTGGTCCGGGAAGGGGATGATTGATGCGCAAATGCCCAAGATCATGGCAGGGTGGATCTCACAATGCGTCCATGTCCGCACAGCAGGGTTTGGTGGGGCCTTGATCTTCCTGTGTGGATCATCCTTCGGGATGACATATGGGTGGCCGGCGCGGAGAGCGCGGTGCTCATCCAGCTCGTCCGGACCCATGATGATCATGGCCGTCTCCTCTTCCTCGGCATCCAGATACTCGACCACACCACTCTTGATCAGACCATGCCAGCCGAAGATGTTCTCAGCTTTCTGCTCCTCGCTGAGACCCTCGCCTTCTAAGTCAGAGAGGATGGAACGGTCGTTCTCCAGCTTCCGTATGTGCTCTTGTTTCAGCACTAGGTTGCCCTTGTTCGGACTACTCGGATCATTGTCAATGACAAATAGCGGCCTGCACACACGTCCAGCATCCGTGAAAATCTTGACTTCGCGCTCGCGCACATCCCGGATGATCGTAACCTCGAAGCCGATCGTATCTTTCCTCCTCAACGACCTCAAAGCCTCCGTGAGCTGGCCACCGTTCCCATGCACACCCACCCAGGTCCCATTCAGGAAGACTTTCGTCGCGTCCGGGTTGATGACAGGATCGTACTCCTCCAGCAGTTCCATCCCACGATGTCGCATGTACTCAATCAGTGGCGTACCCGGCGTTCCGACCGAGACGTAGCACATGAGCGCCAAATTCTTCACCAAACCACAAGCCTGACCTTCCGGCGTTTCTGCCGGACAAACCAGTCCCCAGTGCGTGTTGTGCAGCTGGCGCGGTTTCGCGATCTTGCCGTCACGACCTATAGGAGTATTGGTTCGCCGCAAATGAGAGAGAGTGGAAGCGTAGGTGTATCGGTTAAGCACCTGACTGACACCTGCCTTGGCAGACGCCGCTTTCTTCTGGTCACCCCAATTACCGGTGGCAAGACAGTATCGCAACCCAGCGGTGATGATATTCGATTTCACCGCGAGCGTGATATTGAAGTCACGGCCCTGCTCGACGCAACGATGCAGGTATTGTCTGACGTCCTTGACGAGCTGGGCGAACTTCAGTCGGAAAACCTGCGCCATGAGTGGTCCTGCAAGATCAAGACGCTTCTTGCCGAAGTGATCTCTGTCATCCTCTTCCACGCGGCCCAGTTGCACTTGCAACAGCCGGTTGACCATATAGCCCAGGAAGAAAGCTTTCCGCGTCTCACTGCCCTCCTCTTGTGAGATGTGCGGCAGGAATTCCTTCTGCATGATGTCTCTCGCGTACTTGATACGCCTGTCCTTGGTGCCCTGTTGGTTACCTCTTCTACCAATGTAATCCAGCGCCTGCTCACGTTCCTGGATCGCAAACGACTCTTCCAGGCACGGCTTGAGCATCTCGAGCATTTGAGTGTCACTTTTCTTGCAGATGTGGTTCAGAATATCCTCGTCAGACACGATACCAAGCGCGCGGAAGACCGCTACGATCGGGATGTCGACCTTGACGTATGGCAGCGAGACTTTGATCGTTTTGCCCAGGTTGGTGCCACTGGTACGCTCGTAAAGCTTGAGTTGCATCGAGCTGATAAGCCTGCTGCCCTTCTCAATCGCACTACGAATCTCAGCCACCACAGGCGTAGGCGAGCCTTTCTTCTTGAACACCTGCACAATGTTGGCCGCACTGCGCTCCTGCGCAATGAGTACCTTCTCGCTACCGTTGATGATGAAGTATCCACCTTGATCGAACGGGCACTCCTGAAATGCATAAAGTTCTTGCTCGCTGCGGTTGCGCAGTGTGCAGATTTTCGATTTCAGCATAACGGGCAGCTTTCCGATGAATACGCGCTGTTCGGTATCGTCTGTGTTTTCCGGATCCCGCTCCCATACAGTCTCCACGTCTTGGCCATCCCAGTCCGCAGGCGCGACGTATTGCCGGCTCTCCTCGTCGAACGTCGCACCCGCCGGCCTCTCCTTCGCGACCATGATCCGGTTCCGCATCTGCAAATACATTGGCGAAGAGTAGGTGAGGTTTCGCAACCGCGCCTCGTGCGGGTATAGAGGTCTCGTACTGCCATCGCCCTCGGTCATGGCCGCCTGACTGATCGTCAAATGTCCTAACTCAATCTGCCACCGCCTCTTCACAATCATCTGCCCTTGCCCGTCATCTTCAGGAGTGACGTTCTTATCGACGGAGATGAAGTCGGTTTCACTGACAATCTCCTGCATCGTGGTGCCCGCGAATTCATCGAAAGAGTCCAGCTGCTGGGAGACGAGCCCCTTGGCGTCGAAGAAGGAGGAAATGACGGTCCAGCAGTCTTCCGATGTGATGGCGCTATCGTCGTATTCGGTGTCCTCCACGCCGGCCATCATGGCGTCGCCATTCACGTACGCTGCCATGGCGGTGCGCGGTGCGGATCCGAGCAAGCCTGCTCGCTGCGAGACCAGCCGCTGCCTACCCTAACGCTTTCACTGGGCACCGCACAGCCTTCAACGTAAGGTAGGCGTGCGCAGCGAAGCGTCAGTGGCGGAGAAGCGCAGCCCAAACGGCGCGCGCGCTGTCTGAATCGTCACGTCCGGCAGTAGATGTTGAGGCCGCTGTCGGTTTCGAGACTGAAATATGCGACACGTCGATTGCGACTCGGGCGGCTGAAGAGTGGTGGAGGTGTGGCGATGACAGTGAGGACGTGGTTTGGGGGGTGGTAAGTGTCTCATGGTGAACGTCGCGAAAGGATGCTGGCTGCGGCTTCTTCCGTGTTTAGCGCGCCGCTGTTCCTATGCCGAGAAGCGCTACCTAAATACACCGTACCCGAGAGTGAACGGCTATAACTTTTCGTTGCGCTGCTTGAACGAACGTTCAACAAACAGGTCATACGTCGGGAGTAATGAGTAGAACTGTTTGTACGGAAGAGAATGTGTTGCGGTCAGCTACCTGACTACATGTGTGTGCTAGAAACCAATTCAAAAGCTACGCCAACGTCCACCACCTCCCTGAGAGAACCTGAAATACGAAAAGCCTTGAAGCGCCATGACTCGCCAGGTGTACCGACGTTCGATGACCCGGTCCGGATGCCTTTACCGGATGGTAGTAGCCTTGGTCAAGCCAGCCTTCACCGTGGCACTGCCGCCCATCGCCAGGTTCGCCGAACCGGCCTTCTTCTCAAACACCTTCCACATCTTGAGCGACTCGTCTGCCGCGGCAGTGGCCAGCATCTGTCCATCTGGGCTCAGGGCGCTGTGCAACACACGCGACTCGTGAGCAGGGATCTCGATATTCTTGACTAGGGTTGGGTAGGACCAGATGCTCAAGCTGTTGTCCGGGAAGCCGGATGAGGAGACGAGCTCCTTGTATCCCAACGACCAGCGCAGCGAGGTCACTTGGCTGCCAGTGTCAATGCTGTTGACGCGTGCACCTGAGGTGGTGTTCCAGAAGTGGATGTGCCTGTCGTGCGACCCGCCGCCGGTGGCGAGGAGGTTGCTCTGCCATGGGCACCAGGCAAGGGCCTTGATGGCCGCCTTGTGGTTGGTCTTCTGAAACTTGGGGGCGTTGAGGTGACGAGCATCCCAGATGCTGACGAGGTTGTCGTTGCCGCCGGTCGCGAGCTGCGCGCCATCGGCCCGCCACTCGAGGCCGCACACTTCGGAGGTGTGCGAGACGAGCTCGGCGACCTTGTGCTGCGCGATGCGAACGTCGTGGTTGTAGACCAGGCCGGAGCGAGCGCCAGTGGAGAGGATGTGCTTGTTCCAGCCCATGACGGACACACGGGTGTCGTGACCGTACATGGAGCGGAGCTTGGTGCCGTCTTCGACGTCCCAGATTTGAACCTCACCAGTGCCGAGGCCGGCGGCGACGTAGGCGCCGTCGCCAGACCACTTCACCGAGGAGATGTAGGTATCTTCTGGGCACTCCAGCAGACTGGAAACAGTGCCGGACTCGGCAGACCAAACGTAAACGTTGCGCTCAAGACCAATGGCGATCTGGTTGCCGGAGGACCAGTCGAGGAGGTTCAGGTAGTAGTCGTCGACGAGACCTGGCGCATCGAGAACACGCTCAGGTGCGGTAAGAACGCGGCGACGAAACTGTGAAGCTGAGGCGGCGGCGGGTTTGATCGGGCGGTTGTACTGTGAGCGAAGGTCGATGGGACGAGACGACTCTGGTGCGGCAGGCTTGAACGCCAGGATGCGCTGCTTGAGGCTCACACCGCACGCCTCAGCCACCGACTGCTGGTATGTAACGGTGTTGGGGCTTGCTTTGGTCTTGGGTGCGTCGTTCTCGTCGTCTTCGTTGCTGTCGTTGAGACTCAGGCCCTCAAGGGAGAGCGATGCAGAAGCATCAGAAGTAGAATGTGGTCGACCAAGGTCAAATGCGCTGGCAGCACTCGCAGCAAGTACCGCCGACCCATCGCTTGCGCTTGACCTTGGCCGCCGTCCAGGGGTTTGCTCGGTGTCTGCGAGCTTGACTGCTGCGCCAGAGGTAGAGATTGCTTCGCTGGCCGTCCGGTTGGGGATGAACCGATCAGCCGCTGTGTAGTTGATCCTGCTGTGCGTACGCTTCGGAGTCCGGTGCACTGAACCTGTCCGTCCGCTACGGGAACGAGACGGAGTGTTCTTAGCCGAGGTGGCAGTGCTCGGGCGTGGACCGGTGCCGGTGAGGGTGAAGTCGCTGGCGCCCAGGTCCAGCCGTCTCGGCGAGTCCTTCGAAGGACGGCTCGCGATGTTGGACTTCGGCGAGTCTCTTACATTGGTCTTGGAGACGGAGCGAGAGAAGCGGGAGAGGAGGTTGGCGTTGCCGTGGTGAATGCTCTCGGTCTCCTGGACCACCTGCGTTCTTGGTGTGTTGGGAGACGGGGTGAGAGGGGCGCGGCCACCGGCGAAGCGGGTAGAGAAGATGCCATCACGGCGTTTGATGGGGGTGAGTACTGATGCAGTTGCCATATCCGCGTAGAATGCGTGTTATGCTGTGGCGATGTGTCCTGTAGATGGCCCAGTGAAGGGATCCGGTTAGTATATGATCGCAGATAATTTGCAGTAGCCGTTGATGGGAGGCTGAGGGAAGCCTCGAAAGTTTGGAGAGAGGATGCTCTTTGAAGTTTGTGATTGTGGGTGGGAGGAAAAGAGGAAGAGGAAGAGGTTCATGTGCAACTCCGACGAGGAGTTTTGATCTGCACACAGAGCTAGTGCTGTCGTACGGGCAACGCGAAGGGTCCTCGACCAAGAACGGCAGCTTGGCCGAGAAGCTGCCGGGCGTCATCTGCGGCTTGATGCGCAGGGTCGATCTTGAGAGCGAGTACCTCACCTCACCTCAAGACCAACCTCACGCGTAGCAATTAAGGTCACACCAAAGAATGATCACTCGGAAAGGCTGGCTTCCATGGTTGCGCCGCACGCATTCGGACCGCCGCAACCGCCTCCGTACACCTCTCTCGCCGCCATCCAAGCATTCGCCGGCCCCTCGACCCTGCAAACGGCTTCGCACCCTCCGCGCATCTCCAACATGTCCAACAACACCTATGTTCTCTCAGGCTCTCCCGTTAAGAACGGGCGCCGTCGTACGGGCGAGCCATACATGCCAAGGATCATTACGACCGTCGGACAGCGGCCGGCCTGTCTCGTCAATGCTTCGGTGACCTACGTCGGCAACGACCTCATCTACGCCTTCGGTGGCTTCGATCAGTACACCGACGAGGTATATAATCACGTGCTTAAGCTTAACCTCACGATTCGGCAATGGAGCTTGGTGGACAACTACGGCGACATTCCCGGCGTACGCATGGGTCACACTTCCTGTCTCTGGCAGGGCGACAAGTTACTCGTTTATGGGGGCGAGAACGAGCACCGCATACATCTTTCTGATGTCGTCATCTTCGACATCAACACGGCACATTGGACGCAACCCGACATCAACGGGCCGATACCACGTGGCAGAGCACGCCATTCGGCGGTCATCCACGACGACAAGCTCTTCGTATGCGGCGGCATGAGCGGCAATGACAACGGCGTGCTGGACGATATCTGCTTCCTCGATCTGAAGACGTGGACGTGGAGCCGGACATGGCGTTTTGTGCCGCGTTACGATCATTCCAGCTGGGTGTGGGGCGGCAAGATCTGGGTCAGTGGCGGCATGGGGGAGGAGATGGAGCGTACGAGCGAAATATGGTGGCTAGATTTCCGGGGGACTCCAGCTTTCGAAGGTGGGCCGAGCTGGGGCACGGCAGGCCTGGAGGATGCGAGACCACTGGGCGAGCGGTACCAAGGCTTTGGCCAAACGCCGACATTGGGCTCGAACGGCTATGCTGCCAACACCAGCTCCGTCCAGTCCAACTCGGCCACACAGATCCAGCGTAGCCCACCGCCAGCCCCGGGCGCAATCAGCTCGGTGAAGTTCATCTCCTCCCCCAACCTGCCCATCCAAAACGTGGGCACCCATTTCCACGTCTTCAGCTCGGGCTGTATGCTTCATTTCGTCACGCCAGCGACCAACATGCCTTTGGAGACTTCCCTATCAGCGCTTGACCTGGACACGCTGCGCTGGCAGAAGCTCGCGGACGGCAAAGATCTCTTCTCACCCACATATCGTTGGCATTACTGCTGTCTGAACGCTGACGGTACTCATGCGTGGCTGCTCGGCTGCCCTAGGGAGGTGCGTGGTGGTGGCAACGGTGAGGCTGAGGAATATCTCAGCGACGTCCTACCCATAGATCTGCGCAAGTTCGGCCTCCTGGGTAACAAGATGAGCCTGGAGGCCCGCAGCGAGCAAAGAGTGCCCACGTCGGACACCCACAGTTCGTCGCACCTTTCCGCGATCGGCGCGGATCTGGCTCGGACATTCAACCAACCACCTGAGACGGGCTCCGGAACGGACTTCACCGTCACTGCGTTACGAGATGACGATTACGAGCTAGATACATCGTCCGAAGATGGCTCCCCTGCTGCCACCATCAAATCACCAATCATGCCACCAGTCCCGGGTTCTGAAGGGAGCACCTCTACGAGTACTTCTCAACCCATCCACGTCCACCGCCTCATCCTCAGCGCGCGTTGGCCGCACTTCTCTCGCCTCTACAACGCGCAGATGTCGGAGTTCCACACCCGCCGCATGCACATCCCGGAGCCGTATCCCGCCGTCCGAGCATTCCTCTACTACCTCTACACCGACAGCATCTCCAGCCCGCCAGCCGAGACCTATGCCGTCAGCGGCCCGACGCTGGAGGACGTCGCGAACCTCCTCGTCATGTCCAACATCTACGACATGCCGCGTCTCCGCCACCTCTGCGTCAACCGTCTCGTCCGGGACCTCGACGTGCAGCACGCAGCACTGATCTTCGACCGCGCGTCCACGGCACAGGAGGACTGGCTCAAGCGGCGGGCCGCCAGCTTCTGCATGACGCATTGGGGCCGTATCGTCAGGACATCTGCATTCCGCCATCTCAAGCGCACCGCTATGCTCGAGCTGTGTGAGGGCGTGGATGCCGAGGGTAGGGTCGTGGGTGGGGATGAGCTGGAGGCTGTGGGTGGGCTTGGCGGCGCCAGACTCGGCAGTGGGATGATGGGCGGATTGTGGGGTGGAGGGAGGAAGCGAGGGCGGCTGGGTAGTGCGGGCGCGGCGACGCTCGATGGTGAGATGGACGATGATGGTGATGGCGTGGATGGGAGCGAGGAGGGCATGGAACTTTCGTGATCACATGGCGCAGAGGAAATTCTGGGTGAGGGACCTGTCGCGACATCACGGTTGTCGCACCGTTGGAGGGACGGGCATTCATGGTACTGTCTCGCGAATAATGAGGACTAACGTTACAGCGTTGGCGTCACGCGGGATGGGCACAAGGGGAGTGAAAGCTTTCACAGGAGTCCGGCATGGCAGCTTCACTGGTGATACCAATGAGCCCAAAAGATGAGGCAGAAATGTATACTCGGCCAAGGCTCTCAAAAAATCCATAACGAAATTCGATGCAATGAGAGAAACTTGTGACAGTCTTGTCGCTCACTGCATAGGAGTTCTACCGAGGCGTTCATCACGCTGCAATCGCGTGGTTCGTCGTCAGGTAGGATGCGAACCAAAAACTCGGTATGCTGGAGGAAGAGGCGCTGTGCGTAAAGGACCCTTCAAGCTGAGGACGGTCAGTCTAACATCACCGAAGCATGAACAGTGTACGATTAACATTGGAGTGTAAGGCGTCAGGACATTGGAGAAGATTTTAGGAGCTGGCTTGTAAGCATGTCCAACCAGAAAGCAAACGGCTGGACGCAATCATATGGCCCCAGCTTCTGTCATCAGGAAATAGAAAGAAATGTCAAGATCGACTGACCTTTTGCGTTGGAGCAGCCTGACTGCTAGCGAGTGAGAGACGCAAGAGACGATAGCTCAATGGCGATGCCGTGGCTTTCAGTCGCGAATTGATGTCTTTTCGCACAAGCCTTCCGTCTTCCTGTGACATGCGGAAACCATGTTCCTTTTCTAGCACGCTGCCTTGACCTTCATGACTGTGGAAGGCCGCGGTCGAGCAGTAGTCGCCCATCGCGTGGACCGAGTAGCGCGTGGTGCGTCGCTCAGTGCCTCTGAGCAGTCGGACTTGTCAATATAGTGCAATTGAGTCCAGGATATCGAATTCTGAAGCCGATCTCAAGGCAGCGAGGTCTCCCAGTCACGGCCGGGCTCGCCCTCGACCACCTTCGCGCTATTGACGCTATCGCAGCGCGTTCCGACCTTGGCAAATTTCACCGTTTGCCATAGTCGCTTCGGTCTGGAGCTCTGGACGTCATTGATCGAGTCCTCACCCTCCAATGTGATCGCAGGTACCCATCCGTCCGCGGCTGCCTTTCCCGCCTCGAAAAAGAGGATGACCGAAAAGTGGCCGTTGCGAATCCGATTACTGGCAGTACGACGTCAAGCAATAACATCGTATAATGGCGGGAAAGTTGGCAGGACTTCTCTACCAAATTGGCACGAGTTGATAGTCAAACGTACGCCTGATCACCAGGATTATGCTGGCGAAGAGGCAGTTGAGAATCCATGTGCGCCCGTCATGTTCCTCGTCGTCGTGCCAGCGACGTCAGGAGCTTCGTACCTACCTAGGTATGGAGAGCGGCACGTCCCAGGTCTTTCTGCTGCCATCTGTATGCCACGAGAAGGCTCACCGTTGTTCCGGTCGACCCAGAGATCCGCATAGATGTTATTGCTGTCGCCAGCGATCTGTATCGTTGAGGGAGTTTGTCGGATGATAAGCAAGCCGACAGAGGGGCCGAGTCGGAGATGAGTTCGGCGGAGGATAGTAGGATCAGGCTGCAATAATATAAGCAGGGTCTGGCGCAATAGCTGAACGGATGTAATAATTAAAGATGTCAGCCCGACGAGAGTAACATATATACGTTGGGTCGCATGTATGTACGCGAGTCCGCCCTTTACTGCGATCATCATACCATTTTGCTTTTCTGCGCTGAGACGCGTCTCTTGGGAGAGAAAAGCATTTCGACCGGGCTAAGGACGACAGCGGTACGCAGTACGTCATTATCGATTACTCTCGACCGCGCAAACAAAAACACTCGAGAGGGCCGCCGCACGCGCAGCAGCCGGCTACTCCGCACGCAAATATCCCTACCAAAACAACGTTAGGACACGGGATAAGACCGAGTGCAAGTTGTCAGGCACATCTGCTAGGGTCTCGTTCCGCCATGTGTCCGTCACGGCATCGTACCTGAATCCCGTTCCGACGACGATCCCCGCTGGGACCGGGGGCGTGAAGAGGGTTTCTCGCATCATGTCACAGTCAACGTGGTGGGATCGGGTCCGGACAGGCTCGAAGAAGGGCTTCGACCAGGCGTGGAAGGCGGTGGACAAAGTCGGCGCGCCTGTGAATAAACTCACCAACAAGTTGGGCAGTGAAGCTTTCTGGCCGACGACATTGGACAAGGAGAGCGACATGGCGGCGAGGATCCTCAAAAGTTTTTGCAGTGAGCATCACCTTTGATCGTTGAGCGTTTGGATACATAGCTGATCATGTTGCGATTGTAGCGGATGGGTTTTACGCCGAAGAGGAGCGTCAGCCTCAAGATGGACCGAAACAGAAGCAAAGGGTGCTCAAGAAGATCCCGGCGCAAGTGATTCAAAATGCGAAAGGCCTGGCCATCTTCACCACCATGCGGACGGGTCTATGGATGTCTGGTGCGGGCGGTTCAGGTATTCTTGTCGGTCGATTGCCGGATGGGTCTTGGTCGCCGCCTTCCGGAATCCTGCTGCATACCGCTGGCTTGGGCTTTCTCGTCGGTGTCGACATCTATGACTGTGTCGTCGTCATCAACACCGAAGCCGCCTTGCAAGCCTTCACGAAGATACGCTGCACGCTAGGAAGCGAGATCAGTGTCGCGGCAGGACCGATAGGCGCCGGTGGGATCCTCGAATCGGAGATCCACAAGCGACAGGCGCCCATATTCACCTATCTGAAGAGTCGAGGCTTCTACGCTGGCATCCAGGTGGATGGGACCGTGATCATCGAACGGACGGATGAAAACGAGCGGTTCTACGGGCATCGGATCCCCGTCGGTGATATCCTCACCGGCAAGGTTCGCCACCCACCGTACGAGGTCAGGAGGCTTATGGAGACGATCAAAGCGGCGCAAGGGGACAACGACTTCGACGAAAGCGCGCTCCCTGCGGAGCCACCTCCTGGAGACTACGTCGTGGACGATGGGCACATGTTCGGTGTGCCGGACAAAGAAGACCCCGATCCGTACGGCGTGCTCGCTCTCGAGAAAGAAGGGTTGAGTCTGAAGGAAGCCGGCACGCACAAGCGCGCCAGCTGGGAGCAATTCAATTTCAACCCTAGTCCGACAAGCCCAATACATAGCATCTACGCCCAGGCGAGCTCGGACAGGCCACGCTCCGAGAGCCGCAACAGCTGGCGGGCCAGCGCGCTCAGCAACGAGCCCAGGAGGCCGAGCAGTTTCCGACACAGCACGGACCAACCAAAGCCGGTGCTCATGACAGACATGTCCACGCAGACCGACCTCTCCGACCTGCCAAGTCCAAACCGGATGAGTACGGGCAATGGCGGTGTGAGCCGGCGAAGCAGCCGAAGCAGCTTCGCGACCGGGCACCATTCGCCCATGCAAGAAGTCCCCGAGCACGACGTCCTGAACACCTCGCCCGAGCGCAAATCGCCACCGACCGTGAACAAGGCCAACGGGTACACGACGCCGCCGCACACGCCGCCTATGGAAGAGATTCAGCTCGAGGACCACGACGACGACGGCGAACCCACGGACGATGTCCACATCGAGGAGCCCGTCGTGCACTCTGTCCAGACGATGCAACCCGCCTCGCCAACCGTCGTCTCCCGCGCTCGCTTGGTCACCGTGCCGAAGCGCGTCCCGCCCAAACTTCCCGTGCGGAACCCCAACCGTAGCGGACCGCTCGTCATCGATGCGTCTCCGAACGACACCTCGCATGAGGCAGACGAGGCTTCCCCATCTGGTGAACTGCCGCAACACTCTGCTGAGACGGAGCCTTCTGCGCAGAAGTCGGACGTGGACGTGGCGCAGGAGAAGCTGGACGACGTCGAGTTGGATGAAAAGGAGAACGACGAGGAAGCTGCGATGCCTGATCCTTGGGCCAAAGCAGAGGAGGCTAGGAAACGACTGAGTGGGGAGAGCTCGCGAATGCCGGGTGGGTTTGTATGAGATTTTTCTGTTTGGGGGCGTGGTTTCTTTCACGAGAGCTTGGTGTTTTGCAGGCACTGCTGGGGAGTACAGTCATGGTGAATGTCGCAGTACTGGGTCTGGTGTTTTTAAAGACACTTCGAGCGTGTGTATTCCGGGGCGCATGGCACGGAAAGGATGGTTATATGTACTTAGGTAGATGGGAAACGCTGGATGTACGACTTGACCCACCGACCGACATGATGAGACTGTAAATGCGCCTGCCGGTTTGTGCGTATTGGGTACCGTGGTCGCCGCAGATGGCTGATCGGTGATACAGTTGCTCTCTGCGGCTAGTAAGCACAAGTGCATCTGGATTCTTCTAGGCGTAACAGAATTGCAACAGGCATGGACGGCTCATCTGTTCATCCTGAATGCCGACGGTATCCGTGAGGAAAGCAATACCTGCACCGGATGGAGTCCTACCCGGTCGGACGTGAAGAGGTGACTGTATCTTGGGTGGTATGCGATGCAATTCCGCTGCAATGATGATCTGAGCGACGGGATGTAGGAGATAGCAGAGCGCGGAGAGGCCAGTCAGAGGTAGCCGTTCTTGCCCCTGTCGATGTCTGACGCCCTGGCCTTCCCTTCTCGACCAAGCACCGCGCCGATCACGTACGTTGAAGGTCGGTAAAGATGCATCGAAGGCATTGTCAAGCTTCCAGACGGTGGAATGTCGCGATGAGTTCATCCGAAGTGACTTGTGTAAAGTGAGTGAGTGCAGGTGGAGCCTTATGATAATCCTCGGTTCGTCGCGCCCATGCCGAGACTTTTTACTGTAGGCACGTGCGTGGTCGTATCCACTGTAGCGACTCCGACGACACGTCTTGAAATCTCTCTCTCTGCCAGTCGCAATGGCCTGTCATCTCCCTTGCGCGGCACAACACTCGATCAGCAGAAATCCAGACTCCAGCAGCGGTCAGTCTGCACTCAATGCCCGCCGGGCGGCCCGTATGGTATGCGTGGCGATCGTTGATCGGCAGATACAGCGCACTCATCCTTTTGACCGGTCCTTGAGGTTTCCTGCGCAGCGGCATGTCACGTGTCCCATGTGCCAAGCGTGGCGGTCGATGGCAGTGGCGAGTCCTTGCGTTCGGCTGCAGTTAAGCGATCCCTCAATAGATTGGGTCGAAGTACGTACCGGGACGTCAACCGTATCGTCCGTAGCTAGTCAGGTGTATGCGTGAGCCAGGTGCGGAACACTTGACTGCCCAAGGTGGCCCCCAAGGTTGACGAGCACACGAAGAGGAGTGTTGACGAAGACCGACGTGGATGCGCTTACTGTTTGCGCACTCGCACAGTACAGAGCGTGCCGACTGATGTCGCTTCCCTAAACGCCCATTTGTACACTTTGGCAAGGCGAAGAAGCTCCAATGCTTCGTCGATCAGGTTAGCTCTCTTCAGAGTCCAGGGTGGATGACCAGGACTCGCAGGGCGCAGGATCGTCGACGAGATCCAAGTCGCCATCATTGGGGATGGTGGAATGCCGCCATGGTGGAAATTGAATGCCGCGATTCCCAGCTACCCACTTATGCTGGGTTGATTGTACTCCATGACAGGGCCTCGGCCGCCGGTAGCCACGTCGCAATCAGCTGTCCGAGGTGATGCGGACGACACACCTGCAGGCCGGACATGGGTCATGCGCCAACAGCGCTGGAAGCGATCCGTGTGGGCTGAACGACAACACGACAGCGGGTTTGCGGCGTCTCTGTTAGCGAGAGGTGGCGATATTGAGCGTTCCAACGAAAGGAGTGGAAAACACACCCTCGACCCTCAGCCGTTGGAAAGGGAGCGGAGCGAGAAACGAACGAAGCATGACTTCTTGCAGCCAGGGCCTGGTCCATTCATCAAATCCACATGGCAATCCCCTTCCTTCGGCGCACCAGTACCTGCCGAGTCGGTAACCGGAAACCGGTAGTCGGAAGTCGCTACTGCATGCGGCTTCATGGTTGTTGCTGCAAGGACGCCGATGTCAACCAGCAGTTGCACGACGACTTCGATGCGCCATGTGGTTGTCAGGCTAAAGGGAGTGTTATGCTGCACACCCCGGATCCTTGCGCAGTCTCGACCGCCCGGTCGGTCCAGGACGGAGCGCTGAGTGTGCCATACCGCCACATCGACGGATTTTGTGTCGTCTGATTAACTAGTTGTTGTTTTTATCACTCTTACAGCTAGTTTTATCAGTTTTATCACCTTTGTCATCGCTGTCACCATTGCCTACACACACACACACCTCGTCGTTGTCGTCGTCGCCACCCTATATATGTATACTAGCGCTTATAATGCTAGCTAGAATAGTCAATCTTGAGCCTTATAAGGAGTCTATCACGCGGTAGCTACATGAAGGCGTGTCAAAAGAGGCCATCTTAGAGCGACTACAAGCGTAGGTGTAGGCTCTTATAACTCGTCAAATACTTAAGAGGCGACTTGCGTAATAGGGTATCTAGGTCTACGCTCTAAAACACGACTAGCTACTAAAGGCTCGTGTAGCCTTTATGTTCTATAGCCTTTGTGTGACTAATACGACTACCCTTTGGCTTCTTTAAGTAGATAGCTTTAGCGTTAGTAGCTAGCGAACAATATAGCAGATCCGCCTTAGCCTTAGCCTTACAAAGTAGTAGATAGTAGAATAGATAGAAGCGTTTAAAGCTATAGTTTAAGAGGTGCTAGTCTATGAGTACGAGTAAGGGTACATTAAAGACTTTGGCTAGAAGTTCCTTTATAAGTATATATAGAAGTACTACAATATGTTTAATTGAGACGTTATCTATAGCATTATAAAGGAGGTTAATCTAGAGGCGTACTAGCGCCGCTACTACCGTGCCCCTACTCAACAAGGGGTACTCATAGTACTAGGGCCGAATTACGCTTAGTCTATCGATGCGTACTATAAGCTAGAGTATTAGGGCATCTAGATCTACGCTAGCATCGATATATATGCGCGCTAGATCATGTAGATCTATATTAGCATTACTAGACGAACCGTTATGTCTGTACTAGCTTAGTATCTTACGGCAATTAAGGACTATAAGATTAAGCTACTAATACTCCGTTTAGATCGGGGTGCTAAGACGACGCTCGTTACTAATACGTACTTCTAGCTATCGTAAGAAGTAGAGCCGCAAGTAGAGGGCAAGTTATAGTTTAGAGACTACTACTAGTATAGTACTAGTAAAAAGAACTAGCGGATCGAGTCTTAGTAGAGACAAATAGTAGGGCGGTCTATTAATCGCTAGCGTGATGGCTTTAAGGCGCTAGAGAAGTCTAGCGATTATAACCCCTATACGTTGGCTAATTATATTGCTTTTGCCGCTATCTACATTCTGATTCTATAGCATAAAGCGATCGAATTCACTAAGTTATAGAACCTTTACACAATCCGTAAGTAGAATAACGGCCTATACTATATGCTAGGGATACTATACATCCTATATTACTATCTACAAGAGACTAGTACTACGTAGTTTGGGGCTAGCGTTAACCCTAACGATCATCGATTAAGATAGCTATAGGAGGATCTATAAGGATTTAGTAACTACTCTTAGCTAACTCATATAGGGTAACGTACTTACTAACTCTACCTATAGATATTAATGAATACCTACCGTTATAGACGCTTAAATAGTATAAGCGTGTACTACGTAAGGAGGGCGTTCTATTAGAGGTAGTTAATAGTCGCTATAGCGGATAGGAGAGGGAGCGGCTACACTACTAGGCCTTTATTACCTTATGTAACGCTACTCGTTACTATCATAAGATCTAGGTAGAGCTTGTTAAAAGGGGTAGACCAAACCATGTAGTAGAAGAGACTAAAAGTATAGGAACCCTCTAAGGAAAATGTGTTATCTACTATAGAGCT
>Ga0058704_10000240_pt1 | contig 30319 bp, 25 predicted proteins | sample AgamicMgSfe_FD_71363 | JGI IMG/M metagenome (GOLD analysis project Ga0058704, IMG submission 71363) | Agave microbial communities from Guanajuato, Mexico - Mg.Sf.e | ecosystem: Host-associated > Plants > Phyllosphere > Phylloplane/Leaf | place: Guanajuato, Mexico | collected 2012-05-30
GGGAGGGGGAGAAGAGTCGGCTTTAGAGAGTATTGCTCTACTGTGGGTTGTTCTGGGGGTCTGGTGATGGAAGATGGGTATGGCTCTTGAAGCTGCGTGGGATTCGAGGTTTTTCTGACTGTGTGGACCAGTGCCGTCCAGCGACGTGGGAAACCAAGGTCCCGGATCCGAGTGTGCGCGCGGATAGTCAAGACGGAACTCTCCGTCTGATGTGGCAAGATGGGATCCCATCAGACGGGCTCATTCACGGCGAGGCCGCTGCTCACCGAGTCTCTCCAACAACACGAGATCTCGACCGAAAGCACCACTCTTCCGTGTATGGTACACACATCGCTTTCCTGGCTGAGCGGGAAGCCGACGAAACCACCAAGTCAATCCGCGCGCTCGGCAGCATGCGTTTCCCCAACCGATGACAGGATTGCCATCGGACATTGCAGCCACTCAGACCACAGCTAGACCGTAGATCCATCATCTATCTTCTAAGCCGATCGTGAAGAAAAGAAATGGATGTGCGTGGACGCGGCCACAGTGCGTGAATGCACAAGCCGCCTGCGAGCACGGTCACGGTCAGGGCGTCTTATATAAGACTCAAGCATGGTCGCGGTGCTGAGCTGAAGCGACGGAGGCGCTCTATGATGGGCCTTAGTGGATAGAGCGGATCGATGGCCTTGACTTGAGAAGCCGTTTAGATGCCATCATTATCTACACGATGTTGAAATGCGATCAACAGTCTTGAAGCCCACCGTATACGCCCCATCTACCCGAGGACTACATGAAGTCATCCTCAAAGTTGGCATCCCGGTCCTGATTGCTGGATACGGCCAGGTTGTCCTCCGTATGCAAGTCATCGTACATGTGCTCCTTCTGGTACCTAAGACGCTCTCTCTCCTCCGCGACTCGCGCGTCGTCCTTTTTCTACAGCATGGACCGTCAGCACGCATGGCTGGTGTTTCACAACGAGGAAAACAAACTCACCTTCTCCTGTGCCGCAATCCGATCCTTCCTCCTCACCTCCTTCTCCATCTCCGCCTTCTCCAGCCGTAGATCAGGATACTTCTCCACCTTGGTCTTGTTGAGCCGGTTGACGATGGCATTCTCCCGCTTCTCCACATACACCCGCCTGACCAACTTATTATCCTTGAACCCCACCTGACCCATCGCCATACCGCCCGTCTTCTTCAGATTGCTCCATGGCGTGTAGATGACGGTGACGTTGTCCTTCTTGTTGCCCTCGATGCTGTTGGCTTTGGTGAGCTGGGCGCAGTCGGTGAGTAGTTCCTGCGGAATGCCGTCCCAGGTCTCGTTGTCGCGCATGCGCAGGTAGATGTGGGCGGATGAAAGGTTGTCGACGTGGAACCAGACGTCTTGCGTCCAGCCGTGCGCGATCAAATCCTCATCTCTACAACGGTCAGCGTTTGGCTTGTGAGCGGGGTTCTTTTGACGGGTCGGCCTACTCTCGACTTTGTCCTTGCCAACGTAGATGAACGCCGGCGGCTCGACGATATTGCTAGTGTGGTAGTACACCATCGCGCCGAGACAGTACGAGAGGTTTGGGAAATTTCGTCAGTATCACACACAGCGTGAGGTACGTGTAATCATAAGCGGAAGGTGAAGGCTAGAAGAATACAGTACAGGAAGCTTGGACCACCACGCCCCAGGGACAGTTTCTTGTAGCCTTAAATCCGCTCTGCCTCCTCTACAAAGACTACTATCTACACAGCACCAGCACACGTCTTTCGATGCTGAAGATCAATGGCACTGGGTCTCTACTGGGCGAGTGTTTGCCTCTGCGTCTTCATTGCAGTGCTCGCAGCGGACATCATGGGTTTTTTTTCGAGAACGAACCATTTCAATGTTGAGGACAGGGTAGGCTTCCATCTCAAACCCCTGGGGACTAGAACAAATCGATGTTGATTATACTCTCTCCAGACTGTCGTGATTACCGGCGGCTCGCAAGGCATGGGAAGAGGTCTAGCGAAATTGTTGGCGCAGAGAGGCGCAAACGTGGTCATTGTGGCAAGGAACCAGCAGAAACTCGATGATGCTTTGCAGTACATATCCGTACGTAGCCCACAGATCAAAGTACTCTTCTATCGGCGATTTCTGACATGTTCCAGGCCGCGGCCAAGAATCCACAAGGCCAACGCTTCCACACCATGAGCGCAGACGTGACCCGGCCTGAGGAGAACACACGTATCATCGCCGAGGTGACGGCATGGAACGACGGCACCCCACCAGATATCGTCTGGGCCAATGCGGGCTCATCACATCCGACTTTATTCCTCGACACGGACGTGGACACCCTGCGCTCGCAGATGGACATCAACTACTGGGCCGCAGCTTATCTCGCCCACGCCACGCTTCAGGCCTGGATGAAACCTGCTACATCGGACAGAAGGGCCTCGTCCACACCGTCGAAGCCCGCACGCCACTTAATCATGACTTCGTCGACCGTATGCTTTGTCGGCGTGGCCGGGTACGCGCCTTACGCGCCCGCCAAGTCCGCGATGCGCTCGCTGGCCGATACGCTACGCTCGGAACTGAATCTGTACAACGGGTTCCGGCGTTCGAATCCAGATAGAGGACCGGAGGCAGATGTGAAGGTCCATTGCGTCGTGCCGGGGACGATCAAGAGTCCAGGCCTCGAGGACGAGGAACGGGTCAAGCACGAGGTCACTAAGGTACTGGAGAAGGGTGACCCTGCGCAGACCGAGGACGAAGTCGCTGCGGCAGCAGTCAAGGGGCTGGAGGCGGGTGGGTATCTCGTCAGTACGCAGTTACTGGGTCACGCCATGCGCGCTGGTGCTCTTGGGGGCAGTCCGAGGAACAACTGGCTCGTCGATACCTTGTTCAGCTGGGTGGTCAGTATCGCGTGGCTTTTCATCGGACCGGATATGGAGGGTAAAGTATTCGATTATGGTAAGAAGCATGATGTAAAGCTGCCTTCATGAGCTACATTCGATGCTAAAGTCTTGAGATCTCTGCGTGTTGGGCCAATCTGGGGCACGGCATATGTAGAGCATGCCGCGCATGGAAGCGTGAGCCCAGCCCATCTTAGTTGACATCGAAAGACACATCGAGGCAACGGAATCCTGAGGTCTTTGCACCATCACACACCAACAAAATGCGCGCGACTTTCGTGTGACTACCTGGGAAATGTGTGTTTCGGAAAGACGACTCTTCGTGTATGGCTCTGTTGTTAAAGTGCCCGTATGCCACTTTTGCCACATCACAATCGAAAGGCATCGTACCTCTGCGACCGTTCTTGTTGTCTCATCAAGTACCGACTTCGAGCTCAGCCGTTACTGGGTCGAGCTGGAACACTCTACGGTGAGAGGCCGACATTAACTTGTAGCAGAGCTGCGGGGGTGTCGAATGGAGATGCTCGTTGGTCGCCAGGCCTGCTACTTTGACGAGGATGTCCGTCAAGTCAATATTGGCGACATGCGCACTGCAGTGCTGGAAACTGTGCATACGGCACAAATGATACCCAAATTATATCATGCTACGTCTTTGAAGCCTTGGAAGTACCTCTTTCTGAACGCGTTAAGGTCATCTGCCTTGAACCTCGTGCCGCCGTCGTCCACGCTCAGTAGTTCGAGTCGCTCCATCTTGTACGCAGCCAGCTGCGCCTGGTCGACATCAACATCGTCAAATCGTCGATATGTCAATAACCGCCGTGACCACTTGCTGAAGTCTTGCGTACACAGACTGATGAGCTTGAGAGCGGGATGCTGTGGGATGTCGTACTCCGGTGCCACGAGAGTGGTAGGCGCATCGGCCGGTATATCTTCTTCGGGCGCAACGCCTGCGACAGGCATCCACATGCACAAACGGCCGTTTTGAGCCAGTACGTCTGCGCTGAAGTCGAGTATGTCATCCAGCATACGCAAGAAACTGTACGGCTTCTTTGGCGGCACGTAGTTCTCTTGCAGATGCGCTGGCGTGCCGTCCGCGAGGTACACGACTTGTTGCAAAGCCACTCGCGTACTGCCCAGTACCTTCAGGCCTTCGCGAACACCGTAAGGTGGATCGCAAATGATGGCGTCGAGTAACCTTTCCCGTCGGAGTGGCATGTTGGTGAGATCGGCGACGAAGCCACCAAGATACTCCGCTGAAGTACCGTACTGCGCAAAGTTGCCTTTCACGTGACGATCTTTCTTGCCGCGGATCATGCGTCCATCAAGGTCGCTACCGAAAACAGAGGCGCCAAAATGAGCACATGACAATGGAAAGGATCCAGTCCCCATGAAAGGATCATAAGCGAGCTTCCCTGGAGCAGCGAGAGCCATATTTGCGGTCACTAGAGATAGCTCGGCATCCATGGAAGTGGTCGCGATGTAGCTTCGCTTCTTTAGGTCGTACTTGGTGATCGCTTTCCGACCGCTCGTGGCGACAAAGCGGCCCAAGAAAAGCCGCGTCGGGACCTTGCCGTCAAGGTCGTAATCTTCGAAGACCTTGAACCGGTGATCTGGCTTGCTCATCCTGATCGGACCTTCGAACGCCATGTAGCCGAACGTCTCGATGATGCTCCGCTGCTCGGCCGTGCTCCGACTGCCGTGGAAACTGTCCACTTCGAAACGGAATGAAGCCGTACGGTAATCGTCCCACAGGCGCTCTGTGCGCTTTCGAACGTCGGCGTGTAAGGAGTCATACTCGGTCCCCGCTCCCCAAAGCTCATAGATACCGGTGCTCAGGATTGATCGAGACACGAGCGCTTTCGCTGATGCATCGTTGTCGGCTACGCCGTGGAATCGAATTACTGCGAACGGAGACTGCGAAACGGTAAGCCAGTGTATTATGTCAGTGGGCCATCGAGGATGGAGGGCGAGGTACACAGCAGATCACCGACCCAGACCCAGGCTACCTGAGCATGCAACTGCTCCTGACAACAACCTCGAGCTGCTTTTCGCACGAGAAGAAAAGCCATACAGGAAGTGAAACTGCTCTTCCTACCTCTCACCCTTGCATCGTACATTACCTACATCTTCTGAATAGGAGATCCACTCTATGTCCAGCCCATGAAGTGTAGCGAGCGCCTCGGTCTCTGGCTTCCGAAAGGTTTCGTGCATCTGCACGTAGCGGACCAAATATTCCATGTCTGCTCAATGTCCGCAGCATGTTCGACAGTTGAACGAAGTCGACGACGGTAGAGCAAGAGTCTTCTGGCAGAGCGAAGTCCTTCTGTCCGCTAGCACGCGTGCATGTCGATGATTGACAGGAGCAACACGACTGGAAGTCGAGGTGATTTTCGACGTCGAATTTCAATGTCCCAAGCGCGCACAGACCACCCGTTCAACATCACCTACAACAAATAGCAGAGCTTCCACAACGATGAAGGTTCCTATGATCTCTACAAAACTCTTTCATCCAATGCAACAACGTATACCACACTTCGCACCATAATCCAGACCGCTATGATACGCAAAACGCCACGCTCGCCGACAGTCTCATAAGTCACCAGCCGTCAAGTCCTCGAAGAATTCCCATGCAATCTGCTCCTTCATCTTGAGCGCCTTCTTCGAAACTCCCGCTCGACCACTTATGACCCTCCCCGGGCCCTTTCCACCTTTTGACTGCGGACCATGCTTCACCGGACTTCGATTCCCAGCGCTAGCCGACGGCTTGAGGACCTTCGAAGGGCTCGCAGCCAACACCCTCTGCGTGTTGGCGCTCGGCAGTGATTTGCTCGGGCTCGCACGGGACTTCTTGCGAGAGTCCGGTGTATTACGGGCAGCTGCCAAGGTAGCCGCCGACTGCGAGCCGAGGTCAAAAGCATGACAGCTGTCTGCATCTTTCGGCAGATCGAGCATCCACCCGCGCTCGTCTACGAGCTTTACGAACCGCGCGAGTAAGTCATTATTGACTAATGTCCGACGGCTCCCGAGCACGATCAGCTTCGAACGTGCACGCGTAAAGGCGACGTTGACTCTCCGCCAATCTTTCAGCAGATCCCCGACCACGCCCGCTTCGTTCGACCGGACCATGGAAAGGACGACGCACTCTTTATCCCGTCCCTGGAAGCGGTCGGCCGAGTCGATCTCGACCTCGCTGCCGATTCCGGCGATCTTGAAGAGCTGTCGTATCAATGCGAGCTGCGAACGATACAGGGTGATGACGCCGATATCCTTCCCAGGCACCCCGAGCTTCAGAAGGCCAAGGACGAGCTGCGCCGACAGCGTCGCCTCGATCTCGTTTGTGATATTCTTACCGGACGTAAGAGTCTCAGTCGACGCCTTGCCCATCAGATCCGTGTTGGCGAACAACACCTTACGCTCAGGTTTCCACGCCTCCGCCAGCCAGCAGCACCAACTGCGGCACTTTCCGTCGTGGTACTCACGCAGCGACGCCGTGCTGGGAATCGACAGCGTCCTCCGCGCAACCGCGTCATTCCCACACCGCAGCTGACCACTGTAGATCAGCGCGTTCGACAAGCTCATGATCTCCTCACACATGCGGTACTGCTTGCCCAACGCCACCACCGCGTCAGGGTGCTCTTCGCTCAACTGGCGGAAAAGCGACACGTCCAAGCCACCCGCCAGCGCAGCGCGGTTTTGCACCAGGGGAGGCAGCTGATAATGATCGCCCACAAGCACAAATCTGTGCGCGTGTAGCAACGGACCGAGAGATGTGGGTAGCGTGATCTGGCTCGCCTCGTCTACGATACAAACGTCGAACGCGCGGCGGTTGAACACGGCGTGGTTGGTACCCATACACGTCGTTGCCACGATTCGGCAGCCCATGTAGGCGTCCTCGATTTCTTCGATGCTCTTGCGTGGTGTAGCAGCGAGTTGGCAAAACGTCTGAACCTCCCGGTTGATCTTGGCCGGGACACCGAGGCGGAGGATGCTGTTAGGTGGTGCGATGTCACGGATCTTGAGCAGGATGTTGTCCACCGCAGTGTGTGTGAAAGACGTCAAAAGAATGGTCTTGTCGTCAGCTAGCAGCGCTCGGATTATGTGAGCTATCGTAGTGGTCTTGCCTGTGCCGGGCATACCGAGAATGAGCGCGTAGTCTTGCGCGCTCAGTACCTTGCTGACGGCAGCCTTCTGGTCCTCGTTCATCTCTCCGAGCTGTGACGGAGGCACGCAGGGTGGGTTGAACGAAGTAGCGAACGCTGGCTTCGAGCCGGCAATGACTTGATTGCGCAATTTGGTGTCAATGGGATGCGACGACATCAGCGTGACGAGATTGTTGCGCACGAGCGCCAGGCCATTCGAGAACTCGTCTTTGTCCAGCCGGTAGAGTTGGGCCGCAGTACCCCCATCCGACAGCTTCTTCCCATCGTCGTCTACCGTCATCATGCCGCGGAAGCTCTGATCGCGTACTTCGTCAAAACCGGCGAGCTTCAGCCTGGCGTCCCCGAGCCTTCGGTCAACGGCGACAGTAATCTCTCGCTTCGTAACGCCAAGCACATAGCCGTTCGCGAGCGCCCACTGGCCATGCTCAGAAGACACGACCACCGGCTCACCCACCGTCAGCTGACTTCCTTCCGCGAATGACCCGACTGACCCAGCAGAGTCGGCGCGTCTGAAGATATAAACAAAGCGGTTGATCTTCCCACCGCTGCCCTCGATGCCATCGACAACATCTTGTACTGCGGCGGTAGCAGCGGGTGTAACGTCTTGGTCGATGATTAGGTTCCCAAAGCACCGACCCATAGCTTCACGCTCGGCTGACGACATGGTCCACAGCTCTTTACGGAACCGACTCAGCTCGCTCTCTTCAAACGTGAGCAGCTTGTCCCATTGAACGAACCATCGCTTTAGCCTGTCCGCTCCGCCTCTGTCCTTCGCGGAAAGAGTGAGATGTCCCAAAGCTTCTTGCCACACAAGCCCGTGGTGCTTCTTCCCGTCGTCAATCATTCCAGCAGACTCAGCCGTACCTCCTTCGACAAGTGCATGGTAGGAGAAACAAGACTGCTGTGCGTAGCATTTCCCGCACTTGAACGGATTCTTCAACATGGCGGGTAGACCGGATTCTTCAATCTCGTGCGTCGCCTGCAAGGACGCAGACTCGCCCGACTCGTCCTCCTTCCGTGGGTATCTCGCTCGCTGGATGTAAGCGGCGAGGCGATTGCGCTGTTGCACCATCTGCCGAATCTCGTTCGTGGGTGGTGCGATGCGCGACATGGTTGAGCTTTCGAGATAGTAGAGGATGCCGGCCTCGACCGCGACATCATACCTATCCGAAAGTAACAAAGCGTAGAGCGCCGTCTGCGCTCGATGGGCTGGGGACTGCGTCGTGCGTCCGGTTTTCACTTCAAAAGGCGCGATTAGCTTCTTTGCCGACTCCTTGGGATGATCGACCAATGTCGACTGTACAGTAGCGTCGACGTTGCCTTTGAGCCCATACGTCGGCGACCAGATGTGCTCTTCGATGGCGATGAGCTTGCTGACACTCATCCGCACCTTCCCGCCCTGCTTATCATCCACCATTGAAGCATCGGAAGGCTCCGCGGTGACAAATACATTGGCCCACGCAGCAAGCTCGCCCATTTTCGCCGTGATCTCTTCCACCGCAAGCACGACGTCTACCATCCCAAGCTCCCACAGACCTTCCACGTGGGTCTGGACGGTCTTCTCCACCAGCTCGCCGAGGAACGCAGCATCCCAGCGATTGGCAGACAATGCTTGCTGGAAGATCTCATGTAGGATCTTGCCGTACACCATAGGCTTGCTCGTCTCGCCAGTCGCTTTGATGCGGTCCTGCAGCACAGCTTTTCGGATGCAGTCGAACGAGTCGGCGACGGTGGTGGCCGAAAGCATGTGGTCAGGGTGCACAATGAGCAGTGCGCTGCTCTCGTCGTCCGTGATTATTATCTGACCCATGGGACTGGACAATGGCGCCTGGTCATTGGATGAACGTTTCAATGCAGCCACATGGACGATGTTGCCGACCGAGACGGAGGTCATGGTCCACGAGTCACGAAGTGTGATAGCTGTGGTTTGCGAAGTGCGCTCGGCGTCCGCGAGCAGCAGTTTCTCTGGGCAACGTCGTCCTCTGGCGTTAGCATACTCGCCTTCGACAACCTGCTTGATTACGAAGCGCTGCAACTGATTGCTGAGATGTCCCAAGGTGCGATGTTCGGATGAGGTGGGAGTATTGGTAGTTTTACGGCAAGCTTGCGAACTCCGTGGGCTTCGCTTGCGTGGTGATATCTATATACACATGAGCTATTTACTTCGTCTATGGGCGGCGTTAGACGACGAATTACTTGCCCTCAGTGCTTGCGTAGCGGTAATCTCAGCCTGCGCGAGCGAAGCTTCATCGATCTCATCATCCCCGAAATCATCATCATCCGAGCTACCAGCTACTATGCCCAGGCTGGTCGTAGCCTGCGCCAGGAGATTCGGATCACCATACTCTGCTTCATCATCGTCCTGCACGATCGGCTGCTGTTGCGGTGGGTTCGGGTGTTGAGGTGTTTCGTGTAGCGGTCTTTGGTTCACAGGCACTTGCGAAACTAACTCGTCGAGATCCTCCACAGAGAAATCGAATGCGTCGCCGAATTCGTCCAGATCTTCGGTTACGACGGGTAGGGGTGCAGCTACTGGTTGCTTCGTCGGATACTGCCGGCCAGTGCCACTTGAGCTTCTGCTGATCGCCGGACGCTTATAACCCGGTAAAGGGGCTTTGCTCTGCAGGTGCAGCGGTGCGGAGATCACAGAGTCGGTCGAGTTGGTCTGCCGCTCCGGTACGTGCCTGATGGGAGAGGCGGGCAAAGCCAAAGCGGACTTCGCGCCTAGAGGCTTCACGGCTGGGGCAGGGTGTATCCTCAGTTGGGCATGTCTCATTGCTGGCTCCTGCCGATGGGCTTGCATTGGACTCGCTGTTGGTATGTGGCTGGACTTGTCCATCCCCACCTCGGGCAACGGACTTGAACTTGACGGTCCCTCCACAAGTTCAGCAGGCTTCGAAGTCGACTGCGCCAGCCTCTGCGATGTCAGAGATTCTTGGATCTTCTCAACCATCGCGGCCACCTTGCTTTTGCCACCCGGTTCCGACTCTTGACCGTCTTGCCATAGACTCGTTCTCGGCTTGTTGCTGGTCTTCCGACGCTTACTCTTGCTGCTCGGCCAATCGTTGCCAGTACTTGCCCACCTTCGCAGGCCCCCGCTTTTCCCCGGAGTTTCGAGGGGACGTGGTGATGCCTGGAAGATGAGGTGATTGAAGTCTGGAAGCTTCCCAACATCACTGCTGTCTTTGTTCGATGCGTAGCGTTGCCATAGAACTGCAGCCGGATCTGCCTCAGGTGTCTTGTTTTCCGTCTGCGCGCCATTACCAGTGAAGAATGCCGACACCTCTGGTCGTTGTGACGATGTCGTTGGACACGATGGCGAGGAGCTACGAGCTCTTTTCCGCCTGGTTCGGTTCGGTGTCAAGAGGGTGGAAGAGCTGTTGGGTATCCATCCGACATACTCTTCGGGTGACTGCTCTTCCGGCTCCGGTCTTCTGGCATTTTCGTCAATATTGCCGATGAGCTCCTCAAGCGGCAGCCGCATCCCAGGAGTGCTCGGAAAGGTGTTGGCGTGTGGCAACTGGGGCGGCGTCTTGCTTGCCTCGCTCGAAGCTAGCTGTGGAGTGGGCGCGGTTTTGTTCACCTGTTGTGGTGCAGATGAAATCGCCTCTGGCATGTTTGAAGAAACATCGGCTTCTCGGCGTATGGCTCTATGCGCCTTCTCTACACTCTTGCCCTCGTGCTCTGCACCCCGGTCATGTGCTTCGACCGGCTCCTGAGGCGCGCCTGGGATGAACTGAAACGCCTTCAACTTTGACTTCGCCTGAGATGTCGCGGGAATGGGAGGCCTCGTTGGCGCGACGTTCACGCTCGTCTCGCTCAGCGGCGCTCGGTCCTGGTATTGACGGTTCCATTGTGTGGGCCGAGGCTGGCAGACATGGTCAGGACTCAGATGGTTGTATGCAGCGAAGACGTGACGCGTGGAGCGGGCTTACTTTGCTGCTGTGGTCCTGATCGAAGAAGCTTCTCGTACGCGTCGACATGCTCTGATGGACGGATCGATCTCGCCGGATGGGGAACAGAATACGGTCAGCTGACCATCACTACTGCAGAGCAATGTGGGAATGATGTTAAAGATGTTGAAGTGGTAGTGATCTCAATGCGGATGTAGATGGAAATGTTTGCGGGGAGACAGACGCGTTAAATCACGCTAGTCGGAAGAGCGGGTAGAACGCGGTGCACGTGACATTGGAAGAAATCACATCTACTTACACTGACACTGCTGTACAAAACACCATTTCTATCGTTGGCGCCTCGCCTTGCCTCGATGCTGGACTGAATATTGCAACATGACGCCAACGTGTTCTTCACAATCGAAGCTGTGCGCGTCGTTGCCGTGAGGTCGCGTCACATGGCAGTATCATCACAGGCAAACCTTGACCCCGAAGATCATACCATACGTACTTTAAACTTACATGTCAGCAGCAATGCCGCAGTGCGTGTCAACATGTCTGATCCACGAGGGCATACCGACTCACCAAGGGAAACATGTTGCAGGACGTTGAGGTGGGTGGCGAATGTGAACGTCGGTACATTACTCGTGGACCCCAATCCGGCCCGCCAGAGCTCCCTTACTCAGCAGTGCTATGCCCGAGCGTCACCACGATGAGCTTCAAGCCATGTTTACCTTGAACTCTGATGACTCCCTGCTATCCCTGATAATGTTCCTCGTCTGGTATCTCTCGCTTGTGGCGAGTTCATCACCCATCGATCAGACGAACGACCCCCAAGGTGCTGGTGGATACCATGATCATAGCACTGTCACCGCCATCCTATATCAGCCCCTGAGTGTTGGGGTCAGGACTCCACCGAATCACTGGCATTGGCTACGTGATCCCGAAGAGCCTGCGCCCCGTTGTATACGAGCGCCACGGCATATTCGCACGCATCCACGACGACGTCGAGTGAACGTCCGCCCATCGTTCCGAGCTGCAGTGTCGTGATCGTGCTCCACCAGGGACTAGCTCACGTCCCGTCAGCAGATGAACTGTTGTGGCCCTCTGACGAAAGTGTACGCGCCACGGGGAGCGCTCACTTTATCGGTGCGCGGTTCGCATCACCATTATTGGCAAGGATACGGGCTTTTCGGTGGCTGAAGCTTCAGGGAACGACTGCAGGTGCCGTGAAGGGCCACCGATGACCACTGGAAGCGTACGGTATAATTACTGACTGCGATGACCGATGGAAATCGCCGGCTGTATGAAGTGGACGCGGAACCAAGCCGGCTACACATCGCGGGCAGCGCGTCGATGACATTGTGAAGATAGAAGAGAGGACAGAGGAGGTTATCGCGCCAGGCCACAGCGACTACTTCGTCGGAATCCTCCACCGCCTCCTCTTAGTGACTCGAGTGTTGAGCCGCATCGAAACCGATAGCTCAGGGGTCAACATTCTGGGAAGGACGAGTAGACGACTGTGACTTGACACTGCTTGCATGTATAATCTGAGCTAAACAACCGGCTCTTTGTTTCCTTTACGAGACAGATCATTATTCCGCGATACTCATTTCCATCCCATCAAAAACACATAAACTGTTCACATACTCAACCCAATCAGGCCATTCCAGCCACCAGCTGCGACAACCGCTCACTCCCAGTCACCTTCGCCGCGTCCTCCACATACTCGCGAGTGGTCGCGAACGGCTTGGCGGTGACGTTGGGGATGAATTTCCCGACCAGCCGCTCGAGCACCACGTCCTCCTTACCGAAGTGGTCCAGCAGGAAGTCGCGATACGTCTCGATGCCTCCGTGAAGGTAGCTGGAGTGGAACGGTACGTTGACGCCCGACAGGGGGATCGTGGCCTTGCCGCGCTGCAGGTCGATGGGTACGGTCAGGCTGTTCATGCCGGGCAAGTGCCGAGTGATGGCATTCTCCAGCGCCTCGGATGCGGACAATGCGGACTGCGCGGGCGTGCCGATGCTGTCGCATACCATGCCGAGGAGCCAGAGGGCTCGCAACTGTAGATCGTTAGCAATACAACGGGCCCCGGATGATTAGGTGGAGGGGTGACTCACGTGGCCGGCGCAGACGTACTGCTGCTCGGCGATGTTGAAGTTGACAATCTCGAGGAGTAAGCCAGTCTTGACACTAATGCGCTGCACAGTTTCTTGCAGGCTACTCTCGTTGAATCCTGAGATGCCGCCATTAGCTGTTCGGTTCCATCAAACAACGAGATTGGGCTCGATTTACCTTTGCGAATCCTACCAGGGTCAACAGCCATCATCGAGAACTCCGTCCTTCCTTCGGCGTCTCTGCTCATCTGGTTCTGCATCATCAGACCACGGTAGAACGTCAGGCCCATCAGCCCTTCCAAGCTCATGAACTCGGCACAGGCGTGAAGAGCGGTGTATTCTCCGAGCGAGTGGCCAGCGTAGAGCGCCTCCTGCTGAATCAAACCACGAGCCTTGAGTCCGGCCATCTCGGCGGCCTCCATCAGACAGATGGCCGGTTGCGCGAACTGCGTCGAAAAGAGCAAGCCGCGCGGTTCCTCGAAAGTAACATACTCGGATGTTGGGGTCACGCCCTCGGCAACCGTGACCATGACCGTTTTGCCGTCCACCGTTGCCTTACGAGTGAGCGCAAGGTAGTTCTGCCGTATCTTCCGACCCTTCGCTGTGCCGAAATGGACGGTCAGCTTCTTCGGGTTGTTGAGGACGATGTCAAGCAACGAGAACCCGTAAAGCTCAAACAAGTACCGGTCACCGCGGTCCCAGACCCCTTTGATGGCCGTGTCGGAGTGGTAGCTTCCCATCCCCATGTTCTTCTCTTGGCTGCCCTGTCCAGTAAAGAGGTACGCCGTCGGAAGCTGTTCGACCTCTGCTTCTGCCTTCATCACCGTGGTGCCGGTTTCATTGTTGAAGACCTCGACGTTCAGACACATACACCCAGACACCATCGCACGATGCTCGACGGCGATCCGGAGCACGTCGCCACCCCGGACGGGTTCTTCGAACGAAGTATACCAGCGTCGGAAGCGTGCGTGGCTGGTGCCGCCTGATCGCTGCTCGATGGCGTTTCGCACAACTGCAGAGGTGTACATTCCGTGAATGATTGGCGACGACAGGCCCGCGAACCCGGCAAAAACTGCATTCACGTGGATCGGGTTGTGGTCGGTTGACAGGTTCGAGTACTCTGCACCCAGATCGCGAACTTGGATCAGTAGAGGCCCGTTGTCTTCCCAGCCAGGTAGCTCCAATGGTTGTGGTGCACGACGCGCTGAACCATGTCGGTCCAGGAAGTCGAGAACAGGATTACCTGTGCTAGCATCACGGGAGAAGTGGACATCTCCAATCGGTGTGGCAGTACCTTTGCAGGTGATGTCTGAGACTGTTCCAGTGACCTCTAATTGGGCCGAGTCCACTCGGCCTCTCGAGATGGAGCGAGTCTGAAACAGCAAGATTTTGCCAGCCAGGTTCAGGCTATCAGATGACGGCCTGAACCAACCTCGACTGAGCAGCAAGGCCTTGAGCTTCGGCGAGTCCACCGTCAATGTCCTTTCGGCGTCCTCCGACTCACGGAAACTGCGATCCTGGTCGGAGAATTGACCCTTGATGAAGAACTCTGAGATGACTTTCATGACAATGTTTCCTGCACTGCAGACCGAGGCGGTAATCTCAACCAGCTTTCCTTTCGCTTGTACCGCCAGAGCAGTGATGCGTGAGGTAGTTTCCAGTGTGTCGCCAACGCTTAAAGAAGCCACTCCGGGCGTAAGCTCAAATCTGTTGGAGCGATGCAGTAAACGAGAGATGTCACCTCCAAGATCCTCAATCAGTAGAGGTTGAGTGAGGGCCTTCCAGGCGACAACCATGCCCAAATCGAGCGGAACCGAGCCGGTCCTGACGTGCGAGGTTGCCGGGTGCCCACTAGCCTTGGACATCAAAGCCTCGAATTGGTCGAGCAGCGCTCGCGACAAAGTCGTAGTACCGCCATTGAAGGTCGAATGGATACTGTCGGTCTTCAGAGACTCTGGTACGATGCCCCAAAGGGAGGCGTACAGCGCGGCAATTCTCCTATCATTGTTGTCCGATGCATCTCGGAGCATGCATTGCCCGTTCTGTTTCTGCACGCAGAGTTTCAGCTGAATCCTGGACTTGTGCGTTTTAGAACGCTGCTGGCTCTCGAGGGTAAAGTAGATGAGCGAGTCACTGCTGCACACAAGAGACCAGGTGGCGTAGACTTGACCGCGGCTACCAACTTTGCAGGTGAGCACTAGACTCTCAAGCAAGCCACTCGTTTGATGATATGTCGCTGTGAGTTTGTCTCCTTTGCCAGGCCGGAAAGATGAGAGAATGCGGTTGGGCTTCCTGTTCTTGCCGTCCGAGATGTATGGAGAAGTGAAGCACGCGTGAAGCCAATGGTCTTTGCCCACGCCTAGAGCTTCCAGGAGTCGCAGGATCTCGCACTGCTGAATGGGTTGTTTGACGGCACAATGGACTTCGAGTCCTTCCGGCGTGGACTCAGCGAAAGAGTCGATGAAGCGCAATTGCGACAACGATGTCTCGAGCGAGTGTACAGACGGCGCAGTAACTTCTTGTCCTGCAGGGGACTCGTAGGGTGTTTGAGATTTGAGCGACTCGACCAAGTCGTTCTCGATCGTATTGAGGATGTCTGCAGCAGACTCCTCGACAGACGTCGAGTACTTCGCGGCAACGGGACCGTGGATCACACACACCCGCTGGGCGTCTTGACCGGGCACAGCCTCAAGCTTCTCCATCTGCCACAATGAGTCCTTCTTGAACCAGGTTTCGAAGGTTTCGTCTAGTCTTGGTATGAAGTTCACTGGCTTTTGGCCACGACGTTTACACAGACCGATGAAGAAAGCAACATCGTCTTGGTAAAGGTGTTCCAGGGTTGCCTCGGGTAGCGCCTTGTACAGCTCGTTCAATAGTTGCTTGGGGTTTGGCGAGTCCTCGAACGATAAGTGATCATCAACATTGAATCGTTCGATGGTCCTCTTCACAAAGTCAAGGAACAAAGTCTTATAGGAGCTGTGAACCCACTCTTTCTGCTGATCCATGTACATGAGCTCGACAACGCGCTGTAAGCACTCTGCGTAGGTCATGTCTTCGATCTCGACGGCTTGTCCAGATGTGCTCATGGCAAACCACGGTTTGGCGTAGTCTTTGTTCAAGCGGCCGATGATCTCACTACGACGTTTCTGTAGCAGGGCAAGACGTTTCGCGGTGTCCTTCACATTGAAGATCGTCCTGTCCATGTCGTCCCAGAGCAGCACTGCCCGGTTCGCAATCTTGTGAATCGGCTCGCCCATTTCTGATTTCACGGTAATCACACCGCCAGCAGCTGCCCCGTACGTGCGGTACCATTGAGCGTCCGTGACACCGGATGTGTCAACAATAAGCTGCTTAACTGCAAGCGAAGTGTGTGCTTCTTTGGCGACCATCATCCGACTGCCGAGGAGTACGCCATCGAACGGCATTCGTGCGAAGCCAACGGTCTCAGACCATTGCCCGGTCAAGTATGGCAGCATACCCTGGGCATCGCCGAACCCACTTCCGACCGTCAGGATCACATTGTCGCATTTCCGGATGGACGCATACATTTTCAAGATCGGAGTATGCAGGTCTTCGTACGAGTGATGGCCTCCAGCTCTGCCTCCTGTCCATTGAAGCATAACAGGGAAGGTCGGATGAGCTTGTGCGATATCGAGAACTTGTCGGATGGAGTCCACCGACGAAGGCTTGAAAGATATGTGTTTGAGGCCGAGGGTCTCAATGTACTCGCGCGCGACACTTGGCGAAGGCACACCAGCGCCGATGGTGAGTCCTTCGATCGGCAAGCCTTCCGCTCGAAGTCGTCGTATCAACGGAATCTGCCACGCCATGGCTCTCGGCGCAACATAGATCAGGTTGCAGGTGATGCTACAGGCTGCAGGTATGGAACTAGCAAGTTGACGCAAAGCTGTTTCCATGTCTTTTGCTTGAGCATATCCGCCACCAGCGAGCTCGATGTGGTACCCGGCGTTGATGACGCTGGCTACGAAGTCTTGGGGCACAGTCGTCGGTGTCATGCCGGCAACCATGACAGGTGGCACACCCAACGTCTTACTCATGCGGGTCACGATGTGCGTACGACCGGACTCATCTTTTCGCAGTCGTGGACCATACAAGTTGGCCCAGTTGGAAGGCGCAGACAGCGACGTTTTCGCAAAGATCTCTTCCTTGCCCCCAATCAGTTCCGAGGCCCTGGATGACTCAGAAGCCAGTATGATGCGGACACCAGACCCGTTGATGTGGTCACGGAGCAAAATGCTCGTCTTTCCAGGCCCAAAATCCAGGACGTGAGTTATGTGCTCATGGACGCATGCCTCCTGCCAGTTGACTGGCTCACTCATGATCATGCGAATGAGAGATTGGACGACATCATCGCGAGGGCCTTTCGTGAGATCGCGCCCAGTGTAGGTGTGGTATACAGGTGTGGTCAGGTCGAGGCCGGCGAACAGATCGGGCTGTATGCGCTCAGCGAGCCTTTGCGCGGCCTCGTCGAGATGAGGTGAATGGAAGGCAGCAGATATTGGCAACTCCGTGCAGCTGATGACCTTCCGGCGCTGCGGAAATGGGATTTTGACCTGGTCCAAACCCATTGGAGCGCCACGTTCTTCGAGGATCACGCGAAGTCCACTCAAAGTCTTGGCCGGTCCGGAGAGCGTCATGATGTCTTCCGAGTTGTGGAGCGCGAGGTAGGCTCTTTCGCTTTCGCCCAGGAGAGTGTTGCACTCGTCGAGGATGCGTTGCAGCTCGTCATGCTTGAAGCCACGTACACTCAACATACAGGAGGCGTAGTTCAGGCTGCCGTCTTCGTGGCGCTGCGACGAAGAAGACCATATGGCGCCAGGGCTGCCCAGATGGCTTTCCAGGCCGATCCACAGCAGCAGAGTCATGGCATCTCCAACTGCCTGGTAGAAGGTTTCCCAGTCACTTGACGCAGCGACCACGACTGCATTGACGATACCTTGCGAATGGCCCGTTGCCCCAGCCAAAGCGCTGCGCATCTGTCCGGGATGCATATTGAGCGCTTGGCATGTCAGGCAGTAATGGGCGAGGCTGAGTAGACCGTTGATCGGTAAGCTGATGGGTGCCGTCGCGATAGAGACTGCGCTTGGCGCCGTTTCCGGGTGTTTGATCCATCGAAGAAGGTCGAATCCATGCGTGGACCATTCGTACGCAGCTTCAGGAGCCTCGGAAGCTTGTTTCAATGCGGACGACGCGACTGTTATCAGCCTGCGTAGCTGCAGCTGATTGGCTTGGTATGTGGTGTACAGCTCTTGTAGGCAGGTGGGGTTATGAGTTCCTTGTCCGCCGAAGACGGCAAGGATTGATGCATCGCCATGCTGAGCGGCTTCCAGAAGCGCGGAGCCTGCTGGTCTGCCTGCGGTGCCCATGGTGATGTGCTTAGACTCTCTGGCGATGAATGTAGACACTTGGGTAGCAACTCAACACTGCGGAATCCAGAGGACTTGCGAGTACGTGTGAGCACTGGGGTCGACAGCAGAAACGAAAGTATATTGTGCAATCGGGGCTAGGAGATGGCATGAGAAGAAGAAGCGCAAGCTTGCCTCTGTAGACGGTCACTGCTCGCCGTGATGATAGTTGTTCTGCTTACTCTGATGGATGAAAAACCTATATGACCGTGTCTACAGCATCAAGATCTGACGAAGACGTGGTTGAAGTGAGGGTCCTATACCGTCTTCGCGGATGACGAGAGCTCTAGAACGGAAGACGCCTGGTAGAGAACCGAAGACATTGGGCAATGCGAGAGCTCCGTAGAAGGCCGTGATGAAGGCGTTGTCGAGGGCCTCGCTTGCGTGCGGCTAGACTGTGCCCTGAGCCATCAAACTGCTATACTATCGATCACATAAGCCAATGACCAGCGGACCGATGAGGGAACGCAAGCGCTCCCCCTTGGTCAAACCGCTCGATCTGCCGTCGTTCCACCGACGCTGCTGCAAACATGTTGCCCAGAGCGATCATGCAGGGACGTGGAGACGTATAGCAGCGCCGCAGACAGGCTGATGGTGAACCCTGGGTGCTGGAGGCTGATAGCGAGCCGTGAAAGCTTCGATTCAACGCCTCCAAGGTGTCTCGATTGGGCGCTTGCCTTCTTCCTATCGTGTCATTGCACCAGCCTTCGCCCGAGTACTTCCATCTGCCGGGACCCTGCCTCGCATTCGGGGCACCAGAAGAACGACTCGATTCCTGGTTGAAACTCTGGGTCGTACATATCTAAGTCTCTCCTGAGGAAGGATGTTGGAGTAAGATCTTCTGCGCTCTCGCCGCCAAAGCCATCGCAGGAAAACCTCTGGGATCTTCGTGACCGAGTCAGAAGTCACTGCGGCGGCAATCGAATCCAACGACATGGAAGCCGCGCCGGCCAACAACACCCGCGACCTCACCTTGTGCGCGTCAGAGTCGTCCGGTTTCACGGAGCGCGACATTGCATACTATCTTTTGGTGGAGCTGTTGGCGTAAGACTGACACCACCTGTCTGCGAGACTTCGCAATCCGCTGACTGTCCACAGGCATCAGTTCGCATTCCCAGTACGATGGTTAGTCGGGCTTCTTCACGCGCACGCGATGCAGGCAAGAAACTAACTGCGTATGCAGGATCGAGACGCAAGATGTGCTGCTGTCGAAAGACAGACAGCTTGCTCGCTTTGTCGAGCTTGGGCCAGGAGCAATCCTCACCAATATGGCCCGCAAAACGCAAAAGGCGAAGTATCAGACTCTCGATAAGTTGCTGAGTCTACGGCGAAATTTCCTCTTCTGTGCTTCCGACTCGACCTCCATTCGGTACCAGTACGAGCAGAAGAGCGCGTCAGAAGATGTTGCACCCGAAGATGACACGCCCGCGCCACCGCCACGACAAGCCAAACGTAGATCAGTCGTCGACCTCATGCAACACGTCAAATCGACGGAACCTCCTGCTGCCGTTGCGGCGTCAAGTATTGCCGATGTCCCTGTGCCAGCAATACAGATGATATTGGCTCTGGTGGCTTTCAAGATGAGGAAGCCCCTGGATAAGATTCCAACGAGTCAAAGCCTGAAAGATCTTTCTGGCGGTGAGTCCAGCACGATCAATGCCCAGCCTTCCATTCTGACCAGTCTACAGGAAAGTCAACGTTGCAGAATGAGCTCATGGGCGACATTAACAACCAGTTCAGCTCTACACCTGATGGCGCGGAGGATATGCCTTTGGCAGCGCTTGCCGAAACCCTCGAACCGACCAACACGGGTCAACCAAGTCTTGCCTTTTCAGAGACCATTGGCCGTTGGATATCGTCAATCTTGCCAAGCAAGTGTAATCTCAATACACTCCGTGATTACCTCAAGCAGAACTGGGGCCTCGGACCTTCCCGACAGACGTCCGTCATCTTGTTTGCACTCACGCAAACGATCGCTGACGGCGCCGGTCGTCTACCGTCCTCAAACGCCGCAAAATCACTTTTCGATGCGGCAGCCTCCAAGTACGCAGAGTTCTGCGGGTTGACTCTCCAGAAAGCGTCAGCGGCGTCCGCGCAGGCCGCGGCTGGCCCCGTCGTCGACAAGGAGACCTTGGACAAGATCACGCGGGATCAGCGTATGCTTGCCGCAATGCAGTATCAGGCGCTTAGCCGCTACCTAGGCCTCGAAGGTGGCGACGAGGCCAAGCTTGCGGAGCTCGAAGTCCTGCATGAGACGCAGTTGGATCGACTCGGTTTGTGGACGTCTGAGTGTGGCGCCGACTTCGAGGCAGGTATCAAACCTCGCTTCAACGCAAAGCATTTAAGACACTACAACTTCGCTTGGAGCCAGGCAAGAATCGACATATGCACCCTCTACCACGACATCGTGATGCAAAAGGTCTTGATGGAGTCGGGGTCCTTGGACACGTTACGATCGGATCACCTCTGGCAGATTGCTAACCGCTCTGGCCCACGTACACTCGACCTAGTCAACAAGTTGGCAGCTTCTGCGGCGGGTCGCGCCACTTCGCCAGGCTTTGCGGCGGTCGGCAACACCTTGGCTGGTCTGATTCGCAACAGCCTTGTACAGCTCGGCCCTAAAGCCAGGTTTGCGTTCCAATGCTCAAGCCCCAAGACGACTGTGCGACCCGATGGATCCATGGTGTACGAGGAGGTTCCCCGTCTGCTCGGCGGCTCTACAGTCTCGTATGCTGACGCTCTTCGCCAAATCGGCCATGCCGCTCTGAAGACACAAGTTGATGGCCAGTGGTCAACCAACGATGGTTTGACGAGAAAGATGTTCGACATCATGTCACAAGCGCAGAGCAGTGGGCTTACGTTCAGTGGCAAGACTGTGCTGGTGCTTGGAGCGGGAGCTGGCTCCATTGGCGCAGAGCTGGTCAAGAACCTCCTGGCTGGTGGTGCCACTGTGATAGCCACCACGAGTCGTCATATCTCTGCGGCACAGGACTTGTATCGCCAAATGTACCGCGATTTTGGGGCTCGAGGATCCGAAATGTTCGTCTTGCCGTTCAACCAGGCCAGTATCAAAGACTGCCAGGACCTCATCGCTCACATATACTCGGACTCCGGACTCGGAAGGCAGATCGATGTCGTCATACCTTTTGCGGCGATGCCTGAAGGCGGTGCAGAGATTGACCAGCTGGGATCAAAGTCAGAGCTGGCGCACCGGTTGATGCTGACCAACGTCTTGCGGTTGATTGGAAACGTGATTCAAGAGAAGACGAAACGCAATATTCACTTCCGGCCCACGCAAGTTCTTCTGCCTCTCTCGCCAAACCACGGCTCCTTTGGAGGCGACGGCCTGTACTCCGAATCAAAGCTTGGGCTTGAGAGTCTGCTGAACCGCTTCCATTCGGAGTCGTGGAAGGACATGGTGTCGATTTGTGGTGTCTCAATTGGCTGGACGAGAGGCACTGGACTCATGGAGTCCAATGACCAGCTCGCAGAGGCCGTGGAGTCCCATGGAGTCCTGACGTTCACGCAACAAGAGATGGCGTTGAACATCCTATCTTTGGTGCGTCCAGAGATTGCTCACTTTTGCGAGGACGAAGCGCTTCTAGCAGACTTTGGAGGGGGTTTGGGAAGATTGCAGAACCTGAAAGCAGTCATCAACGAGGCTCGCAGCAACATCCGTGAGAAGCAACAATGCAATACGGCCATCGCTGAGGAGGATGCTCGCGAGCGTGCTATGACAAGCGCATCCGCCAAAGCACCTCCGTCGGTCAGCGCGATCTCGACCAAACGTCGTTGCACCAAGCTGGACCTTGACTTCCCTACCCTACCCGATTTCGAGAATGACCTGAAGCACCTCCATCAAGATCTAAACGGAATGGTTGATTTGAGCAGCACCGTGGTCATCGTCGGATTCTCCGAACTTGGGCCTTGGGGAAATGCCAGAACAAGGTGGCAGATGGAAAGTCAACGAAAGCTTGCACAATCTGGATACATCGAGATGGCCTGGATGATGGGTCTCATTAAGCATTTCGACGGCGAGCACAAGTCTGGCGGCCATTATGTTGGCTGGGTCGACGCTCAGAGTAGCGAAGCCGTAGCAGATGATGAAGTCGCCGGGAAGTACAGCACACACATCATCGAGCACTCGGGCATCCGCCTAATCCAGCCCGAAGCAGCGGGCGGGTATGACCCGCAAAAGCGGGAGTTTCTGCAAGAGATTGCAGTCGAAGACGACCTTCCGGAGTTTGATGCAACGCCTGCCACTGCCGAGGCCCTCAAAAAGAAGCACGGTGAAAGCATCGTTGTTCGCAGGAGTGCTGACTCCGAGACCGTCCGTGTGCAGGTCAAAGCTGGTGCTCGTATCATGATGCCTAAACTCGTGCCGCTCGCTGCAAGTACCGTGGCAGGTTTGCTCCCAACTGGCTGGTCGTCTGCCCGATACGGCATACCCGACGATATCATTCAGCAGGTCGACAGTGTCACGCTTTACACACTCTGCTGTGTGGCTGAAGCGTTCCTCAGCGCCGGCATTGACCAACCGCAGGAAATCTTCAAATACCTACACCTTTCGGAAATGGGAAACTTCATCGGGAGCGCCCTTGGCCCAACGAACAAGAGCAAGGAGATGTTCCACGACATCCGCATGAACAAGCAGGTGCAAGGCGACATCTACGCTGAAATGAATACCAACGTGCCCAACGCATGGGTAAACATGCTGTTGCTAGGAGCCAACGGACCGATCAAGACACCGGTCGGAGCTTGCGCTAGCGGTCTAGAATCGCTTGACATCGGCGTCGAATCGATCTTGTCGGGAAAGACTAGCATGTGTCTGGTTGGGGCTGTCGACAACTTCCAGGAGGACGAATCCCATGCGTTCTCTACAGTCAAGGCGACAGTTGACGCAGCCAAGCAATTTGCCGAAGGGCGCCAGCCCAGCGAGTTCTCCCGTCCCACCGCTGAGACCCGCGCTGGATTCCTCGAATCAGCAGGCTGTGGTATACAGCTGGTCTGCAACGCGGAATTGGCGTTGCGGATGGGTCTTCCCATCTACGCCGTCGTCGCGGGCTCAACCATGGCTGCCGATAAGATCAGCCGGTCAGTGCCAGCACCGGGCCAAGGCCTGCTTACGTTTGCGAGAGAGTCACATGGAGCAGCCGAGTCGCCGCTGCTTGACATCAAATTCAGGAAGGAGAAAATGCAGAAGGCGATCTCGCGGGCAGTCCATCCTGACGGCAGCGATTCCGATGACGACGTATCAAGATCCGACTCTTTGGCGTCGAGCCCGCCCAGCTCTGTCTCTGATGGTACTTGGGCTCGTAGTAGCTCGGCTGGTAGTTATGCTGTCATCTCCAAAGACGGAATGAGGTATCGTGAGTCAACGGATTCCGGCATGCCGAGCCCCACCACATCTTCTGCTCTCGGTACTGAAGTTCAGAACATCCGTCGCCAATGGGGCAACGACTTCCGCAAGCAAGACCTCGGCATATCACCGATGCGAGCATCACTGGCCGTATTCGGTCTGACGGTCGACGACATCGGCGCTGTATCTCTGCACGGAACTTCCACAAAGGCGAATGACACCAACGAGCCTGACACAGTCAACCAGCAGATGATACACCTGGGACGTACAGGGGCCCCACTCCTCGCAATATGCCAGAAGAACGTGACTGGTCATCCCAAAGGTCCAGCCGCCTCGTGGATGCTCAATGGTTGCATTCAAGCAATGCACTCTCGACTCGTACCTGGCAATCCAAACTGCGACAATATCGACGTGGCCCTCGAACGCTTCGAACATCTCGTTTTCCCCACCGAGTCCATCCACGTTCAGGACATCAAAGCCTTCCTCCTGAACTCCTTCGGATTTGGACAGAAGGGTGCGCAAATGATAGGCGTGAACCCCCGCTACCTATTCGCGACACTGGACGTCGACGCCTTCACCGAATACGAGCGGAGGTGCACCAAACGGACGCGCATTGCCAATCGTGCCTTTGCCAAGGCGATGACGTCGAACACCGTCGTCAAGGTGCAGTCCAACCCACCGTACGAGAAAGAGGAGATGTCCAGAGTCTTGCTCGACCCCTTTTCAAGACTTAGTGCCGACACGGACATGCAGAGAATGCGATACAACCCAGCTTGTGGCCATGGTGACATGGCCCTACAAGCTCCGATGCCGCTCGTCTCACGAGACAGTGTGCACGAGAACAGACTAGACCCAGCGCCTGCGTTCCAAAGAGACGACCTGACTAATACCACGTCCGAGACTCATCGAGCCATGGCCACGTTGATCAAGTCCATGCCCGAGGGATCATCCATCGGCTCGATCGGTGTCGACATCGAGTCTCTTTCTAAATTCGACTCGGACAAGAACCCACTGTTCCTCGAGCGGAACTTCACCCAGGCGGAACTGGACGCCGCAAGACGCTCGAGCGATGCCCACGGCACGTACGTCAGCCGCTGGTGTGCTAAAGAGGCCGTGTTCAAGAGCTTGGCCGCGAAATCCAAGGGAGCGGGTGCACCGTTGAAAGACATCGAGATTTGGAATGACGAGAAGAATGCGCCGAAAGTCAAGGTTGGTCTCGCTCGAACCATCTGTGAACTGCTACTGTAGTTGATCGTACTGACTTGTCCGCGTAGTTACATGGCGATGCTTTGCGCTCTGCAACGGACGCGGGTATCTTGGATGTGCTGCTCAGCATCTCCTACGGAGACGACAACGCCATCGCTGTCGCCATTTCGCAGCGTTGAGAGCGCACCATGGCGCTGTCGGCTACCCGGGGGGAAGTCGTGTCCTATCTTGTTTGTCTTGTCAAGCGCGACTGATTACGCTGTTCGGAATGGGAGATACATATGGGTAATGCCGACGCGACAGCTGGGCTGGGGACGTTTTCTATCATTCTATCGTGTTGACGCGGAACGCTTTCTTCGTACATCTCCTACGTATACAGATGTCTTACTACATACTCACCACATCCATCCATGCTCCATACTTACTGGACAGGTACCTCGGCAAGTTACCACATAGCACAAAATCAATTTTCCGCCGCAAATGATGTAAAACAAAGGTATTCAGTCGGATCCATATTTAACCCAATCTCGGTCACACGCCACAGCCAGGATACTGCTCTTCTTCGAGGACTGGCTGCTAGGTATTCAAAAGGTACCGCGGGAGGATGTATCTTGTCAGCCATGGACAAGGCATTGATGATCGAGGCTGCTTCAAAGTCTGCTCACGGGTATACTACGATTCGATACAAAGTAGCCTCTGTCCTTCTTTTAAACTGACCCGCCGAATCGACTCATATCCTGCCAGAGCGCTTCGAGAGAACCAACAAAGGACAATCGTCACCCTGAGACCTCCGCCAACCCCCGAACGCAACCGTTCCCTCTCCATCAGCACACAAAGGAAGTAGCACCGGATTGGGAGACACCCATCAACAATCCATCCAACGAACGCCCACAACACAGCATCGAGCACTCCACCACCCCCATCACCGCCGCCCCTTCCGACCTCCCACACACCTCTGAGCCCTCAACCCTCCCGTTTCCGTCAGTGGCGCCGCCGCATGGCACTGCGCGCAATCCGCGTCCATCTTCACCGTGGCCCAGATGTCTCCTGCGCCGCAGGGGCGTTGGACGAGGGCGGCGGAAGGGCAGAAGGCGGCGAAGACGGTTTTCGTGTGGCCGCAGGGGTGCGTGTGGGCGTAGTACTTGCACATGGTTTTGATGTCGCTCGACGATGTGTGGAGAAAGGATCTTGGTTGGAGTTTCACTTGAGGGTGGTTGGGTATGGTATGTTGTGTCCTGGCGCGCTTGGCTGTCAATACGGCGGTTGTTGGGCTATAGAAGCGTGGTGACTCACGGCTGAGGTTCTTTCAACAGTTGGTTTCTTAGGTACTTGAGAGGCGAGAGCGCTGAGGAGGCGGTTCCTGGCTCGTGAGTCCAGAAAGTGGTGGGTGACACCATGTCTTCATATACCTCCAGTCCGAAGTCGAAGCTCCGCGTGCGTTCGCCTTCGCGAGTACGATGTCTGCATGATGTGCTCGCAACTCAAAACACTCACGAGGGTATGACAAGGCGTGGCCATCTGTCATCAAGGCAAAAGAAGTCTCGAAGTCTCACCTGTGCAAATAACACCGCAAGGAGAGAAGCAAGCGCAAAGCTTCCAATGCCCTCTGGGTCACGATTGACCAATGATAAGGTCAAAGGGCATGACAAAAAGCTCTTTGAGGGACGCAAGGACTTGCTTATACGTTGAGTTGTATACCAGCAAACTGCTTTGATCAAGTGCCAGACTGCCGAGCATCCGGGACCAGATGTCGCGTCGCGGAGCGTGCAACGTCGACATGATCGAAGGTTATGATGTATGTTGTCAGCCGAGCATCAGGGTACCTGCATATTTGTCGTCGACAGGCGGAGTGATACCGGCCATTTGGGTAGGAGTTATGGATTGACAATGTTGCATCTCCACTGTGCTTCCAGCGAGCGAGCAAACAACTCTCTCTCTCCGGGCATATGGCAATGAAGCAAACATGTCGTACTCACGCCAGCGTTGGTCGCCTTGCCGTGGCCCGTAGCTGACAGTTGAGATTTCACACACCGCTTGAGGGTGTCGAATATCCGACGGGAATATCAGTATCGTTCAAGGGCAAAAGAGTGGCCTCCAGCAACCTCTGCGTGAGACCAGTAGTAAGGTATCGCAGTATTCACAACACCACGTGATTGTAGTGCCGTGGGAATCACGTGACAGAGCGACAGCATGCCCCAACCTGGGCATTCATCAACCAGCCTCACCGCTCTCTTTGTTGTAAGCCGTAGCTGATTGACATTTCCCCCTTGCAAAAAGTATACTGTATGCGAGCCGCGGCAACAAAAAGCCATGTACCGGATTCCTCTAGCTCATGGAGTAGTGGTCCTAGGAGTATGTGATTGATGATGCGATAGCACGCACACATGACAATCGCAGGGACAGCTCCGCGCGTCGTTGGTGGTTGTATGGACAGCAGTCGGGCGGCCACGCAGGAGGCGAGCCGAGATGCGCTGTCGTGGCTGGCGGCCGCTGGCCTACAGTACACCCCTACCCAAACGGCTCAGAGTGAGCTGGAAGCAGCGACAACTGTCACCCCGTCGTCCGTGATGGCTTCTCGTCCAGCTTTCGGGCGAACGAGCGCTACCGAACAACCGCGGGGAGGACAGGAAAAACACTGATGAGGATGAGAGCGGTGAGGTTGGACCATATTGAAGAGGTCCAAGCGTTTCGCGTTGCACTTGTGAACAACAACATCGACTTCTTCTTCTTCTTCCACCTCGATCAAGCCAAGGCGAAGGTACATCGCCTGGCGTCGTCGACGAGATGTACGCTTCTATATCCAGGTCAGATGTCGGCTATGCTGATGATGATGATATGCTCGATGAGCCGGAGATGCTGACGATGCAATATGCGCTATGCAGGTTGCATGCTGTCAAAACGTCGAAATGGAACACGTAGCACACGCCCAATGGGCCTGTTCATGCAGCACCACTGCATCTACCCGTCTCCTACATTGCACTACACATCCCTACCTCTCCCTTTCGTCTTCTCCGTCATTTTCTCCTTCTTCTTCTTTCTTCTGGCATCAACCTCCGGTCTTGATCTGGACAGTGAGTGCTCATTGGCGTTGTTGGCGTTGGCGTCTTCTGCACCGCGAAAACCATTCAAAGTCCTTTCTTCGAGGGCCACTGACAGACACCTTATCGACTCACCGTGTCACGAGCATTGAATCCCTGCGAAGGCGAGCGCAACACCGCCAGGACCGTGCGCAAAGATCTGTGCAAGAGACGATCCGGGAAACAAACGGCTCAATCTGGGTATAGCGACCGCGATATCCCACCGGGCCACCGCACCCAGCCAGAAGACTGTCGCAGGAACAGTACAAGTAATCGCAAACGTCTTCAATCACTTGCAAACGTCATTGACAGTACAACTGTATTACGCCTGGCCCAAGCTGCCGGCAGTCGCAGGCTGCTATACCGCCACCAGCATTCATTGGTTCAAAGCAAGCCCCATCAAGCGAATGACATCTCGCTGGCGGCCTAGCCTAAGAAATTTCCTTTCGTAGTACGTTCGAAAGGTACGTTCATATCATGCATGCTGAGGCGCCCTTCGCACAGCCGGGTCAGCTAATGGCATACGGAAAGCGACGTAGCCGTGTCAGTGCCGAGCCCGTCAACAGTCGTTCCGGCGGATTTCTGACCGGTCACCAGTCGACGGTGGTTGATGGTCGTTCCATCCGGGTACGCATAATCGCATTGGCTTTCCGTACGGTCCAATCTCCGTCGAGACAATCTTCCGTCCTCGCCGACTGGCCCAGCCTCTCGTCCAGGCCACCACATAGACCAGGAAGAAAGAACCAGCACGGCAGCCTGCATTTGGCTTGCCTCACGGGACTGAATATCGTTCTATCCAGTCTTAGATATCTTGTGACCATCAATTCCTTCAATCGCCCACTCCCTGGGCCAGAGAAAAGGATTGTTTTGTCGCCGTTAGACATTTCTCTCCGAACCTGCTCCTGGGCCTTACGGATTGCAGACCACGTTGATGGATCTTCCAGCGAGGAGCAACAGGACGGCAGAGGAGCAAGTCAACGTCACCGTCAGCTTGATGTACGGGATGCAAACGCTGAACACGATCGTACTGGCCGCTTGCGCTCCGACGGTATAGCTGACGACTGTCGATGGCAGTGTCGCAGATCGAAGAAAAGATCTTGGGGCGGCTTGCCAGACAGACAGGGCCATCGAACCCTGTACTGTCAGCCTCGCTGTATCAGGTCCTCGGTCTGTCGATACTGTTGTCTCGCAGGCTGTTCAGGGCACGCAAGCTGCGCAAGCTCGACACGACAAGAGACACGAAATCATTGCAACTCTACCATCACATCATCTGGCTGGCACGGGAAGGCTTGTCGATCACGGAGGTCTACATCCTGCCGTACTGTCAAGATGGCGAACAAGGACCGGAGTGTCGCGTCATGGCCGCGAAGCTACGCGCCTCGCTCTACCACGTCTTCTGCCTGTTTCACAACCACCCACCCGTGAGCTCCATCAGCCCGCGATCACGCGAGTCCGACTCGAGCACATCGGGCGCGCGGAGACGGAGAGGCAACGCTCGACTCGAACCAACGCGGACCTCCCCGGGCGGATCACCCAGGAACGGAAAAGGAGGCGCAGGTCATGCGCGGCGAGCGGCCAAATCCGGACTACGCGATCCCATCCCGTCCATCACCTCGGAAACATCATACATCACCAACCCGTACGCGGGCCCAGCCCAGACGCCTCCACCGGCAGGCGCTCCGCCGCCGATCCCGACAGAAGCACGACGGACACCGACCCGACCTCCCGGTCTCGACCCCATCAACATATCCCCCACCCAAGCGGCAGCGTCTTTCCTCCTGCCGCCGTTGAACTTCGTGCCCATGGCCCGGGAGCACTTCGAGACCGCCCAGCACCTCGCGAGCACCCTCTTACCACCGGCCCACGCGCTCCGTCTCTCCGTCGCCCTCGAGCACGCCGCGTTCCTGTGGGACTGCGAGAAAGAGCACGAGCGTGCCTTGCGGCTGGCGAAGAGAACGATCCGAGAAGTATACTCGTCCACGGAAGGGCTGGACGACGAAGAATTTGCCGACGCGTCCGCGCTCGTGAAAGCGCTCGGCGGGGTCGTCAAGCGTGGCTCCAACGACTCGATGCGACAGCCCAAAAGTCGCGAACAAGTCCAGAACAACACCAGTACTGAGCCTCCCGCACCGAAACCCTCCGCACCCAACCAGAAACCACCACCCCAAATCGACCGTACGATCGCCGGCAGTCCCCGCACCCGCAACCCAGCCCTCCAC
>Ga0058704_10000242_pt1 | contig 30184 bp, 29 predicted proteins | sample AgamicMgSfe_FD_71363 | JGI IMG/M metagenome (GOLD analysis project Ga0058704, IMG submission 71363) | Agave microbial communities from Guanajuato, Mexico - Mg.Sf.e | ecosystem: Host-associated > Plants > Phyllosphere > Phylloplane/Leaf | place: Guanajuato, Mexico | collected 2012-05-30
TCCCCTTTCCCCTCACATTCCCCCGGCCGCCCCTCGTTTCCCTTCTCGCCCTCTTGGCAGCCTCCTTGGCCCTCGCCTCCGCCTCGACCTTCTTCCGCTCAAGCTCCTCTTTCTCCGCTTCAGCGCGGGCAGCCTGCGATCGTCGAGCAGCGAACTTGGGCGCGACGACGGGTCTGGCGCCGCCGCGACCACGACCTCGTCCGGTGCCTACGCCTCGCAAGGAGGCTGATGGGGAGCCAATGGAGGGTCGATTGAGAGAGTCCAGCCGTTGAACGGATGGTGTGCGGGAGAGGGTTGCGGGGGTAGGTGATGGTGCCTGAGTGGTCACGTTGGGAGCTGCCTCTGGATCGGTGGATGTGGGTGTAGGTGCTGGAGGTTCAGAGGGTCGTTCGGCGCCGGCTGTGGTTGACCCTTCCATGTTGGTATCGTCATACTCTCTGTTTGCTGGTTGTGCCTCTGGATTGTCGCCCTGCACGTCCTCACCCGCGGCAGAAGGTTTGGACGCCTCGGCGGGCTTCCTGACTGGCGCTCGCTTGGGGGCTTTCGGCGGCATTTTCGGTGTGGAATGTGGTTCGGTGCGTGTTATCGTTCGTTCATGAGTTCATGATCATTTCCTGCGCACCCCGTCTATCTCGTGCCGTCCTTTGTGGTTGCAAAGTATCATCATGCACACAAGTTTGTAACGTGATGTCGAAAGCTTCACTGGTCGAGCTCAAAAATCCTCGATAAGCAGCGGGAACACCCCGCTATACGCTCTTATCAGCACGTGACAGTCGAGCCAAGCGATGGGAGACATACAGACGACGATAAGCTCTTCACTGTTCCTCTATATATAAACCCTTCGACTTGAGAATTCCCATCAAGAGCCATCCTGACAAAAAACATCTCAGTTCACAAGGTCCATTCTCCCGCTTTCATCCACCACTGTTTTCCTGTCCAGGATTTCCTCCACTTTCTCCGTAACTCCCATCTTCCCACCCGTCTTGTCGTTGAAGAACTTCAGCACGCCCTCCCTCGTTCTGTGGTCCTTGACGGCAGCCAAAACATCGCCCTCGGTCGGCAGCCCGATCCAGCCGTGCGGGTAACTAGAGTAATTCGCGCCCGAAGTGGAATTCAGAAGCTGCAGATCCGACGGCTCGGATGGGTAGAAGGAGGCGACGTCCAGGTCAGACACCTCCTCCAGCGAAACGGGGCTCCAGTGAGGCGTGCGCTTCGGCTTGTCGATCAACAGCGCGGAGACACCCTCGATGAAGTCCGGATGCTCCATGAACCGACTCGCGATCTGGTATTCGTTCCTGAACGTCTCGCCGATCGTCCATTTAAAGCCTTGGGCGAACTGGTGCATAGTGACTTTGACGCTGGTTGGGCTGCGCGAGAGGATGGTCTTGCGAGTTTTGCTGGCCCAGTCCATGACGGCTTGGCTTATGCGGCCCTCTGCGTTTTCTGCAAGGCCCTGCAGCGCTAGTAGAACTTGTTCGATGGTGTTCGCGGGTTGGAAGGCGTAGTCGATCGCGGTACGGGTATGACCGCCAAGGACCGAGGACCTTGGGTGCGAGGTGTTTGGGATGCCGGTGCAGAATTCCTCAATGGTGCTGTTGATTATACTGAGGCGATGTTGCATGTTGTCATAGTCTCGGAACTGAAGTTCGGCGAGACGTGCTTCGAGGTCTGGAAGGGACGAGGAGTGTAGGTAGTGAGTCGCAACGCCCGCCCAGAAGGCGTCCGGTCCTTTGAGCTGTTCAGAGGTTAAAGCGAGATATTTGCCGACCTCACCGTCTAGACGGGGAAGAAAGAATGAAGCGCCGACATCCGGGAAGAAGCCGATAGTTGTTTCAGGCATGGCGAACACGGTGTTCTCGGTTGCGATCCGGAAGGGCGCATGTAACGATAACCCTACCCCGCCCCCCATGGTGATGCCGTCGATGAAGGCGACGTATGGCTTGGTGTACGTCGCGATCATATGATCGAGCTTGTATTCCAGCGCAAAGTAGTCCTTGCTCTCCTGTTGGCCTTGCTTGCCCTCCTTGTTCCTCAAAGCCAAATGCGCAACATCACCACCTGCACAGAACGCTCTCCCCTCGCCCTTGATCACTATCACGTTGGCCATCTGGGACTTGCTCCATTCCTGCAAGCGGGGGATGATTTTCCGCGCCATGCTGCCGTTGAGCGAGTTGAGCTTCTTGGGCCGGTTGAGGGTGATGGTCCGTACTCCATACTGTGAGCCGAAAAGCACGTCGTTCGGCTCGTCGCCAGGTAGTTCTCTGATCTCGGTCGAGGAAGCAAACTATGGTGGCTGATGTCAGTCAGCGAACGGGTTGCTGTTGATGGTCGGGCTAAAGGCAGACGTACGGATCTAGATCCGGCATGGGACATTGCCGGGCAGAGGATCTTGGCCCGGAGAGGCATTTTTGTTGTTGGTGAATGGTGCGATGCGACAGCGAAGCGTCTGCAACACTTCTGGAGGAGCATTGGGGAGGATGTGCTTGTGATGGGCAAGGTGCTGTGGTTTCTGGACGTCTCTCAGAGAGCTTGTGCTGTCATTGGAGAAGCTGCGCGGACCTCGGTAGACTATATTCTTACTGAATGAAGGCGGCGACGGTGAGGTGTGCGTTGCCTTGCGTGCAGCAGTGACAGGACGACGACAATGAGCGAAACGTTCGTGGATAGCGAGCAGACTGGTCGACGTTCGTGTGATCGCAAGACATGATCAAATGTCACGTGATATTTTGGAACCTTCCCAAAGGGGTTTCTTCTCCGCAAACACTCGCATCTGATAGAGTGACGGGTATTGTATGCGCGAGCACAGACCACTTCATACACATTTTGTAGGTCGGCCGCCATCGCATTGCACACGACCTCAATTTGTCCTTCCATCTCACCTCCTCCGTCCCTCCCTTCTCATCCCCGGTGCGCCTCGGCCGTGTACAACCCGGGATCATGTCTTTCGCGCGAACCCTCCTCTCCACCGCCCGCGCCTTGCGTGCACCGGCGAGCAGTACTCCCTTGCAGCAGGCTTTCACCCCGAGAGGCCAAGCACAGTACGTGAGGAGCTACGCCACCATCTTCCAGCGAAACAAGCCGCACGTCAACATCGGCACCATCGGACACGTCGATCATGGCAAGACCACCCTCACAGCCGCCATCACCAAGCGACAGGCCGAGAAAGGGTACGCTTCTTTCCTCGACTATGGCTCCATCGACAAGGCGCCCGAGGAACGCAAGCGCGGCATCACCATCTCCACTGCACACATTGAGTACCAAACCGACAGCCGCCACTACGCCCACGTCGACTGCCCTGGTCACGCCGACTACATCAAAAACATGATCACCGGCGCCGCTTCCATGGACGGCGCCATCATCGTTGTCGCCGCCAGTGACGGGCAGATGCCGCAGACGCGAGAGCATCTTCTGCTTGCTCGACAAGTAGGCGTCCAGCGCATCGTCGTGTTCGTCAACAAAGTCGACGCTGTCGAAGACCCGGAGATGTTGGAGCTCGTAGAGATGGAGATGCGCGAGCTTCTCTCCACCTACGGTTTCGAAGGCGATGAGACGCCCATCATCCTCGGCTCCGCTCTCTGTGCCCTCGATGGCCGTCAACCCGATATTGGCACCGAGAAGATCGACGCCTTGCTCGAAGCCGTCGACACCTGGATCCCGACCCCGGAGCGCGACCTCGACAAACCTTTCCTCATGTCCGTCGAGGATGTATTCTCTATTCCTGGCCGTGGCACCGTCGCCTCCGGCCGTGTCGAGCGCGGCGTTCTGCGCAAGGACTCCGAGGTCGAGCTCGTCGGCAAGAACGTTGCCCCAATCAAGACCAAGGTCACCGACATTGAGACATTCAAGAAATCCTGCGACGAGTCGCGCGCCGGCGACAACTCCGGTCTCTTGCTGCGCGGCGTGAAGCGCGATGAAGTGCTACGCGGAATGGTCATCTCCGCTCCCGGAAAGAGCAAGGCGCACAAGAAATTCCTATCGTCCATGTATGTGCTCACGAAAGAGGAGGGAGGCAGACATACCGGTTTCCACAACAACTACAAGCCTCAGATCTTCATCCGAACAGCCGACGAGGCCGCTAGCCTCACATGGCCAGAGGGAAGCGAGGCGGCGACCGAGGGCAAGATGGTGAGCCCGGGTGACAACGTGGAGATGGTGTGTGAGATCAACAAGCCGTTGGCGCTGGAGCAAGGGCAGCGGTTCAACATCCGTGAAGGCGGACGGACGGTCGCGACTGGACTGATCACGAGGTTGATGGACTAGAGGGACGAACTATCTGAGACACGATCCCCGTTCTCGGGCCCGCCGAGACTTAGCGTGCGCAGCTGTGGCCGCAGTCGAGCCTCGGGTGGCGGGTGCAAGATCAACGGAATCCGTAGGAGTGAAGGGTGAGAGAGGGAGAAAGAACTGTAAGATGTGGGAAAACCCCCCCTTGGTACGTTTGAGCTGCGAACGGATCCCCGGGCTTCGTGGAGGGCACTGTATATGAGCTGTACTTTATTTCCACTCCCGTCGAAGGAACGCGGAACTGTAGAAATGGAGATCTGAGGATGAAGGAAGGGTGGGCGGGAAATTGCATAGCCTGGCGTTTCCTTCCTGCTTCGTGGCGTTGACTTGCAGCTACATTCTTGCTTTCTTAGTATCGAATTAAAGCTCCTCTCTTCACATGTGTTGCTGCTCTGTTCTGGTCTATCGCACCTCGCGGGTGATGGACCGAGAGCTTTATTGTGTGGGCGGTGGCTTACCGCCCAGTATGTGACTTGAGGCGTCGAATCTACATGGCAGCCTCATACCACATACATGTACTGATTTCTACACACACCTACGTAGGCGAGACTTGCATAGATGTTGGTGCTACAGTACTAGTCAGAAAGTTCTTGGTCAGGGCCATCTTGAAGTTACGCGCCGGTTGACGGAGCCATATGTTATTCCCACAGCAATCGCGATGGAGTGTACGAGCATAGCCGGCGAATGCATCGTTCAAGACTCGGACAGTAACGGTAATTTGAAGGGGTTGCGATGTCGACGTCGGATGAAAGTGAAGTGAAGTGAGGTGGTTGAGGCTGGAGATAAGATTGTTGCCCCCCGCGACCGGCTTCTCAAACGGCTGTTGTGGGCCTGGTGGCTCCTGCTGTACCGACAGACCAAACGGCTTCGCTGCCTTCCCCTGCGGCGATCCGCGCACAGAGCAACATCACGCACTAAGGCCTATCCCGAACATGCGCCGACGTCGCCGTTCATGTACCTCCACCTTCGCTTGCGATCGCAACAGTCTCTCTCCGACTTGTGCGACGACTTCGACCATATCATTATTCGGGAGCGCTTGACGCCGAACGCCATGGCGCTTCATCATCATCATCAGCGGGCATTGACTACGCCGGACTTACATAACTATCACTCGACGGCCAGCGCGCCGAGCATGAGGAGCAAAGAGCCGATGGAAATGGCGCGACCCTTCACGCCGCCGGACGCGGACGGCGGGAACGTGAAGGTGGTGGTGAGGGTACGGAAGTTCATCAGGAGAGGTAGGCTTTAATGAGGTAGGGGCGGGGCTCAGATGTGCTGACGCTGCGACAGAGTTGGATAAGCGGTCGCCTTGTCTGATCGAGATGAACCCGAACACCAACGAGACCATCATCCATCCACCCGAGTTGACGGCGGAAGAGGCCCAAAAGTCACGCAAGCAGCACGACGAGAAGAGCTTCACTTTCGACAAGTCCTTCTGGTCGCACAACGAGAAGGATGCCCACTATGCCGAACAGCGCGACGTCTACGCCTCGTTCGGGGAAGAGTTCTTGGACCACAACTTCGACGGTTACCACACTTGCATCTTCGCCTACGGGCAGACGGGATCGGGCAAGTCGTACACGATGATGGGCACGCTCGACCAACCCGGCCTGATCCCCCGCACCTGTCGTGGGCTGTTCGAGAGGATCGAAGCGGAGCAGAGCAGCAGTATAACGTACAACGTCCACGTCTCCTTCTTCGAGATCTACAACGAACACGTCAAGGACCTTCTCTCTCCGCAGACCAATCCACCGACATACCTCAAGATTCGCGAGAGCAAGAGTGACGGAGTTTACGTGCAGAATCTGGTCGACGAGCCGGTCAAGTGTTACGAGGACATTGAGCGGTTGATGAAGATGGGAGATATGAATCGGACGACCGCCAGCACCAAGATGAACGATACGTCCTCCCGCTCGCATGCCGTCTTCACCCTTACTCTCAAGCAAATCCAGCACGACATTGCCTCGGACAGCACGATCGAGCGCTTGGCACGCATGCGGCTGGTCGACCTTGCCGGCTCCGAACGTGCTAATCGCACCGAAGCCACGGGCCAACGGCTGCGCGAAGGAGGCAACATCAACCAATCCCTCACCACGCTCGGCCGTGTGATCGCCGCCCTGTCCGACCCGCGGCGTCAACGAGCCTCCCGTCTGACCGGCATGCAAAACCAAGCCAAGCGTCGCGCAGAAGTGGTCCCCTACCGCGACTCGGTCCTCACCTGGCTGCTCAAAGACAGCCTGGGCGGCAACTCGAAAACGGCCATGGTCGCCTGCATCTCGCCGACCGACTACGACGAAACCCTCTCCACCCTACGCTACGCCGACCAAGCCAAGCGCATCCGCACCAAGGCCCACATCAACCAAGACGCCGTCTCCGCCGCCGAGCGCGACGCCAAGATCATGGAGATGCAGGAGACGATCAAGTCCCTGCAACTCTCCGTCAACGCCGCCACGACGCGCAAGCGCGACGAGGCGGACCGCGCGCGCGACGAGCTGGAGGATTACCAGCGGCAGGTGACGAAGATGCAGCGGGCGATGGAGGAGAGCCGCGCGGTGTCGGACGTCAAGATCCGCGCGTTGACGCTCGAGGTCGAGGAGTTGCGGCCACACAACGTCGCGCTGCAGCTGGAGATCGAGGCGCTGCGCCGGCACTTGTCGCTTGCGGTCGGCGAGTTGAAGAATCCCATCGTTCTGCCGCCGGAGCTTGCTGGTGGAGACGACGAGGCTGACGAAGAGGAGGATGAGGATTACGATAGTGGCATGGGCGACGAACATGATTCTCCTCTCGGTGAAGCGGAGGGGTTCGAGCATGAGGCCTGGCAGGCCGATGTGGACGAGCTGATGAAGGATCTGGGCTTGTTCAAGCGCAAGGTCATGGGTGACAAGGAGCGGTTCCCGCATCCTCCCGTCGTGAGCGAGGTGGATGTGAGTTGAGATGTCGGTTTTGTTCTCGGTGACGGAGTTCTGTTTGTGTATACCCGTGTTTTCGGCGCTCGTGGATGGTTGGAGGGGCGGGGAGAGCTGGGATGTTTCGTGCGTTCGAGCGACGATGGAGTCAATTCAGTTACTGTATCAAGGTTTTCGCTGATAGACGGTGTTATATACCTTGCGGGTAACGAGCAAATACGAAAGAATAACCCATCAGTCTTCTTTCTTTGGTCTCTTCTTTTCTTTTGCCCTCGTCCCTCACCTCTGATTTTGGGTCCTGCGCAACAGTCCTCAGGTTGATCATACTACGTGCCCCGAGTCTCTGTGAGAGACCTTCCGTGGTTGATGCTGGCGGACACACATGGCTGCCACAGGTCATCCGCGAGCGCGCCTTTGCTCGATGGGGTGGAAGTTCTAAATGCGCTTTACCCTGTCGGTGACACATCTGCGGGGGGGGGATACGACGGGTATAACAGCCGTCTCCTCAAGGTTACGAAACAGTTCAAAGCGGTTACGCATCGCATGCACTGCACTTTGCAGGCCGAGCTTCCCAGGTTTGTGAGATCAGGCGTTTGGTTTACTCGAAGTATTGCTGTCCTTTCATGATTTCATCCATCTACCTATACCATTGAGCACTTCTCACCTTGGTACACATTGCCTAAGTAGGAAGGACCGTGGGATCGTAAAGTAATACGCCGACGTCCATCGTCATTGGGCTGACCTCAGGATGGTATGGCATACTTTTGAAGCTTCATCACGAGGCGAAGCATTGTAAAAGACTTTACTGAACCTTTGTCTAGCCAGCAGAGAAACGCAAGCTGCACGTCGGGCTCTGCGGTGGAGGGCTCGGAGGGCTCGCGGCATCGATTGCCATCGCGCGCGCAGGATGCCAAGTCACCGTTCTGGAAGCCGCCTCGCAGCTCGGCGAGATTGGTGCCGGCATCCAGATGACGCCCAATGTCTCCCGTTTGCTCATCAAATGGTGAGTGGCGTTGATCTCACAGCTCGTCTTGACGCTTTAGACTGCAATATGAGGAGAGGCTGAGAAGCTCGTTTTCACGGCGGCAGGGGTGTGGCCGACATCATTGGCGATGATCTCGTCCAATGCAAGGAGATCAACATCCGCCGTAGCGACGGCAAGATTGTTAGGAGGACAGAGCTGGTGCCCAAGACCGTACGGGAATTTGGCTTTCCTTGGTGGGTTGTAAGTCTCAGTCCGATTTCCGATGCAATGCTCGAAGACCTTTCTGCCACGAGGCGTTCCGTTAACGCATCGTCTATTATACTTCCAGGTCCATCGACATCACCTACACCAAGGTTTGGCGGAAGGCGCGCGAAGGCACGGCGTCGAGTTGGTGACGGGCGCCCGAGTGGTCAAGATCGATGGCGGCGAGTCTCCTGTGAAGTTGAGGACGGAGACGGGCGCGGAGTATGAGTTTGACCTGCTGATCGGAAGCGATGGACTAAAGTCGATCGTGAGGAAGACATTGTTCCCTGAAGTCAAGCCCAGAGCGCCGACGAACAACGCCGCATACCGCGCCGTCCTCCCATACGAAGAGGTCTACCGTAAGGTTTCAGAAGCGCGCGTCTTCGGCAACGCGATCGACGTGTGGCAAATGGAGAAAGGCTACGTGATCATGTATCCGATTTCCGGCGGGCGCGAATGGAACGCCGTGCTCTCGCACTTCCGAGATGACCGTGTTGAGGACGTCGAAGAGGAGGTAAACATGCAGGAGCTGCGGGACTATTACAAGGATATGGACCCGAGGGTGACCAAGATTCTTGACCTTATCCCTACCTCCAAACGCTGGCCATTGCTGATCACGGGACCGTTGGGATCGTGGTCCAATCCGCAGAAGAATGTGGTGTTGATGGGCGACAGCGCCCACAGCATGGTCAACCATCTGGTAAGTCCAACGCGGGGCTTCGTACAACTCCCACTTATAATCGGGTGGGCTTGCTGACCATACAACTGGCAGGCACAAGGAGGGTAAGTGTCTGAAGAGCATCATAGTCTACCGCATCTTACTTCACGCCACTACGGAGGAGTTGGTCCTGGATGAAGGACGCGCAAAGCCAGTCTTGGCATGGCATCCGTCGCGCAGTGGACCAATTCCCTCGTAGATGTCTTCGAAGTTGAGACTACCCCGGTGTAGGAAATGCTCTAATTTATGTGCTAACTTCTCGGTAGTAAGTGTTGTAACCGCGTGTCCAGTCGCGCAAAACTGAGATGCTCACGTTTCGACTAGCAGCGACTTCCATGGAGGATGGAGCGTTTCTAGGTCGAGTCCTCGCGGAAGTTGTCCATGGCGTCTTGACGCTGCCAGAAGCGATCGGGATCTATGAACGGACGCGCATGCCTCGCGCGTGGATCAAGCAGCAGGCCTCGTTCGTCGAGGGAAGCGTGTACATGGCCGAGAGCGAGCCTCGCGGGCGCGCCAGGGATGACAGCTCGGCGGCGTCAGTAGCACAGACTGCTGCCGAGGCAGAGATCAGCAATCTCCAGACTAAACCCAGGGTAACCGGGCCAGACGCCAATGCCCGTTCATGGGACCTTTGGGGCGCGCCAGAGACGGTTCAGTCGATCTTCTCGTATGACCCGGAAGGCGACGCGGACAACGCCGTTCTGACCTATTTGCAAGAGAAAACACCCTGGGACAGGACGACCGGCGTCAGCGAAGGTCTCGAAAGGAAGTGGACCGGCTGGTACATGCCGGAAGGTAATGTCGGGAGGATAGCTGCCAGTAGAGGCTCTAAGCTGTAGTATTGGGTCATCTCGTCATAACTTCGTTTTTCTTTCTCGTGCCCGTCGTTCCTGTAAACCGTGTACACATCGGGGTCAGCGAGCACTCCCAAAGCAGGACTGCCACTCATCATCTCACGTACCCAAGTCCACGCATCACCAGTAAAGCGTTCTTTGTGCCACTTCTGGTACACGACGTCCGCCTCGTCGCTCGTCTGAGCCTTAAGCATGTGACTGTACACCTCGAGCTGCTCCATAAACCCGGGATTAGGTTGACAAATGGGCCTCCCTTCACAGACCTGCTGCAAAGCTCGCTGTGGCGAAAGTCTCCCCTCGCACATCAAATAAGCACACACGATCGTCGCCGACCTCGACTTTCCCATCGCACAATGCACAAACACCCTCCCACCACCAGCCAACGTACCCGCGATGAACCGATTCGTCGTCTCGAAATGCCGTAACAAATCCTCGTTCGGGTCGTCGTCGACTTGGATCCTCAGCGTCGTATATTGCGGATACTGCCCGATGTCGTAGTCGAGGACGGAGAGGATATGCGTGATTTTGGCTCGCGCGAAGAGGTCCGGTTGCGAGACGAGGGCGTGCAGGCCGCCGATGTACAGGCCTCCGGCTCGTGGGACCTCGTCGATCCAGCCCATGTTGCGGTAGGCGTCGGTCAGGTGGGCGAATTCCCAGAATCGCGCCGGCGGCATCTACGTCGATTGGGGCGAGCGGTACGTTTAGTCCGTTAGAAGTCTTCGGAACAGATACCATCTACGACCTGCTATGTCCAGTATGCAGGTATTGAGGTATACAGGTGTTGATGGATGTCGTTGGTGGCAAGTTGCGTTACATATATTTACCTCGGTTCACTTCGGGACATCTTTCGATACAGTAATGTATGTACACGGATTTAATACGACGGGAGTTATCGTGCATGGTATATGATTATGTACGAACGATACCTGTATCAAGTGAACGCCTGCCCTTGCATTGAACGCATAACATGAAGAAGTCGACGAGCGTATCGTTCACGCCACGCTGCAATGCATACTTTGAACACTTCTCCTGTTCATCCTCGAGTCACCGCTCTTACACTCTAGCCGGATCGATCAAGCGCTTGTCTTGTTGAGTTCGGGCTCGGGCTCCTCCCGTGTCCTGTCAATGATCAATGCCTTACTGAAAGGCGCCGTCGTTTGCCGATGAGGCACTGGCTCTTCGGTTGCCCATCTCCAGAGATGCTTCATCGCCGACTGCGTGGTGAACTCGATCAAGGGCGACAAGAAGAATGCGAGGGTCAGGATGACGGTGTAACAGATGAGAGCCGTGAGGAGCAGCACGACCGAGTAAGGCAATCCTGCCGTGGCGAAAGTCACCGCCAGCCAAGAACCCAAGCTCCAGAAGATCAATCCGTGGGAGAGATAGATCGTCATGATGTGTGGATGCAAGAGTGTGAAGCATTTCAGGGAGAGGACCCACTGTGTCCATGTGCTGAGCTCCACGACGATCTGCAGGGACACTGCGAACGTGAGGATGGCCAGGTTGGGAACGTAGTAGTCCGGGTATGCGTCGTAGACTGACGGCAGGGTTCCAAGAATCGGCCGACCGGAGATGCCTTCAGGATGGATGCCACTTTCGTACGACATGAAAGGGTAGTCGTAGAATGCGGTGTTGAACAAAAGGATGAGCGGTGTGGCCCCGGCAACAAGCGCCGATATCGTGAGAAGAGGATAGAGACGATACCACTTCGCCTGTGCCCACTTAATCCAGCCGTATGTGATGTCGAGGTCAGCAAGCATCAAGCCGGCCCAATGACACGCACTCCAGCTCTGCAGTGGAAGTCAGCCACAATGCCGCGGCCAAGGTGTTCGCAGTACTCACCGTCGCATACCAGCCACAGACGATGGCGATCGAATAAAATCCAAACCGCTTCCAAGGCGTCTTAACAGGTCGTATCATCACAGCGGCGAGCAGAGTGACGTAACTGTAGAAATGCTGCACCGGGATTGTCCTGTGTCAGCAGTTAGCAAAGCTCGTCAAGATCTCCGTCAACCGAGAGCCTAACCATAGAATACCGATGCAGTAGTGGTTGACGACTTCCGGTGCGCCATTCGGGATAAGATAGGTCAGCTCCACGAGCTCGTTGATAAACACGCCGAAGTTGGGCTGCGGCGTTACATATGGCCACAAGGAGTAAGAAATCGATGGGAGCCATTCCAACATGCCAGTGATACCAAGCTCGAGGAAGAAGTACTCCAGCATCATGAAGATGTAGCATGGGATCAACATTCTGGCGCCACGAAGCAAAACCTTGTTCGCGACGTCTTCCAGCTTGCCGTTCTTCAGGTACCTGGCTGTGAGGAAGCGACAGGACGTGACGAAAAACGGTCCAATCCACAACGGCGTCAACAAGTACGGACCAAGGACGTATGCAAGCCAAGTGTCGGCATCGAAGTGCTTGTTTGTGCCAGCGCTCTCGGTCACGTATGGCCAGAATGTCAAGGAGAAATGGCGAAGAGTGACTCCGATACACGAGAGCGCGACGAAACCGGCGAGGTAATCAATCCTCTGTTTTGGTGATGCCACAGGGGCCGTATTGGGGTGAGGGTGCACCGAGGCCTTGACTATAGTTGTGAGCGACTTTTTGTTTTCCAGCTGTTCCGGACTTTGCGTCTCGAGCGGCATGATAGCCATGTCTTTATCGATTGATTCAGGTTCTTGGTCAATCTTCTTCTCGAGCTCCTGCTCGTTACGACTGCCGCGATCGGATTCGGTCTGGAAAGAGCTCGCCGTCATCTCAGACATTCGGGACCAACGGTTTGGTGTTCTGGCATCGCCTTCAGACGTCATTTCGGACATTTGGCTGTTGGACCATCTGTCCGACATTCTGGGGTCTGCTCTCGACGACTCCGTATCCTCGGTGTATGCCTCGTCGGTATTCTTCCTCGAGTAAGTAGGTCGTGCCATTGGCGAAAGCAATCCGTTCTGGGTGGAAGTCTTGATGGCTTCATTGTGTCGAGTGATCTTCGCGAGAGGCCAGGAGCTCCTGTCTCCTGGCTTGCCCAGGGTTTGGTAGCTGGGGACTGGGGACAGGGCGTCAGGTGTCTGCATTCGCGAGGTGTACTCGGGCAGGAATGTCACCGATTGATTGGCGCTCGGATTGGCGCTCGTCGCGAGGCTGTAATCATCGAGCTTGTGCTTCTCGTCCGTGATAATTTGTGGAGGCTCTGCTGGCTGAGAGATTGATGCTCGCAACGTATCCCTCAACTTCCGATTCTGGCGCTCTTGGGAACCGATGATTTTCAGATCCTTCAGCTTGCGCCACGGTACTCTCCGGAAGAAAGCGTTGACCAGCGCTGCGACCCCAAAGACACTGAAGACACCCGCCACCACGCCTGCAACCCACCTGAGGTGCCGGTAGCGCTGGGGCTCCACCCACGCCACGGTCGCCGCGGCTGAATAGGCGGTCGAGTCACGTAGAGAATGATTGTCGATCGAGCATGCTTGATTGCTGCTACAGCGTTCATCGAATGCAGCGTGACCGGCCTCGGTCATGAGACTAGAGTTGAAAAAGGCGCGAACGAAGCGGACGTTTGCCACCGATCTGTTCACCGGCGGTCCTTGCATGTAGTTGGGGTCCCCGGTACACCAATGCCTCAAATAAAGCGGCTGGGGGACTGTTGGGACCGTCCGGTCACGTTTCGTGACTGATCGGGTGCGATTCGTCCCGATCCAGAAATCCACTGAATCTTCCGCCCAGTCAAAGCGCATATCGAGAAAGTCCCATGGCGGGATGGGTGGCACGCCCTCTGTCCCAGCTTGCAGAACGGTATAGTTCACTGCAAGGGAATTGTCGGGCGCCTCGCCGTTGACGAGCTGTTCTATCTTGGCATCCGTGGGCATGTTCATGTTCAACATGTCCATCTGGAGTCTGTTCGACTCGTTGAAATTGAGTCCTATGGTCCACGCTGCAGTATGGTCAGTAAGTTGCCGCCGGGGCTCCGATGCGGAGGTGTCGAGAGCTTACCTGATCCACCGACCCAGGGCTGAGGTGAGCGCATGGAAGCTCGGAAAGTCCCGTACAAGATGTCTTGACGATGACTTTGCAGATGTATTCCGTCCACGAAATGATGGTCGGGTGGGTTGAGGTACGCTTCCAAGCTGGTCCCATCGCCGTCGACCGCTTCCTGCCAAGGAAGGGCGTCCTGATTGCCGATGACAAGATTGTTCGAGGTAGAGCCTTGCCTGTACGTGGTCCTCCAGCCCTTTTCCTTCTTATGACGGTAATCGAGGATTCTGATGGAGTCATTCTGCAACGTCGTCGTCTCGTTGAAGTAGATGATCAGAGACTCTGTGTACACCCTTTCCGTACTTGGATCGCGGAAACCGCAAGGACAGTCGGACGGCGTCGTCGCATCTTGCTGGGCAGAAGACGTGGCCGCGAAGAAGGCAAGCGTCGACAGAACCACGGCCGCGCTTTGGAGCTTCATTATGCTCGATCGGAATGTTGTCGCCTTACAGACTGCTCATTCGACGGGGCGCTGCGCGTTTGCTCGGATGGCTTCTTGAGGTCGAAGAAAGGGGGCCAGCACTCTCACGGAATGTCGACGGAATCCCAGTCACCGTCACCGATGTATCATTATCTCAGCAGAAAGGGCAGGCAGAGGGGCTTCTTTTCGCCTATTCATGTTGAACCATGGGCTTGTCTAGATCCAGATGAGGCGCTATGAAGTGAGCCAAAGAACGGCGTATCGCTGCTATAGTGGAGCTATAGCATGGCGTTGTATGTTCATTCCTAACATGGACAACCCACCCACCCACCTGTTCCCATGGATGCCGAACGTGCCTACTACGCGCAGCCGACAGATCGTCCAGTGTCGGTACACAGAGAGCGGCAGCTGCTCATTCACGTTTAATCTCTATAGGTGGCTGTCGCAGGAACTTCGGAGCCTTCCCATTCAACTCTGGATCTGTAAAGGTGCCCACTGCCCAGTGATCGGTTTTATAGCTGTAGCCCCCAATCTTGTATCGTATTACGACCTGCCAACTGCATTCGCAGGACTTCCGGCGACGCGAGACTCGGGAGTCGTTCATCGTCCATCGGTTTGCTACGCTTGAGGCAGATCTCGCCAGTGCAGAATCCGATCGAGGTGATATATGCTTTTGACCATCGCGTGTGTTTACCCGCCTCCTATACAGATGGCATCATGCGTTTCCGTCCGGTGTGGTCGACACCACTGTAACGAGGTACACAGTGGCGCACAGTGGGCATTCCAGAAGTCATAGTGAGAAAGCTCTGCTGGAAGGGGTTGTATGAGGTGGATGTGTGGTTGATATAGCGTGCTCACGTCATCCAACCAGCACAGACCCGACTCTGCAGAGACGTCACGTGCGTAGTGCTTCGGCTTTCCCTCGCATGTACTTCGTGAGCTCTTAGGACTGAATCTACCTAGGTACGACTACTCTACGTCTTGATGTCACAGACTCATTATCATCTCAAGATTATGCATCTCTCCCCGAAATCAAACAGTACTGCCGAAATAGTGCCATGCGATCCGAACACATGTGAGACCACCAATGAACCTCCCAACCCCTATTCCGTCAACCACTCGAACGCTCTCTTCGCCGCCCACTGCGAGGGCCTGTCAACGATACGGTAGAACAGCTCCGCAAAGACGATGACAGCTGGCAGACAAGTCACGAGGACGACGGCGTTGGCCGCCGGTCGGTTCAACCCTTTCTGGGTGGTCAGGTAGAGCCAGAACTTGATTCCAGCTGCGTAGACGATGATGGATTGTGCGGTAAACAGACCTTGAACAGGCGATCAGCTTCGTCCTTTTACTTGACGACAGGGTGTTGGGAAGACTCACTGAATGCACGTTCACCAATGCTCACCAAGATCCTTGCGGACAGTATTTTCTTGATCACGTCCAAAGATTCCATCGCCGCGAAGAAGCCCGCAATAATCAGGTAGTCATCCAAGCGTGGGTACGGACCCTGGGCGGCGAACGTGGAAGGGGTCTGTGATTGCGACAGGTCCAGAAACGGATGTAGGACGAGCAGTGAGTGTTCAAACCGCGGAACGATTGTGGTGAAGTATTTCAGGGCCAGCCCGATAGCAAACACCAGCGCAGAGACCGCCCAAGTCGGGACACGCGTGCCCTTGCGCAACTTCAGCCCCAACTTAATCTCGGCGGAGAGAGTTGCATTCGAGGCCGCATCGGCGAGCGCGAGAGCAGTCGCCGCGTACCAACCCCATGACTGGTACCAGAACGAGCCGAGAGCGAAGAGCGCAAGAACCTGCCAGTGCCACGCCGGTCGGGTGTAGGGCATCACGACCATAATGATATAGATCGTGAAACTCTCATAATAGATGACGGCCGGCGCCCACAGAGTGGCCGAAGGCCAGAACCTGTTCGCAGCTTGAGTCGAAAAGTCCGTCGTAAGCCAGAAAAGATCGAAAATCGAATTGGCGGCCGCAATGCCGTTGTACGGCACGCCAGGCGTTGGGAAGGAGTTATTCGGCAGTCGGGCTTTGAACTCGTCGACGAAGCCGCCACCCATGGAAGTCACCATCCCGGTCGCAATCCCAGATGCGATGCTCAAGAGCAGCATCATGCGAATGATGCGGCGGACGAGTGTACCGGCGTATGTTGTCGAGCTCGGTTTTCGAAGATACGTGATGCCGACGGTCCGTAATGACAGAAAGACGAAGAAAGAGCTGATCAGGCTGCCGTTCCAGAACGGGACTGAGAAGATGTCGCGGAGCAGTCGTTGGTAGACGGGCCCGTTCGCCCCGGGATAGACGAGTGCTGGGATGAATGTTGCGAAATAGATCCATACCAGGCTCTGCACAGCGAATATGCCTTTGAGTCCCATCAGATGAGGTTCTACTCGTTTCGATGCTCCAGGGGCTCTTTGGTTGATGTTCTGGTCTTGCATCTCTGGTGGTAGATCGGCCTGAGACTCATTGTAGTAGCGTTTTCTGGCCAACGCCAGCTTGTACAGGCCCATCGTCGCTAAAGTCGTGGCTTGTGAATATCGAGTTTACCTCCGATCACGAGCAAGTGCGTCGCTGAAGCTTTGGTTTTGATGGGAGCCACGATGATGCGCTCAAAACTTGAAGTTGTCTTTCCTAAACACCTCTGCGGATGAGAATGTTGAGTTGATCACCTCGGTCCTCATCATCTCGGTCCCCGCCTTGGGGCTATAGTGCCTCATTGAAGCCGTAGTATATGTGGGGAGATGGACGGTGGTCAAGCGAAGCGCCGATCGAGCCGCCTTAATAGAACCTCTGTTATAGAACCCTCTTAGCATGACTCCTGGAGGCTACCTCGAAGCCTCCACCCGCTCCAATCCCACGCCACCAGTCGCACGAACGCATGCGAATCATCGTATAGTAGGCGCTCACCATGATCCACAACGTGCACCTTCCCATTGCCTTGCGCGGAGTAGGCGGCCAGTCCGGGAGTGCCGCAGTGCTCTCGATGTTGCGACTGCATCCTTAATCAGGGCGAAGGAGGCCAAATCAAGCTCTGTTGCTCATGCTCGAGCGGATGCAGGTACCACACGATCTCTGCGTGGGGTTATGGTACGAATCGAAAACGTACGGTCTGGTAGATTAAGTCGTGCTTTATTGACTGAAGCCTTACCTTGGTCAGCTTCCAACGTCCCACCGCGCTCAGACACCAATCAGCACAGCCAAACGGGTAGTAACGCAGCAACGTTACCTGTAGATCGCGTTCCACCAGACGTTCTGGTGACTGGTGGGAATTGGTTTACCGTCTTGCAGAGCCTTATCTCCTATGTCAATTAGTGGTTTGATATTGGGGAGGCAGGTGGATGCGTGAACCGACTTCGACGATCCACTTGTGGCAGAACCCATGAGGATTGTCTTTACCCTGCAAACGTTTGTCGACGTCTGCCGTGCATGGAACGACACACAAGGATGGCATGAACCGGTTGAGGTCGTGCGCTTTCGCCGCAAAGTTTATGGTCGTCGGCCGATGCGGAAACGTCCTAAGATCTAGAGCATGTGCGGCGTCGATTGGATCTTTCTCCAGCTTCGCTCTCTAACGGGAGCAGACCACTCGATCGAGTCCAGAGCGCCGATTGCGGTCTTACGCCGCCCAGACGATGAACGTGTTCGGGTGACGTTGAGGGCTCCTGACGCATAATCGACCAAAACATAAATCGGATGCCTCTCTGAACTCCTTGCGCCCTCTTCATCGTCAGCAATATAGCGATTTCCTCCCCGTACACCGAAGCAAACACGCTCGCTTCAGAAGCCTTCATCTTGTGTCTGTCCTTACGTTTTAGCGCTTGTCTGCATATCCTTGAACCATACGTACGGTTGTCCTCCCTCGAGCCACGAATACAGCTCTCGCGGTGTTGACACGGACTTTGGTCATCACGCGCAATGTCGATATCGAAGCGGCCGTCCTTCAGTAGGGATCCCAAGGAGATCAGCGACGCGTCAAGCAACAGCCCGACCAGGACCGAATCGGTCTTCGACATTAGCCAACAGGAAACGGGAACACAATCTCGTGGTGCCGTCAGCAAACCTTCGCTCTTCAAGCGTCTTTACCATTCCTTCAGATCATCATCCTTGGCCTTCTCGGACTTTCTCATAGCATGGACGCCTTTCCTGCTGGTGGTCACCTTCTATATCGTCAGCACTGCGATTTTCGTCATGTCTAACGAAGAAGCGATCAAGGTCTTTTACTTCTTCTTCATGGCTACCAACTTCTACATCTCAGCAACCTGTGTCATCGAGTCCTTTCTTGGTCTTACGCCGGTGCAGGAAGCGCGTGCGGCGGCCATCAAGGTTCAAGAGCGAGGCGGCAAATGGACCAGCAGCTCGAAAGACTTGCCAATCATCGACCTGGTCATTGTTGCCTATTTGCCGAACGAGCAGGACATCATTCGAGACCAAGTGCTATATGCTGTCGAAGACCTGGTCTATCCCCGGGACCGACTGCGGATTAAGTTGGTGTACAACACGCCAAAGCCGATTGAGCCGTTGGAGACGGAGCTGCACGAGTTGGCAGGGAAGACTCCCGGGTTGGAGGTCATCAAAGTACCCGGGTCAAAGTCCAAGGCGGACAACCTCAATTACTTCCTCAACCTCGACACTGGTGCTGATGTTATTGGCATCTTCGACAGCGACCACAGTCCGCACCCGCACAACCCACGCTGGGCAGCGGAGCGCTTCATGGCAGACAAGAGCGTCGACATTGTGCAGGGTCGCTGTGTGGTCTGGAACACCCAGGGCAGCTTCTATGCCAAGATGATCGCCGTCGAGTTTGACAAGATCTATGCCATTTCTCACCCGGGTCGCAGCAGGATGTACGGCTTCGGCCTTTTCTGCGGTTCCAACGGATACTGGAAGGCGGACCTGCTAAAGGGGCACAAGATGCACGGTGAGATGCTGACGGAAGATATCGACTCCGCTCTCCGTGCGTACGGCAAGGGCAAGAACGCCGTCCACGACATGAGTAAGTACACTGTGTTGACTGACTGCGGAGAGTACGCTGACTGGTGGTTAGACGTTACCTCATTCGAAATGGCGCCAACGAGGTTTTCGGCTTTCTGGAAGCAGCGTCTCCGGTGGGCACAAGGCTGGACTCAAGCCAGTATTGTGCACATGAAGCTCGTGTGGACCAACCCACCTGCGGGTCCAGACGGCGTGGTCAAGAAGCGCAGTGGCAAAGAGCGCTTCGGTGTGCTGTCGCTGCTCCTGGTTCGAGAGATCAGCTACTACCTTGTGACGCTACACACCTGCCTCCTCATCAGCTTCCTCATCACGAACTGGCCCCACAACGTCCACGAGTTTGTCAAACTCATTTTCTTCCGATTTCCCATGTCGGAGTGGTTCTTCTTCGCAACGTAAGCACCCAGTCTCGGACACCATAGATCGAAGACATCAGCTGACAACATCCTCACAGGATCGTCGCGCTGCTGTTCACATTATACTTCACCGAACGGGTCCGGTCTGAGTTCACCTCATTCTGGAGCATGCTTGCTTTCTCCGTCATCTATGTCCCATACCTCATTTTGATGGCGACGATGGGCTTATATGGTCATGCGCGAGAGATAGTGAAGTACTCGAGCTGGAACCCAACGGCGAGGACATGATGTGGGCTTCCAGCGTCGTCTTTTGTGCATAATACCCTCTTCTTGCAGATACTTGACGAAACAGGTTGGACAGCTTGTCGCAATATCTCTCCAACAGCGCGGTCCCAGTACGTCTGCAGCAAAGTCGGTTGACAGACGGCTTAGGTCGATGTGACCGTGGTTGCTGGCGTAGAACAGCGTATGAACCGTCGAGTGACTCGATGTGTGCCAGACAGCGGCTATGAAAGGAGTACGCGAGGTTGCAGGAGTTACATGTCATGATAACATGATAGTTGAGGAGGAAGAGAAAGGTTGGTAACGTTGGGTTGTGGAAAGGCCCGAGCCGGCGTCGCGTGTCGTGCCTGAGGCTGACATATCAGCACACTAGCAAAATTCCATCACTTCACATGCCATATCGAAGTCGACATGAAGACAGAACTCAAAAGCAGCGTCGCAGGAGATGTCAGCGAGCCTAGCCCACCACCCCATTGTTGAGCGACCTCACCCTAATGCTCTCTCGGCTCGCACACGAAGACGTTGAGGTCGAAGACAGAACTCAAATGCGGCGCACGTCGAGACATGCCGCGGCTTACCCTGCACGCGCGCACGCAATGTCTGCCCTCAAACGAGGTCAACACCAATATTGGCATACCCAAGCTCAGTACGCTTGATATCCCACTACCCACGATGAGCAGCGGCGGTACTGTTACTTTCCCCCGTTCCTGGAAGATGATGGCATTAGCCTTGGTGCATGCCTCAGGGCGATTCCTGAAGTCAATCTGCTTCCCTTTTGTCCTCTATCTCTCTATCTCTCCCCCCTGTCTCTTCCTCTCGTTCCCTTTCCTGCATCCTCTCGTCCTCCTTTCGGCGCGACGTGACAACTGAAGCAGGCATGGCGATCACCAACAACAGCAGCGCACCGCACGAAGTCGGGGCCCGAATGGAGAAGGCTGGCATGGAAAACTCTGGGAGTAATGGTAAGGATGGTGTCTTGGTTGCGGTCGAAGCACCTAGAAACGGCATACCCGACATCCTGCGGCCACTGACCGACGAGGAGCTCAAGAAGCTTGAGCGGAAGCTCGTCAAGAAGCTCGACTGGCACCTTCTGTTGCCCTTAACCGTGATGTACTTCATGAACTTCCTGGACCGCACCAGCATCACCACGGCGAAAGTGGCCGGTCTACAGAAGGACCTTCGCTTGCGCGGCACTCAGTATACGGCTGCTCTCACCATCTGCTACCTGGGATACCTATTATCTCAAATACCATCCAACATCTTAGTGGCGAAATTTCGAAAGCCTGCCGTCTACTTATCGTGCTGCATGGCTACCTGGGGCGTGATTTCGGCACTTACCGGCATGGTGCATTCATTCGCTGCCCTGCTCGTTTGTCGCTTTTCCCTTGGTCTTGTCGAGGCGGCCTTCTACCCTGGCGTCCTCTACATTTTGAGTTGCTGGTACACCCGTGCAGAGCTTGCTCCTCGGAATTCGATCTTCTTTGCGGCGCAACTACTTGCAGGCGCCTTCGCTGGGATCATCACAGCGGCGATTACCAAGGGCATGGACGGTGCGCAAGGCTTGGCATCGTGGAGGTGGCTGTTCATTATGGTAAGTGCAGGCTGAACGCTAAACGCTGCCTACACGCCGCTAATTGCATTTGTATCTGTAGACGGGTGCCGCAACCGTGAGTCGACGCCCATATTGAAGCCATGTTGCAGCGGAAGTATACTGACAACCTCAGGTTTTTCTTGCGCTGCTGGCGCTGCCGTTCATGCCCGCCCTCCCGGACACCACCAAATCGTTAGATGAACGAGAGCGTGCGCTAGCCAAGTGGAGGCTGGAGAGTGATGCTGGTGACGACGGCGACGCAGCCAACAAGATATCGCTCGCTGGTCTGAAGCTCGCCGCCAAAGATGTTAAAGTCTGGGTGTTCAGTGCTCTCGCCTTCGGGTTCACGTCTTTCGGCTCTCTGTCGCAGGTGCTCCCGTCGATCATAAAAGGTCTCGGTTTCAACGCGATCACGACCGAATACATGGTGGCACCTCCCTATGTAAGTATCATTAAACCCGAACATACCTCCGGCTGCTGACTCCATCAAGCTCATTGCCACTGTGATCGCGCTGCTCAATGCTTACTGGGCCGGGCGATCGAATCGGCGATACATCCATATCGTTGTGCCGGCCGGGGTTACGCTGGCGGCTATGGTGATCCTCGCGTCAGTCACCAACACCGCCGTCCGCTACGCTGCCATGTGTATCATGCTGTCCGGAAACTCCGCCTACTCTCTCGTCATGACCTGGCTGGTCAACACCCTCGGACGCCCGGCCTCCAAGCGCGCTTCGGCGCTGTCCGTCGTCAGTACACTAGCAACGATCAACCATTTGTACAACGCCTTCATTTTCCGAGGTATGTCTCAAGACATGACCCTCTATCGGCCCATACAGATCCCCAAGACTGACTCGTCGCTTTGCAGACGCCTACGGACCCCGCTACGCCATGCCCACTGCGATCATGGCAGGTTTCGCCTTGGGCGCCATCGCGGCAGCGACGGTCATGCGACAAATGCTCGTGCGCGAGAACCACAGACTCGACTGCGGGATAGCCGTCTTCGTTGAGGGTGTCGTCAAGCCGGTCGGTGCGGACGATACGACAGCGACCGTTACGCCGGCCGACGAAGAGGCGACTACTCCGGAGCAGGAGAGCAAAGGTCGACAGAGTGTTCCGGATCGAGCGTTCCGGTACATCATATGATGTGCTGTCTCCGCGGCGGCTTAGTCGCTGGACGAGCGGGAAAGCCATGTCGCGGCACGAAGGCCATTCGGTGGTGGTGAGATGGGGCTGAGGATTTCTTTGGGAGCAGACTGTGGGAAAGATGCGGGGTGGGCTGTCTCATTGGCGTCTTCGATTGATGATGGACGGGAGTGCCATGTCGCGGCTCGATGACGATTCAGTCGTGGCGAGATTGACCAAATGGTTCGGTGATGGGAGCACTAAAAGTTGAACAAAAGCAGCGATATCGTCGTACATAGTGATTTGAACAGCATAATTCGTCCAAGCAACTGGTTGTCTCTGATCCATTGACGTCAAGCATTCACGGCAAATCACAGAAAACGTCTCTCATCTTCGGGTATTTCGGCGTGCCCATTCCCGTCACCGGATCCCAGCCGGGCGATGCGGGAAAGCCCTGCGTCCCACAACCCGGGTTCGACCCGACCGTAACATCGTGGAACATCTCCGGATGCTTATAGATGGTCGGGTTGAGGAAGCCGATCGGACCCTTGCCGTTCTCCAAGCGCTCCTCGTTCAACAGCGTCACAATCGCCGCGAAAAGCGGCGCCGAGGCCGACGTGCCTCCGACGCCATACGTCTTGCCCAACCACACTGTCGCGAGGTTGAGACCGAGCGCGCTGACGTCCGGGAAGGCACGGCCGTTGCGGTTGAAGACGCTGTCGGTGTAATTGGGCGAGTAAGTGTCGAGGTAGGTGGAGACGGCGGTGTCTTGCCACGCCGGGCGCGGGAAGATGCTGGAGAAGCCGCCGCCGGAGTAGAAGGAGGCGGGGCCGTGGGGACTGGCGACAGCTTGCTCGCCGCCATGGATGGAGGCGTTGAGGAGGGTGGTGGCGCCGACGGCGGTGACGTAGGGACAGTTGACGGGGAAGGAAGGGGAGAAGCGGGTGCCGGCTTGGTCCACGTAGCCGTATTGCGAGTTCAGACAGCTGTTGTTGTAGCCGGCGTTGTAGCGGTTCGCCACGCCGCTGTCGCCTGAGGCGTAGATGACGCTGACGCCTTGCAGGGCGAGCTTCATCCATTCTCGGCATTGGCGTTCTTGGTAGAAGCGAGGCAGGGCGCCCTCGATTTGGCCGTAGGAGACTGAGAAGACCTATCGTTCGTTAGTCATGAGATGTGACCGTCACAGTCACAATACCAACATTGCTGACAGGCGCGCCTCCGCACTGTAACGGGCCGGTGTACCCGTATTCATTCGGGTCAGGATAGGCAGGGTCTACGTAGGGTTGATCGCCACCTTGGTAGGTGCAGTATGAACCATCCTAGAACATCCCAAGTTAGCGGCTGTGTTCTGGGAGTAATGACTATCAAAGCCATACCAAAGCATCCAGGAAAATATTGAACGTGCCCACACTGTCCACGTTGATGCTGTCGCCGTTCTGATACAGTCGAGTCGTCTGCGGCCAGATGATCGAGTACGCCGTCTGGAAGTCAAGTGCGCTTTCGACTACCTCGTCCGCTTTCGCGACGCTCAGATTAGAAGGCTTGCCTCCGTCGATGGAGATGAACTCCGGGACGACGTCCGACGGGATCTTGGGGTTCGTGAAGTTCTCGAAGAAGATCTTGAGATCCGGGAGGTACAGGTAGTCGGCCCACTCGGCGATACCGAGCTGATTGCCGCTGTGGTTGGTCTTCCCAATGGGAATGTCGTAGATGGCCCTTATACAATCAATCGTGATCAGAGAAGAGCATTTCGAGACACCAGTAAGTCCAGTAATGGGAATGAGGGCCAAAGCCGCCGGTCTGGTTTGCGAGACTGGCTTCAGGCCATCAAGCTGGACCGTAGGCATGACAAAGTCGACGTGCTCGCGTACGCTTCTGGGGAGTGCGTACTCGTCGCAAGCGACACGGTAACCACCGGACTCCTTGTGCTGGTAGACGTGATACTCGGTGTTGAAGAGGCGCTCGGCTTCAGCCACCGATGCCTGGAACTCAACCCAGTTGCGGCCGACGGAGTGCTTCAGCCGGGCCGCCTGGATTCCGGACGCGACCAGCCAATCCACCGTCCGGTCCGATGTCTCTTTGTGCGGTGCGAAGTAGTTGGCCACTTTCTCCGCGCTCCAGTGCTTGCCAAAGTTGGGCGAGTCCGGGTCGGCGACATCAGCCAGCCATCGGTCTCCATGCTCCAGGTTCCTCTGCTTCAATCCCACTCGGACGGGCAGCATGAGGTTGCTGTCGGCGCGCGAATGGCGCTTCCAAGCCACCGGCTCGCCATGTCGCTTCTCGTGAAGGACGTGAGGGTCGGCGGGTGGAGACGGGGCCGCGATCACGGAGCCTGCGAGAGCGGTGCTGAGGAGGAGAGAAAGACGCATGTTTGTTGCAAGAAAAGCAAAGAAGGTAAGAGAAATGGGAGAAGGATGGGCACACCCACCTGAAGAACGACACCGTCGACTATTCACAACCTTACAGATGTACCAACAGAGAGGATAGCACCACTTTATCTCCACGCTTGCGCACGCGAGCAAGCGTGAAGTCCTACGTAGCCTGTAGGTATGGTAAAGGATTGCACTGTCTCCACTCGCGAGCAAGGAGCAGCAGCCTTGTCTGGTGACGATCCGCACTCCATCTCCTGCCGCATCCAGACAAGTGAGGGTGTAGGAAGCGCGTTCCTCGTCATCAATGGGGGTGACGGTCCCGGGACGGAAGATAAGGTGAGGAGACTCTCAACGCTGATAATGATTAATGAATGACCGCGACATCCAAAGGACCTGCCGATTGAAGTTTGGTATGGCCGTTCGGTGTGCGGGGAACCTTCATCAGTCTTTCTTCATACGCAGGTGAATGCCAAGCAACTCCCGTGATCGGCGACATGAGTCCTGGTGAAGCATCTTTGCCCTGGCCTAGCGATATCGCCTATATCATTACAAGATCCAATTCCAAGAAGATGAAAGACCTGCCCGCTCGTAATGCAAACGACCCACCCTGCGCTATATGCCCAGCAAAAGCGCCTGCCTCGCTAAAGACTCACGATACTTCCCATCACTAAACTCGAAATCGAGAAGGGAACCCATATAAAACCCATCAAGCAAGCTTCACTCCCGAATGGTATCCCACCTCCGGCTCAACCCACCTCCCTTCCCACTCGCCCCGCCCACGCTCTGCCCCTGATGCATATGGGACTGCAGCCCCTGCAACCGACTCGCCTGCAGACTCTGCCGAACGATGGCCTCGGCCGCCGCCGCCGCGGCCAACCGCTCCTTCTGCCGGCTGCGGTCCTTCAGGTACCGCTCGGCCTCCGGGCGCATGCGCAGGATGCGCAGGATCATGTCGTCGTTTGGGTCCGCCTGCGCCTCCTTGCGCTTCTCCTCTTTCGCCTTGCGCATCGTGCCCAGGTTGCGCGACATCATGATGGATTTCGTGCGGCGCGTGCCGTGCATAAGGCCCGTGGCCGCCGCGGCCGAGGACCCCCCGAAGGAGGCCGGGGCGGACAGGCGGTTCAGCCTCGCGGCGGTGTCTTGCTGTCGTTTGGCCGTGGCTTGCGCGATGCGGTCCGAGGTGTGGATGAGGTTGTCGGTCGACTCGAAGTAGAAGAAGTTGAGGTTTTGAAGGTCGTGGTATTTGGGGGATTTGAGGACGTCGATGGGCACGCCGAGCGCTTCGCCCGTCTCGTCGACGGCATGGAAGAAGTCGAAGAGGATCTGTGTAGGATCGTCCGGTCAACCGATCTGTCTATGCCATGGTGCGCCCTTCGTAAGAAGCATATGGTGAACTTACCTGCAGCCATTTGAACACGATATCCACCTCTTGCATCCCCAACGCCCGTTGTCCGCTGGGCTTGTCGCTCAACGGCGGGACCAGCAAACTCTCGATCGTGACCAACACCTCCTTCCACAACCGCGTCATGACCATGATCATCGCCGAGTCGGTCAACGTCTGCTTCAAGATGGCAAAGTTATCGTCAAAGTAGTTCAGCAGCGGCTTCAACGCATTCGCTACGTTTTCCGGAGACGCGCCCTGCGGCGTCGGTGTGGTGACGGGACCACTGCCGCCGGGGGAGACGACGCTGAGCGGACGGCCGGAAACTTGGGAGGAGAGCTTGCTGAAGTAGCCCCGGGCCGAGTTCAACGAGACGCCGCCTAAGCCCGAGCCTTGCGAGAGCAGCGCACGGAGTGTGCGACGCGAGAGGCACTGATGGATATACGCAGAAAGCTTGTCGGTGATCTTGCGCGTCATATCCCTCTCGCTTCGCTTCAGCGTGCGGAAAGCTTTGCCGAAGTAGAACTGGATGTCATCCCTCTCGCCCTCCATCGTCACCCGGACAAGGACCCGTCCCTGCGTGTCGAGATCCAGCCAGTACTCTCTGGGCAGGTAATCGTTGAAATGACTCGGATCCAGTTTCAGGCTTGTTCGGCCCAAGCAATCGTGATCGCCCAGCGTGTCCCAATCCCAGACCGTTGCGATGACGTTCAGCGGACCGGTGGTCAGTATATCCACCGTTTCGTCCCATCGTGGGTTCAAGGATTGGTACACCGTCCTTGTCTTCGCCAGCCGCTTCTGGTACTCGTCGCCAAGCACCACGTACGGATCGCTCAACCCATTCATGTCGCCTGCTTTCAGGTCCTCCGCCTCGATAATCTTGATCGTGAACGTGAACTTGTTCCCTCCCCTCCTCACATTCGCAGGAGGCGGTGGATCCAACCGGTTGATCACTTCCGCACACGCATCTACATTGATCTCCTTCTCCAGCTTGTCCAACTGTATCGTCGCGTACTCAACGTCGTTGATCTTGACAAAACTTTCAGGCCAGAATTGAAACGGCTCGATCTTTTCGCCACCTTTACCGCCCGTCGCCCACACGTCTTTGGCCGCAGAGAGCCACTTTTGCTGCTGGGTCCGCTGCGCTCGCAACTCCTGCTCGGGCGTCTGTCGATCCATCTCCTTGGCGAACTTGGTCTCCAACAGCTCGCAATACCGCGCCACACCTCTCCCGATCGACTTGGAGATGGCCGTCATGAATTTAGCGTACTGCAAGTCATCGTCCCATTGCAGCTGGACAAGCTGGTCGATGGACTGGTTGAAGATGCGGTATACATCCACCGCGCTCAGGCTGTGCCGTTCGTCATCCGTCGGCGGCAGACCTTGTTCCTTCTCCTTTGGATCCTGGCGGACCTGGAAATCGTCGTGATCGACGGTGCCTTCGACCCAGTCCAGCAACTTCTCGTCAGTGGTGTGGATCCATCGCCACACGAAGTCTTGCAGCAAGCCTTCGACGTGGAAGCCGAACTCTCGTTCCGGCATCGCCTGCGCATGCACCTTTCGGATCTCGACCAACTCACGATAAAGCTCGAAGCCATCCTGGACCGGTACCTCCTTCTCCCTCTCCTTTGCCAGCTGCATGATCCTACTCACCAGCTCCCTCGCATCATCCGCAAAGCTCGGTAAAACCTCTCGCACGAGAACCTTCAGGGGGTCCACGCCCATGATCTCCGGGTTCTTGCGGTACCGCTTCTGAATTTTCTCGCACAACGCGGTGACCGCTTTGCCTAGCATGATGACATTGTAAAACTCCCACTCCGCCGCGTTGTCCGAGATGTGCTTGCTAAGCAGGTCACGGTACTTGGTGCTAGCTTTCATCCGTAGCGCATCCTCCAGCGTCACCGTGAAGGCATCCATATCCTCCTGCGAGCGACTGAAAGACGGGTCATCATATATGTGATTGTCAAGGACATACATCACACTCCCGATCGTAGGTGGCTTGCTTTCGTAACAATGCTGGAAGAGCTCAAACAGCTCCCTCAAAAGACTGTCATGCAGACTTCTCAGGGTTTCCTGATACAACGTACGATCGACGATCGTCCACTTATTCCGGTCGAACAGGGATACCTGCGTCGGCTGACTTAGCTGCAATTTGCCGGATACCTTTTTCGGTTCGGGAGGTGGTTCCTTGACGAAAATGAATGCGGCGTCCAAGGTGTCGAGGCTGATCTCTGACTGGGTGTACTTCTCTCGCACTACATCCAAAAACAGAACCATGCGTGTGAACTGTGGTATCCGCCATCGTAGAGCCACCTCGTTCAGGAGCTCGGTGGATTGGATAGAGAACAGCTTCATGGCCGGCACGTCTTCTGTAGCAGTAGAGGGCGCGAGTTCTTCGTCCGCCAAGTCGTGCGACAAAGCCAACTTCAACACCGTGCGGTAGTACGCTCTGACATCTGGTGGAATGTACGTGAAGCTTGTTTGGGACGCGTCCAGAGAGCTTGTTGCAGAGTCTCTCGGACTGTTGTCTCCAAGACTCAGACCAGACAGATCGACTGGTTGGTCGATGACATAACTCGAGTCACCATCTGCACCCTGACTGGACAAAGTCCGGCTGATGTCACCATAAGCGCTGTCGTTCTGTACCGCAGCAGGCGGTTTGAAGGTAGGAAGACCGGTCCCTCGCGAAGTCGATTTGGCGAGTTCTGGATTCGACTGCACGATAGCCAGCATCATCTGGCTGAGGTCGCTAAACTCACCTTTCCGCCAGGTCTCGAAAGCGTCATCCAGGTCGAAGTCGTCCTGCGATAGCGTGGCACGCGTGTCGAGCATCATGTGGTTTTGGTAGTCCTTAAGGTCCTTCAGCGCCGCCCGCTCCGTCCACTCTTCTCGATGCGCATTGATGTCGCTCTGCGCTTGTACCGTCGGTTTCGCGAAGATCCGACACACGCGAATCACTAGCGGCATATCCTTCACGTCGTACGATCTCGGCACTTCCACCTCGATGCTCTGTCCACCAGATCCGCCGCCTCGTTGCGATGCATCGGCCAGGTCCTGGTCATGCTGCAACAGTTTGGTCTCCAACGTCTTCAACCTCGAGCTCAGCTCCGGCCGATCTCGTGTCCAGTCATTGTTGTGCAACGTACTGCTGATCAACCGCACGAACAGCGCGACATGCCGATCGACCATCAACTTCCACATATCATCATCCGGCGCCTTGCCCTTTTGCAGCTCGCTCGTAGCTTTGGAGAAGAATATGAGCAGCAGATCCTCCACCCGCCGATCCTTCTCCATCGACTTGCGGAAAGTAGGGTTCTTGAACTCGTTCAGGAAGTTGGCAAACGTGCGCTTCACCAGCGGGTCGCGATACTCTTGCCCTTTCTCCTGTCCGACTAAGACGCCTGTGATGCGCTTGTCCAACGCAGCCATGAAGCCATGCGGGAAGCGAGTGCTCTTGCTGTCCCGAATCAAGCTGAAGTCCTTGACCATGTCGTTGATGCTCGTCGAACTCCGCTGGATCGGCTTGGAGGTGTTGGCGACATGCTGCACCCGCTTTTGGCGCGGCTGGAGCAGGTAGGCTAGGTAAGCGGCTCGTAGAGCGTAGGGGTAGGCATCGTCATCGGAGACGGAGACTGA
>Ga0058704_10000244_pt1 | contig 29924 bp, 19 predicted proteins | sample AgamicMgSfe_FD_71363 | JGI IMG/M metagenome (GOLD analysis project Ga0058704, IMG submission 71363) | Agave microbial communities from Guanajuato, Mexico - Mg.Sf.e | ecosystem: Host-associated > Plants > Phyllosphere > Phylloplane/Leaf | place: Guanajuato, Mexico | collected 2012-05-30
GGCTGGGACACGGCGCTCCGCACCTCCGAGCTCGAACGCCGCTTGCACCTCCACGCCCCGACGAGTTCGCGCATCGAAAGCGACGAGCGTCTCGTCATCGAGACTCAGATCTTGTTACCGAAAGTCAGGACGAAGATTTGCGTTTCCTTCTCCTTGCTCGCAGGCGTGAGCGCGGCCGTGGTGGGGACGAAGGGTGAAGGAATGGAGGTGGGCGTGACGGTTCAACCGGAAGCGAGGGTTGTGTACGGGGAGGGGTACGGGGAGGAGAAGATGGGGAGGTTCTTGTCCGAGAGGATCGGGATGGCGGAGGATGGCAGGGGATGTTCGTTGAAAGGCTGGGATCGGGCCGTCGGGGAGTTGAGGGAGAAGTTGGTTTTGCAGGGGGTTAAGGGGGGGAGGAAGTAGAGATTGTGTTTCTGGCGTGGGAAGAGGACTGGGTGGCCGTGCCGATTTCTTTTTTTGATTGGGCAAAAGAGGCGTGATGGATGGGTTGGGATGAATGGTCACGACTTGAGCAAGATACCCCCTTTTGTGTTCCTTCTTTCAGGCGTCTATGGATGATTGAGGTTCGAACGTCAGCGAAATTCCTCACGTGACGAACACAAAATGCGACGGGCCTTTGAAAGCTGTATGTGTGTACAAACCATGGCGCTCAGGGATTCGTGCTATTCTGCGCCAGCACGTGATATCATATGTTCTTACGACTCTGTTGAGCCTTCACACCCCCAATCCTACCTACCTTACCTGAGTAGGTAGGTAATTGAAGTACATGTATTGCTTTATGAGAGGATCGGTGGACAGTCAGTAGCATCATCACGTGACTGTCAGCTGATATTGCAACGGCAAAGAACTTTGTTTGGCCGCGTCCATCGCACGGTGATACATGCTTTATCCTCCAAAACCTGCGTTGAAACAAGGATTTGTATCACCCACATGCAATCGATCAACGCACGAGTGTGAACGGAAAATCTATTCATTCCATCCACCACACAGACAAGGCGGCTCATCGCCACATCCGCATAATATCCCATCGTCCCACGAACCCCCACAACCCATTAAAAACCTCTCACCCATCAGCCCATCTACCCATCTACTGCATCTACGCATCCGGATCCAACCCCAAATCCTCCTCGGCGGGGACCACGCGCAACGTGTTCGTGTGGCCCATGCCGCCCCGCCAGCCCTGCACGCACACGACCGCGGCCCCTTGCTTGAGGACGCCGAGCGCGATGGCGTGGTGGATGCCCCACTTGAGGCGGTTGTCGACGTCCTCCTGCCACGGCACCGTCTTGAAGTCGGGTTTGGCCGAGTCGTAGTGGAAGGGGTAGACGCCGCGGTAGAGGTGGGAGTAGCGGGCGGCGCGGGCGTTGCGCGTCACCATGATGATGGGGCAGACGGGGCGGTATTTGGAGATCAGGCGGGCGGTGTTGCCGCTGGACGGGGGTGAATGTCAGTGGAATGGCGGGTGAGAAGGGGGTGTTAAGGGGACTCACGATGTAGTCAAGCAAAGGATGGCGCCGGCGTTTTGCTCCAGCGAGGCGGAGACGGCGGCCATGGCGCAGGATTCGTTGGTGGCGACGGGGCGCGGGGTCAGGCTGCGGAGCTCGTTGAAGGCGTTGACGTAGGGGATGGCGATCTCGGCCAGCAGGCACGTCTCGTGCATCATCGTCACGGCTTCCTTGGGGTAATTGCCCTTGGCCGTCTCGCCCGACAACATGACGCAGTCGGAGCCGTCCAGCACGGCGTTGCCCACGTCCGACACCTCGGCGCGCGTGGGCCGCGGGTTGTACGTCATGCTCTCGAGCATCTGCGTGGCGGTGATGACGGGCTTGCCGGCGATGTTGCACTTGGTGATCATCATCTTCTGCGCGATGAAGACCTGCGCCGGCGGGATCTCGATACCGAGGTCGCCACGGGCGACCATGACACCGTCGGTAACCTTGAGGATCTCGTCGAAGTTGTTCACACCCTGCTGGTTCTCGATCTTGGCGATGATCTGGATGTCCTTGCCCTCTTCGCCGAGGATCTCGCGGATGGCGGTGATGTCCTCCTTGCGGCGGATGAAGGAGGCGAAGACCATGTCGACCTTGTTCTTGACGCCGAAGCGCAGGTCGGCCTGGTCCTTCTCCGACAGCGCGGGCAGGTCGACGTCCGTCTTGGGCAGGTTGACGCCCTTTTTGCTGCTGATCTTGCCGTTGTTGATGGCGCGGCAGCGCACGGTCTGGGCGTCGACGACGTCGAGCACTTCGAATGCGAGCACGCCGTCGTCAACGTAGATGGTGCGGCCCTTCTCGATGACCTTTGTGATGTTCTTGTAGTCGACGTACATGTTCTTGTTGTCGCTGGCCGTCGCGTACTTGTCGTCGGTGGTGATGTTAATTTCGGTGCCGGCGGAGATGGGGATGTCCTCGTCGTTGGGCGTGTTTCCTGTGCGGATCTCGGGGCCCTTGGTGTCGAGGGCGATGGCGACAGGCCGACCGGGCTGCGCCTTCTCGGCGGCACGCGCGTTGTCGACGACGGACTGGTGGTAGTCGTAGCTGCCGTGGGAAAAGTTCATGCGGACCACGTTGAGGCCGGCGGTGCGGAGCATGTTGATCTTCTCGGGCGAGTTGGTCTTGGGACCTGTGAACCATCATATCGCTATCAGCAAGTCTGAACCCTGTGCTCTTGCTTTCTCTTCGCGTTTCCACATACCGATGGTGCAAATGATACTCGTGCGGCGGAACTCGGTCGGTGGGGCGTATTCGGTGTTGAGGTTGGCCAGCCACTCTGTGCGAGTGCGGCCATACTCTTGATGGGCGAGCGAGTCGGCCATGGTGGACGATGCGCGCGGCGGTTGCTCTGTGTAAGGTGCTGTTGTGGGAGTGGAGGGAGCTCGGCTGGGAAACGTCAGCTGCGGACCTGAATTATGGTGATGCTTGAGTACGGCTGGACTATACCGGAGATATGTCGAGCAGGACGAAAGGGGATTGTGTGAGTGTGAGTGAAGGGAGAAGGGAGAAGGGAGTAATGTTGTCGTGGTCAAGAAAAGAACGGGTGTCGGTGAAGTGGATTGGATTTATTTCGAGCTCCGCCGCGCTTGCAGCTCAGCAACCGCGTTCGGCCCCGCGCTGATGTAGGACAGCACAGCACGGAGGCTGAAGCTGTCTCAACCAACACCCCCGAGCCTTCACCCTTCAACCAACCCATCCATGTCGATTCTGAAAACCAACTTTGTTTCTTGAGAAAGACGGGTTTACAACTCCCACTGTACCGCGGGGCTGTATACACGGACTGTAGCATGTAGGTGCGGCTGTTGTACGGAATAGGGGGGACACAACTGCTGCTATATACCTACCTACATGTATGTAGGTACCCAACACGCGCATACTGGAACAATAGTACGATGCTCACTCCGCCGTCGTTGAAATGGCCCTCTCCCTTCATCGTGTTTTGATCCCATACATGTATTCCCTCTTGTCACCACCTTGCCCTGCGGCTCGCGGGCGTTTCACGGCGCAACTATCACAGCGTTGATGGTAGCACGAGCGTCAAAGTGTCAGGTACCAGTCACATGACTCCCACCATCACATGCGACCTCCACAGCAACCGGACCCTGCCCGCGCTTCGAAGACATATGTACATGCGTATACGGTAGATCGACCAACCTTCAACTCAAGACCAGCACACTCACCTCCATCTTCACCCCAATCCCAACACCGCCATACCCTCCGACGACTTTGCCATTCACGTGTTCACACCCCTTGAACCGCACCCCATAAACAACCATGGTGGTATGCCACATCCTCCCATTCTGTCCAACACCATACCTACACTCTCTGACAGCCCGTCCTAGCTCGGCCGCCTAACACACATCGCCTTCGACGCCGTCCTCATCTCCGCCTTCCTCGCCGGCGTCAAGCGCTCGACAGGCCTTACGTACGTCTTCCACCCTCAAACCTCATTCCCGTCTCCGACCTGGAGACTCTCCATTCCCTCAACCCCAAGATCTAGACCTCCCAGTCCACGCGCTTCCCGCAAAGGAATACACGTGACGGTCCTGACTCACATCCCAGTCCCAGCATCAAATCCGACTCCCTCTCCGAATCCCCCAACCTGCGCTCCTGGATAGAGAACTACCTGTGGGTGGGCGAGAGAGTCATGGATCAGAGTGTGGCGCTCATGGGCGCGAGTGCATACTTTGAGCGGAAAAGGTGATACAAGATCTGTTTTGGATGGGTTCAAGATATAGTATGCCGGATCGGAAGGGTGATGGAAGCGATGAGCGCGGCATGGGATATGGACGTTCGGTTGAAGGCTTGGTAGGGGGAAGCGAAGTCCTCCGTGCGGGTACCGCTCGCTTGCACGCGTGTGTGCGCGATGGATGGAAACGGCGTTCGGTGTCGGTTATGGGGCGGGCTAGCCGATCCTTTGGTCCCGGAGGTGCGTTTTCCAAGCGGAGGGTGAAGCGGTGAAGATACCAATCCGGGATCCATCCCAATTCCCACTCATCTGACACAGTCTACGGAGGGTCCAATACCGCCATCCTATTAAATCACACCTCCCAACCCAAGACGTCAATCCTCGCGTTCGAAGCTCGCCAACGAGCCTCTTTCCGCTGCTCCCGCTCCTGTGCAAAAGCCCCTCCGGGCTGCGTGTGCGTCCAAGCGTGTGCGAACTCCTGAAAGACCGTTGTCGGTGGCTTTGGCCCCTGCGCCGCACGTTCTCTTTCCTGCATCTGCGTCGCCGCCGTAAGTGGAGATGATGATGGTCTGGGTCGTGGCTGTGCATGATGAGGAAGCTCGTGATCTTGCTTCTTCGCCGGCTGCGTTACGTCCGGTGCTTTCGAGATGCCGTTCGTCAGGTGCGCGGTCTGGTACGAGGCTTGCGTTCGCCGGGGCGCTTGCGGTACATTTGACGAACGTCGTGCCTGTGAGCCTCTCTCGTTTCTTGATGGGGTTTCGTCATGCATGTCTTCGTGGAGCTTGGACTCAGCCGGTGCTGAGGACACCTCTTTCTCTTTACGGCTGCCGCGGCTGCTAATGCTGCTCTTCGACCGAGGCCGCAGATCACCACCTGTCTCACTTTTGCAGTGTTGCGCGTCAGCCGGAATCGTGCGGTCGGTGGGATCGGGATCGAGTCGCGGCACAGATACCTTGGCTTGGGCGGGAGACGGAGTAGCAGTGCTGTGGTCAACCTTATGCCTGAGACTTTTCAACGTGGGTTCTGTCAGGTTCGGGAACGCTTTTGCCACGAAGCCGCTCATCTCGCGCCATTCCATCGGATCGTCGCGGTGATGCATGCGATACACGGCCAGCACCCGCCTCACAGTCTTTATGTACGGTTCTGGTGTTGGTTCAACGACGTAGTTTGCCTTGAGCCTGGGGTGGGTGGGTCAGCAATGTTCCTTTCCATGTGGCAACTCACTCGCTTGGAATCACGCTGGCTTACCATTCCTGCAATTGCGCTTCGCGGAAATGCTCTTTCCGTCTTTTCCGATGCGCCAATGCCGGATCGGGCAGGGGACGTGGCACGTCCAGCTCCATCTCATCGTCGGCTGTTGGAACTTGCGTGCCCTCGATAACCGTCTCGGCGGCACTACTTGGTGGGGGCGGCTTCGCAGGGAGAGGATGCCTCCATCGTGGGTGCGCTGGAGGGCGTCGTGCTGTGGTGGACTCGGTGCTCGCCGCTGAACTGTTTGGTGGAAGCGTCCCTTGTTCAATCAGCGTATGAGTGGCCAGCTTCCGAGGGCTTGCTTGTCGAGAAGTCGGACCGCTCTGTATGCTCGAATGTCTGTGCATCTGCGAAAACGGTTTGCTCTTAGCGCCCGTAGCCAACCCCGAGGACCTATCCGGTAGACCAGGGGTCACTCTGTTCATTGCGCTTGCTGGTGACAGCCTATGATTGTCAGGATACACAGGCCCACGCTGCTTTGCACTACCAGTGGGCGCACTGCTATCTGGGGGCAATTGCTCGCGCGCTGGACGGGGTGGCGACTGAGACCATTGTGACGGCCGCAAATCGCTGTCGGATGAAGCCGACCGCTCAGAAGCGTCCATCGAGCTTGCAGAAGCTGGCTCATCCGCGTCGTGGTCATGTATTGTTTGTTGGGTATGTGAAGTCGGAGTACATTGCGATGTCGTACTACCGATCGCGGATGCCTCACTGTTCCATTGATTCAATAGCTGCACCGGCACGTTTGGTGACGGAAACGTCCGACCCGGCAAGGAAGGAAACCACGACTGTGGTTGGTCCAAAATACTGCGTTGCTTCTGCGATGGCCTTCGCCGCGCGTACGTCGGTCGTGGCGTCCTCGATAATGCAGGATGTGCTGCAAAAGTAGATGAGTGTTTGTCGACCTGAGAACAGGGTATTATCAACTTACAGCTCGCTGGGACAGCTTGCGGTCGGGACTGGAGCTCTGTTAGCACTTCAGAAGACTCAGCGCGGCGCGTTCCAAGGTCCACCGCGATCGGAGTATCCTCCTCTATTTCAATCGGCTCAGAAGGCGCTGGCTTTGGCGATGTTGAGCGCGACGGTTGCGCCTTTTCTTTGCCCATCATAAGCCCAAGCAATCTCGATGTATCAGTGGATACAGCCGCATGCTGCCGTGCGACTCGTGGTTGGTAGCTCGTAACCTCAGTGCCCATCCGAGCTGTGGTGGGGCGTGCTAGGTTGATGGCCATCTGTGTCTCGAACCCATCAGCCCCCAGAGTAGGACCACGCTGGTTCTTGCGACCGGATATTTGCGTCGAAAATGATCCCCGACGTAGTGAAGCTGGCCTGGTCTTGGGCGAACTCCGTGGTTGACTATCATGCAACCTCTGAGGGGTCTGGCTGATGTCAGCGTCGTCACGAACGACCAGCGAGGCCCCATCTCCCGGCTCTGGTAAGGTTCTGATTCGAGAATCTGGGCCGCGATCAGCGATACCGTGGACATCGTGCGAGGCACCATCTCCGAGCTGCTTTGGTGAGGTCGTGGGTTCAGCTGGCTGTTCTTTCTTAATCACCACTTCGTCTTCCTGATAGTGCTTTGGCCTCGAACGGTGTTCAGTAATCTGTTTGAGCAGTTTGACGACTTCTCCACGTTGTTCAATGGGCACAGAGTCTTTGGGTGTCTTGCGCAAAGAGTATTGATACTCCAATGATTTGATGCGTAGCTGTACGAAGCCATCAGAGGTGCCGTATGGCGTGCTTGTTACGGTAACTTCTTCCAAGCAGATAACATCCCCTTTCATCTCCAGGCTAAGCTTCTCATCAAGCTCGGATTCTAGAGCAGCAAGCGCATTTACCGAAAGAGTCGCTCTGATCGACGTGAATCCATCGGAGAGCAGGACAATCGCTGCAAAGTCCAAAGCGAGAACCTTCACAATCTGAAGCTTGTTGCTCTCCGCGGTCAAAGGAGGAGAGCCAATGGTGCTAAGAAAGTTGCTGCCATCGTCGGCAAAGCGCTCTTCATCTTCGTATTCATGTTCGGTGCCGGGTTCACGCTTGATCCCACGCGAGTCATTCCATCGGAGGACTGCTGCCAGTTCGGACTCAACCAGTGGGCCAAGCCAGTCCTGAAGTGAGGTGGCCATGCTTGGTCGAACATTGAACACAACGGGCTTGCATTGTTCAAGACTGTCGGCGAACTATACCATGGCCACTGCGTCGATTTACGTCAGTATTACTGGTACATCCAGAAGCTCAATCGGTTCCAGTCACCCAGTGATAGCACACGGACGTCCGTGAAAGGAGGTCAATGATATTCGCGTGTCGAGCTTCAGTTTTACGCGGAACAGTAAGAGCTCATTGAACCGCGTCCGAGCACGTGACGTTCGTCGGATCGGTCTTGTTGCGGACCGAGACGTCTTCCGCGGCATCTCGCCAAGACCTGAGACACGTCCACGTCCATACACGATATGTTAGCCTATACGATAGCTTACTGTGTGAGAGCTCCCTTACCAGAGATCAGTTGCAAGCTGGACGCGGCGCGAAGCGACTCTATGAGCGATGAGCAGGCTCAGACACAGCTCTGTGTGCAAGTATGGCACCAGAACCGCCCTCCCCATCGGCGTCGACGGTCCTCTTGCCCTTCCTGGGCGGTAGGTCACGGAGAGGATCCCTGGCTTCCATCAGCTCCAAACACGACTTCGACAAGGATACTCTCCAACAGGCGCTCGACAGCATACATATTTCGGCCTCGAAATCCGAGACCCTGACTTCGTTCCACGACTTCGATGGTGGCAGCCGCCCCGGTCCCAAAGAGCTAGTCAGTAATGGAGTGAGTGGTCTGTACAGTAGGCTGAAGCAGAGTGTGGGAAGTCGGACGCCGAATAAAGACGGTAGAACGAGGCCGAAAAGCAGCGGCTCAAGGGACTCGGGGGAAACGGAGTCTCTGCAGAGTAGTATTCTTTCGGGCTCGCGGGTCAGTACGGGACTTCCGTCCAAGAAACCAGCGCCCGACGCATCGTCGGCCTCAACTGCCAGCCTTGCGGCGTCACCGATACTGGCCGGCTTTGGCAGCAACAATACAAGCGGGGTCTCGCCAGAGCTCAAACAGCAGGGTTCGACTGGACACCCTGGATCTGCAGAACCGGCGGAGGATGCGCGGGACGGACAGGACGTAGGCATCAAGGACTATGCCAAGGGCGCCACATATGACAACTCTTCGGTCGACCACGTACCCATTTCAGAGGCGCTCGACAAAGCGAGGAGTGCGTTAGTCGACGATGATCGAAGTGAATCAGCAACTCAGGCCCTCGCGAGAGTGCTGTCACACCGTGAGATTCAGTTAGGTGACAGGACAAAGCAAACGCGGAGTCTGCATATCGGTGACAACGCAGACCAACTATCAAGTGATCTAGGGTTATCGCCCCAAGTCAGTCGGCTCAATTCTGTTCCGCTGCACGGTGCAAATGAGGTTGTATTCAAGCTTCCAGGCGCCAAATCGCATGACGAAAGCTCGCCAAAGCCTCATAACCATGATCGACCTCCCATGAAGCATGTCGGACCTTCGCATCTACCCAACTTCGAACCTTCCAGAGCGTCGTCCACGACCGACGGAGGTGATATGTCTTCTGGTAGCACTCGAACAGCATCTCGCAGGCCCGAGTTGGACCCCTCGCCGAACCTGAACAGTGGTCTGCAGCGACGGCGAACGGCACCGAAGCAACCTCAGAGACAAGCACCGTTACCGGTTGCACATGTGCCGACTCACTTAAAGCGACGGGTGATAAGCAAGGAATTCTGGATGAAGGATGAGAATGCCAAGGACTGCTTTTACTGTGGCGAAGCGTTCTCCACATTCAGGAGAAAGCATCACTGTCGCACCTGCGGCCAGATCTTCGACGCTAGGTGCACCTCGCTCGTGCCTGGACGGCCGTTCGGCCAACCGGGCACGTTGCGACTGTGCAAACCCTGCGAGGCGATGATCTACGGAGACGACGATGACTCCACCGTGTTCACGGACGAAGGCGACGATTTGCCGTCACGTAGTCCATTGACACGACGCTCGACCAACGACGCCGATGAACTGCCTGACCTTAATGGGGTCCCGTATAGCAGGACTGAGACTGGTGCGATGTCAACGCCGTCTATCGGCATCCCAGCATCCCGCCGCATCCGAGAAGCAAAACAACGATCGGCGGTCATCGAATTCGAAGCTCATCCAGCTCTGGCGCGACCTAGCTCTTCCCATTCTTTGATATCGCTGAGCAGGCGAACACGCTCCTCAAGCCACCGACGCCACCACTCCCGGCATCAACACGCTCGAGGGCTCAAATCCAGCGTAGATGAGCGTGGCCCGTTCCATCAAGATACCTCGGGTGATCCCGAAAAGAAGGCAACGCTACCAGCTTTTCACAATGACAACATCATCGACCCGGATCTGGCTCCTTTCATGTCTGACGACGGCTCTGAAGAAGACGACCAACCGAGCATAATGTCCGCACTCGAGCAAGGCGCCTCACCAGGCGAACGTGATCGCCTCGGGTTCAGCGGCCTGTTCTCCTCGGCCGTGAAAAAGAGCCGTTCGAGAGGAGGCGATAAGGCAACCGTAGCGTCAAGCGTCAAAGGTGTTAAGGATGACGACGTGCTGGGCCAAGTGGCAAAGCACCCGCTGAAGCCATCGAGAAAGCGCAATCCGAGCATGGGCAGCATCACTATCGGACGGCCTTCACCGCGGCGAAGCAGGAGTAACATGCTGCTGAAGACGATCGAAACAGATTGGTCTGAACGACCGCCTTCATCTCCGCTTGCGGGTCCGGGTTCCTTCCCCTCCAAAATCGTCCGAAGCTCGGCGATGCACGGCTCAGAGGCACCGGCTGTGGAGCTTAATCGGGCGAGCTTGGAGCATGTTCGCAGACTGCTAGCACAACTACTGAAGGATGGCAGTATACCAAACGCATCGTCGTGGGAGAAAGCTCTGATCCCGATATTGTTGCAATGCACTGACGACGTCGAGCCGGACGTGCAGCAAGGTGACGACATGGACATACGGCATTACATCAAATTGAAGAAGGTACCTGGCGGAAAGCCCGGTGACACAAGCTATGTCTCTGGCGTCGTTTTTAGCAAGAACATCGCGCTCAAAAGCATGGCCAGGTCGCTCCAGAGTCCTCGCATAGCAATCGTGACGTTTGCCATCGAGTACGCACGACACCAGACGCACTTCATGAGTCTCGAGCCAGTCATCGCGCAGGAGTCAGAGTACCTTCACAACCTGGTCGGACGCATTACAGCCTTGCGGCCCCAAGTTCTGCTCGTGCAGCGCAACGTGTCTGGGTTGGCTTTGCGTCTTCTCGACGAAGCAGGCATCACGGTGGCATTCAACATCAAGGAATCCGTACTGGCTGCAGTGGCTCGCGTCACTCAGACCACCATGATCAAGTCGGTAGACAAGTTGACCATCGATCCCTCCCATCTAGGCAGGTGCGCCACCTTTGAGGTAAAGACGTACATGTCTCACGGAGCACGGAAGACGTACATCTACCTATCCGGATGCGAGCCCGACCTTGGCTGCACCATCGTTCTCCGAGGCGCGGACACTAAAGCCTTGCGAGTCATCAAGCGAATCACGGAGTTCATGTGCTACGTAGTCTACAACTTGAAGCTGGAGACGACTCTGATGCGGGACGAATACGTCTCCATTCCATCAGCGACGCGGGATCAGCTCGTGTCGCATGAAGCACACCATCGCGCAGGCAGTGCCGCTCAAGTCCAATCAATCCCACACTTGATGAAGGCCCAGTCTGACAACGAGATGCCTTCAAAGTACGAAAAGCTGGAGGAAGAGTGCAGATCACGAATTCTGTCGGCTTCTCCTTTCGTGGAGTTCATGCAACCATACCTGCTGACTCAACTGCGTGTGCAAGAGCAGAAGCTTGCAACTCTTAAGAAGCTCCGCGATCAATACGCGGCTGCAGATGAGGAAGGCGACAACGAGAAAGGAGATTCCGAAAGTCAGTTCGCTCTAGTGAGGCCAGAGATGGTCAATTCACCGGCGTCAAAAGACCTTCCAAAGGCGGTTCGTGAGTATCTGCACGCCGTACATGAGGTTCAGCTGGAGAAAGTCATGCACACATACGAAACCCAGAAGAGGCTGTGGGAGTCATTCATGACGGCTGCAGCAGATCCCTTTGATCCATTTGCGCATCAAATTATCGTAGTGCTCCACTCGACAATATCAAGTATTACGTTGGCTCCTTGCACAGGACCGGAGATGCTAGCACTGGGTTTCTATGCCGGATACAATCAGGTGGAGGCTCAATTTGAGGAGGACTGCACGCTTGGACAGTACGTGGAAGACCTTTGCTTGAGCGCGAATAGTACGTGCAAAGAGTGTGACAAGAAGATGTACGACCACCATCGACAGTACGTACACGGATACGGACAGCTCGCAATCTCCGTTCAGCGCCAACCCGCCAAACTACGCGGCTACAACCACAGCATCCTCATGTGGTCGACCTGTCGAATCTGCCGCGCCGAGACTGCTGTCGTCCCCATGTCAAACAACACGTGGAAGTACTCGTTTGGTAAATATCTCGAGTTGAGCTTCTGGAGCAGTCCGCTGCATCCCCGCGCAGGTCTCTGCGAGCACGATATTCACAAGAATTTTCTCCGGTGCTTCGGGTACCAGGACATGGTAGTACGAGTCCAGTACGATGCCATCGATATATACGACGTGGTAGTACCCAGGTCTACGATCACTTGGAAGGTTGAGGCTGATCTTTTGGTCAAGAACGATCAGTTCTTGCACTTCAGCCAGCGACTAAACGCCTTCACAGAATCGGTCAGGAAGCGGCTCGACTCTATCAATGTGGACACGCTCGAAGAGAAAAAAGCGACCGAGGCTAACGAGAAACTGGAAGCACTGCACCAGCGTGCAACCGATGAGCACGAAGAGCTGCTGCACAAGTTGCAACAGAAGTATTCAAGTTCGCGGTACTATGAGCTAATGCCGCTGAATCGGGCCTTGCGTCTCATGGATGAGAAGGCACTCGCTTGGGATGAAGAGTTCAACTGCTTCGAGCGAGATTACTTTCCTTCCGAGACAGACATTCGCAGGCTTGCCACGCTGCAGCTAAGGAACATGTTCCTCGAGTCACAACCACCGCCCAGCATTGCCGCTAGTGCTGCGAGCGATGCGGAAGAGGGCACTGAGATGGTGCCCATGCCATCGGACACGACCAAAGATCGTCCCCATGCCGAAGAGCTGCGAAGCGAAAAAGCTCATGACGTGATGCACTCTGCGATCGAGGAGCACAAGGCATCCTACGACGAGGCGAAGGAGTCGAAACTGGAGCAAATGATACACAGCGTTCCAGATGTCCTAGGCAGCAGCTTGACGAAGGCACTTTCACCACGAGAGGAGCTGGAAAACGCCGTTGAGCGAGAGAACGTGAAGCATCTCGACTTGGCGGTACCGGCGAAGTCGCCCGATGACAACTCGGTTGACGAGCGATTGAGCTCAGGCGACAAGTCGAAGCAATCGAGTAGACCGGAAACGCGGGAAGGACGGCACACTGAACAGCTGTTCGCGATCCAGCCAAAGCCCCTTAGTTCTGGGCTTCTGGAGCGTATCGAACAGATTCGCAGCAACCGTCCGGCATATGGCACTGAGGTCCTGGAGCATTCCGAGTCGAGGATACCCAGGCTTGCAGATCGACGCAAACGGGAGGTCAGCCCTTCGCCTGCGCCGCCTTTGATTCGAGCGCAATCCCAGCCGACACACCTGCCATGTCGTAGCACCGACGTGACTAGTGAACAAAGCATCGATTCGATCGCCAGTGGCATTCCTAGCCCCGAGCAGCCGGCACATGATAAGCGATTGGGGGAGAGACTCGGCGTCGGGCGCCTGGCCAATAAGGTTGGCAGAGTCGCGCCCTCGTTGATCCCTCGGTCGATACCGGTGAAACACGATGAGTCGCATAGCACAAGTGTCTCCGCGCTAGCCAAACACTTTGAGCAAATGTCACGGGAGTTTGAAAAGGAGCGACTCAAGGAGCGCCGCCAGAGGGCGTTACGCAGTCGACAGGCGCGTGCCAACCCGCTGGCCAGCAGCAGGCCGGTAGTCGAGGTTTACCGCAATGCTACAGACGCCGTAGGTGAAAGGGCTTCCGATGAGCAATCACGTCGTGACGAAGGCGAGGAACTCACATCACATGCGACGTCCGAGCCGACAGTGACGCCACACACCACTGACGACTTGGAAGACCCTCCAGAGCCGCAGCCTCAAGATGTGATGAGCAGCGATGACACTTCCACTGCTCCCGATTTCAACCAAGAAGAGAGGGAAGGAGCCCGCGCGGAGCCGATTCAGATACGGCTTCGGGATGTCTCGGATCCGACGTCTGGCATGACCTCCTCTGCGCTGCTGTCACCGACTTCTATCCCTGACATGGAGCTCAACCCTGAACTATCAATCCCCGAGCATAAGAAAAACGTGTGGTTCAAATATCTCGCCGACTTCTGGTCCAAGCGATCAGCCTCTGGTTGGGCGAGCTTGGAGTACCCACTGCACACGACGGAGCACGTATTCGAGGATTCGGATATCATCGTCCGCGAGGACGAGCCGTCTTCGGTGATAGCACTCTCGCTTGCTTGTGCAGACTACCAAAACAAGGTGCAGGACTTCCGCAGCCATCCTAGCAAACAGGCCCGTAAACACGCCCACACGAATTCCCAGGCTAGCAATAGTATTGTGGAGGACGAGGTGCGAAAGGCGATCGAGGCGTCGCTGTTGAGCGATACCGGGACGCACATGAAGTACTCGTTCGCTCACGGGCCAGTGAAGGCATCCTGCAAGATCTTCTACGCCGAGTCCTTCGACGCTCTTCGCCGCAGGTGTGGTGTTGCGGAACGCTTCGTGGAATCGATGTCGCGATGCCTCAAGTTCGATTCCAAAGGCGGCAAGACCAAGTCTCTGTTCCTGAAGACTCTTGACAATCGATTCATCATCAAGAGTCTGCAGGAAGTGGAACTCAAAGCTTTCACCAAATTCGCCCCGGACTACTTCGCCTTCATGAGCTACACGCTCTTCCATGGCGTACCCAGCGTCATCGCCAAGATGTTCGGGCTCTTCCAGGTCACCATCAAGAACTCTGCCAACGGCATGGACTTCTCCTACTACCTGCTCGTCATGGAGAACCTCTTCTACGAGCGCAACCCCAACCGCCGCTTCGACTTGAAAGGCAGCATGCGCAACCGTAAGATCGAGAGTACCGGCCAACCGGACGAAGTCCTCCTTGACGAGAATCTGGTCGAGACGATCTTCGAGTCCCCGCTCTTCGTGCGCGAGCACGCGCGCAAGCTGCTACAAGCCAGCGTGTGGAACGACACGATGTGGCTGTGCAAGCAGAACGTTATGGACTACAGCCTCATGGCCGGGTTCGACGACGAGCGGAAGGAACTCGTCGTGGGCATCATCGACTGCATCCGGACGTACACGTGGGACAAGAAGTTGGAAAGTTGGATCAAGGACCGGGGTAAGAATAAACCGACCATCACGAGTCCGAAGGATTATCGGAATCGGTTCAGGGTGAGTATGATGCAGTATACGCTCAGCGCGCCGGCGTGTTGGCATCAGTTCCAGGCGCAGATGGTGCCGCCCAAGACGTTGCGGGAGAGGGAGGAGCGGGAGGAGTTGACGGAGGATACGGAGGCGGAGAGGGAGAAGGGTGATAGGAGGAGCGATGCGACGTGATGCTTGCGTTTCGCTTTTTACCTTGAATGATCTTACGAGTTGATGTTCACGATGCATACCAAGGATTTGGGGGATTGCGGGCATAGCGTTGGCGTATCTCAATTGTCCGTACGGTGTTTTATACAGACAAGACTGTTCGGCACCTTTACCGTCGCTTCCGTCTGAACTTCAACCCATCATCGTCATCATCGTCCTCGACCACATTCACCACATTCGCCCTCGTTTGCCGTGCTCTCTTCGCAGGAGGTCCTCCACCAGCCTGCTGAGCAGCCGGCCGCTTGCCCGCAGCTCTGCGCTGACTCTCCGTCCCGAATGTTTGACTCGGCGTGCCATTGACCTGAGCGTCGAGACCCTCGTCTCGCGGCCGGCCGGCGATCTGTTCCGGCAGGACTTCCTCCTCCTGCGCATTTTCTTCATCTTCCTCGCGACTGCGCTGGATTCTACGGCGGAAGCGCAACGCCGCATCGCCCGCGTCGTCGCTACTCGGTCCGGCGCGCACGGCTTGCGATTGGCTCTGACTCTTCGACTTGCCGCGGTCGGCAGCATTGTTCGACGAGGTCAGCCAGTACTCGTCGCCGATACCCTGGCTCTTTCTCGGCACCTCTTCCAGCGTGACGATCACCCGCTGCAATCTCGGACCATCACGGCTCTGGCCCTGCGGTCGGAACTTCTTGAAATTCTTCCGTCCGTTCCATGCCGGGTCCCATCGTTCGCTGCGGCCATTCTCGTCAGCGCGCCGAGCCGGACGCTCACGCACAGGCAGCTCCATGACCTCGACTTTGGCCAAGTTCTTGAACTCGTTGGGGTCGAGATCGGCCATTTCGCGCAATGCTTCCTCGTCTTTCCGGCGTGCTTCTGCTTCGAGCTCCCTGCGCTTCGCCAACTCTGCTTTCACGTCGACCTGTTTCTCCTTTTTCTTGCCCTTCTTGGCAACTCGGGCTGGCTCGCCATCTTCTGCTTCCTCAAGAGGCTCGGCAAAACTGTCTTTCTGGCCCTTCTTAGCAGCTTCGGTCTTTCTCCGCTTCAGCGCTGCGTACCCAGTGGTGAGGCTTTCGTACATGGCATTTTCTGCCTCGGCTGCCTCCTCGGCCGGAGCAAGCCGCTTGCGCGTGTTGTGCTGCGTGCCGGCCGCCTGCGAGGGCTCGCCGATGTCCATACTCTGCACGCTCGGCGCTTGACTCGGGTCTGGGAATGACGGGGGTGGCGACTCGGAGGCGGGTCGTTGAAATTGGCTTGCATCAATATCGTCCCCGAAGCCCACAAAGCGAGGCTGAGTGATGGTCCGTCGATTGCGTTTTCGCGTAGCAGGCGGATCTTCAGATGCTTGCTCCTCATGGGCTGTTTGCGCCGGCTCTGGCCGTGCCCCAATTCCATCATCGTGTACAACTGTCGATGCAGGCTGCCCTGACCTCGAATGGCTGGCTTGTGGTAATTCAGGTGTGCGAACACGAGCCTCTCCCTCCGCTGCATCCTGACTCTCCTCCGGCAGCCGCTTCAATCCGCTTGCATCCACCATCAAGATAGCATCCAGAAACTCGTTCTGCACGATCGCACGCTGATTGAGGGCGGTATCCACAGCTTCATGGAATCGAAGCAGCCAGCCTTCGCTGCTATCGCTGTGACGGACAACAACCACGCCGCCTTTGCCGCTATACTGGCTGAGTTGAAACTGGCTGTTGCCTTTCTCACCAGCAAGTTGTTTGACAAAGTCCACGAGGTCTTCAACGCTGCTCTCGCCCTCCTGGACCTCACGAACCACCGCTTTCCCCCCACCACTTGTGACCACCGGCATCAAAGTGTCGTATTGGTTCTGTGACAGGAAGACGAATACGAAGTCCTGGAACACCTCCGCTCTCTCCGGCCGAGGCTGTAAATAATCGTCTGCTCGTTTCACTGGTTCATTGCCAGTCGGCACAACATAGTTGCCCTCGCTCGGCCAGTTGGCGTCAAAGTCGTCCTCGAGCTGACTCATCGGCTGATCTCCACCAGCGGTTGAGTCCCTCCTATGAGCAGCTGCCGCCAGCGCGTCGACGAAGGCATACGTCACGAGCCATTTCCCTTGCGCGAGAGCTTGCAAAGCTGGCGGTACGTTCCGCTTCTTTCCCACGACATGCGATGTCTCGTTTGAGACATAATCGGCCAATATTTTAATATCCGTACCGGCCAACTGCTCCCTCTGAGCAGCAAGCTCGTCTCCGCCTTTGCTTTTCTTGCTCAGATTCGTACATGTCAAAGTCACGTCTTGCCACAGCAGTCTGAAAGTCTGTTCATAGCTCCCAAGCTTGATGGTATACTCCCTCTTGTCGAGAGACTTGGTCTGCTTCGTGATCTTGTCTCCGTTCAACGTTGTGCCCATCTTGGAGCCATCTGTGACTGTGATTCCCGTCCGCTGATGCAGCTTCGAGGCATCGCTTGGTTGTACATCGCCGACGCGGATGACCAGGTGTTTACGCGAAACGGACTTGTGATCGATGTACTGCACTCGCTCACCGGCCTCTGTCTTGTTCGAGGTGCGGCCCAGGAGGTGAGTGCTGCCCGGGGGCAGCCATAGGCGTTTTCCGCCGAGGAGGTCGCCGGAGCAGCTGAGAATCCACATAATGGTGGCGTGTGGGAGTGCATGGAGAGGAGGAGTGAAGGTGTCGAGGAAGCGGGTGAATATCGATCAGGTCAAGTCGGAGAGATGCCTAGAATCCTGGAGGACCTGACGTGAGGCGACGCGCGAGAGGAGCGACATCACGTGCCCTCGGCCGCTTTTCGCGAAGGACCCAAGTAGGCTTAGCGTGGCTTGGGGGCAGCGGCTGCGCCCCCAGCTGTGGTGGTGGTGGGGTTCGTACATCCACATCTGCGCTGGACGAGTTAGGCAGTCGGACACTACTGTACGCCCGGAGCTCGACTACATTAGTTACATAGGCACACGACGCCGCCGTCTGCATCACTCGTCTCAAGAGCCTCAACAGCTAAACATCCCCGTATCCCACAGTGCGCCGTCCATATACCACCCAAACACCAGACACCAGTGAGTTACGCTTGTTTGTAGCTGCGACATCGACTCATCGTCAGAACGTCTTGCTGACCGGCAGCATGGTCCAGCCGTCGTCCGATCATCACTATCTGACTACCGTCCGACCGTCCTACCCTCGCTCTACACCTCTGCGTCCTATCCCTTATCCAGAACAATAGCTCGAAGCGTTGCAGATAGCCGCGGCTCCGCTTATCATCAACACTGGCACGCAGGCAAGAACAGGCCCCTCCTCCAGCGCTTCCGTATCCATCTGGCGGAGCCGGCCACAACAGTCTCCATGCGCAGGCGCTGATCACCGCTTCCATCGACATCCTCTGCCTCGCGTATCTCTCGAGGCTGTACAAACCGCCGTAAAAGGCAGACGGAGAGCACCAAGGCAGCTGGTCATCAATCACATCACGCTCTGAGGGTAAGAAAACAAGAACACGCCTGGGCAACATGGGCAATCAACCAAGTACGTTCGCCTTTTCAATATCAGTGCAGCATTTTAGCCCGCGCGCCTGCTATGAGTATTGCGCTGGCCAAGCGGAACACGCCCAAGATCGAAGCTTGGGCACGAGCGAGCGAGTCTGTGGACATGGGAGACATTAGATTGTCGCACTGTAGGACACTGATACTCTGTACTAGGCAAAGACGGTAAAAGCACCGGCTCGCAAACACCCACGGGCTCTGGTCCGTCGCTCGATTCGTACCCTTCGTTCAGCAAGTCGGACACGAAAGAGTCCTCGCGATCGTTTAGGACTGCCCTGCGAACGAAGATCCCGGGCGGCAAGTCTTCTGATAGTCCACGCGCATCGACCTCAGGGTTGAGCGGCGAGTCTACGACCAGCGTCGACAAGACGGATGCGCAATCCACGAGCTCCAAAAGTCGGTCGGCGCTTTCTTCTCTTGCAGCGCCACTAGCACCAGGCTCCCGGCGAGGAAGCGTCAGCAGTGAGCAGTCCAGAAGGGCTGGCAAAGGACAGCTTGGTAGCGAAGGTGGAGATGGAGAAGATGACGAGCCGCAGCCTCCACCCTCACCTACGACATCGGCCTCGGTCCGCGGAGGGCACAGTGACATATCAGAGGCGCAGCGCAGTGGCGAAGTGGACGCGGTGTCTGATGCGCCTCCGACCGGCAATGTCCATCAATCATTGAACAAAGAGCCGATGGAATCTATCTTGGTGAAGAAGAATGTGCCCGCACAGAGTCAGGGCGCAGCGGCTGCTTTGGCGATTGCGGCAAGCAATGGCTCGACGTCGTCAACAAAGGACATGGAGATCAGCGCGTTGAAGACGGCAGACCTGGATGACATGATCAAGCGTCTCGTGGACGCTGGGTACGCCGGTAAGGTCACCAAAACCGTCTGCCTGAAGAACGCCGAGATCACCGCGGTCTGCAATGCCGTACGCGAAGTGTTCCTATCGCAGCCTGCGCTGCTTGAGCTGTCGCCCCCAGTGAAGATCGTGGGCGACGTGCACGGCCAGTACACTGATCTGATTCGTATGTTCGAGATGTGCGGCTTTCCGCCCAGCAGCAACTTCCTTTTCCTTGGAGACTACGTCGACCGTGGCAAGCAGTCACTCGAAACCATCTTGCTTCTACTATGCTACAAGCTGCGGTATCCGGAGAACTTCTTCCTGCTCCGTGGCAATCACGAGTGCGCGAACGTCACGCGCGTCTACGGCTTCTATGACGAGTGCAAACGCCGGTGCAATGTCAAGGTCTGGAAAACATTCGTCGATACCTTTAATACCCTCCCCATCGCGGCGATCGTGGCGGGCAAAATATTCTGCGTCCATGGCGGTCTGTCACCGAGCTTGTCCCACATGGATGACATTCGCAACATCGCCAGGCCCACCGATGTGCCCGATTACGGTCTGCTCAACGATCTCCTCTGGTCCGATCCGGCAGATATGGAAGCCGACTGGGAAGCCAATGAACGAGGCGTTAGCTACTGCTTTGGGAAGAAGGTCATCATGGAGTTTTTGCAGAAGCACGACTTTGACCTCGTCTGCCGAGCGCACATGGTGGTCGAAGATGGCTACGAGTTCTTCAACGAGCGGATCTTGGTCACGGTGTTCAGTGCGCCGAACTATTGCGGCGAGTTCGACAACTGGGGTGCAGTGATGAGTGTTTCCGGCGAGCTGCTCTGTAGTTTTGAGCTGCTGAAGCCGCTCGATAGCAGTGCGCTGAAGAGCCACATAAAAAAGGGGAGGAATAAGAGGCAGACCATGCTCAACAGTCCGGTAAGTACAAGGTCCTTGTCATGGCTGTGGAAGGCCGGCATTGCTAACCTGCACACAGCCCGCCAATCAGTACCCCCAAAGCTACTAGTTCTTGCAATATGCATCACTATCAACGGCGGATGTTTGGCCTACTTGTGGCATGCAAAGGCGGTGGTTAATGCGGGGAGAGGATGTGGCCTGCCGAAGGTTTTAGTAGCACTTCGAGAAGAGCATCCACGATTGGCCGACAGCGCCAAGTGCAGGGACTTTCGTTCCTGAAAGTCGCGGATTGTCCCGGTGTAAGCAGGGAGACATCGATTCAGCGTCGAGAAAGGGGGCCAGGGTTTGCAGGTTAGCACAGCAGGGGAAGCCCCGACGCAAGTCTGATCGCTGCAGCAGTGGATGGACAGCTCAATTGCAGGCGCAGTCGTTAAGTTATCGAAGTGCACTGAGGGAGAAGGCAAGCATCAAGTGCTGGGTTTGTTTGGCGCGGTGCCCTGCTTGCTGACACCGAGTTCAGGACACGGTGAGGGCTCCTGTTCCAAGGCCTAATTGCTACTCTTTATGTATGTTATCGGTTTTCCTTCGATCTTTGCTGCTTCCAGGAGATTGAGACCATGCAGGTGGTATACGATGGTACGATATGGGACGCTGTGGTTGAGTAGACGGTGTAAAGTGAGATCTCTCTACTGCAAACGTTTGCCGTGTGTGGTATCACGTGCTTGGCCAATGGTGCAAGTATCGAAAGGGAAGGTCAGGCGAGCCATTCTTGGCATTGCCGAACCGCACGCACTTCGGAATTAGCGAGGCCCCGCGTAAGAATTGGTGCTGCTACTGCACGCCGACGACCTTGCTTCCTACACTCACTCTCTCACACATAGCCATATACACATGACAACAACGACCATGGCAGACGCAGCTCCCCGCGGTGGCGCTGGTGGATTCGGCTCTCGCGGAGACCGTGGCGGCGGGGACAGAGGTCGCGGTGGACGCGGTCGCGGTCGCGGCCGACGCGGCGGTCCCAAGAGCGACGAGAAGGAGTGGCAGCCCGTGACCAAGCTCGGCCGTCTCGTCAAGGCCGGCAAGATCAAGAGCATGGAGGAGATCTACCTGCACTCGCTGCCGATCAAGGAGTACCAGATTGTGGACTTTTTCTTGCCCAAGTTGAAGGATGAGGTGATGAAGGTGGGTTTTACCGAACCGGATACGCAGTGCTGCGTGGAAGGTACTGATGTGGGTGTTGTGTACAGATCAAGCCGGTGCAGAAACAAACCCGTGCCGGTCAGCGCACGCGGTTCAAGGCCATCGTCGTCATTGGTGACAGCGAGGGCCATATCGGTCTCGGCATCAAGACCTCCAAGGAAGTCGCCACCGCCATCCGCGCCGCGATCATCATTGCGAAGCTCTCCGTCGTGCCGATTCGTCGTGGTTACTGGGGTTCCAACCTCGGTGAGCCGCATTCGATCCCCGTCAAGGAGAGCGGCAAGTGCGGTTCCGTCACCGTCAGGGTAAGTCAATCCCCATGCCCTTAGCAAAATCTGTCAATGGTGTATCATGCTGACAGCGTGTGCCAGCTCATCCCAGCCCCCCGTGGTACCGGTCTCGTCGCCTCGCCCGCCGTCAAGCGCCTCTTGCAGCTGGCTGGTGTGAACGACGCCTACACCGCCTCCTCCGGTTCGACCAAGACGCTCGAGAACACGCTCAAGGCCACCTTCGTCGCCATCACCAACACCTACGGCTTCCTCACCCCGAACTTGTGGCAGGAGACCAAGCTCACCCGCAGCCCGGTCGAGGAGTACAGCGATGTGCTGCGTGAGGGCAAGCGCTACTAAATGCGTATCCTCTCGCCTTTGGGTCGAAAGCGATTGCGGAAGGAGAGACCTGATCCGGTTCTGATGAAATAGTGGGAAACGTTGAGACTTTGTCTGAACTAGGCGATCGTTATGCTTCATGCTTCACATTGATGAAGCGGTCATATGATAGCGTAGCTTGAGCCAAGACGAACCCGACACTTTCTCCGAGCTTTCTGTCTCCACGAAATCGCTTCGTAAGCCTTCCATGCCTGACGTGAGTCGTTCACGCTAGGCTGGTTCAAGATGCCCTAGACTGGCATGAAAGAGAACCACGTTCCGTAACCTTAGCATTACAATGAAGCATAGCACGTTTGGGGAGTGTTCCTACTGCATGAAGAGGTTCTGTGAAAAGGAAACATATTTGCATCGCTATCTCGAAACTCGAAGCTATGTGTGCCATGGGGTATCATTATCGTCACTTCCTCTGCTGCGCCTGTTGTGCGCCCCCGAAAATGCAGTATCTCCGTCATTGCAAAAGAAGTCCGTCGCGTATAGAAAAGCAAGCAAGCAAGACTATGTTAACTTCGTATAAAGAAAGCCTTGTTGATGAAAGGAAAACGACGCAAAGTCACACAGCGTAGCGAGACCCCGTGGAGACTGTGGCGTGGTGGTGACGCCTGCCTACTCCTCAATAACGTCCATGTCGCCCGGCACCGCCACCGGCTGCGCGCTTGACTCGCGGATTTTCGGCGTGCGGCTGCGTCCGCGCGTGGATGCTGCGCGTTCGGTTGATGGAGCGAGACTGCCGGCGCGCGAGGCCGATGGTGCACGAGAGTTCTTGCGTGACATGGTGCGAGAGCTGGGACCCGCTGGTGCCGTTTGGGAGGCGTCGGCGGAGAGCTTGTCGCTTTCGATGGTTGGGATGAGGGCTTCGGGCTGGTGCTCGGTGACGGTGAGGTTGTTTGGTTGGTCGGTGGCGGCGACGTCTGTGGTGGCCGTAGCTCTGTAGGCTGGTAGGTGGTGGATGTCGCTCACGTGCGCGTCGTCAGCGGTTATGATAGCTGGGAGCGCGTCGTTGTCGGTGTTAGCTGGAAGGGCATCGTTGTTGGTGATAGCTGAAAGGGCTTGGTCGTTGGTGGCCGCTGGAAGCTCTTCGTCCTTGTCTGCAGTCGCTGGTAGGTTCTCATCCTCACCCTCGCCCTCGTAGCCGTCGACGAGGTTGTCGACGATGAAATCCCACTCTCGTTTCGTGACTTTGCAGACGCTCAGCCTGCTCTGTTTCAACAATTGCATATTCCCCAGTACCCCAGAGGCAGTCGATGAGAATTTTTGCAGCTCCTTAAGATGGACCGGAGAACTGAGCTTCTTCCGAAATTCGACATGAACAACACACCACCTCTCGCGATCCGACTCCTTCTCCACGAACCCGACGGTATCTGGATCGGCAACAGTTGGATCCGGCACGGCTTCTGAGACGATCTCCATGATGCCGGTGATACCTGGCTTTCTGCCCGCCTTGCCCTGACTGGCGTAGAAGAAGGCGAGGTCGCCGGCACGCATCGCTCGCATGTTCTTAGCAGCTTGAGCGTTGCGCACGCCTATGTAAGATTTAGCAACGGCGACAGTGGCGTTGTGGACATAATACTTACCGTCCCATGCCTCGGGCTCCGTCTTCGCGCGCAAGTCGTCAATGGTGAACTTGGTGTTGACGGATTTGCCGCTATGCGTCGACTCCGTGCGGTCCTCCTGCTCGGCCTTCATCAGCCAGTATTGCTTACCGGCGTCGGCTTCAGCAGCCTCGGCCGAGTCTTCGTTGAGCTTACTAGATGACCCCTGCTCCAAGGTCGCCTCGTCAATGAGCTCGCCCTCCAGCTGCTCTGCAGCGGCCCCGTCGTCAGCACTGATCTTGGTCGTCTGGCCACCCTTCGGGGGACGACCACGTTTCTTCGGTAGTGCACTGTCGTCGTTGGACACGGCGGGAGCGGCACTCTTCGCAGGACGTCCACGCTTCTTCAGCGGCTGCGGCTCGGCAACTTCCTCCGTGTCAGTCTCGGTCGCTTTCTTTGGGCGTCCACGCTTCTTCGACGGTCCGGCGATCGCTGGACTCGCAGCCTCCGTCTTCTTCGGGCGACCACGCTGCTTTGGCGCCTCTACGGGCGCCTCGTTGATTTGCGGCTCAGCCGCTGTCTTCAGTGGCCTACCGCGCTTCTTTGGTGCACTCTCTGGCGAGGCGGCCTCGAGCTCAACCTCGGGCTCGATCTCAGGCTCGATCTCGGTCTCGGTCTTGGCTGCCGACTTAGGCGGACGACCGCGTCTCTTTGGCATATCTGCCGGCAAGGCATCCTGAGGCTCGTTCGTAAGCTCAGCCTGCTCAGGCTCGATCACGACCTCGGTGTTAGCTGTAGCCTTCGGTGGGCGACCGCGCTTCTTGGGCGCATTTGCTGGTGGAGCGGCCTCAAACTCGGGCGCAGGCTCGGGCTCGAGCTCGGGCTCAGGCTGGGCTTTCGCCTTTGGCGGACGGCCACGTTTCTTCGGGGTATCGGCGACAGGCGCGTCGTTGTCGGCAGCAGCAGCGCGGCGCGGACGGGTAGCTGCTGCGCTGTCGACCACTTTGCCTTTCTTGGGAGGCATTATGTCGGCTTGTCCGTGTCGATGAAGGCGATGTGTGCTGGTGGGAGGTGTATGTCAGTAGTGGAGTAGGAAGAGTGAAGTTGTGTTTGTTGTTGTTGCGGAAAGCTTAAATGAACGCGACTTCATGTTGTGAGAGTTGGCGGAGGGCGCGTCATGTGGCGGCAGCGGATAGTCCCGCCGTTTGTTCCTACTTTAACTGCACTACACGTGGACTTGTTTCGTCGCCGCACAATACGAAGTACCTACATTATGTAGGTGATGTGGGACTCTTGGGCGATGTCCTATCGTACAGTTGATGAGCAGTTTCGATTCTAGTCAGGTAAGTATGTTGAAACCCCTCCTACCTGTATCCATCGTCGGCGTGTGTGTGTGATGTATCCTTATTGCCTGAACTACAGCCTCTCGAAGGCGAACCGTCAGCAATGTAAACAACTTTATTACACATTGTTCGAGTGGTGAAGACAGTGTCATGTGTTGACTGCCAGTAACTGGCCCTCGTGAATGCAAAGGCAGTCGATGCTGCGGTCAAGACAAGCCTTCACCTCCTTGCATGATGGTATGCAGCATTCCCCAGTTCTGGGTCTCACACGCAGGACCCAGTCACTTTGATGCCTCAGCAACCCATCGTAACGAGTCTGATACCTCCTCTTCAGTACCATGCTCCCAAAGGATACACCGACGAGGGATAAAGTGGAAGTACACATGCGTCCGAGTCCTGATCGATCTGCAGTCAAGAAAGGATAGAGGAACGTACCCCAACCCTAACCCTATGGCATATTCGTAGCGATCATTGACAAGACATGAAATGAGTCGGGCCTCGCGCAGAACCTTGCATGACAGCGCAGTCTGAGCGTCACAGTGCATACGAATAGCCGAGACACAGTGGAAATTTCGAGGCATATCGATCAATATTTCGAGCAGGCAGAAGGGAGCAGACCCTGCCCCAACAATCGCATGGTCCCCCACCCATCATGCTGACCCAACCATCGGAAACCGCCACACATCCATGCCAACCCCACAGACCAACACGCCCATACCCCCATTCCCAAGCGCGCAAAACTGCATACTCGACACATCCGCCACGGCCGTGCGGGCCCGATGCAAGAGCGTCACCTTGACACCATCCACACCGGACGCCGTCACGTCGACGTCGATGAGCCACATCTTGATACACTGATCGATACTCGCGGACAGCAGGACGTATCGCGAAGGCGAAGTCATGAAAGCCGCGAGGGCGGTGACGGCCGCGGCGTGTGCGCGAGGCAAAACCAAGGTGTGCGTATCGTCGGTGTTAGTACTCCAGCGGGTAATGCCGATTGCGTTATCGTCGCCTCCTGTCAAGACCAACGATGAGCCATCGCTTAGCGGACCGGTCGTCATGCTCAGGATAGCGTTTTGGTGGACTTTGTGCCGCTTGGACCAGGCCAGAGATCCGGCTTCGACGGTCGTGGTCCAGTTGGCGATATGGCCGTCAGTGGCACCTGTGATGAGCGTTCCGGTCATAGGAAGTGGCTGCACGTGCGTCTGGCATGCAGTCATATAGTCGCCGGCGGCGTGGAGTTTCCAGGTGCGCTTCTGGTACTTCCATCGCTTCATGCTGGAGTCGGAGTAAATCATGTCGATGAGCCAAAACGGGTCTTCGCGGCGACCTTGAGAGTTCAGCTCAGGCCCTTGCACGGTGCCACCGTTGAAACCCATGATGCGCAAGTCGGAAGTACCCGCTCTTGGATGGGTGGACTCGCACACGACGCCTAGATCGACACCAGGCATCTGCGGTCTGATTCGCCAGACGAAGAACTCCTCGAAACCACCACTGGAGAAGAGGAGGCCGTCGGGCGTGAACATGAGGTGCTGAATGCCGGTGTTGTGCTTTCTCAGAGTCTGCACACAACGGAAGTTGAAGACGTCGTCACTTGGTGTTAAGAAGAGCTTGATGTTCGTGTCCTCGGCACCAGTGGCGATGATCTGCGATCCCGGGGCTGGGTAGGTAACAGCAGCCGTGATCTCCCTACCGTGACCTCCGCTACCGATCAGCTGATACGGGAGCTCGGTCTGTGTCTGACGATAGAGCTTCGATGCCTTTGTCCAAACGAAGGTGCCTCCACCGGGATGCGGCTGGTACGCCCAGTTGCGGTGAGCGCCGCCGCAGTCGACTGTCATGATCTCTCGAGACTCTGTCGCATCGTACACCACGAATTGAGTGCTCCGGAAGCCCCAGACTCGTAGATGGTAGTCAGCAGACAACGACAGGCCTTCGATATTCGGTCCAAAGGGCAGCGCAAGCTGGTGCACCTTTTCCGTGTACAGCTTGTAGAAACGGCACACCACGTGCGTGCCGTCTCGTCCTGTCGAGTGGATGTAGTAACGGCCATCATGCCCCTGCAGTGCGTGCACGTCTGTCACAGTCTCCTTGCCATGTGCTTCTCCGTGTTGAGCGCAACGACGGATCGGGTGTCCCGGAGATTGCGATACGTCGAACACAGAAAGGAAGCCGTCGCGCGAGCCGACGACCGCGTAGTCTTTGCCATCCATCACTATATATGTGAAGCTAGTCACAATCAGACTATCATCGTTCAGCTCAAGTTCTGATACAACTGTACAGGACGCACTTGCATCGGGGTTTATGGGAACTAGAAGAAACTGTGCTGCAGCGTCTTCATGCAACGTGACGAGGACAGCAATCTTCTCCGCCTCACCTACCTCGCTTACCATCCGCGCAAAGAGGCCAGCGACTTTTGCAGACGTCTGAACCAGTGGCGTCAAGCTCTTACTTTCGAGTGCATATGCATAGACTGTTCCGCCCGTGCCGGCGATGAACGCGTAGCCAGGTACTGCGGTCACAATGGAGTAACCCCTGAGGCCAGCGAGTGCGGGCGACACCTCCTTGACTCGGCTGCCATCATCCTCATCGAGGTTTAAGAGGAGGATTTGGCCGCTGTTCGTTGTACATACGAGGGCGTTATGATCAACGAACCCATACGCCCGGATGGTGTCTGCCTCCGAAATGCCTAGATCCCGACCTAGTTCTCCCGAGTCTGAGGAAGGATGTCGTATCGCTATAGCGCCATCTGCGCCGCCCGTCACTATGATACCAGCGACACTCTGTGTTAATGCCCATATATGCTTCCCCGAGTGAGCGGTCTGAACGCGAACTTGTTGCAGCTGATAAGGAAGAGCGTTGGGTCCTTCTGCGCTTGATTTGAGCATGGCCCATAAAATGTTAGATGCATCTTCTCCGAATGACATTAGGCGTAGAGGAAGAATGTCTGAGGTGGAACGGCTGGTGCCTATGTCGGCGATGGTGTTTTCAGCGTTCTCTACCAGGAAGCGGACGTGCCAAATCCTGGACACATGACCCATCGCTTTAGCCAAGCATGCTGGGGCATAGTCTTCCGTGGACGCTTTCGATCCAAAGCCTGTATCGCGCTGCAGCTGCGTCAAGGGCGGGCTTTCCGCCGTCAGATCAGATACATCCCAGATTGCGATCGTCCTGTCGTCGCTGCAGCTTGACAATGCACGCTTGCATCCGCCCAATTGGCCAAGCTGACCAGAAATGCGTACGCCAAAGATCGAGCCTTCGTGCGCGGAAAAGGCGTAGTGGGTTTGAGTGTGGGCAGTAAGCCCTGCCTCGCCCTCGGACAGAAAGCATGACCAGACGATGACATCTCCAAACGCAGTACCAGACGCAATGAGACAGTGTGAACCACTTAGCCATGCGATGTGCGCAGAGTAGAGGAGACAGTTCGAACCCGGAACGAGAGGATCAAGCGTCGCCGCTGGGCGGACACTGTCCTCTGCCGCTAGGTCTTCCACATTCGCCAACACGAGAGCGTTGTGAGCTGTGACAAATGCAGCGCGTAAGCTGTGCCCACTGTCGAATGGTGTCGAGTACGCTGCATCTAGAATCCAGTCGTTTGCTCTGAAAAGGCGATCGCTCTCTAGGCTGAGTCCGAACCCGTCGGTCCGGCTAATCCTGACCACACGGATAAAGCAACCACCGTAGACAAGAACACGACCCGTATCGTGCTCACTGACCAGAACGCCATGGATTGCTTGCCCATCAAGCACTGTCAGACTGGCCAGCAGACGCTTGCTTTCAACATCGTAAGCTCGTAAAAGGCCGCCTTCTCCAGCAAGAATCACGTCATGCTTGTAGAAAGCTAGAGCTGTTACCGGGACTCGATGGTGGACATGCTCCAGCATCGAGTAGGAAACGGGAACAGATCGCGGTGGATGTGAGAGGGTAGTTAATGTTGCTATCGGAGGTAGAGCAAGAGGATGGAAGATGGGAGTCTCGAAGGTCGGCTGCCAAGACACGGGATGCAACGCTCCGCCGGCACGAGCGAATCGCAGACGCGCTCGCCGTGCCGGCCGTGAAAGCGAGAACGGGCGCAAGTGACCTCACCCCTCAGAACAACATTTTGAACAAGTTGCGAAACGCATCCCTCCTGGAAACGCGACCCCCCTCACCACGTCGCTCCCACTCAACCCACACACGCATACAACGGAGAGCACCATTTGCCTCAAACCATCTCAGAGGTCGCCAAACGAAAGCGAGGAACGGAAGAACCACCCGGCAAGAGCATATTAGGGGGCTATCGTCCTTGTACACCACCCACTCCAAGCACTCCTCCTCGACAAGCGCGAGCAGACTCCTCCGCTTGCTCTCGAGCACTCTCTCCCACCACGACACCGCGCGCACCCCCAGCCGGTGCCCAACCGCCAACATGATGTCAGGGGAAGCATGGTATGAGATTCCCTTATCAACAACCAACGACAGCTGGAGATCGATCGCAGCCGATGAAGGACAAAGCTGACAAGCGCGGCTTGCGCATCACAGGCTCTTCCTCCTCGCCGTCCTCCTCAACGCCGTGAACCTCTTCCTCCAAGTCTTCTTCACCATCATGTACAGCGACCTCGAATGCGACTACATCAACCCCATCGACCTGTGCAACCGCCTCAACATGTACATCGTCCCCGAAGCCGGCGTGCACGCCTTCCTGACCGTGCTCTTCCTCATCAACGGCTACTGGCTACCGCTGCTGCTGAACTTGCCCTTGGTGGCGTGGAATGCGAAGAAGTAAGCCACCTGTGCGGTACTGTGT
>Ga0058704_10000245_pt1 | contig 29912 bp, 35 predicted proteins | sample AgamicMgSfe_FD_71363 | JGI IMG/M metagenome (GOLD analysis project Ga0058704, IMG submission 71363) | Agave microbial communities from Guanajuato, Mexico - Mg.Sf.e | ecosystem: Host-associated > Plants > Phyllosphere > Phylloplane/Leaf | place: Guanajuato, Mexico | collected 2012-05-30
GTACTAACCCGAATCGCCTCCCCACCACCACCACCGCTCCCACTCCCAGCCTTCCGCACCGTGAGCCGGCTCTCGACTTGCTCGGCCAAAACCTCCAGATCATGATCGGCGATCCCTCCTCCGTTACCGTTGTCATCGTACTCGCTTAACGCGGCGTAATCGTTCATCTTGATTGAAGGTGGGAGGGGGCCGCCAAAGACCCATGGTTCTTCTTCATTTTCGTTTTCGAGCGCGTGGCCTTGGGCTCGGAGTTGCTGGGTTAGGGCTGTATCGTCGGAGAAAGCGTAGATGCTGACGCGAGGGTCGATGTGGAAGGGACAGTAGGGCGGGTTGGTTTCGACTTCGGTGGAAGTGGGAAGAAGCGCTGTGCCCTCCGCGGCAGATCGGGAATTTGAGGACGCAGGAGGAGGGGAGCGAAGGCTCCAGAACCCATGCGGGCCTTCGCCCGCGCACACGATGGATGGCTTGGACGCTCCTCCGCCGTCCCGACTCGTGCTGATGCGCGGCAGGGCGAAGGTTTTGTGTCCGTACTTGTCCTGCCGCAAGCCGGTGATGTTGGCGTCGCCTTTGCGTCGGGTCACTTTCTGTACCGGGTGGAGGTGCACGGCACCGTCGCAGACGAGGACGAGAGCGCTGTCGCCCTGTCGGCGCATCCAACGTAGACAGCCGGCGGCGGCGCGGTCCTGTAACGCTTTGTGCCGGACCTTGTTGTCCTCGGCGTGCCACATGTCGCTCGCGCCACTCCTAGCCGCGCTGTAGCCCTGACTCAACCCTTTCGCCACCGCTCGTCCGCCTGCGGTCCTGGCTGCAGCTGCCGTCTCACGGAAACCGGCGAAGGTAGTTGGCAAGGTGTTCTGGGATCGTAAGGCGGTGACTTGCATACCGACGGACTGCACGCCGGATCTTACACTGCCCCAAAATCCGGTATTGCTGCTTGGGGGTGACATGCCCTGTGACACGTTCACAGTGGGATCCGCCTTCTCGGCCGTCGCCGACGTTCCGGTGCTTCTACGTCGGCGCCTTGTTGCTCGTGCAACGACAGGGACATCATGTAGGTGAGCCGTGCCGTGTGCTGTGAGAAGCGCGAGCCAATCTCCATCCCGAGACCAGACGCTGTCAATGATCACCGACGGGCTGCTGCGTGCTATCCGATGCAGCTGCTTGACGTGCGGGCCTTGCGTCATGTCACTCTCGTAGTGTGACGAGCTGCCTTTGGCACTACCGTACATAGCGTGCGACAGATCCCAGATCGTGCTGACTTCGCCCTTGCGATTGCCCGTCAATAGCCGCAGTCCATCGGGAGAGAATGAAATATGACTGCAGCCCTCGACTAAAGCGAACGTCGCCGAGGGTGGGGGTGGCTGTTTCGGCTTCTGCTCTTCTGCACCAAATAGTCTGTGCAGATCGATGAGCGAAACAAGGGCGGGCTCGCGTGCAAGCCGTCTCGGGTTATCGGCAGGTGCATATGTCGGTGGGAACAGATCCCTGTCACTGCTCGGGTGTCTTTGGTGCGACTGTAGCGCGGTTGGAGGCGTGGGATGCGTGAGCTCACGCCAGCCCTGCACGCTTACTTCGTAGCCTCGCTGTGAGGCTTTGACCAAGCCTTGCGCGGCTTTCCGGGACAGCCAACTGAGCGTACCTTCAGCGTCGGTACCTGCAATCTCACAAGTGACAAGTGGCTGCGGTGGAGCGGTATGGGTGTTCAGACCCGGGGGTTGCGGGTTGCTGTCAGATAAAAGGGGTGAGCCCTGGATCGAAATGTTTGCCGATGTATAAGGCGGCACGATCGCAAGCCAGCGATCACTGAGGGATACGAGAGGTACGCCGGGCCGCTTGTCTGATTCGCAATCACCGGTGTTGGTGTCGCTTGCGGTAGGAGGCCGAGAGCTGGAGTTGACGGGTCTTTGCTGGAGCGAAGTCCAGAACTTACCGATGCACCTAAACCGAGGACTCGGATCGTGGACTTGCGGTATGCAGGTGAAGACGAAGACTTCGCCGCTTTTGCCAGACGCAATTGTGATAGTGTTACCACATGCGTACAGACGCAGATCACCGACCGGCGAGGGCGGGAGAGACAAGTGCCCCATGGTAGGCTGCTCGGACGCCACCGGCACGCTTTGATACAGTGTGGCGAAGCGCTGCTGGTGCTTGAGCGAATACACTTCCACACTAGTTCGGAAGTGAGTGCCTAGCTCCAGACCGGCCTCGTTGGACTGTAGATGGTCTCGTCGATCATCCGACACGACACCATGCAGGATGACAGCAACTAATGGCCGTACTCTCTGAAGGGGGTCCTTTCTGCACATGCACGGTATGATCTTTGCATCGATTACCGCGCCTTGCAGCCCTTCTAGCCTCCCAACAACCTCCAATTTGTCAGGTAACACCCTGTAGACTTCCAACCCACCTTGCGAGCCGACCAAAAGTGCGTCCTTGGCCTTCCTAGTAGACGCAGGGTCGCCGGCGTCCGCGAATGAGTCGAAGCGACAACAGTAGCCGTCTGCGCCTGCTGGCTTGCCTTGCTCAGGTTTCAACATGAGGTTCAGGCCAAGATCTGGGAGACCGAAAAAGTGGGGTTGTGCCATATGTGGTGGCGGTGGGTCGACGAATCGTGATCGCGTCGAGGGCTGTCTGTTGATCGACTCTCGGCTCTGTGGACGCTGATCTGATGTGCCGTTACTTCGGTGGTCTCCCAGAGTCGAGTACTGTTGATACGGGGCGTGCAGACTCGCGGGTCGGTATGGGGGAGCGGTAGCTGGGGGCACTGGCTTCACTGCCGTCGGACGGGGTGATTTCACTGGCGGTGATTGCGTTGGAGCAGGCGAAGGTCGGGAAGACTCCTCCGGCTCCTCCATAGTGATTGTATCATCGTTGAGGTCCACGGCCACCAGCGGATGCTCTGTCTGCTGGGGCTCTCTTTCAGGTTCAGGAAGAAGTGGTGGTGAGTCGCATTCTATAGCCGCCAGAGAAGGCGGTATTCTCGTGGGAACGGATATGACATCCTCGTCATCCACCTTTTCTCGTGCGGACGCTGCATAGTTCTTTGACTTCAACGGCTTCTTTGCCTTTTTCTTCGAAGATACCGCGGCGGGTGGTGTATCTAGCGGGTGCTGTAGTTGTGCATTGTCGAGGTCGTCGAAGTCGTCGTGTATGAGGTCTTCGGCAGAGGGCATTCGGTACGAGCAAGCTTGGAATGCGTGTGCGTGGCGTCTTGAGACTTCCGCGTTAATCGTACTCAAACTTGAGGATCTGCTCGCTCAAGGTAGGCAACAGACGAGGGGCCAGTGCAGGAGCGTGATCGATGTCTTAGGTTGGCGTGCCCGGGTGATAGGTTGTATGCGTGATGGATCGACGTGATACTGAGCTCACAGGTGACGGACTTGTGACAGAGTGACGGTGATCGTATGGGTGGTTGGCCGAGAGGATCTGGTGTCGTTTCGCTGGCCAGCAGCAACCCACCCTTTAACGGTTGTGGTGGTTGGCGGCGGGGTTCGCTGGTCGGCTTTGTCTGCAGCGCGAGCAGTCCGGATGACAGAATTGTGAACACAGCTGACCACGTGAGGAGATACAAGGTGTCGAGTATTGCGCGACAATTGAGTGTTGGGTAGATCAAAGTAGTGGTAGATACATACAGGACTTGCAACAAAGGGGTGTATGTACAGGATACTGTAGTGGTCATATCTAGAACCTGAGGATGCGGGGCTCATGCTTGCTTGAACCCCTCGTCCAACTGCGACCTCGGGAGGAACCGGTGATGATTATATAAGCAGGAAGGCTGCATGCCAAGATCATGGACGACTTCCGGCGATCTGCTTGCTGCAATCCGTGATGTATTTCCCAACGACTTCAATGGTATTGCCACCTATCAGAAGATGGAGTCGATACGTCCAATGACCCCGATGGATCTGCTCAAGTTCAACCCTTGTAACCTCGATCATCTGACGGAAACCTACAATATCGGCTTTTATCTCGAATACTTCACCAAGTGGCCACACCTCTGCAAGGTCATCGAAGGCTCAGACGGGCAGATCCAAGCTTACAGTACGGACGGCGGGTAGAAAAATCTCTGGCTCGAACTGACGTTGAGTCAGTTCTGGGGAAAGTAGAAGCTTCGCCTTATCCAGCCCCCATCGAGCCTTACGATCCCAATCTCAAGATCTATCAGAAGAAATTCCCCAATTATCTCCCATGGCACGCCCACATCACATGTCTCACAGTGGCACCAGCAGCTCGACGGCTCGGTCATGCGACGAAACTGTCCGAGGCGCTGGAGATCGCCGGTGACGATGAGAATGCGTGGTTTGTGGATCTCTTTGTCAGGGTTGAGAACGAAGCTGCGATCAAGCTGTACAAGAAGATGGGGTAAGCCGGCGTCGTCCAGTTATCTGCGAAGTCCTGAATGAGTGTTGCTGTTGACGCTATGTGTAGATACTCTGTCTACCGGAGGATCACCGACTACTACAATGACGGCAACGACGCTTTCGATATGCGGAAGCCGTTGAAGCGAGACAAACAGCGGAAAACCGTCCGGGCCAACGGCGAGAACATCAAAGTGAACCCGGCGGAGGTGTGGTAGGGTGTATGTACTCGTCCAAGCACACCGAGCCTTAACTTCTGGATCAAGCCACTCATGCGTGGCTTGAAATGCGCCACATTCGATGCCCTGCCTCCTCCGAAGATCTATTCTCCATCGCCCACGGCAGCGTTTCAGGGGTCACGCACGCAAGATGTTTGCTTTGCTCGCCTCCGGAATCCGGAATTCGACACATGTGATGCACCGAAGTGCACTGCCATTGTGTGCACCAGTGGCGAGGCATAAGGAATGGAATCACGACCTCGCCACGGACCGAAACGCTCGAGGCTGCGTTGACAAAGCGACTCAACCACAGATCGATCTGGAAGTAATTTTCTCCATCGCATCTGATGGTGTCATAAAGTATCAGCCTCTAATGATATGTCTTACAAGTTTTATATGTCGTGTTGAGCGATAGAACTTCGGATGTATGATGCCTGACTTGTAGGGGTGCAAACCGCTCCCCATATACTGATAACTAGACAAATCAGCTACACCTTGCGTATCAAGTCTAGAAAAACAAGCAGCTGTAGTACACCAACATCGAAGACCGCCGTAGTAAGGACTCGGGAAGGCCATTACGAACCTACCTAACCATTCACTTCATTATGTAACCAACTCATCACGTGAGTCCAACCTTGGCCTCTGGTCTCGGTAAAAGCTTCTGCTCGGCTCAACCTCGGTAGTAGCCTTCGTCCTCCTCATCGCGTCGCGCGACAGAACCTCAGAAGGCAGAAGTGAACCGCCCCGGATCACAATATCTCTGTGCACATGACATTCGCTGATCGCTCATACCTCTCGACCTAAGCACGCACCTCCTCGGACCGACCATCTCCCTTTTCGATCCTCTCCCGGTCGCTCGTGCAGCATCACTTCCCCCCACCCAAGTGAAAGGCAACTGCAAGGCGGCAGTCACAATCGCAGGAGCTACCGCGCGCACCTAAATCCTCAACCGGCTTTGGCGCAAGCCCAGCATGTACGTACACCACCACAAACACTCGACTCGTACGTGACGATGGGAGTGACAAGCAACGCGCTCCAGCGCATGGCGCCGTTTGTTCAGTGGTCAGTCGGATATCGACATGACACGTGCTAACGGGGGACAGGGAGTCGTTTGACGAAATCTACCTCGACCTTTCCAAGCAATCCGGCAAGTGCAGAGTAGCCGAGACGGGTGTGGGTTGGAAGCCTCCCGGCGGCAACACATTCACCCTCACCAAAGATGACTTGCTTGGCGCGCAGTGGAGCAGAGCGTCTCGGGGATACGAGCTGAAGCTGCAAACCCGGAAACCGGAGGCTCCTGTGGTGCAGTTGGACGGCTTCAAGCAGGATGTACGTGACAGAACGGCACAGAACGGCGAGCGGGCTTGGCTGACGATCGGCGCAGGACTACGACACCCTGACCAAGTGCTTCAAGATCTGGTACGGGAAAGAGGTGGTTCAGAGGGAACATGCGTTACGGGGTTGGAACTGGGGCAAGGGCGAGATGGGCAGGAATGAGTTGACCTTCAACGTGCGGAATCAACCGGCCTTCGAGATCCCTTACTCCGAAATCTCCAACACGAATTTGGCGGGCAAGAGTGAGGTGGCGGTTGAGTTCTCGCTGCCTGCAGACGGCGAGGACACTGGCACCAATGGTGTGCTGGGTGGTGCCAGAGCCAAAGGCAAGAAAATGGGTGGCGCGGTCGATCAGCTGACAGAAATCCGATTCTATGTGCCCGGTACGGAGACGCGGAAAGGCAAGAAAGAGGATGGGGAGGAGAAGGAGGACGGGGAGGATGAGGAGCACAACGCTGCAACTCTGTTCTACGAATCACTGATGGACAAGGCCGAGATTGGGGAGGTGGCTGGAGACACGTTCGCTACCTTCCTGGAAGTCCTGCATCTTACACCCCGTGGCCGGTTCGACGTCGACCTGTACGAAAAGTCTTTCCGCCTCCGTGGCAAGACATACGACTACAAAATCTCATACGACAGCGCCAAACGCTTCTTCATCCTGCCAAAGCCGGACGACATGCACCAGCTGCTATGTATCGGTCTGGATCCGCCCCTTCGCCAGGGCCAAACTCGCTACCCGTTCATCGTGATGCAATTCAAGCGTGATGAGGAAGTCAATATCGAGCTCAACATGACCGAAGAGGATCTGAAAGGCTACCACGGCAAGCTGCAAGCCCGCTACGAAGATCGGATGGGGACCGTCATCGCCAAAATCTTCCACGGCTTGACCAACAAGCGTCTGATCCAACCTTCGCAAGACTTCAGCTCCCACCACCAGATGAGCGGCGTCAAATGCAGCATCAAGGCCAACGAGGGCCACCTCTTCTGCCTGGACCGCGCCTTCATCTTCGTGCCCAAGCCCGCGACCTACATCTCCTTCGAAAACATCGCCGTGATCACCATGAGCCGCGTGGGCGGGGCTGTTAGCGCCAGCCGCACCTTCGATATCACCGTGACCCTCAAGAACGGCGCCGGGGAGCACCAGTTTTCGAACATCAACCGGGAGGAGCAGGCGCCGCTGGAGAGCTTCTTCAAGATCAAGAACCTCAAGACTAAGAACGAGATGGACGTTGACGGCGCCATGATGGCGGCCGCGCTCAACGCCGACCCGGACCTCGCTAGCAGCGAGGACGACGAGGTCGTCGAGATGCGCGGGTCCGCGGACGAGGACGACGAGTCCGTCGACGAGGACTTCCAGGCCGACTCCGACTCGGATGTCGCGGAGGAGTTCGACTCGGACGCCAAGTCCAGCGGCGGCGGCAGCGACGACGAGATGGCCGAGGCGGATGGGGCGGGCAGCGAGAGCGATACGGCGGCCAAGGTCGAGCGGCCGAAGAAAAAGACAAAGACGGGGAAGTGAAAGCAGTAGGAATCGCGGGCGGGTGAAAAGGGAGTGATGTGGCGTTCAAGGGTGACAGCACAGTATAGCTCGGCGTTTCTGGAAGCGTGTGCGCAGGATATTGGCATGGATCCGGGCTCTCTTGTTCGTCTAAGATAGGGATTCTATGGGCGTTCTTCGGCGGGCGAAACCGACCGCCGTCACGTGATCGGGTATGCATACCTGAAGAGAGTTTGAGCAATCGACTGCCCCATCGCTGACCCGCATGGGGCTTGACTTCTGCCGCGTATCAAATCGAACGGTTCTGAGCGCAGTAGGATGACGCTATCGTATCGCCGTGGACTGTACTCTCCACTGGGTTCGAGCATGTCGCGGAAAGACAGTATGTTTCGCGCTGGACACAGGAACGAGTATCCCGGCCATGGAGCGGAGGCCTACGCCTGAATAACTATACCAAGTCTAACATGTAGAAGAGCAGGAGAAAGGAGCCTCCAGTCTCCAGCATCTCGTCGCTTTGGTTCACATGGCATGTGTGGGGAGCAGGAGCCTGACTGAGGTCTAGGCAATGCTGGGAGTCTTCTGACAGCATTCTTCAGACGGACTGAGATGTTAACAACGAGTCCACGTCGCAGCTATAAGCCGATTGGCTCTCCGCGTGGCTAGGCTATACATTCCGCACCCGCATGGCCGCGCACTCCGTCCTCCAACCGACTACCTCAACGTCGGGAACCGCATGTTCTGCACCTGCGTCCGCAACAGGTCGATCGTCGACAGGACGTCGTTGTACCGCGCATTCGCCCGGCCCTCGCGCCTCCACACCGACTCAATGGCGCGCAGGCCGTCGAGGACGTACGCCTGCCCGTAGTTCTGCACCTCCTGCAGCCAGTCCGGCAGGAACTCGTCCCACAGCGCCGTGAGGCCCCTCGCTTCGGATTGCAGCTGCTCGATGGCTTGGCATTGGGTCCGGACTTCGGAGCGCACGAGGTTCATGCGCTCGGTCACGAGCGCGTTGTTGGTGTAGGGGAAGACGGCGATGGTCTGGTTGCGTCAGAATCCGTGACGTTAGTGTAGATTCGATGTGATGTTGGGAAAGAAAGGCGAGCGCCATGCCTTACAGCTGCTCTGTGTCACTTACCGCTCGGATGTGAGCAAACATCCTGTTCAGATTGAACTCCGTCGGACTCCGGATCGCCGTGCGTGCCCGGTCCTGGAGGTTGTCGGTGTTGAGTGGCGGGTTGAGACTGAACAGGGCGCCCTTGGCGACGTTGATCTGACGATCCGTCAGGATGAAGGGGGACGGGTTGTTGTAAGAGCCGAAGGCCTGGCTGATCCTGTCCGTAGGGTTCAGAGGGTTGACGCCATCAGCACCACCAACGGGTTGCAGTGCCGCGTTGGAGGGCAGAGAGTCTTGTTGGAATCGTGACCTGAGGTAGGCAAGAGGCAGTGGAGATGTGCGGGTGGGAGCGCCTGACGGTAGAAAGCCGGTACCGATGGTGACGCCGAAAGGATCCATGGTGACGCCCTGATGTTCATGTCAGTGGTCAACCTAGATGCCAGCACCGCACTCGCGGTAGTGCATGAGACCTACATCGATCGGGTGCTCGGTCTGCCCCGTTCTAGGTGGGTTGTTGGGGTCGATGGCCTCGTCAACGACGCTGACTCTTCCGCAGTCGTCTTGCTGCATACGCAACCAGCGATGTACGATCAACTGAAGACGCTGCCGACTCCGGAACAAGTCGCCTCGGCTGGGCCCGGTCGCTAGTCGCCACAAGATGTAGAAAGAGGTGAGTTCTGAGAGATACTTGCGTTCCCCGAAGCGTTCCTCGATACCATCGATCAGCTCTGCCGGATTGTCGCGTACCACAAGACCGGTGAAGGCTTCCTCTGATGTTGCTTCGGCGGAGTCGAAATCGAAAACGGAGACCGAACGTTTGCTGTAACGTTGATCGTCGGCGCTGTCACACTGTCCTGGGTCGAAGCTATGAGAGCGTCAGGTTAGCCTGCATCCATCGTGGCTGGTGGTGTCAGGACTTACTCGCAAATACCCACTATCGGCGAATCAGCAGTGTTAGCATGTGGCTCGGAAGTAGCCGTTGGACAGATCGATGTACTTACGTGGGCAAAGAATCTTCTGCGGCGATGGTTTGCTGACTGTGCAGCAGTCGATCTTCTTTCGTCCCCCTGTCCATCATTCGTCAGTAGTCTATACTAATGTCACTCATCACGAGAAGCGGACGGTGACTTACAGCTGCATGATGCGTAACCTCTTCCCTGAGGGTTCGTGTCGATGGCGACTTCGCCCGGAAGACACTTGGCGTCTGGGCAGTCCGGCTGGCTACCACGCCACGTGCAATCCTGCAGATTCGCCGGCTGCGTACAGCAGTACTGCTGGTTCGGACTGAACACGGTGCAGTCTGCGCTGTTGTAACGAGTGCTGACCTGCGTCTCGGTATTCGTGCACGAGCCGCCGCTGTACGGTAGAACAGTCAGCACACACGCCGGTTCAGACTGCTTTCAGCGATTGCTACCGTACCATTTCGTCCAGCGACAGTTTTCGGTTACCTGTGACCAATCTCCTGCCGCGCAGCAGAACTGCTTGTAACCGCGGCTACACTTGTTTTGGTTGCTTTCGGTCGGAGAGCCACCCCAAGAGGAGTTGAAGAGGGCGGCCTCGCCGGCGTGGCACTGTCCGTTGCAATCACCACCACTGCCTCTCCAAATGCAGGATTTGGGCGCAGTCGCGGCTGGGCAGCAGATCGAATGAGCGTAGTTCTTGCCGCACTTGCCCCTCTCCCAACCAACCTTTACACCAGGACTGCAGCTGGAAGCAACCGGGTTGTTTTGATCAGTGCAGTCGGAAGAAATCGTGCAGTCTTGTCCATTCTGGCCAATCAAATTCTGGGCGATGGACACTTGCTTTGCACTGAAGGCCGAGTCATCTTGCTCGAGGTTGATGTGTCCAATGGCACTCTTGCCGGTCAGACCCTTGTGAGCAGAATACTGATCGTCATCTGGCGAAGTGAGCGTCAGTTATCGACTTTTGTGGCATTCTCTTCGCAGACGGCGTACCCGTATCGGAAGCCCAGATCAAGGCGCCGCCCAGGCCGATGCCATTGGCCCAATCGACCTTCTGCTTAAAAGTGTCTGCTGTGTCGTACGACACCCACTGATTATTATCAAAAACAAGATAGTCGACCGCAGCAGCCTGATCATGTACGGGTTTCAGGCCCGGGTTCTGTTTCAGCAACGCTTGGATCTCGTAGTATTCGAGGATACCGCTAGCGGCCGAGCATGGTCCCTCGTTGGCGCTGCCGCTGAATGGACATCCGGGGGTGGTACAGGATGTGTCTGCAAGATGAAAGGATCGGCCGTAGAAACCGAAACCCATCACGACCTTCTCCGGCGGCACGTCGACCCTCCAGAACAGCTCCGCGGCCAATTTGATCTCGGTCAGATTAGTATGGCCTTGCACGATGCTCCCGCTACACATGGGTCAGCATGCTTCCGTACATCTGGGGAGGCCAATCCGTACATGGGGTTGTTGCGGTCCCACACGCCGTGTAAATCGTAAGTCATCTGGAAGTCATCAGCCAACGGCGATAAGTAGACCAGAGACCTAAGCTCACCAGATTGATCCAGTCGGTATGTTTCAACAATCCCGGCAGATCGAAGTTCCGCAGATACCAGTACTGAGAAATGTCGGCGTCAGTGTCTCGCTTTGTGTTGGTTGCTCAGCGGGGAAGGACAAGCAGGACGTACTGACGAAGGAGCGGTGAATGTGAGTCCAAGACTTCGTGCTTCAGCGTTGAACGAGTTCCGCAGTGTCTCCATCAGAAGAACGAAATTCTCCGTGTCGCGCTCCTGACCGCCGCGGTCCGGTGCGCCAGGATATTCCCTAGCGGAAGGCATGCCCGTGTTAGCTCGGGCCATTCTTGACTGTATCACAGTCAGAATTGGGGGGAATGTGATTCCTCTCACCAGTCGATGTCGAGCCCGTCGAAGCCATACTGATTCATGAACTTGACGACGTTCTTCGCGAACTTAGCACGATTCGCAGCCGTGGAAGCAATGTCCCCAAAGACCGGTTGCGTGGCGGTGCCGTTGTCGGAGAAAGTCCAGCCTCCAACGCTCACGAACACTTGGAGGTCACTCTTGTACTGCTTCAGGTCTGTGACATCTTGGAACGAGGAGGCCGGGGTTTCGGGATCCATCGTCACTATTTCGTAAGAAGACGGATCAATGTAGGCAAAAGCATAATTCACGTGGGTCAACGCATCCACTGCATCACTCGTTAGCCAGTCCATCTTCGAATCCATCATAGACGGTAAGATCGGGTTGAACTCACGTGGTAAATCCGTGGGCTTGATGTTGTGACACTTTGAGCGGGCACTCCAAGATTCGTAGTAGCCGATGACTGTAACTGATCAACACCCTGACCGACCTCGCCGTTGGAGGAGTGACGATTCCAGAATATTGGGACACCTACCTTTGCTGAGCACGCCGGCTCCTTTCGAACCCGTAGGTTTGGGATTGAGGACGCAATTACTTTGACACTTGTTTGTGCAAAAGTCTTCGGTCGTCCCGCAGAAGCCATATTGGCTGCAGCTGTAGGAGGTCAGCAAATGAAAGCTCAAAGTCTCTCCCATTCATGCGTACCAAGTGTTTAACGGGCATTTCTTCCCAGCAGGTACTGCATTCTCGCCGCACTCTGCCTTGGCGCCACAGTTCGAGCTGCACCCTTTACCGCAATACGTGTCGCCTGGCAAAATGATGAGTCACAATCGAACGTCGCCGTTGAGGTTTTCTGCGTCCATTTACCGTAGCCGCAATACCCACTCACGCCACAACAGGCACCGTTGGAACAGGGGTTACCGGGTCCGCAAGAATAGTCGTCGCGACGCATCAGCATGCTCTGGTTTGACGACGGGAGGTCTGCGATGTCATCGTGGAGATTGTCGCGGTGGAGACGACCGTGGTTGCGGCCACGACCATGTTGTGCGTGTTGTGCGAAATCCAAGTCGCTCCCATCGATGTCTGCCGAGACGGCTGACTGGACAGTCTGCACAGGGAAGACGGAGAAGATGGCGAGAAGAATGATTGCCAAAGCCGTCGCGTGATTCGGCATGGTGAGTAATCGCGCCATGCTGTACATCAGCGAAGGTACAGCGCTTGGACGAGAAGTGAAGGGAATATATTCATGAGAGGGAGGGAGAGTCGACTTGAAGGTAGAAAGTAGAGCACGACTCAACGACTGCACGCACGGGTCAGGGGCGGAGGGCGGGACTTGTTGTCCAAGGCCTTGCCATGTGTTGCGGAGGCGATGACGCTGAGCATGCAGCTAGAGATGGATGAGGAGGATCGAGGACCGCTATGGACAGAATCCTTCCGTCTCGGACTCTCCACGGGAGCTCGAGATGGAGGGCGGTGCTATTGCTGGCAAAGATGTCGAGTGGATCGGCCAGCTCAGCTCGCTTCCCCAAGGAGGCAACCCCATATTGCGTCGGTCTCGCTACCACGGTCGTCAGGGTTGCACAAGATGACGGGGCCCCTTTAGCACGGTGATCATGTACTAAAAAGGGGTGTATTGATCGTCCCCCCAAAAGATCTGAGCTCACCGATGAGGACGGACATGCTGCATGGGCCGTCTCCATAGCGGCATGACCGCGGGAAGAACATCACGCCGAGTGATGAGGGATGGACGGAGGACCTTGGGAAGTGAAGTCAAAGGGAGAGCGAGTGGTCACCGGGAGGCGCAGGTACCAGAGCCGCACCGCACCCCCGCCCGGACCGTCCGTAGACGGGCCGCAGCTGACAACATTTGAAGTTCCCCTGCATCCTGCATCCTCCATCTCTGAAAGGTACCTATGATCGGTTAACTATCACAGACCACACGTCAATTATTGGACTCGCCCAATACGGCCCCAACGTCAGCGATCGCCGGCGAGGTGGTGTCGGCAGGGTTGAGTGATGGTACGGGCTATTGCGATCGTCAACGCCATCCACCTTATTACCACCCCCCACCGTTGCAATCATTGCTGGTCGACACCCCAGTACGGTATGCGGTATGCCCGTGGCCGGTGAGGGCCCGCGGCGCATCCTTCGAAGGAAGTTTAGACGTTGGCGAGATGGGTCACCGTGGGTGCTCTATCCCTTCATGCATCTTTTCCCTAGTGTAATCAATCGTTGGGCGATAGCGTTGATCCTTCAGTCGCATACAGCCTCTTCTACTCATCCCCCTGCAGACTGCAGACGTTGATCCCATGGAACGATCAACGTGCCAGGTCCACAGCTCAAGCATCTCGGCTGTCCATTCTCAGCATCGGATCCAGATCGCTTGACTCTTGAGAAGGCTCTCGCGCGCGCCGTCGAACGAGAGTGTGAAGTCGGGTCGGATTCATCTGAAAGTCTTCTCCTTCCTGCGTTCTTGCACGCAATCTCCCGCAAACATCACCCAACGATGTTCTTGTCTAGGCCATCAGGTCTCGCGACCATCAACTTGCTGCTGAGCACTGCTCTCGCACAAACCTTCTCTGACCTTCCCCTCGCTCCGCCAATCTCCAACACAAGCGACGCCTGCAACGATGCCCTCAACACTACAGTGTCGTGTCCCGCGATCTTGGGAACGGTCTCCGTGGAGTATGTCAACCTTTTGGTCGCCCTCAGAGGCATTCGGAAGACGACACTTGACATGCTGGACGCTGACTGCTTGGTATAGTAACGCCATGCTCAGCTCCGATGACCTACAGGCCTTGTGTGTGCAAGGCTGCAGTCAGTCGCTTGGCAGCGTGCGCAACGCTATAAAGGCGGCTTGCACGGCCGCTACAGATGTCATTGAATTCGATGGCACCACCTATCCCCGTGAGCGACCGACTGCGCGGGGACTTGCGTGCGATTTGCGACTGACATATGGCCACAGCAACTTTCGTCGTCGATCGATTCTCCTACACTTACAGTCTCTCGTGCAAGAAGGACGCGTAAGCTTGCCTCGAAGACAACGATCCTGGGCCAACAGGCATCAAAATCCAGTGTTAACACTCCGTAGGGCCACGAACCAGTTCTGCGACGACATATTTCGCTCTTGGCAGGCCGATCCGTACAGCGCCCCAAACGACACGGTGCAGGACTGTTCCGATTGCATCCTCGGTCTGGACCAGATACAGCTCAATTCGCCTTTCGGATATGACGCCGATTTTGCCGAGCTCTTCTCTTCTCAGACCGCCAGCTGCGGCAAAACTGGCTACGCCTTCACCACCCCTGCACCGTACGCTCTCACTGGAAGTTCCACTATGGCGCCTTCGACGACTTCCGCCTCCATTCCAGCTTCGACAGCTTCATGCGTGGCTACATATACCGTCCAGGACGGTGATACATGCAACACAGTCGCGCAGAACAACAGCGTCTCCACCTTTGACCTGCTGTTCACCAATGGCCTCAGCCTCGACTGCAATACCTTCCCCGACTCTGGAGCTTCCCTCTGCATTCCGGCGCAGTGCGACACCTACACGGTAAGCATCAACGACACGTGCAACTCCATCATCGCCACACAGGGCGGTATCACCAGCGCACAGTTCCTTGCTTGGAACCCAAGCGTCAACAGTCTGTGCGGCAACATTTTGGATTTTGTTGGCGACACCATTTGTCTGAGGTAGGTTCTGACAAGCCGCGTTCATGCCATCTCCTGGAGCTTGAAGCTGACGAGGGGCAGCCCTCCCGGAGGAAGTCTTGACCACGTTGTAGCTACAACCACGCTGGCCGTCTCAACCCCGGTGACAGCGACGGCGAGGCCCACCAACGCGGACGCCGACTCAAAGTCACAATGTGGTCGTTGGTATACGGTGCGCACGTATCCACTTCTACGGTGAACGCACTTCACTAACTTCAACAGATCCAAGACGGCGACTACTGCGACAGCGTGTCGGTAAACCAGAACATCGCCCTGCAGGACTTTTACTTCCTCAATCCAGAGATCAACGCGAATTGCACGAATCTGCTGTTGGGCCTGGCTTACTGTGTGCAAGCCGTGGGTGACATATCGACATATTCCGGATATCCCGTCACCTCACAGTACATAACCTTGACGTCCGCTGCGTACTCGACGGTGACACCCAATGCGACACAGCCATATTTGCTACCAGAGCCGACGCTGGACCCGGATCTTCCTCTGGCATCAGGCACGGCTTCTGACTGCTATGCTTACCGCAACTACCAGACTTATGACGACTACACTACCGCGAACGGTAGCCTCGATTCGACCGTGAACTCATGTAGTTATGTTGCGAGTATCTACGGCGTCACGGTCGCCGATCTTTTGAAGTGGAATCCAAGCCTGTCTTCCAGCAGTTGTGCTTTGCAATCAGGGAACAGTTACTGTGCCGTTCAAAGCCAATCGGACATCATCACGAGTGCGTCGCAGCGCGCAATTCAAGTACCTTCATGACAGGGCTAATCATTCCGCAGCTTACACCGATGCCAATCAATGTCTGCAAGTCAACGACACGATGCCAGGTACCACGCCAACTTGTGGCTGCTTTGCCACCATTCACGGCTATGACAACGCCAGTATGCAAAACCCGCTGATGCCAATCCTGGGACGGGAGGTTGTCGAGCTGACAGTTCTGCAGCATATACATGCGATGACATGGCCGACGACTACAGCATCACCGTGGATCAACTCCAGAACTGGAACTCTTGGATCGGAACCGACTGCGACACCGGGCTTTACACGAACCTGGCATACAACGACGAGCGCGCGGTATGCATCGCAGTCAATGCTTCAGCACCGACTTCCACGGCCGGACCGGGGCCCGGTAGCCGGACTACGTCTGCTGGGGCGTCAATGGGTCCGACGCAGACGGGCATCGTTGCAGGCTGCAGTGAGTACTACACCGTACAGTCCGGAGACTCCTGTGCATCCATCGATGCTGCGTACGGCATCACCTTTGAGCAATTCTATGCTTGGAACCCCGCCGGTAAGTCCTTCTGACCGAGAGTCAATGCACGGAGATATGTATACTGACTCTCTATCGACACTTGTCAGTGGGCTCGAATTGTCTCAACCTGTGGCTGGGCTACGCCTACTGCGTGGCCGGCCCTGCGAGCACCGTGTCCCCCTCCGCCGCTGCATCGCCCACCACCTCGACCGCTCCAACGCGTACCGGCACGGCGTCTGGCTGTTCCACGTACTACACCGTCCAGAGCGGCGACTCGTGCCAGAAGATCGAGGACACGTTTGCCGTGACGTTTCAGCAACTGTACAACTGGAACACCAACATTGGTAGCAACTGCGAGAGCTTGTGGGTGGGGTACTCCGTCTGCGTGGCGGGTGGACCATCTTGAAGAGTGCTGCTGAGCTCTCTCGTTGTTGCTCTCGATTGTGAGCGTGGGAGAAGCACATCGAATCGGCTGCTTGGTGGATAAGAGACAGAGTGTAACTTTTGCTTCGCATCGAAGAGTTGTCAATCATAGCAGAATCCTTTACATAGTGTACACGGTCTGTACTCGTCCACTCCTGTAGCTCGACCATCAGATCCTCATGATCTCTGGCGGTCGCAAGTAATAGTTGTCCCACAGATGGTTCTGCGTGAGCGTGGTGTACAGCTCGGGAATCAATTCGTCGACCGACACCTTCATCCAGCCCACGTCAGCAAGCCTGCTCCCCTCAATCTCCTCCTCGCCTTCGTCATAGGGATCGTCCTCCGGCCCAGGCACATGGGTCGACCAGTCAAACTTGTCGAAATCAGGCGCACTCCATCCTTCATCGGCCCGGACCAAATTGACGTAACCCCCAAGCTCCTCCTCGTCCGGGTCCCCATCGCCCGGCTCAAGAACAGACCGCATCGACTCCGCATCCACATGAACACAGTAATTGAATCTCGGGTTCTCATCCAACACCGCCTCCCCACCCCTCCCCTCCTCCACCGCCAGCTCCGTCGCCACCAACCGACGAAACCGCCTCCGGACCTCATCCTTACTCGCACCCTGCAAACCCGTCGAGTCCTCCTGCACCCTCCAGTCCAGTCGGTCCGCGAGCCCGTTGTGGTTCTCGTGGTCGCGGCGGACGATGACCTCGTTGCGTTCGTTCAGACGTTGCATGAATCGGGCCCAGGCGGCGTCGTCCCCGTACGTGCAGCGATAGACGACAAAGCCCCATTTCTTGAGGTGGTGGAAGTCCAGCAAGTCCGAGATTCGTTCGACTTCGGAGGTCTGGAGGGTGTACAACGTGCCTTTGCCCTGGGCGAAGGACGCAGGTGACATCCTCCGGTAATGCTGGTGAAAGGTGCGAGACGCGCGGAAGGCGAGCGGTCGATTGAGATGTCTTGTTATTGTTGATAACCTCTGGACGTGAATCAAGGTGTTGCTGGGGTTGAAACTTGAGCAACCAAACCAGGTCATTGTTTGCATTGTTGTTGTCGAAGTGATGGAGGGTCAGGTTATTATAGTAATAAAGCTGGTCGTCAAGGATGATGGGTCAGGCTAAGCTTCGGCGGTCTGTGATATTCATGGGCCGGTCTCATATTTGCGCCATTAGCAAACGTTGTTCACATCTAGCAACATTTGGACCGTCAAACGGCTGTAGTCGTTCCTTGTTGGGAAGAGCATTGTCTGTCGGGATACAAGATATGTATCTCCTCGCGTTTGATTGCGAACCATTCCATTTTACCCCATAGCTTATCTCACCGAGCCTGCCTCAGCAACTGCCACAGCCGTCATTCCCCATCAAATCAGTTTATCCAACCGCTTCAAAAACCCACTGACTTTTCTTTCCGTCTGCACAACACGTTCTTCCAATTTCGAGCTGGCTTGCCTGCCCGGCTGCGCAGGCCTGCCATTCCCACTTGCATGGCCATGTGCACGAGCAGCGTGCGCCGCCTCCGCGTCCGTCGGCCGGTAAACCTGATTGTGCACATCGCCCATGTACGCGCCGTTCTGATTCATTGATGGGGAGCTTTGTGCGGCGGAATAGTTGTAGGAGCTATATCCGAGCGCGCCTTGCTGGGCCAGCTGCGCTTGCGGATGGAACTGTTGCGGTGGCGGCGGGAGCCCTGGTGAAGAGAGAGGCGTGTGTCCTACGTATGCGGGTGGGGCGGAAGGGGTAGGGGGTTGCGTTGAGGCGAAGCCTGGGGACCGAGGGTAGTTTGCGTATTGTGAATGGCTGGGTTGATATTGGGGTGAAGTGGCGAATTGCGGCGTAGTCGAGGTCGTCGGAGCGGCGTTGGGACCAAAGGAGGGCTGTCGGTTGAAGGTCTGTTGATGAGCTGGTGGGGAAGTGGGTGGAGTGTCTTGTTGACCGACAGGTGAAGGTGCGAAGGAGAACGGTCGCTGTGCTTGTACTTGTGTTTGATGATGTGGTGAAGGGCCACCGGGTGGTGGAGGTGGAGGCAGATTGCCAGAATAGGTGCGTTGCGTGCCGGCAGGTGAAGAGCACTGAGGCGGATTGGAGAACGTGGGCATGGAAGGATGTCCTTGTTGTGGTAGGCCGGAAAAGTATGCTTGGTGCGGCGTAGGCTGGTCAGAACGTTGGTGATCCTGCGGTACACCAGCATATCGAGGGCCGGTGTCGTGCTTGGCAGCCGCTGCCAGACCGGTGCCGGTACCACCGTCAGACGGAGGCGGCGTCTTCTCACGATGCGCAATCGGTTCCGGGGCTGCGGGAGCAGCGGGGTTGTACGCCATGGGCGCCGGTGGTTGCAGCGGCGAGACCATTGGACTCGCACTCTTACGCCCCTCAGACATTGTAGGCGTCGGTGACCCAGTAAGACTATGCGTGGAGGCGGTACTCTCGGCACGAGGCGGGAACTGCGCGCCTACCGCAGTCTTCTCTAGTTGCTGCACCACCGGACTCATCGAATCTCTGTGCTCGGCGAGAGTCGCAGGACTTAGACCAGCCTGTTTGCGAGACGGCACATCCTTAATCTCCAGCCGACTGACCGGCATGACAGCCTTCAGATGTCCGAGAAACGTGGCAGCATCGTTCTCCGTCCAAAGGTAAATGTCTACCGTATGCAGCTTGTAGAGGTATTTCTGCTGATTACGCTCGTCGTACGCTGGAAGATGCCACTCGCTCTGGTCCCGCGTGCAGGCGTCGACTCTGAACGTGCAGAGAGTGGGATGGTTGTAGGAATACTGCACGCTGACGGTGTTGAGTGTACCGGAGAAGGCATCTTGATCGGGGGTGCCGGCGTGGTTGGCGATCTCGAGCTTGCCCTGGTGGAGAGCAGGGTCATGGTAGATGTAGACGTAACTGCCTTTGACAAATCGGTGGTGCTGAGGTGTCGTGGATGGGTCGGACAAGCAGTAGTGTACGTCTGCGAAGCTGGAAACCGATGTTAGTCGCCGTTGCTGACTCTCAACTGATGTCTCGCGCTCCCACCCCCACCTACAGCGTCGTCAATACTTTCTCGCCTGGCGCGGCAGGCATCTTGTCCCGCTATGCCTGGGCTGAGGACGTATCGTGTGAGTGAATCAGGTCGTGCAGTAACGTATACGCTTTGCTCGCTCCCAGTAATGTCTGGTCAAGTAGATGGCTGGTCCAGATCGTGACCAGACCGGCGACGATCTTGGATGTGAGGTCGTGCTAGACTGCGAGACACATTGAAGCCTCGGGCTATCTTGGTCAGCCATTGCCGGCGTGACCTGGCGTCTGTCAGATACCCAGCTACCTCGTACTGCCTTAGCTACTGCCCTGCAGCAGCGCTGGACCGGACTGAAAGTGGGCGGTTAGAGTGGCCTACCACAGCGTGTAGTGAGCATGGCCGAATTAGGAAGGTTCTGCGAGTGCGGCGGGCTTGAGAGACCCCCGAAAAGAAACACCACCGTAATCGTAATGGCACACGACCGACGCGATCATTCGACCCCGGTCACCTTTCAGTCTTGCACCTTTGTACCATCACCTGTCGCTTCAGTTGTTCCAACAGCAGTGTGACATTGATCTTTGACTAGCATACAAGCAGTCCGCCTCATTTCCGCAACCGCATCGCACCGAACGACACCGGCCTTCGGGCCACAACCACATCTTCACCATGTCCCTCGTCCACCTGGCCGACGTCTGCTCGCATCTTCAGAACGCTTCGCTCGCCCGCCTCGGCCTGACCTCCATCCCATATACCAAACTCCACCTCTCCCTCTCCCTACTTCTGCACAAACAAGGCTTCCTCTCCCAAGTCAAGCTCGGGGGCCCGGCGGCACCGGCGAGCTGCTTCCCATCCGCCGTTGCCGACAACCACCACGTCACTGCCGGCCCTCACCGCGAACGCAGCCCCAAGAGCGGCGAAGCGGCGTTGACTGAAGTCGTTTTCAACCGCAAGACCAGGACAGATTTGGTTCGCGCAGGGTTTAGCCAAGAGGCCGTGGAGTTTGCGATGCAGAGTCGGGTGCTGAGCAAAGAACAACTAGAGCGAGATGGCTGGGATATCAAGGTGGTAGACTTCCTGCTACGAAACAGTGGGAGAAGTCGGGAAGACCTCGAGCGTGAAGGCCTTGACACTCAGGCCATGCAGATCTGCGACAAGTACTCCGTCCCCGCCGCATTAGATCGCGTGCGTGATGACCTGCTTGCGCGCGGTGTCGTTAACGCGGAAAGCGTCGAGCAACAGTATTTCGGCATCGGCCGAGCGAACCTGGAAAAGCGCGTGCGCGCATTGTTACGGAAGGATGGATTCGATCTCGAGACGCTGCAGTACTTCGCTGGGCCCGCGCGGTTCGCCACACCGCGGCATCTGGAGCAAGATGGCATCTCCGTCTCCGTCATGGGTCTCACGGTCACCAACCAGTCTTTTACGCCCCTGCCTTCACACTATCAAGACCCTTTCGACTTGGAAACCGAAGGCCTCGTCACGCAAGCGAACCGCGCGACTCGGAGGCTATGGTTGGGGCTGAAGTATTGGGACGGCATGCCGGTGCTCAGCAAGGCTCGTATGTTGAGCAAGCCGACGAAGCGGATATGGCTGGACACGGCCGAGCTGGGGCGGGTGGTGAGGGGAAAAGCGGCAGGGGAGGTCAAGGGTATGGCGCAGGTCGGAGAGGTGGTGGCGGTGAGCACAGATCGAGGAGTCATGGAGGCGAGGGAGTGTGTCGAGCGGAAGGTGGGAGGCATGGTGTTGTGTCGGGTATGGTAGAGACTATCCGCACGTGGGCTCCCAAGTGACGGAGAGGGTCGAAGAGGAACGCTCGGAAGCCATTTCAAGCCCGGCACGCGCGGTCTCGACCGGTCCTTCATAAGCCACGAGGATGGCGGGCAACGCGCCTTCTGGACTGGTCGATGCGCACACGGAGTACCTCGACGAGTTGTGAGCACTGCGAATGCTACACTGCAGCAGTGTCATCCATGCTCTTTAACCGACTCGGCAGTCCTTAAGAGTGCCTCCGAGTGGCAAGACCTCTTGCTAATTGGTGCTAAGCAATCACCGATCTGGCCGCGCCCTGGCAGGAGCAGGCAGGTCTGCCTCATCTTACTGTCGTGCTCTCGACACACGACGGGTGAGCGGCTCACTGTACAGTACGTTGATTTGTGTGTATATAATCTGTATAAAGCCCGGAGACACAACCCATTCTACGGTCGTCCTCCGATAACACTGCACTGTAGGCGGGTTTCTACGGTACGCACTTTCAGTACAACTACCCAGACGGTGATAGCTGTAGTCATCATCCTCGTGTCCCTGTTCATCAGGTGGTAGAGATTCTTCTCGAAGTCACATCAGCCTTGGGTGTTGAAAAGGTTCCTTATGACCATTGTTAGGATGAAGCGTACTCTCAAGATCGCTTGTCCTACGTCTTAACGTGCATTATCTACCCCTCTACACTTCGTGCCCTCCTCCGACTGAGAAAACCACCGCCTCCAACCACAGCCACAACCACGAACAACAAAGCATTGAAAGCGGCCAGCATGAAAAACGGTGCGCCCTCCGTCCACGAGTCGAACAACGCACCGCCCAGTTTCGTGAGCAGGAGGATACCCGCGCCACCAGTAAAGCTGTACACGCCCGCTATGCTGCCCTTCAGACGCGAGCGATCCTGTTCTCCGCCGTCCGCGTTGTCTTTGCCCGTCGTTTGCGGTAGTAACGGTGCGACTTCGTCGCCTTGGACAGGGCCAGTATCTCCTGTCCGTGACGTTGCGGCTGTGGTTGGTCTGTGCTGTTGAGATGCCGGTGGTATTTGCGAGGTGTTCTGGTTGATACCACGTCCTAAAAGACTGAGCGAGCACACGATGGCGCCGATCTGGCTGATGCCGATCAGAATGACGGCGATGAAGGCCCATTCTCCACCATTACCGTGGAATGGGTCCGGTTGGCGTAGGAAGCCAAACGCGATGTAGCCGCCTACTCCGATGGCTGCAGCGCCGAGCAACGGCCACTCGCTTCGACCTTTGACGACTCTGCCGCCGAGCCAGCCGAAGAGCGGAGCGCAGAGTAGGGCGGCGGTTTCCGCTATGCCGGTCAGTGCAGACGCGAGTGTGTATGCGCGTTTGCAGTTGTCTTTGATGTCGGTGAGGTTGTCTGGGTTGGAGGTACACAGACCGTTGCGGACGAAGTATGCGTTGACGAACAACGGGATGAACAGACTGATGCCGACAGATGAGGCGCGGGCTACGAAGCCGCCAAGGTAGCCCAGACCAATGCTCGGGTCGGTGAAGCCTAGTTTCACGGACTGGGTGACAAGCGCGATGTAGGATGGAGAGGGGGTAAGCGTTGTGTGGAGATGACCCTGAGCATCTGTCTTGGTGGTCTCGTCGTAGGGGGTTCGCCACAAGGCTGCGAAGCTCTTGCCACGCTCGCCCGGGAGGTTGCGCAGGCCGAAAAAGATGAAGATGGCCACGCAGAAGGCGATGGCGCCGACAATGTAGAAGCTGATCTGTACACTCTGAGCTTGGCTAAGGCCATCGTCCTGGAAGTGCGCTGGAAGCGGCAAGAAGATGGCCAAAGCGAGAAGCGCACCAGCGCCGGTGAAAAGACCTACTAGTCCAGCGAGCTGCGAGGTGCCCGCAGCTTTGTCCGCACTGTCGTCTCCGTCTGCAGCATCTTCTCGAGCGTCACGTCCTCGTGATTCAGAGCTCGAGGTGTACCGGTGCTGTGTGATGGTGATCTCGCTGCTCACGCTCGGCGTCGTGGCATGTCCGACGCTGCCACTCCTGCTCGGACGCTCCTCGTTCTCTACTCTCGCAGCAGGCGCAATATCTGACGTCCGCTCTTCATCTTGCTGTTTGCCGTCTCCTTCCGGTTTTTTGGCCACCATCGCCGGGAGCACAGCCGTTACCATGGTACTGCACGCCGCGCCTCCAAGGCTGAACCCAAGCCTCCCTACCAGTAGCTCCGGATAGACGTTGGTACTCTGCACCAAGCATATCAGGCTGAACCCCACGATGCAATACCCGACCACCGCCACCGTCCGCACGCCTATCCGGTCACTCAGCAAACCCCACAATGGGCACGCGACCAGAGCCAGCAGCTCATCGGCAAACCCCAGCGTGCCCACCGCATCGCCCACGCGCTTTTTCTGTCCTATAACGTCGGTGACGACGAACGATATGCTGCTGTTGAGGAATACGAGGAAGGAGATGCTGAAGAGCGCGATGCCGAGTAGGTAGGTGGTCGCCTGCAATCCGGTCGCAGTGAGCTGAGGGAAGAAGCGCGCCATATGTAGTAGCTCTTGTCGGGTCCTAGACCGTCAGATGTGTCGGACTCCGAGACGATAGGTGCGTCAACTAGTCGGGCGTCGATCGTGGTCAGGGTTGCGCCCTTCACACGAGTGTTGTTCGTCTGCACACTATTTCATTCTTCCGCCAACCAAGCTGGCAACGAGACCGATCAGTGCATGTCACCTGCTCTGCACGCCATCGACTGTCGCTGCTTGCACATCTTGCAACTGGTGTTGGCTGTATGTCGGTTTAGGCCACGTAAACACAGCACGGTTGACAAGCGATGGAGGTATCCGGAACGTGAAGGCATCACAATATGACGGGCGAGCTATCGGCTGGGCCTCGGCAGCCGATGACGGAATGGCCGACTTTCCTGTGAGCCTCCTCGCTCTCCACCGCCTTGATATCCTGCTTCCCTTCACATCACTCACTGTCGCTGCGACATATGCCGTACGAACAACAGCATGGTGAGACATCCAGGCCTATACCTGCAGCGCGGCTTGATGTACCGAGAGTGCTCATGAGGACGAACTACACAGCAAGTGCCTGCAGGTGTCTCAATGCCCAGAAAACAGAAGCCTTGGATCGCAGTCGTGAACGTATGTCAAGAGAAGAACCTCAAAACCACGTCCTATTTTTCAAAACTAACAAGACCCATCACCCTCGACGAATACGCAATGTTGTCTTGTTAAGGCACACCCGCTCGAGCAGCGAATGGCGATCATAGGGCATATCACATACATACAGCACCATCCAGGCCTACATCACAACGATCAGTGTCTTCGAGGTGTGAGGCAAGGCTATCTGTGACCCATCAGGCATTGCGTTCAGAACACATGATGTCGAGACCGTCGAAAGCAATCTCGCACATGAATTGGCACAACAGACCTGCGGTCAAATGTGTTTCATCTGCTCTGGTACTCCGCACCTTTTCCAAGACAATCCATCATTCTGGTATACCCCAGAGTCATCCCGGTATTCTTCCCTCGAAGAGTAATCAGCCACACGAAAAAGAACGAGACTGTATGAGCACTCCATTCTCCCTTCATTCGGTACGAACATTCAACGTCACCCACGAGACCTACGAGTGCCTGACGAAGGCATGACGGTTGAAGCTGATCTGCGTTTGCGGCCTCCTCCTCCTCCTCCTCCTTCCTCAACATCTTGGTGTCCAATGACATGTTTCCGTCTCGAGGTTCTCGCCTCCGGTCCGAGTGGACAAAAAGAGGGCAGACGTAGCACTACGCAGACTGCAGCGTGTCCAGTGTTTAGTGCAAGGAGTCGCTCTCGCTCTTCTGTCTCGGTAAGAGCATATTTGGGTAAGGTAGGTACATGTACGAAGTTAGGTATTATTACACTATGCGTTACCCGTACATGCCTGTGGATAATGTAGGTTCTCCCTCCCTATATACGACAGCAGTGCGGTGATCCCAACGTACTGTACGACGCTTGCAGTCGCACAAGGAATACTACAGTACCTATGTAGGTATGTTTGAAATGTCCTTATCCTTACTGGTGAATGTAAGACTAAGTAGAGAAAACAATGGACAAAAAGCAACGGCTGGACTTTGTTGGAGCTTGCCTGGATGCATCCTTCTTCTGGTAAGCTCACGCCACAGCGTTGCGGGATGAATCGTGAACAACCCAATCGGAGTAAGAACACCGCTCTCCTCATCACCGCCCACGGCGCTTGACGGCTGCAGCGCTGGCAGTTGGGGTCGGCAGATGGGACAAAGGCCCACGAGTCCACGACGCACATACAGCCCCCTCTACGGTTACATGTGCCTCGCGGGGTCTCGCATGTGATGTGAGGCATTTTGGGACGACGCGCTCCGGCAGGGGTGCAGACATGAGAGAGGTAGCTGGGTATATCATAGTATTGCGGTGTGTAACTTATCAGTGGGTGTGAAGCTGCATGTGATGAAGAGAAAGGTCGGAAGGGAAAGGGGGTGAGGATGAGAGTTGGAAAAGGAGTTGATGAAGGAAGTATGGATTGAAAGGAAGGAAATCTTTGGGTTGGCATTGTTGGGCTGAAAAGCACTGTTCCCTCAACTATTGCGGCCTTCGGGGAATGAGAGAAGGGTTGAAAGGGGACGATTGGGATGACGTCGACTCCACCAATTGCCATCTGCAGTCCTTGAGTTGCGTACAGAGACAGCACAGGTCGGGAAGGCTAGGAGGTCATGATAATAATGAAGCGGGAAACATACTATGATGGTATGAATGATGTATCGATGGAATCGAGGGTACATGTAGAAAAGATCCTGCAATCAGCCTTCACCGACCGGTGGCTGTGTATGTAGTCCGGACAACGTCTAAATTCTCACATTTCACTGCTTTCCACCGCTGTGAAGTAGATGTATAATAAAATCAGGTAATTTACTGGAAAAATACTGTGATCCACGAGCAGAGTGTCAGAACTTCACTGTTGCTGCGAATTCTCGTCAGCCTTGGCGCCATCCGCTTTCGGCGAAATCGCCCTCCTCACACCTCCTCGACGGTACATGTACCACCCAACAATACTCGCATAGGTGCAGCCCGATTACACATACAACTACGACTCAACGCCGTCCGCGTTGCAGCAAGCGGCTGCTGCTGCTGCTCTTCCTGCTACTTTCCGACGACTGACCTCCTTCACGCCAACCAACCCATATCTCGCAAGCACAGCTCGAGTCCTATCGCGACTACAACACCAACAAGAGACTCATCACATTCACGGACCATCAGCCGGCTTTCCGCTCGCCGCTTCCTCATCCCATTATTCATCATCCATCATCACCCGTGGAATTTAGGTAAACCTGATCTTGGCCTTTTCCCACCTCCGCCACCCTCGCGGCGCCTACTGAGCCACACTTGCCCGCTCATCTCGCGAAATCGAAGACCGCCTCCTCGTACGTCTTCCCTTCCCCACCAACTACTCCTCTCCTGTCACAACTACCACTCGTCTTTCACCTACCGACTACACAGCACACAACGCCTGGCTGTCAAGCAACCCGACACTGACCGCCACCTAAGATCGCGCACCGCCATTCGCCCACCGCCTCCCGCCTCCCGCCTTTCACCCCAGCGACCTCTTCGCACCCTTCCAACATGCACTTTTCTCGGTTATAGCCCCGGCGGGCCCTCTGGGTCGCACCTCCCGTGCATTTGCGCGTCCGTCGACTGATCGTCTCGGAGAAATCATCACCGAGGACCTACTTCACCCTAATAAGCTTACATTCACCTTTCCTGGCTAGTCATGGTTTTCTGGAAATCAGCTCGACCGGCGCAACCGGTCGCGCCTACAGGCGCCACGATGGACCACGGCGATGAGATGCTCGCCGAGGTCGAAGAACCGCCTGAAGACTTGCGTTCGAACGCAGCGCCAAAAACACACAAATCCAAGGCGGACTTCAGCAAGCATGCGCAACACCCTGGATATAACAGACGGGAGTCGCTCTTGACGCGCCAACTGCATTCCGAGCCCGAACATAGCGACGAGGACTCGAACATACCTTCACCACCGAACCGCGCTTTGAGCACGCAGTCGACATGGAGTAGCCACAGTACGACATCAACGGCGGAGCTCACGAGCGATGACGGTAGAAGCATGGCGAGCCCGGCGATCAGCCCGCCTCTCCCGCCAACACATGTGCGCAACGCTCTCCCAATTTTGGAGAAGCCACTTGACAAGAAGCTGCAGATTGTGGCACACGAAGACACCGCGGCGTCTGACGCCAAAGAAAGCGGCTCGGAGAAATCCGTCGAGGCGACTCTGGGCCGTAAGCGTTGCATCATGTTCGCGTGCGGTGGCAAGGACAAATCAAAGACACCGCCTCCGCCGGCGATCACGGAATCAGAGAAGCCAGTGCCGAGCTCGCCACCCAAACGCAAGTGTATGATCAAATTTGCATGTCCGACGGAACCGGCTGCGAATCAAAGGGCGGACGGGAAGGCTCAAACCAAGCGTCCAGTCAGCCCGCCGCCGCGGGAGCGTCGATCTTCCGCATCCAACAAACTTCCTCATCGCGGTTCCGACAGCACTGTCACCCACATATCACCGAAAAGCATCCGGACCAGTTCGGCCGTCGACACGACCGCTTCTGCTTCGATTCCGCGGGAAGCAGCCAAGGAGACACCGATACGCAGGCTATCAAGCGAGTCCAAGCAGAACTCCACCGAGGCATTGCGTTTTCACGAGTTCGCCTCTAGTGATGACGAGCCGGAAGAGTGGTGTCAAGAGTCAACCTGCCACCGAAGCCGGCTCACCGTGGATGACACGCTCAAAAAGGAAAACGTGATCCGGAAGGCTTGTGAGGAGGTGGAGGAAGAGGCCATCGAAGAAGAGGAGGAAGATGCCGAGGACGAAGTTGATGTTCCCGTCACCGCAGACGACGATCCAGAGGAGGACGACGACCAGGATGACGAATCCGAAGGTTCTGACGCCGGTTTTCACTCGGACGATGAAGAAGGTTTTGCCGCGTCCGACTCGGAAGGCGAAGACAGCGACTACGAATGGTGGAAGCCCGGTGGCTCTACCGCCGCCACTTCCGTGGAGCATCTCGACCGCTTCACCATCCAGTCGAAGCAGGGTGGTGGCATTCTCGGGACGTCGATCGGCTCCGCTAGCTCTGGCCATCTGTCGCCGCGATCGTCGCGACAGAACTTCCATGGTCAAAGCCCACGTCGAAAGCGCTCTTCGCGCCCGATTTCGATAGCGGGTCAGCGGGAGGACGCCGACCTCCCCGACTCCACCGACTTCGTCTGCGGCACGTTGGATGAAGACCGTCCGCTCGAGCAAGCATACATCAACCGCAGGAATGACCTCGAGGCCGCTAAGCGCAAGGCAAGACCGCAGGATATCGACCCGAGCTTCCCCACATCCGATCCGGAGATGGATGAAGAAGACGACGAGGATCTGGATGATCATACCGACAGTGAGGCGGAGGCGGATTTGGTGCACGGCAGCCTGGAGGAGCTCAACAGCCACGCCCCCACTCGTGGGCTGTCACCGACACCCAAGCGAACGACCGTCGTGCATCGCTCCCCACCTCCTCCCACAAGGCACCACTCCCCACCGCCACCGGCCAAGCGTCGGGCCCACCACACGTCGCCACCTCCCACCTCCAGACGCGGCACCGCCCGCTCGCCGCCTCCGCGCAAACTCTTCGGCCAATCCCCCAAACGCGTCAACTCGCCAGCCCCCGGCCACCGCATGACCTCACCCCCGAACACCCGCCGCCCCTCGCCCACCGGCCGCGCGGCAACCATGATCAGCGCCCACCACGGCCTGGCCGAGCGTCCCCAGCTCACGCACACCGCCTCGCTGCCCCGCGGCGGGTTCCTCCTGAGCCAACTCGGCAGCATGCACGACCGCGGCCACGACGACGCCTCCGACACGATGGGTGGTGCCACCTCCCACTACGCCGACATCCCCAAGCGCGGCGCCATCGACATCGTCAAGGGTCTCGAGAAGAAGCGGCAGCGACGAAAGGAGAAGGCGTGGCAGAAGCTGTGCGAGAAGAACGCGGCCAAGGGCGAGAAGGCTTATAAAGTCAAGCCTGGGAAGGGGGCGGAGCGAATGCGCGAGGTGGGGCTGGAGTTGCAGCGGTATCATGGGAAGGGGGAGCATATCCTTTCTTGTTAAACGGAGCCATGCATGCAGCGCGGAGTGTCACTTAAGAGGGGTTGTGCATCTCGTTTCGCCACTTGACCCCGAATCGCAAGTCAGCATGTAGAGAAGAAAGATGAGAATGGACGGGAACTCGAGCACAGCGCCGCTCGCGCGTGGGGAAAACCGATTCTCCGACACGGGCACCTTTTCTACGAAATTTCCCCTTTCCCTTTCCCCCTCTACTTTCATACCTTTGTGAATGAAAGAGAGGGAAGGGGGG